>Ga0075364_10000027_pt1 | contig 50752 bp, 48 predicted proteins | sample EndMetdeltDD1764_FD_71517 | JGI IMG/M metagenome (GOLD analysis project Ga0075364, IMG submission 71517) | Populus endosphere microbial communities from Tennessee, USA - Endosphere MetaG P. deltoides DD176-4 | ecosystem: Host-associated > Plants > Roots > Endosphere | place: USA: Tennessee... | reverse complement strand
CCACCACACCGAGCTACGCGGAACTCGTACATCGCACCGAACAACTCGATCAGCTCTTCGCCACCGCCCCAGCCGACTACCGGCAACTCATCGGCGAACTTCAAACCGGGCAACTCTCCTTCGACGACACCACCGAACTCCTCACCGAGGCGCTCGCGCATCAGACCGAGCGACAGAACTGGATCATCGAACACTGGCCCCACATCGTCGAATACCAAGAAGTCAGCCGAACTCTTGCCACCGGCAATTGGGGACCCGAACCCAAACTTCTCGACACCATCCCAACACACATCGTGAGCGCCGAACTCGCTGACGCAATCGAACACAACGAACCATGGCTACGGACCGCCCTGTGCGCCGTCGCTCACCGCAACGACAGCGACCTCAACCCGGACGCAGTCGCATGGCTCGACAACGTGGCTCAATATCGCCACGCCTACAACATCACCAGCACCCAACCCCTCGGAACCCCGTCGCCGACCGATGAACACCAACAGCGAGGACGCTCGCAACTCCACCAGGACCTCGCCGCGTTCGAGCAGGCTCACCTCGACCGTCTCGCCTCGATCAGCGACACAGTCGCGGGCTCGCTGGTCGCCGATGGCGTCGATGGCGTCGATCTGTGAGCGCCAAGACGCTGGGTTCGGACGTCGTCCCGGGCGAGTGGAGTGCCGCGACGGCGCGATCGGATTGGGCTGGTTCTGCCATGATCGCGACGATCACCGTTCCAGTCAGGCTCCGTCGTCAATGGACGTCAATACTCCGAGTCTCGAGAACCGACGACCACGAACCGAAATGAGCGATGAGCGTTGCGGAAGACGGCAACGATGAATCGCCTCGTCGCCATCGGTCGTAGGCGTACACGGTTTGTGCCTCGCTCTGCCGAACGGCTGTCTTTAGCTGGTCTTCGGTGAACCTCCGCCGCCTGCGACGAGTGCGAGCCGGACCGGGCAGGTAGGCGGCCCAGTTCCGCACGAAGCTGTAGGACAAGTCGAGAGCGTCCGCGATGTCACGTTGCCCCACACCCTCCGCTCGCATCCGCTGAACTTCTGCGGCAGTCTTGGCGTTACGCCCACGCGGTTGGGTGTCGATGCCGGTGACTTTCCGCTCAAAGGGTGGTCGGAATGGCCGACGGTCGGCGGCCCACTCGCACGGCCTTGAGGTCCCAGAGCTCCGGCTGGCCGCCACCCTTCCGGCTACCCCCAACAAGTCATGACAAAGTTCAGATCAGCTTGGACGACGGTGGCTCATCTGCCAGCAACTTGACGACCTTGCGGACGTGACGGACTGCGGCGCCACCAGAAAGGTTCTCGGCGCAGAGGATCGTTCGGCGGCGTGCATCTCGCTTGACATCGACGGAATGTTGGCCACTTCGACTTACACTCGTTGTGATCGTCCACCGGCCATCGGCGCTGATCAAGGATCCGTCGGGCGCTACTACGAGTGATACTCGGGGCGTTGCCTTGTCCAGCTCTCGCTTGAACGACGCCACATCATGTGGTCGATTCGCGGGGTCGTACTGTGTCGCGTTCTCGATTACCTTCCTGAGCCGGGCGGTGACGTTGCAACCGAGTTCATCGAGTCGGGGCCAGTCTCCGTTCATGCTGTCGACCACGAGCTGCGCCCACTGCGGGAAGGGCCGGCAGATCGAGCCGCCAGTGAGCAAGTGCGCCAGGGTCATGCCCATCGCATAGATGTCGCTTGCCGCGGTGGCCTTTCCGGTCTCAACGAACTCGGGTGCGGCGTGAGGTGTGTACCAGTCGTCAACATCGGCGTCATGTGACCAGCGGGCCAAACCGAAGTCCGTGAGCCGCGGCACGCCAGCCTCGGTGACCATGATGTTGGCCGGGCGAAGATCCAGATGGAGAAGTCCGGCTTGGTGCATGTGCGCGAGACCTCGGCAGGAGTGAGAGATCAAGTGGCACGCGGTACCCGGATCCAGCGGGCCGACGACCTGATCCTCCAGCGATCCGAACTCGCACAAATCCGACGCGATGTACACCCGTCCGTCTATCCAGATGCCGGCGTCGTGGACCTTGACAAGGTTGTCGTGATCATCGAGTGCCGCTGCCTTCTGTGCTTCCAGCAGGACCTCGTCAACGTCATTTCCAGCAGGAATCAACTTCAGGGCAACGACTCGGCCGGTGAGGTAGGCGTGGCGTGCTCGGTAGACCTCGCCGTAGTGGCCACTGCCGATCAAGGCCTCGATCTCGTACTGAGGTTTGGTCATATGCGGATCAGAGCGTCAGCGCAGCTTTGGCGAACACGTAGCGCTCTCGGGTTGCGGCGTTCGGTCTTGCTGCGACGTCTGCCTCGGCAAGCATCCGTTGAAAGGCCCCGGTTTCCTGTGGCACGCCGAGACGGGCGCGGACACCTTCGCGTACCAGCATCTTGAGTTTGATTCCGGCGTCATGAGCGGCCACCTGTATCAAGCCTTCGACCTCTACTCGATCACGGCTGAAGCCGGTGCCGGGCTTCTGCAGGACGACTGCGTTGGGCATCAGGCGAGATAGCAGTCCTCGACTCTCGGCGAGCAGCCACGAGAGCTGGGCTCCGCGATCGTGGTGTGTCGCTGGCGTCGCGAGCTCGTCTTCTTCAACTACGACAATCGCGGCCCCGGAACCGGAGTTGGACAGGCACGTGTAGAGAATCTTGTTCTTCTCGGCGACGACTCCAAGTGCCCGCGTCATGCCGCGACACCGCTCGTCCAAGGCGCCGGCCGGCGGGGGCTCAGCAGCTTCGACGCCGAGCGGCTCGGGCCAGGTGATAGATCGCCGGTCCTTCCACCAGGCCGTCGACGCAGAATGGTCAGACGTGAGCAGAGCTCGAGGGGTTCGAGTGGGATTTTCGGTTCCACGGTCATTTATCCGCGAGCGGGTTCAAGAACGCGCGGCGACGAGTCTTGACTTTCGCGCCGCACGCCTGACACCGGTGAGTGGTTGATGGTTCGATCCAGCCGTCCGACGGGCTGAGCAACGATGTACCGCAGTCACCACACGACATCGACACGATCGGGGTGTCGTGGGCGAGGGATCGTTGAACAGCAAGGGCACGAAGAAGAACGTCGTCGATTTCCTCACCGTCCAGAAAGACTGGCGAGTAGGTGTCGTCGACGATTTGGACGCCGTTGTGGTCCCACGCGTGGACGTGAATTCCTTCCTCCTCTGGTCGTTCCGCCGTCGACACGATCGCTGCGTTCGACGGCCACATCGAGATCGAGCTGTACTTCTCGCGCTTGAGGTCGAGGGCGCCATTCAGACGAACGGGAGCAGCTGGATGGTTGAGCCCGAGAATGGCGTAGGCGTCAGCGAGCGGGTTGGAGATTGATGGTGTCGGGTCCCGGAAGTTGCGACCGCAGCGGTTGCACAGGTGCTTTGTGTGGGGATGCGTAGCGAACTTCTGTTCGTCGATGTGGAAGCCGCCACACCCTGCTTTGGGGCACTGCAGCACCTTGACTGTCTGGCCAGCCAGCTCGCTGATCGAGAACGCGACCGCAGCCATGTTCTCCACAGTCAGGGTCTGCCCACCGTTGTGTATCCGAACAATGTCGAACGAGCCATCGACGTCCTTCATCGGCTGGCCGTGAGCACGATGATGAACGTGCACGTTGCCTGTCTCCGGATGCTCAGGACCGATCTGAATGGCGGGTGGGATGGCACCCCACACGCTGAACTCGCCATCAGCAACATCAAGATCGAGTTGTCGTTCGAGCGGCACCGCCGCGAACCACGCACCCGGGCACTGCTCAAGACGACCGCCGTCCGGCGCGGATGCGTCGAGTTCGTGAGTCTTGCACCACCAATTCGGCTTGCCGCTCCGGCGCTTGACTTCCCACTCTATGCGGCAGGGTCCAGCGCCTTTCAGGGTTTCGGGAAGGTTGGGTTCACAAGCCTTGGGCATGGGCGGCGACTCCTCTCGGATCTCTGGCTTCTTGGCGTGGCCGTCCGACGCTGGCATGGCTCGTGTCAGTTCAAACGCTAGCGGCCCTCACGCAGACCCACAACCTATTTCGACGCATTCACTTAATTCTTGAGCAGATTTGTCCGTCAGGGGTTCGGTTCAGGTAGAAATGAGGGTGCTTGCATCAGTGCCTGTTAGGAGTCAATTTGGAAGTAGACGAGTCCCCGGCGGTTGGAGTGCCGCTCGGCAGTCGCATACGCGCTGCGCGCGAGCTGCGCGCCTACACGCAGGGCGAGACCGTCGCACTGATGCCCCAACGGATCACCACCGCAGCACTGAGCCAAATCGAATCCGGGAAGTACCGACCGAGCGATGACACTGTCCAGGCGCTGAGTTCAGCGTTGGAGGTCCCGGCCGAGTACTTCTCCGTCCAGTGGCCCAGTGGCAGCTCCGGGCTCAATCCGCCGACAGCCTTCTTTCGTGACCTCCGTGCCACTCCAGTCCGCGAGCGCAGACGAGCTCTCGCGATGGCAACACTTCTCAACGACCTTGTCGCCGCGATTGAGCATCACGTGCGTCTCCCGCAAGTTGAGCTCGATCGCATCCCCGTCGAGGCCGGCGTTCAACGCGACGCGATAGAGCAGGCGGCGCGGACTTTGCGGGCATCGTGGGGACTCGGCGATGGGCCGATCATCCACGTCATCCGAACGCTCGAACGGCACGGCATTCCAGTCGCTCGCCTCGCTATTGGGCATCGCACCGTCGACGCGTTCTCAGTCGCGTTCGAACGCCGACCGCTCGTCCTGTTGACGGTGGACAAAAGCAACTACGTGCGATCGCGTTTTGACGCCGCCCACGAGTTGGGCCACATCGCGATGCACTTCGACCGAACTGTCACCGATCGCACTATCGAAGCTCAAGCCCATTCGTTCGCAGCCAGCTTCCTCCTACCCGCGCCGGCCGCGCTCGAAGAACTCCCCGAACGACTCGACACGAACGGTTGGGCACGCCTCGCGCAAATGAAGAGCCGCTGGGGAATCTCCATCGCCGCACTACTCCGTCGCAGCCGCGACCTTCGTGTCCTCTCTGACAACGACTACACCAACGCCATGAGATTCATGTCGACCCGAGGGTGGCGGACGCAGGAACCGGGTGATCGAGAACTCGGGCCACCCGAGGCGCCACTCCTCCTGGAGCGAGCCCTACGCACCATCGAAATTCGCAACGGCATCACAACCGAGGAACTGATCCAAGCGGCCCATCTACCGCTGGGCGACACCCTCGAACTTCTGCATGCCTCACACGACGGCCGTCCCGTCGTCGAGTTCTAACGCGACAGGTCAGGACGCCTGTATCCAAGGCTCAACGGGGTCGGCGCAATGCGCCGAAAAGGACCTGCTCTGTCTCAGAAGTTGGCGATGAATAGTCCGCCGTTGATGTGCAGCAGGTAGGCGTGGACATTCCCACCATGAACGTCCTGAAGCCATTTGCCGTTGAGTTCCGAATAGGTCCATCCCCGCTTCTGATACGGCGACGTGAACGACCGACCGTAGATCAGGGTGTAGGGCGACTGGCCCCATTCAGAGACGATTGGATATTGCCCGGGCGCAATGTCGACGACGAACGAGACGTGGCTGATTCCACCACCATCTCCCCAGTCGTAGGCGATGATGTCGCCGGGTTGAGCGTCCGGGACGGCGTTGTTCGTATTGGTCAGCAGTCCGAGTGGCTCCCATGCTGTCGAGAAGTTGTCCTTCATGTACTGCACGAACTCCGGAACTGCCCAGGCTGTGACCGTGCCCGGACGTTTCTGAATCGTGCCGTGAGAGCCGGCATCGGTCCACGTGGGTGACTTCGGAAACCCACCTGCCCAGAGAGCGTTGCTCACAAACCACGTGCACATCACGTCTACGTCCTGTTGGTCCTGCGCGTTGCCCAACGCCCAGTTGACCGCGGCAGTCCGGTTGAAGAACAGGTTGACCGATGTTGGTGGGTCCATCCGCGTTGCTGGCTGGGTCGCCGAGGCAGGCACTGAGGCGTCACCAAGCGGAGGCGAAGTTGGTGCCCCGCCGCTCGGTGCGACGCCCCAAGTGAGGTGGTTGGACTCGATGCCGTTCGCGGTAAACCAATGGTCTGGGCCATCGCCGGAGAAGCAGTAGCCCTGCGTGAACGCCGAACCGGAACCATCGGTATTGAGCGAGAAGGGCGAGAATCCGTCTGGGTCGACCGAGTCTCGACAACTGATCGCGATGGCACTGTTCGATGGAAAGTGGCTGAGCGTAATGGCGTACCAGTAACCGTGAGGAGCATCGGGGCCTTGTGCCAACGACGCGACCGCCGAACCCGAGGGCGACGTCGTGGGCGTTCCACCGCCGCTGCCCGGGCCCCATTGCACGTGGTTGGACTCGACTCCGTTTGCTGTCACCCAGTGGTCAGGACCATCACCCGAGTAGCACCAGGCTTGAGTCGCCGTGTGCCCCGCTCCATTGGTCGTCAATGAGAAGGTCTTGAATCCACCAGGATCAACACTGTCGCGACACGTCACCGAGATCGTCGCGCCCCCTGCGAAATTGTCGAGTGAGATCGAGTACCAGAATCCCGCCGGTGCCGCCGGACCTTGCGACAACGTGATCGTTGCCTGGGGCGGCGGAGCAGATCCACACTGAGATACTCCGGCGTCGATCTGGTTCGCGGCCAGCCCGTCGTTGATGTAATGCGCGTTCAAGTAGCCGGAGTTGGTGACCCCAGCGTTCGTTGGTCGGGTCACGTTGAGGACGAAATACCAAAGGGTGTTGTTGTACGCGCCGACAGAGTCACCCCAGGCATAGCACTGGAGCTCGACGCGCTCATTGACATAGACGCCGTGCCCGGTCACGCGATCGGTATCGCTGGTGTGAGGCGAGTTCCGAAACCAGACGCCGTCCGGCGGCGTCTCGCTCGTGTTCATCACTGTGAAGACAGGACCACCGGCTGCGACACTTGGTTGGCCAACAGACGATCCAGTGACACCAGCCGCCAATCCGAGAACGAGAAGGATCGCACTCCTCCGCCGCCGCTCGCCCGTGACGATCATCGTCTTCACCCTTCGCTCGCTTACACCTTCTCGCTGGCAGCGTCGCACTCCGCTCGAGAGTCGTCAAGAAAGTATCTGGGCTTTAGTCGAGGACGCCTTGGTCTATCGGCGAAGGGACCGCACCCAGTGCCACGATTCGGCCGAGCGCCCCGTAGAACCGCTCGGGCACAGCTCCGAACGTGTTGCCCGGCACGCCGAAGTTGTCGGGTTCGCTGCTCCAGAACAGCAGAGCGACGCCAACGCCACCGCGAGAGCCACGCCTATGACAAACACCGCTGCAGACATCAGAACGTAGCGACCGATGCGTCGACCGACGGATCGGTTCCGCTCAGGTACGACAGCACCTGACGCGACGAGCCGTCGTCTCTCCGCCCGTTCGGCCGAACCGAGCATCATCAACCCGGTGACGAGGGCGATGAGCCCGAGCACCAATCCGCTCACGACCTGTTGCTGGTTCTCCTCCTCGCAGTAGGCGACCAGCGCCGGATCGACGTCCGACACCGTCGACTTGGAGACGTTGGCGATGGGCACGCCGCAACGGAGCGACGTTCCCAGGGTGCTGATTTGTCGCGGCACGAGCCAGAACCATCCAACGATGAGTACGGCGATTCCGATGAACACCGCACCGGCGACCTTCATGGCAGGCACCGTACCGGGGCGCCACACGAGCAAGGCGCACCCGACGCCCTGTCGATCATCCGGGTGCGCCTACCTTCTGATTCGCGGCGTCGATCGCGTCTTCGCCCTCGGCCGCGCCGTCGTCGGTCCACCTCGATTAGAGACGGCGCGTCATTGGGGTCTGTCAAACGACGGGTCAGGCCGCTCAAGGACTGATTGATTCGATGTACGCAGACGGCCAGCCGGCGCGCGGTCGTGGATGGGCGAATCGGTGGCCGTCGTTGAAGGTGTTCGCCATGTAGGACAGCCAAACGGTCAGCGCGGCAGTGAGCACTTCGGGCATGCTGTGCCCGTCCGGTAGACCAGTCGCTCCAACGGTGGCCAGCAGTCGCTCGATGCTCGAACGGAGTGGATCCGGATCGCTCCACGGCAACTCGGGAACGGCGGCAGTCTCCGATTCGTCCGGTGCCGACAGGAAGTCGGCAGCCCACCATCGCGTGGCCTCCTCGAGTGCGTCCCACACCACGAAGCCCGGTCGATGGTGCTGGCCCAAATAGTCGGTTGCCGCCACCACCTCTAACCAGACGCCGGCGTGATCGCGGACCGCTTCGAGTTCCGGTGCACTGTTCGACATCGCGAACCTCACATCTCCATTTCGAGGTCGGCAGAGCGCGCGACGTCAGAGAGCGCGCGGACGACGGAGTGGTCATCGAGGCCGATCGCAGCGGACGAGTCGGGCGATCCCAGGGCTGCGCGGATCGAGTCGATGTCGCCGATATCGACGCTCGAGGACTCGAGCAGCGGTCGGCCACATTCGGCCGGCTCGACGAGTGCGCGGCGAACATCGACCTCGCGCACGCCGACCAGTTCGGCTCCGATCGCCACCGTGCGGGCAAGGTCGCTCTCGCATCGTTCGTGGATCACTTCGATCAGCGTCCGTTCAGCGACACATGCGCTGACGAGTGCCTCGGCCGTCTGTTCCGGCGAGAGGGCGAAACGCTCCGACAACGCGACGAGATCCTCAGAGGTCGCTCGTCGGGACGCGAGCCCGAATGCCTCGACGGGATTCTCAACGATGGTGGCAACGCCGGCAGCGAATGTCGCCGCAGTCGGTGCATGCGCGGCGAGATGCCTGACGGCTTGCCCGGCAGTGAATCCTGCTTCGAGGAGGAGCGGTGCTGCCTGGATCCACGTCTGCTCGCGCGAGTCGAGCCGACGGAGTTCCTCACGTGGTGCTGCGGCGAGGAGCTCGACCGGTGTGCACCCGGCAGCACGCAGTTCATCACTGGTCGCGCCGAGAGACGCACCGATCTCGATTCGGTCGATACCCCAATCTCGATGGACGAGACGAATCCCGTCGGGGATAGGGAGTCCCAGTGCTGGGAGCAGGCCGACCACCGAGTTGGCTTCGACACCTTCGGCGTGAAGCACGCCGAGGATCGTCGGCGACGAGAGAACACCGACATTGATCATGTGGCGTACGAGTTCATCCGCCGATTCGGTTGCACCGAAACTGGCGCGATCGGCGTCGGTCAAGCGGTGGCCGACGATTGCGATCATCGCCTCGCGCCGCCACGCGCCGGAGCTCGCGAGGTCACGCACGAGGGCATCGGCGCGATCCGGCGAGATCGCAGCCAACTCCATCAGCACTCCCCTGGCCAAGCCGTCAGCGATGGCCTTTGCGTCGTCCGCGTTGGCGGCCAACGGACCTTGACGATTCGCTCCGTCCACGCACGTCCAGGTCTGCCAACGCCCGCCCGGCCCCGGACTCACCATTGCCGCGACGCGCTCGTCGAACGTTCGCTGCTGCGTCCGGGCGTCGCGTGCATCCGCGAGGGGAACCCAACCGAGCTCCGGCGAGATGACCCTCGATCCCGCGCTGATGCGCACCACCTCGGCGATGGCCGGATACCGGTCAGCAAGTGCCTGTCGCGCATTGTCCTTGGCCTCGTCGAGGGTGTCAGACGTCCCCTCGGCCACCAGTCCGTTGTGAGAGCCGCGCCCCGTTGTTTCCAGCCGCCACATCGCTCCCGTGCGCGATTCGTACGCGGCGAGATAGGACCGTTCGTTGACGCGCATGAACGCGCCACGACCGCAAGCCCCACCGATCCCGCGCGACAACCACTCCCCCTTCGTGTACGGACCCGCCTCCACCCACACCGCGAGCGGAAGCGCCCGAACATCGGCCGGAGCCAGGTAGTTCCGGCGACCCGGCGCGACCGATCGATCATCGACCGCAGCGTGCCGCGGCAGCACCGACGCGGTCAGATCCGTCTCAAGCGCGAACGACACCGCCGACAGAACCTGACCCGCGGCATGCCGCACGTCCACCATCGTCCGCCACCGCTCCCTACACGAAAGCATCAACGGATCGAACGCCGGCATCGGTCCCTCCGCGCGACCCACACGCGCCCCCACCAGCCAGCCCGCTTGCGACCGCAGTTCCTCATCAAGCCTGACCCGGCCGGCCCCATGCCACACCCGACCGGCAAGGGCAGCGAGTTGAACGCCGGGATCATCGATCTTTCGCGGAGTGCGTCCGAGCAGCCGCCCGGACGCGACCCTCACAGCATCGACCCATTCGGCGTTCGACAGGCGCGGCACGGCCGGCGGCTCCAGGGCACCAGACGCCGGCCGACGAGCCAGCTGCTCCAGCGCGAAGACCGGCTCCCACCGATGCGAACCAGCCACGGACGACGACGAACTTCCAGACCTCGATCGGTCACTTCCGCCCTGCCCGTCCTCGACCACCGGAACCCGGACCGGCAGGCCCCGCTCACCGGACCGCACAGCGCACCCGCGGCCCGGCTCGGTCGATGGCACCCGATCCCACGTCGCCGACCCGGCCACCGGACCGATCACCCCGTACGACGCAAGGAGAACCTGGTTGCGAGCCGAGTAGTCCACCCACTGATCACACCGCTCCAGCATCGACCCCCACGCCTCCGCCGAGGTCAGCGACGTCCGCGACCACTGATCCAGGTGCCGCAGCATCGGACGCGGGTCGTCTTCGTCGAAATGAAGAGACTGAGCCACGGCCACCATCGCTCAACACTCCGACAACGAACACACTCGACCACACACTCGACCGCTCACTCGAGGGCCAGATCCAGCAGGTCACGCCGCAATATCGGACGAAATCTGGCGCCTCAGCTGACGACGCACATACTTCCACCTGTTCTGCTCCGACGCGGTCTGCCGCGGCCGGCCAGCGAGCGCGACAGCCGAGTTCCACGCATCGAGCGTCGGCCGACGACCGCGCCCATCGCGGGCGAGATCCGCCCGAAGCATCTCCAGCGCAACCCGATTCACCGCGACCCGTTCGGGATCGCCCCACGACGTGTCATCGGCGATCTGAACCTCCGCCGGGTCATGCGGCACGGCGCGGGTGCCCTGACGGCCATGCGCTCGAACCCGATCCCACGCTCGACTGATCAACAGGCTGACCAAGCCGTGCTCTCCAACCTGCACGCATCGCTCATCGAACTCACCGATCACGAGCGCCAGCTCGCCAACGAAATCGTCAACGAGGGCCCGCCTGCCGCCGCACCGATGAATTGCGAACGGAGCTAGTCCCACCAACAGCACGGCACAGGCATCGGCGTCCTCACGGCCGCGCCTCAGCAGGGCGCCGACAACGAGATCCGACCGGCCACGGACCCGACGCACCTCCGCAACGACCGCCTGCAACGAGTCCCACTCGCTGAGGACTGGGTCGGCGAGCCACCTCGCTGGAAGCGGCCGACGATGATGCAGCCGCAGCTGCGCTTCAAGGCTTGAGAAGATGTCCATGACCCAGCACGATGAGACAGATGACACCCGCGACCACACACCGGGCGACACACCGGACCACACACTCAGAGCAACTTCACCGTATTGCTCGCTGTGATTCGTCCTGTCTGTCGAGAATCGCGTCACGGACAGCCCTTGACACGGCAGCTCATCCGGCAGTACCCCCCCACTGCCAGGCTTGACCCACCGATTCGGTCGATCGTCACGCGATGAGCTCGCGAATCGGTGCTAGTACGTGCGGGACGCAGCGATAGCTGCGGACGCATTGACGGGGTTGCATCGTTGGGGGTGCGGGCGCGGGCGGACGTACTTCGCGTGGCTCTCTCTGGCAATTGTTCGAGTGAGGCCGCCACGGTGGGCCTGATGCATCAGCTTTCGAACCTGATAATCCCGAGTCGAGACGTGATTGTCAGACCCCACGAACCCGAAGCCGTAGTTCAGCTCGCCAACGTCAGAATCGACTAGCACCCGACGAGGTCGCCGATCCGGGTCTGTGGTGTGGTGGTCACATCGCGGGAGCAACGGTGTACGAACTCTCAGACCTTTTCGGTGTCCACCGCAACACCGTGTCCGTACACCTGAAGCGTCAAGGTATTGAGATGCGGCACGCCTCGTTACGAACGCCGCAGCGAGAAGTCGCGACCCAGCTACGCGTCGGCGGGCTTTCGCTGGTCGAAATCGGCCGACGGCTGGGGGTGACCCTGCAATCCCAGCACGATCGGTAGATACGTACCGCGAGAGACGGTCTAGAGCTCTGGATTTCACCGTCCAAGGCTCGCAAGAATTTCGGGAAGCCTTCAGGGATGGACCTCGGTTATCGTGTACCTTCCGACGAACAGAGGTTCGAGACCATGCAAGAGGACATCTCCCCAACGCAAGCCCACTGGCTGATTCCCTTCTACCTCGCCGCTCACGGCGCTCCGAACGCCAGCTTGCCGACCCACACCGAAGTTGGCGTGGAATCGGTGATCGAAACAGCCAAGCGTTGCTTCGACGCAAGGGGCCATGCCAACTATCTGACCGTCCTCAACATTTCATCGATGCGTCTCGCAGACAATCCGTGGCGTGAGGTTTTTGGATTAGCCGGCAGCATCGGCGAGTCGTTTACCCACGCCGCCGGCTGCGAAGTCGAAGTCGAGCTTCACCGTCGCGCACGCGCTTGCGGCGATTTGCCGGAAGGGATGATCCTCGGGCAGCGCTTCTTTTCAGACGCAGAAGGCCACATGGTGCTCGGCATCGGCCACCGCCTCCTCAACCTCACGCTGAGAGCATTGGCAATTGAGCCCAACGTACGCGCAGCCATGAGCACGAACAGTGACACGCGCAAGTGGCACGCCGCCTATCACCCGTTCTCAAATGGTCGCGACGCCTGGGTGCCGCTCAACTCAAAGTGGATCAAGCGTCTCGACACTCTCGTTGCACCCTCACCGCACCAGTCAATCCGAGACATGTTCACCGCAGTCGCGGACTTGCAGGCGTCCGCGGCTTGGCAGACTCTCGATGACAGCCGTGGAAGACATTTTCATCGCTGGCGTCCAGAGAGCTCGGTACTCGCCGGGATTGACGAGCAATCAGGAAACGTTGTCGAGCTGGCAACTGCAAATGGTGCCATCATCGGCCGCGCTGTGGGCACGCAACGCACGCGATACTCTGCCGCGGACGGCCTCGAGGAGATCGAGGCGAAGATCGCGCGGGACGCTCTCATCTCGACGGCGAATGCAACCGACCGTCTTCTCGATGCACTTGACAGGGCGCTCGAACCCCTCAGCGAGGGTCATTTGATCAAGACCGGTCGAGGAATCAGCAGTCGCTTCGGCCATGTCTGGCGTGATGCGGATTGCACCTGCTGCCGCTAGGTCAGACAGTTGGGTTTCCGATGGCCAGCGCCTCCGCCTCGCCGCGGCCGTTATTGTGGCGGAGTCAGCGGGCACTGCGGGGGTAGGTAGTCCGCTGTGGCGTCGTGACGACGAGCTTCAGATCTTGATCGAGCCGTCCGTACGAATGAACCTCCTCAACCGGATCGCGCTCGTACCGATGATCGTCTCGCAGCCGCATACGTTCGTGCCACATCATGAAGATCAGTTGCAGCCGGTTCGTCGCCAGGAAGTCCTTCAGCCAGGACGCACGAACGACCAATGCACCCCGGCGATCATCGTCCTCGTCCCCCAGGTTTGTGATCGCTATCACGCCCGCGCGGTCAGTCCAGGTTGGGCCATCGTCGTGCATGGCCAGACTTGTCCTCGATTGAACGAACGTGCTCGGGGCGTTCGCGATGGCCGCCTGTTGGATCGAACAATCCTGGATGTTTCCCTCCCAGACGTACCGTTCATAGGGCGACACCGTCGGCCAGGTTTGGTCCCCGTCATCAAGCGACGAGAATTCTGCATGTCGGTGGGAGCAGGTCCGACGACTCCACCCGATTTCACCGAAGTAGCAGCAATCGGTATGTCCATGGAGATCCAGCAGGTCATGGGTGACTCGGTCCTTGAGGCCAGGGAGGCGTTTCAGGAATGCCGCCGCTTCGTCCTCGGGCACGAGTACGGAGTCGAGGGAGAAGAGTTGGCGCAGGCCGATCCAACCTTTGTGAGCGTCGGGCTCGACCTGAGGCATGTCTGCCTCCAGCACTACCCATTGCGCCCCGTCCGCGGAGGCCACCATGCAGTTCTTCGAGAGCGATGGCTCACTCTGGCGATCCGCTATGAACCTGTCGAGGTCGCCTTCGTATCGATCAAAGTCGAGCCGTGCAATCGGCCACTCGGCAAGGCGAAGGCCTGACGGAGACCACGTTGACTTTGACACTGGACCGTAGTCATCGTCGCCGAAGAGGCTGTGGTACGGCGCAGGAGGAAGCGTCGGGTCGATCTCTCGCTCGCCAATGATCTGATGAAGGCCGTCGAACGTCCCCGAGTCTCCGAAGTATCGGCTAGGACGGTAGTTGTCGGCGATGCGGGCCAATAGTTCGTGATACGCCAGCCATTGATACTTCTTGCCCCATCGCTCCGCCTTGTGGCTCTCGCGACCCTGGCGATAATCGATTGAGCGGTCGGCGTTGCCGAAGAGCTTCGGCGTCCAGCCAAACTGCAGCGCTCGACGGAATACCCAGCGCCGCGCCCGATCGGCGGGATACTCGTCCCTACGAGGTCGACCCCGGGGCCTGATCCAGCAGTCGCTAAGCTGGGCAAGCTGATCTGATGTCAGCGATCCACGGTCTGCACCGAAGCGGAGTTGGATTAGGCTCGGGCTGCCGTCCGCACTCAAGTGACGATCTACGACTTCGCGCTGGTCCTCGCTCAGTGAAGCGAGAAACTTTCGCCACCTTGGTTGCGACAGCCGTGGGTGGCTCATGCGTTCGGGTTCAGGAAGCGCCTCACCGAGCTGATAGCACGAGAAGTTGTGCACACCAGACTCGACGACGTAGCGGCCAAAATCGCCGAGTCCCAAGATCGACGAGTAGATCCTGCTGTACGACTCGTCGGCCGGCCGACCTTGCACGTACCCGTACTTCCGTTTCAGCACCGCCTCACTGGGCGGGTTGCCTGGTGGGGTGATGCCGTACGGTCTTGTGGCGTCGAGCTGAGCCGACTTAGGGAGCCATTCGCGAGCTACGGCAAGCTCAATCACACCTCGACCGGCATCGAGGAGTAACTCGTCGGCTCGAACCGGACGCGAGAACACGAGCTTGCGGATGGTGCGAGCGGTCTTTCGGGCGTCACCGACTTGCGATTCGTCTGCTCGGATGAGGCTGGCGTAGGCAATCGCGATCACGCGTTGAACGACATAGGGGTCATCGACTGGCCAGAATCGCTTCACGAGCTTGTGAAGTACGTCGATGTGTCCTTGCAGCAGTTGAACCAGGGCCTTCGTGATCCAGTCCCGCATGAACCTGTTTGGCGATGACAGCAACCAGATCAGCGGGATTGCAGCCAGCTCGATGACGTGAGCGTCTGTTGTTGGATAGGGCCCCTCGCTGGCCCACCGAGCGAGGCGCGCGGTCGGCCCCGACGGTTCCCATATCGCGTCGTACATAGCGATGCCGAACACAGCGTCTCGCTGGGGCATTTTCTGCGCTGCGAGATGCCGATGCAGTCTGTCCCCGTTCAGCAAGTTATCGGGCTGCGGCGCGATCTGAAAAATGGTGTTGTACAGCTCGCTCGTCGACTGGCCTCCCCGAAGGGCCAAGTTCAGGAGCTCAATCGTTCGAGGCGTAATCGAACGACCGGAGCGATGAGGGAGTCCGCGCATCGTGGTCCGAAGCAGGCTGCCCTCGGATCCTCGGCCGCTTGCGGTCGTCGCTTCAAGAAAGTCCGGTAGCTCGACCGCGAACCGCTCGGGGAGCACAATCGCGGCAGCCTCCCGGACACCGAGGCTGGCTGTCTCCTGCAACCAAGCTTTGAACGCTGGATCATCGAGAGCGTCACTGCTTGCCTGCAGTCTGCGGGACACGAGGAGGAAGTCTGCGAACGCTTGAAAGACAACTCGTACGCCATCGCCGTATTCGCTGCCACCCAGGTACATCATCTCGCGTGTTAGGACTCCCTCGTCCTGAAGCACGCCGAGCGTTGCGACGGCATCGATCTTGAGATGGCTCGACGACGCTTGCACTATCTGTTCGGCTCGGACAATCGAAAGGGCTTCGCGTCCGACTCCGGACATCTCGTCCAGGAGTGCGTCGAGGACGATGCGGACCTCCTGCTCGACAACTTGCATCTCATAGTTCGACTGTGCCTTCGGGCGTAGGCGACGTGACACGCGCCGAATCTTCGCAGTGAGGAAGCGCTCGAAGACCTTGACCCGTCCCTCGTGACCGTCGGGTACCTGCAGGCCTTGCTCATGCAAGCTCTCGCAGTACATCCGTAGGAACAACGGCACCGTAAACTCCGGTACCAGCAGGGGCACGCGAGGAGTGTCAAGGCCGAAGTGCTGAAAGTACTTTGCGGCCGCCTCGGTTTCGCGTTCGGCGAAGCCGGGGTGCTGGCGCACGACGAAGTGCTTCCGAGCGTCGTCGGCGTCGACGAGTTCAACGTATGTATCGCGGCACGACACGGCGAGCCCGATGTGCCTGTATCGCCCGATAGCCGCCCGCAAGACCGACAGTTCCTTCTGCCAGAAATCGGCTGGAACGGTGTCGTTAAGCGCATCGATCAGCAGCAGAAATCGGCAGCCGGTTGGTCCAGCCGCCTCCGCCGCCGAGTCCATGGCACCAAGCAGAACGTCACGACCGACGGGTGGCAGCCCAAGCTGATCACACACGCTCTGCCACAAATCGGAGCGACCAAAGCTGCCTCCAAACAACGTGACTGCCGGCCGGCCACTCGCGAGTGCTCGCCGAGTCGCATCAAGAAGGAGGTGGGTCTTGCCCGAGCCTGCCACCCCTGTAAGAAAGTAGAAACCTCGGCAGAGGGCCTCGACCTCCGACGACTGGAGCCAGGACGAGAGCGCCCGAGCCGACCGGACGAGCTGCCCCACCGAGTAACTCGTGGCAACACCTCCACTCGACGATAACGGTTGTTTCAGCCCCGCCGCTTCCGCTCTCCTGCGATCTTCGTCCGCCTCGGCCACTCGGACCGCTTCAACAGCGTTCAGATACCTTTCGAGGTACGGCGCTAGCGATGATACGAGGGCGAGATCGGCAGGATTGTTCAAGACCGCCAACCGACACGCCGCCGTCAGATCAACGGAAAGTTTGTTGACCACGCCCACCAACCGTCGGAGGGCGGCCGGCTTGACTGGCAATGAGACTTGGGCGGCAGCGGCAAGGACGTCTCGCCTGAGCCGGCGGTATCGCGTCACTACCTCGCGAGGAAAGCCGAGAGCGGTCAGCTCCGCCTGGATCGGGATGTCAACCTGTAACTCCGGGCTGTAGCGCTCGCCTGCCGCGTCGGCCTGGCCCCGATAGAACTCGGTCAGCCAGGCAAGATCGAATACAGCCTCGCCCCACCAGAACCACTGCCGACCTCGATGTTTCTGCAGGGCCAGAATGTTGAGCAGGTCGCTCTCCTGCACAAGCAGGAAGTCGATTCGATCGGCACCGGGGACGGACTTCTGCCAAGAGACGATCCGGTCGTCATACTTCTCCCGTTGAGACTTCCGCTTGCCGGCTTCGGTTCCGGTACTGAGATTCTGGGAGATCACGAACGTCAACGTCGTGAGGTTCGGGCGCTCTCGCGCCACCCGGCGCACCGACTCGGACATGGCGGTCAGCAAGTCGTCGAATTTGCGGATGTGCTTTGCCTGCCATCCGACTTCAGATCCATCAGCGAGGGCGGCGTACCACTCCACCCCGCCATCAGGATTGCCAGTTCGAACGGCGACAGCCCCATCGGGGACGGAATCTCTAAGCAGCTGAAATGTCAACTCTTCGAAGGCTCGGCTCTGAGACCCAGCCCATAGCCGGAGGTTGTCGAAGCTCGGAGCATTAGCTGCTGCTGGCACGGCTCGCCCCTCGAGCAAATTCTAAGGTCAAGATGATCGAAGCGGCTGCAGCTGGCCGGGGGTCGATTCGATTCCACCATGTTGTCATTGCGGATTCAGGCATGCGGCTTCTCGTTCTGTCGACAGATTTTACCAGAACACGCGTTCGTCTGACGAGGACACGATCGCGGCGGGAGACAGCCTCGCGCACCGTTTGTGTAGTTGAGTTGACATCCTGACGCCGTCTCCGGAGACATCAGCTGCACGCCTCATCGGCTGCCGAATCGGTCAAGCCGCAAGCGCAGCCGGTGCCCAGGAAGCGGCTTCATCGGTGAACAAGAGGACGGGACCACCAGGCACGGTCGGAAGAGACATGAGTTCCGCGATGCCGCGCACCCACGAGTCCGGTTCCAGCAACTCGAAGAGCAACGGGGTGACGCTTGGTCCGTGCACCTTCAGCCGGCGATTACGGCCGGTGATCCAGAACACGTCGATCGAACTGTCAAGCCCGGAATTGCCGTTCGGCAGGGCCACTTCGACTGCCAAACCGACTTGGCTCAGAGAAGCCGCCAACGCATCAACTGAGACGACCGTTTCAAACACGATGTAGTCGCAGATCAGACCCGCGCAGTCCGACGGACTGAGCGGATAGATTCCCCACGGCACCGCTATTGGCGAGCGAGCGGCGAGATCGCCGCTGCGGCCCGAGACGTGATGCGTCGCGCTTTCGATCCCCGCTCGCCGCAGGGCGCTCCGACGCGCGGCTGCCATGATTTCAATCCCCTTCTTGTGGTCCGCGCCGCATCGGCGCATGAGGTCGAAGGGAGATGAGGCGATGAGGGCGCGGCCCTGGTTGAGTTGCATGCCACGGCTGCCATGCTTGCGGGCGAGGTCCATTGCCCTGGCCAACTGGTCCAGGTTGGTCACATAGTGTTCGGCGAGAACGACGTACTGCTTGTCGTCGGATTGGCCCGGCAGATGTCCATCGCCCATGATGCTGTCAATCGCTTCTTGCATCCGAATGGTTTGGGCCGATCGCTTTCGCGAGGGATTCGCCTTGACTTCGTGAAGCCAGCCCTTTCCCGCCTCGTCGAATTCGGTGAGATCGGCGATGCGCAGGCAATTGGTGAGGTCGTGCAGCAGGGTGAAATGGCCGCGATCGTTCCAGAACTCCTCGACACAACCGAGTTCGTATGGGAGTCCACCGTACGACTCATCGTCAGCGCGCTTCACAAGCGGCCCAGGGGAAGGGTTGCATGACAGGGCGACGATGGCGCGCCGGTTACAGCCGAACGCGAACCATGCCAAAGCGTCACCGACGGCACGGAACTGGCGCACGAGACGCTCATAGAGAAACACCTCGAACTCCCAACACTCGACAGTTGTCGGATCTCCACGCGGTGGCGGTGGAGGCGCGTCGGCCGGCAACTGCTTGCCGTCGCGTAAGCGCTTCACAATCCGGACGCATGCGGCTCGCCGATTATCAGCTTCATACACATCCTGGAACAGATGGCGCTGAAACTCGTACAGCTCGGCAGGACTCTCACACCGGCGGAGCCAGTCGATCAGCTCGGCTACTCGGTGCACCGCCCGCTGCTGCGACGGGTGGGCGTAGATGCCGGCGAGATCGTCTGGTGCCAGATCGGCGATCGGCAATCCAGGCTTGAGCGGCTGCCGTGCAGCCGTATCCCGCTTGTTCGAATTGTCTGGCAAAGTAGTCATGTCACGCTCGCTTGTCTTGAGCGATGGTAACTCGAACCTCTGTTCGTGAGCCAGCATCATTTCCATCGACCTGGAGTCAGTACCGATTGCTGCCCCAGCGGGAGGTGCAACTGGGACCCCTCCTACGCCGCTATTGCATGATGCCGAGTCGGTCCACTCCTTCGACGAAGACCTTGTACGACTTGCCGCTCGCGACGGTGACGACCCCGCTGCTTCCCATGTGGCGAATGAGTCGCCTCGGAGAGGCGACTATTATCCGGGCATCCAGGTTGATGAGGAAACTCAGTTCTGTCTGCTCGCCGTCTTCGAACTCGAGGACACCAGCTTCCCACTCACCGATCTCACTCACGGCATGGACGCTACCTGGCCACGATGAACGACACGGCGGAGCTATTGAACGGTCGGTGAATTGATGGGCGATCCGTACAACGCGGACAGCCACCCGTCAAGTTTGCGAATTGGCTCGCAATCTTGGATGGCGGTTTCAAATTCCGAGCCGATTGGAGAACTGGACAGCGCGGGCCTGCTGTCTCCAAGCGAAAGCCCCGAAGGGGTCACCGGTTGTGCGGCGGCGGAGTCATGGTGCTTGGTCGGTCCCGGCGTCGCAGTTGGTCAAGCAGACGGTGAGGAGCTTGCCGTTCACGCGAGCTTCGCGTGCTTCGCCGGCGCGCAACGGCTTTCGGCATTGCCAGCAGCGTGTTCGGGGTCGCTCATCTCGCGCTCTCGCCGGACGCTCCTCGGTCGTCGACGGGCTCATGGCCTGCACAGACTCGGCGCTCTCCGCACGCGACAGGGTCTGCTGCCCGGGGATCTCGGTCCCAGTCCGGTTGGGCTTTGTCGTGCCCGTCCTCGACGAGTTCCCAGCGCGTGCGGGTTGCGGGAGCTGATCGCGTGCTGAGGCGAGTGTCTGTTCGTCGATCGCTGCCGATTCGGGCTCGGCCGGAAGGTTGGTGAGTGGACATGTCGGTTGATCGGCGTCGACTCGGGGGTGGCTGTTCTCGTCGAGCGGGATGAGCTCGCGCAGTCGTTCTTCGTTCCACCATCGGACTGCGTCGAGGTGTATTGGTGGAAGAGTGCCATGAAGAAGTACTGCCTCTCCGGGGAACATCTGGCGGAGTGCGTTTGCCGGTGCGAACGCTTCTGCGGTTTTGGATTCGGTGACAGTTCGGCTGGCGGTGCGGGTGTTGTTCCAGATCGTCGGGACCTGTCGGGAGGTGCCGTGGGTGGTGACGTGTTCGGTGCCGAGGAGTGTCGCGAGATAGCTGGTGGTTGCGAGGTCGTCGACGCCGGCGAAGAAGCACTTGGTGCGATGCCCTGACAGGACGGCGTCGGAGAGTGTTCCGTAGCGGTGTTGCATCTGTGAGAGCGACTGCCAGCAGGTAACGAAGAATGCGCCGAGGGCGGCGATGGTTGAGACTTCCGTGGGGAGCCATCCGAGTTCGAGTTGTCCGGCTTCATCGATGACGAACAGGAGCGGCTTGGCCAACGTCTGCTTTGCGATGTCGCGTGCGTGGATGGCGTCTTTGAGGTCTGCGAGTAGTCCGCCGAGTACGGGCGAGAGTCGTTCGAACTCGGGTTGGGAGGCAGCCAGGTAGAGCGTGTTGGCGTGACCGTGGTCGCCCGCCATGAGCCAGTCGAGATCGAGGAATCTTGGTTTCGTGGTCCACTCATCTCCGTTCGAGTAGTTGGCTCGAGCTGCGTCGGTGGCTGAGTGGGCGACGGAGGGTTCGAGCCATGGGTCGAGCGCGAGTGAGGCCGTGGAGTAGATGCTGGAGCGGATCTTGTGGTCTTCCCTGGCGATGCCGATGAAGGTGACGGCGGCTTGGCGGGCCATCAGCTTGATTTCGGTCGACTGCTCCGAGTCGAGACCTCGGTTGAGGAGCTTGTTGATCGTGGGTTCGTTGGCGCCGGCCATGGTCGTGACCCAGGTTGCGATCTGTTCCATCGACACTCGAATCGGCTTCTCCTCAGTTGTCGAGAGCATGCGAGCGAGGCCGGCGACCGCCATGAAGGCGCTGAGAAGCTTCTCGCCGTGCTTGGTCCAGTAGTCGGCGTTCGATACGCCGCCGCGCGGGATCGCCTGAGCGAGGGCGCGCCCCGTGCGTAGCGCTCCGGACGACGAGGACACGGCCTCGAGCGGTGACCATCGTGCCGTGGCGAGCCCGGTCGAGCCGCCGGGGTCGAAGACGGCGATCTCGCCGCGTTTGGCGCGGGCTGTGGCGGTGGTGTTGTAGAGGTCCCGTTTGACCGAGACGGCGACAACCGGACCGTCCCAGGTCGCGACTGCTGACGCTACGAGGGCGGTCTTGCCCGAGCCGGTTGGTCCGATCAGGGCGACCGAGCCGCGATCTCCCTGGCGTCGGGTGGATCCCCGCTTGATCGGGTCGCGAGTTCGGTCTTCTGTCGCCAGGATCGAGGATGTGCCGGCCATTCGCCCGAGCAGCATGCGGCCAGGCGGCGGGATGAGGTCCCGAACAATCAACGGCGCGACATCGGGTTGGCGCGCTTGGCGGGCCTCGGTCTCTTGCCCGAAACGGCGTCGGCGAGCGTCGTGGCGGACGCGTTTCCATACGAAGAGGGCCAATGCACACGCCGCGGCGAGCGCGGCGAACGCGACGGTCGTGCACGTCCAGTACAGCGGAGCACCGGGAAGGTTCGTCGCGTGTAGCCCCCACGCGTTTCGGTGGCCGCGGCCGCGTGCCAGGCGTACTGCGACGGTGAGCCAGTCACCGAGTCCTCCACCGATGTGCCCGCCGCCGAGGCTGACGGCGAGACGGGCTCCGGCCCAGGTTGCGACGCCGATACCGGTGACGAGGGCACCGGCGGCGACTGCGACAGCCTCGGTTCGCTCACCGGGCAGCTGGGACGTTCTTTCGGTCAATGAGTCCCGCCTCCGATCCCGGTGTCGAGACCGTCGAGCCACTCCCTCATCTCGACGCCGAGTTGGGCGAGACGGAGCTCGTCGATCAACGGTCTGGCGGCATCCTCGGCGGCGAGCGCTGTGGTGAATGGTCCGTAGACGACGATGCCGCGATTGGTCGCGTAGTGGAGCCACCCGTACCAGCGAGTCATCGTATGAGGTATCGACTGTCCGTGAGTGTTGGTCGAGTCGGCGCCGAATTCGAGGACGTCTCCGACGGCGAGCGTCTGCGGCAGTTGCCAGCCGCGTTCTCCCGGTGTCCACACGAGGGTTTGCCAACGGCCGGTGCCGGGTTCGCGCCAATGGGTGGCGACCCAGGCTCGACGGAGCGCACCGTTGACGGTCGGTAGGTCGGGGGTTTCGATCAGGCATCCGCCGGCGTGGCGGAACACCCATTCTGTGGTGTTCATGGGCATCGCTCTCCCTGATTGCGTGTGGCAATGAGGGAGGTGCTTGACGGTGACACCTCGAACCGCTGACGAAAATGGTACTCGCAAGAGGTCGATCTGTGAATCCTCATTTCGGCCTACAGCTCGATGGCCGCTTCGTCGACGAGCGTCGGCACTGAGTGGGGGTCGCGCTGGACGGTCTGGAGTTGTTGCATCCAATCGGGGTCGGTGAGGGCCCATTCGTTGAGGTCGAATCCACTGGGTGGTGTGACGACTCGAGGTTCGATGTCGTGTGTCTGGAGGAGCGGGCAAAGAGCTTCGGCGACGCGCCGGCCTGCTGCGTCGGGGTCGCACACGAGTGTGACGGCGAGTTCTCGTTCTGTGGCGTGCGCGGCAATCCGTGCTGCGACGGACTCGTCTGGTGTCTGGGCACCGAGGATCGCGACCGCCGGGAAGCCTTCTTGTGCGGCGATGAGTGCGTCAGGGATCCCTTCGCAGACGAGTAGTTGCGAAGTCGTCGGTTGCACCGTGGTGACCGGGAACGCGAGTCTCGGGTGTGGTGCGAGAGCTGCCGCGGGGTTGTCGTATTTGCGTCCGGTGGCGTCGGGGTCGAGGTAGCGGGCTTGGACGTAGGTGATCCTGCCGGCCGGGTTGAGGGCGGCGAAGGTGGCGGCGACGGCGGCGCCGTACGGCAGTCCACGCTGGCGGCGAAGGACGCTGCGGGACGGGTCGGCGCCGATCAGGTTGGCGTTGATGGTCTCGTCGTTGATGCCTCGATGGTGGAGCCATTGCCTGACGTGTTCGCCTTGGGGTCCGCGTAGGACGCTGGCGCACAGTCGCACATACCGCTCCACGACCGGTGCCATGACAGCCGCGGGTTGCGCGCGCGTCGGTGTCGGTTTGGGTTGGATGGGTGGGAGCGGCCGGTCGGGGATCATGCCGGCGCGGGTGGCGAGCCAATCGATGGCTTCGGTGCGGTCGCGGTTGCTGGTCGTGGTGACGAGGTCGATGGCGTCGCCGCGGTGGTCTCCGGACCAGCAGCGCCAGCGTTCGTGGCCGTGATGGTCGCGGTACATCGAGACGGACGCGCGATGGTCTTCATGACCGGTGACCGGGCAGTGCCAGCGCCGGTTGGGGCCGAGCCGGCCGCTGGGTTGGCTGAGCTCGTCGAGCAGCCCGGCGAGGTCGGTCCGGGCGAGGACGTCGTCGATGGTCCAGCGAGGTGTGCCGCGTTCATGCGCGTTCACGCTGCACCATCATTTGATCGGTGTCGAAAAGCCGGGTCTCGTTCGGTGTCAGGATTGTCTGGACGAGGGCCGAGCGTGATCCGATCCGCCAGATTGCGCGGCCTGGCAGGAGTTGGCCGAGCCACTGGCGTTCGCGATCGGAGAGGTCGAACATCGTTGCTGCGTCGGCGATCTGTTCCGGTGGTTGGCGGAGCAGGACTCGGGTCTGGATGTCGCTGAGCAGTCCCGCGGCGATCTTCGCGGCGGCGGTGCCGTCGTCGGCTTGTGCAGTCAGGTCGGCGGGCCGATGGCAGACCAGGACGGTGGCGACACCATGGGCGCGGGACAGTTTGAGACTCGACTGGAAGTAGGCGGCCCCGTGACGGATCGCGGCCCACGCCTCGTCGACGACTTGGATCGATTGTCGGTGGGTTTGTCCGCGCAGGGCAGCGCTGAGCCAGTGCGTGGCGGCGATCATGACGAGCGGGAGCGCGTCGCGTTTGCCGTGCACGGCGGACAGGTCGATGACGACCCCGGGACCATTGTCCCAATCGACGTGCACGGTGGTGGTGCTGTCGAACATGCCTCGCAGCGTTCTGCGGCAGATCTTGTCGAGCGCGAATGTGACTGGTGACGTCGCCCGGGCGAGTTCGAGCTGGGTGTGACGCGACATCCGAACGAGTTCGTCGGCGGGGTCGGCGATCTCTGCGCACAGGTCAGCGAGAGTGAACGGTGTGCCGTTTCGGCAGCGTCGCTCGACTGCCCATCCGAGCACAGCGTCCTCCAACGGTGACAGGTCACGACCGAGAACGACGGCGACCAATTGGGTCGCGAGGCTCTGTCGGGCGATCACGTTGTCGTCGGGGTCGCCGCCGGCTGCATCCATCGGGTTGATCCGATGCGGGCCACCCGGGTACAGCTTGACCACGGTCAGACCGAGGTCCTCCGCGATCGGGCTGTACTCGCCCTTCGGGTCGATGATCGCCAGGTACCGCCGGTCCCCGTACACCGCCCGTAAGCGACGGATCAGCGCCTTGACGGTCGCTGACTTCCCGAACCCGACCGAGCCCATGACGATCATGTTCGGATTGGTCAGATGGCGCTCGGTGTAGAACTCGAACGGATCGAAGTAGAACGCGCCAAGCCAAGCTGTGATGTTCACACCGAGCAAGGCGCCACGGTCACCGAACCCGCTGTCGGCATGGAACGGGTACGCCGAACACAGATGAGCCATCGTCGTGCGATGCCAATCGACCGCCAGACCGAGACCGGTCATGCCCACCTGCCCTGCCGCACCGATCGCCCGATCGGGAGTGACGCGACCCAGCCCTCAACGTGCCGGGCAGCGAGCGGGCGAAGATCGAGCATCGATTGCGCCGCCGCCTGCTCAACCGACGCCGCGGCGTCGTCGAGCTCGTCGAGGGTCGCGGCGGTGACGGTGACGATGCCGACATGGCGGAACTCGGGATGGCCCTCAGCGAGCTCTCGCTCGCGTGCCTCGACATCGGCGTGGCGTCGCCGCTCCCGCGCCGTGAGCCGAAAGCCGTGCCCTTCTTTCTGCTGCCGATCGGCTTCGATCGACGTCAACTGACGATTCGCTTCCTGCGCGGCCCGTGTGAGCGCGACGGGCTCGAGCACCATCGTCACGGTCCGGATCGCTGACGCTGCGGTCAACAGTGGCGCCATCCAATCGGCGCCGACGGGCAGCATCGGCCAACCAGCGACTCGATAGGAACGATGGAACGATCCATCGACAGCCGCGTGCGCCCATCCCGCTTCGACCGCCATCGGCCCCCACTCCAGAAGCCCACGGCCCACGGCGGCGCTCAACGACTGACGCAAACCATCGTCAGCGGTGCAGCGTGACGGATCGGAGCGCACACGGATCGTGTTCGACAGGGCGGCTGGCGACAACAGGCCGTTGGTCGAGATCCCCGCCGTTTCGAGACGCTCGCGGAGCAAGCGCGCTTCATCCAGCAAGACACGGATCGACGCGTCCATATGGCTCACGCGCCGTCGCGAGCGGACCCGACGGAGATCGACGGTGACGGTCAACTGCACGGTGTGCGACACCGTGAGCGGTGCCTGCCAGGCGAGCAGATCGTCGTAGTCACGGCGCGCGCACGATCCTTCGACCGGTGCGACATCCTGGAGATAGCGGAGGTGCCCGGCCACACCGATCGGGCGCGTCCACACCTGCCAGGTCAGCTTCGATACTGCACAGTCGGCCCGAGCGAGCGGAGCGAGAGCCCCACCCCACCCGGACACGATGCCGTCCTGCTCCGCCGGCGACGCAACAGCAAATCCGTCGCCGCTGACGTCGAGCACCACCGAGACCGTCCCCGCCCTCGCGTCGACGATGACAGCGGCCTGGCGCAGACCATTCGCCCAATCAACCTCAGGGGCAAGAAGGGCGACGCCGCGCAGGGCCGATGGGACGTCGTATTCGTGGCCGTCACCGCAGGCAAGCAAGGACGTGCGGACCCACACCCTCCGGCGTCGCAACCGGTTGAGGACGATGAGCGCGCCCGGCGACGCTGTCTCGTACAGCGGTGTCCGCTTCCACGTACCGAACGACACGATCAAACCGACCGTTGGACCGAGCACGCCCAACAGCGGTACCCCCGCACCGATGCAAGCCGTGAGCCACACCACCCCCACCACGATCGGGATGCTCTGGCGCACGCTCACGCCGAGCAACAGGCCCGCACGCGAGCTGTCACCGAAGGAGTATCGGGCCGCGCGATCAACACTTGACTCGCTCATGGCCGTCTTCCGTCGCGCGAGATCGAGCTCGGCGCCCGGCCGGTGGACTGTGATCCCACGTCGTCTCCAGATGACTCAGACGGTGCCGGACGGGTCGGCATCCGGGTGTCGAACGGCGATGATGCTGCCGACGGCGTCGCAGTGGACGAGCCCGTCTTTGAACCGGCAGACGTGGAACCTCCTCCGGACTCGGAGGCCGCCGCAGCGAAGCCCGTCTGCGATCCATCTCCTGCAGCGGCGGTCATCCGAGGCAGCGAGCGCGATGCTGCCGAAGCAGCCGCCGATGCTCCTGCGGACTTGGCCATCATTCCGACATTCGCCGCGGTCATCGCGCTCCGGCCCCAACCGCCGACGATCCCGGTGCCGATCGTCGCCGACTCCACGGTCGGCAGCAGTCGGTAGACGACCCACGGCGACAGTCCGGCGATCGCGAAGCAGGAGAACCCGGAGATCAACAAGCCAAGCGCTGCTGGGCCGTCGCCACCGCTCGATGCCGTCCCGCCGTTCGCCAACAGCTTCACTCCCACAACCAACGTGATCGTGATAGCCGGCTTCGCCAGCACCAACGCCACCGTGACCTGGACCAGACGACGACCCGATCCACGCATCATCGGCGCGACCGATGATGACCACACGATCGGCGCGAACGCGGCGACCACGTACAGCAACGACGAACGCATGAACAACACGATCGTCGTGACCAGTAGACCGATCATTCCGAACAACAGCGCCAGCGGTCCCAGGAATGTGCCCGCCAGCGCGCCCGCGCTGCCGATCGTGGCGGCGATGCGGTCCATCGCCACCATCGCATCTGCCCGACCTGCTTGCCATGCAACGTCGCCGATGACATCGGCGCCCTTGATCATCACGTCCATCACGACGATCGTCAGCGCTGTCGCGACGATCGACTTCGGACCCTCCTTGAGCGCATCGGCGATCAGTTCAGGTCTTCCACCGAAACCGGCTTGGACCGCGGATGCGAGCATCAGTGCGATCGTGATCGACAGCGAGATCGCAGCAAGAGGGCGAACGAGACCGTCGGCGAACCAGGCGTCCGTGAGGCGCGGCGTGGTCGCCGTGTCGAGCACGCCCCACACCCACTCCATCAACATCAGCAACCCGTTCGCGAACCACGTGTAGATCCCCTCGATGACTTTGTCCCATGCCCAACCCGTGACGCTGTTGATCGCGTCGCCGAACAAGTCGAGGGGGTTCGGGATCGGGAACATCAGCGCACCACCTCGTCCAGGTCGGCGGGATCCCATCCGAGCGGTCCGGTGAAAGCCGACGCGTCCTCGTACGAGGCGTCAGCGGCGGGCGCGGGTGTCGGGCCGAGCGTCGACTGCCAGTCGTCGACGAGCCAACGGCCGCCGTCGTCTCTCATCTGCAATGTCACTGTGCGCCAGATCTGACGGGCCGGGCCCAAACCCGGGAGTGAGATCACGAGGACGGACCAGACCTCCACTTGGACGCCGGCCGTTGTCGGTGTCGCCGATGCGCTGATCGGACGCTCCGTCAACTGCATCGCGGAGACATCGACATCCTGTCGGCCGACCTCGACCAACAGCTGGTCCATCTGAGCAGACGTCTGGTCGGCGAGCTTCGGTGCGAACCGTGCGGTCGCGAACGACGAGATCAGATCGCGTCGAGAGATGAACCCGGCCTGTACGACCGACGGTGTGGCCGCGACGGCATCGATGGCGGCCTGCCGAGCAACCGCGACAGGGTCGCCGCTCCGATCGACCGCTGCACCATCCGAGCCCGGCGAGTCGCCACTGACTGCAGACCTAGAGCCAGAGTTCGACGTGTGAGGCCGGATGGCGACGGTTCCGAGGACCGCGACCGCGACGAGCGCTGCGATGCCGAGTGCAAGCTTTCGCATGGTCAGCCTCCCGTCGCCGTGTACAGCGTTGTCGCGATTGTCCACGCGAGACCTGCGAGAACAGCGGCACCCATCCCGCCGAGCAGCCACTTCCGCCCAGCCGACGACGCCGAGTAGTTCGAACCGAAATGGCCGACGCCGGTCATGATCGATCCGATCAGCAGTCCGGCGAACGCCGACGCCAGGCCCGCCCATTTCAGCCAGCCGATCACCTTGCTGATCAGCGCAGCCCCCGGGGCCGAACCGTCCGCCGGGGGGTTCGGGATCGAGTCGGCGAAAGCCGACCTACCCGTCAACACGCTCGTGGCGACAACGAACAACGTCGTCCCCATCGTCTTGCGGCCGACCCGAGCCAGCACGCCTACCGCTCTCCTGTTTGTCATGTGACACGCTCCTTTCTGGAAGACCTGCCAGCTGCGGGCCGTACCGAACATGGGGGTCGCTCAAAGCAATTCCAGGGAAAGATTCCTGAAATTCCCTGAATGCACGACTCGCGACCCCAATGGTCCGCGTGAAATCACTGATGCTCGGCTCGGCCACGCTCATCGTCGGCGCGACGTTGCTCCCGGTCCTGATGGCGAACGGCGACAGTCCACAAATCGCCTCATGCGGGGACACGGCCTCGGAGATCGGTCCGATACTCGCCACGATCCGAGACCTCGAGTCCAACGACGACTACACCGCACAATCGAAGGGCGCGTCAGCGTCAGGCGCATACCAGTTCCTCGACAGCTCTTGGAACTACTACGCCGGCTACGTCCACGCCAAGGACGCGCCACCACCCGTACAGGACGCGAAGGCCACGGACCTCATCGACCTCATCCTCAGCCGCTACGACGACGACGCCACCGCAGTACCCGTGGTCTGGTACATCGGACACCTGCCCTCACTGACTTCACCCGAGTGGGACACTGTCCCAAGAGCCGACGCCGACAACCGACTCACGGCGCGCCAGTATCAGGCGAAGTGGATGTCCACCTATGAAGCCCAGCTCGACAAGCTTGCGGCGTCAACAACCACCGTCGCATCGGCGGAGTGCATCGGTGGCAGCATCGCTCCAATCGGCGGCGATTGGTCGCTCCCCGGCCCGCGCGCTCTGCTCGATTCGGCGCCAAACGCGATCAACGAACCGCATCACGACTACCCGGCCTGGGACTGGCTCATTCCCCTCAACACACCGATCTACGCCATACGCGCCGGACGAGTCGACGTCATCCACAACTGGCCGCACAACTGGTGGACCGAAGGTTGCGGAGCCGGACGCGCTGACTGCCAGACCTGCGGCGTCGGCGTCACCATCGTCGACACCGGCGGCGTGCGTTGGACCTACTGCCACGCGAGCGACGTGACCACCCATCTCGGCGCCACCGTCAATGCGGGTCAGCAGATTCTGTGGTCTGGTGACAGCGGACGCTCAGGCGCTCCGCACGTGCACATCGAGATACGCGTGAACGGAATGCAGCATTGCCCGCAACCACTCATCGCCAGCCTCTACTACAACCAGATCAGTCTGGACCCCAGAACACTGCCAACGCGCGGCTGTTCGTTTTGACGAGCGCTCGCGATGGCCGCGGAAGACTTGCGACGCCGTGCGGGAACGAGGCGACCCCGACTGTGGGCGGCGCCCCGGCACCTACTACTGCCTCCGTCGATCTCTGCCCACTGACGGCTGTGCGTCCGAACGGTAACAGCGTTCAGCAACTACGCAATGGTCGCGGGTCTACGAACTTTTGGGCAGGCCCTCGATTGGACAGCTCCCCGGTTCAGCGCTTGTGTTCGCTGATTGCGACGCCACATCAGTTACCAGCCCTTGCTGCGATTCGGCTCGGCAAGCTCCGCAACAACCCCTACGTCCCATCACTGTCGACTCGAATTGTCTGTCTTGACGGTGTCGTTGTGTCAGCTGAGTCGGTGTAGCCGGCCGCCTTTCCATTCGTAGTACAGAACACCGCAGCTGCAGCCCGACGAGTCCATCTTCCTCCTGTCGGTCAGTGAGTCGATGGCGGCGCCCGCGCTGTCGAAGACCGTGAGCCGGATCGCCACGGTTCGATCCTCGTACCAGGTGTCAATATTGAATCCGTTGAAGACATCGTCAGGGCCGGTGAGCGCCTCGATTGTCTTGCAGTCATCGTCGACGCAGATCTCCGCAGACGTGGCGTCGAGATCGTCGTTAGCGTCGATATACACGCCGAGCGGATAGCAGGAGTCCTCCACGCAATCGGAGCCACATCCTCCAAGGACGAGCGGGACCAACGCTGCTAACAGGCGAGCGACTGTTTGCTTGGTCATCCTCGCATCGTGGCCTGCGATCCTGTGCCACGCAACACTCGATACCGGGAATCAGGTATCACGAGTGTTCAGCGCCATGATCTGTTATCGGGCTCTACGCGGCGGACGCTGGGTGGCGGCCTCTGATTCTGTAGGTGGGGACGGTAGTCCATTGGATGCCACAGCCGCGGAGTAGGCGGCGTCGTCGAAGTTGCGGTAGCCGTGCCCGATTCGGCGGATCTGCTCGATGATCAGGTTGACGGCTTCGGTCGGCCCGTTGGACGCGCCACTGATAGTGTGGTAGACGAGGATCTCTGCACGCCAGCGATCGACGGTGGTGGCGAGGCGGTTAGCTCGGCAACGTCGGCGTCGGCGGCGTGTTGGAAGAACACGATCAGCCGCCTCTTCCTGTGCGCCAGGCCCTTGTTTGCGTAGACCTCGGAGAGCAGCTCGCGGTCAAGCCACACGGCGGCGATCACACCATCGACGTCACCGGCGGCGAGGCCGGCACGGAGCTTGTCCCAACCCTTGTCGTTGAGGTTGCGCCATGTCATCAGAGCACAGGTGGCGGATCCCGCACAGCGGGTCGCCTGTGCGACCGCGGTGGCCGGTGGTTTGTTGGACGCGGCGGCGGACGTCGTTCACGCGCTCCGAGGCGAGACGGATCGCGTTGAAGTGATCGATCACCAATGTCGAGCCGGGGAGGGTGTCGCGGATCGCGGTCGCGTACCCGGCGAACGCGTCGATCGCAGCCACTCGGATCTGGTCTGGCCACCAGAACGGACGGGCCTTCCCCCAGGTCCGCACGACCCGGCCAGAGCGGCCCTCGACGACATCGAGAAGCCTTCCGGTTGATGTCCGCGAACGTGGTCACTATCTGCGTACGCCTCTTGTCGTTGACGTGTTGGAAATGTGCTCATCAACCCCGAGACCGGTCACCCGCTCGAGGCGACCATCGTGAGCGATCAACTCGTCGCCGTAGTCGATCACGGCCTGATGGGCGCAGAACCAGCCGACACCGAACTCGCGGGCACCTCCGCGACCGTGTCCAGCTCGCGGCCGACCCGCCGGCACACCTCCCGTCGAGCCGCTCGGTCAACGACGCCCGCGCTGCGATCTCCGGTGACGTCTCCGACCACGACCCGCACTCACACTGCGGTCCCCGGCATCGCGAGGTCCGCTTCGACCACACGACAACGACCGGCACACCAGCGATCGGGAGATCGCGAACGATCACCTGTCGGCGGCCGTTGCCGACACCGCGTCCGCGCCGCAACTACCGTTCCCCACGTCGGAGGCCTCCCCCCTGTAGATGTCGCAATCCACAGAATGTCGAGGCCTCTGACACGCATCGCGGACCCCTATCCCACCGGGGCCGCGTCACCCGCCCCCGGCCTTCAACACGTAGAGCCTGTTATCGTCTACTCGCCCATTGACGTCAGACGCGCCTCGCCACTACCCTCGATCCATGACGTGCTGGAGACGCCTTGCCATCCCGGCTATCCTGGCACCGACGCTGCTTGTCGGATGCCGATCGGACCAATCACTGGTTGCCGAACCGAGTGGGGGCTCGTCAACTGTGGATGGCCAACCGCAGGGGGCTGCGCTAAAGCAGTATCTGACGAACTTGGGTGCGGACCGTGTCTCGGAGGCAGATGGAACCCCACTGTTCACCACGACCGATCTTGCGCAGCTTGTCGCGACAAGTGACCTTGTCGTGCTTGCCACAGTTCAGTCGGCCAGCGCGGCAGAAACCGATCTGGACTCTCGAGTTCCCGCCGAAGGGACTGCTCAATCTGTCGTGAGCACCATTGACATTTCGAGAGTCGCGTTCGTGCAGAAAGGTCAAACGGAGCCTACCGGCCCGTTACGAATCGTTAGCGGGGCACTGATCATGCCCGCCGAACACAGCCTGATCCTGCCCGAGGGACTGTCGCCACTCCTTCCCGGCGAGACGGCATACCTATTCCTTCGCGCCAACGTCGGGGCCTCCGCCGCTGCGCCGTACACATTGACCGACTACAACTCGCAATTCTTCGTCGACTCCACCCCTGGCGGCGACCCAGCGATTCGAGATGCCGGCCCGAAGGATGGCTTCGGCGCGAAGTACGTTGGCCTCTCGCAGTCTCAGTTTGAGAATGACCTCAACGCTGCCATAGCTGCAGTGAGAAACGGCGGCGTCAGGCCCGCCGCAGACCCGAGCATTGGCGACCCGGTGGTCAACAAGCCTGCGGAATCACCGACCACGATCGAAGAGCTCCTGGACTCGACCGGCAAATCGTGGACACTAAATGCAGCAACCACTTCGGAAGGCTTCTGCTACTCGCTCTCGCCTGACGCTGTCGGCCGGCCGTCGTGCTTTCCATGGACTGTCATACCGACGGAGAGCGTATTCGCGCAGCGTCTCGGACCTGACCGCGAAATCTATGTTGGCATCGTCGGCGCGACATCTCAAACGCTGCGCGTATCCACATCCACAAATTCGGTTAGAACCGTATCTCCCATAGATCTACCGAGCGAGCTTGTCGGCGCCGTTGGGCGCCAGATCTCTGTGTTCGCCTTTGTTCTGCAGCCTGACGAAGTTCGCGATCCACAATTGCAGATAGACTTAAATAAGTAGTACTTACATTTCTTGAATTCTGAGTAGAAAGCAACGGTCCGCAAGATGAACGCTAAACGGAGGTACCTTTCGGCGGCGACCGCGACCGCCGTCGCAGCATCTTCTCTTGCCGGAGACGCGTTCGCCGGCAGTGCACCGATCGACTACGGCGACTTTCCGGACTCCGCCGCACATCTCGTGACCAACTACACGACCGCGGGATATGCACACGATGGAATCGAATATGGAATGACCGAGTTGGATCGATCGGACCTCATCTTGTCGCACAGCAATACCTGGGAGGATGTCCTCTCGTACATCATGGACATCAGCCCGAGCGCGGGCGTCTTTCACTGCGACGTGCACGCTGGCGCCCCCGGATGGTGGTGCGACAAGTCAGTGACGTGGTTCGACGACGGAATTCCACAGAATCAGTCAAACCAACTCTACTGGAAAGCGGTCGCCTGCCATGAGTTGGGGCATAGTGGCGGCTTGGGCGAGCGGTCCTCGTCCGACACTTCATCGTGTCTCCGCAATCCTGCAAGCGGCAGTTCACTGACATTCGATAATGATGACATGCTCGGCTTTAACGGGATTCGAAGAGATTTCCCGAATCCATCGTAATCGATACAGCTCACTGCCTTGCTGTACGAGAAGAACAGTGTCGACCACAGGCTGGCGCTTGCATACCAAGACTTTCTGGATCGGCATGATCAGCTGCCCGACGAAATCGCGGAGTCCGTTAGGACGGCCAAGCGCTTGAGCCCTGACGCAAACGCGACTGTCGGGCTTGACGATCTAGCAGATTGGGTTGACCTGCGTGTGCAGGCGCCGCTCGCTGAATCGTGGAGCCTGATGCAATTGTCGCAGGGATCCCTATCGGGGCCGGAGCAGATTCTCGCCTCGGCGCTGGGAGCACGTGGATTCATCGAGGTTTTGCGATTGGATAGGCGATTGCAGCTCGATGTTCGACCCGTTCAACTGCCCAGACTCCTGCGCGTCGGGGCGACTCTGCACGTCCAGAATGTGCAGCAGCTGGACCGCTCTGTCGCCAGGATCGCGGACGCAATTTCGTACGGCTGTAATGGTTGGCCCGTTCGGGCAAACCTCTACGTCGCCCTGCAGGGAGCGCCCCCAGCGTCAACCATTCATCACGATCCATCGCATCTCTTCGCATTGCAACTCTCCGGCTCGAAGGATTGGTTCTTTTGGCCAGAGAATCGTCAGTCGCCATCATGGTTAGGATCAATTGAAAGTCACCGGACAACAATGCGCCCAGAAATGGGGGCCACCAGCGTTTGCCTGAGGGAGGGAATGTTGCTGCACCTGACTGCAGGCATTCCTCATTTTGCCGTGCCGGCAACCGACTCGGGTTCGGCCTGTGCGCACCTGACTTTCATGCCCTTCATTCCGACCACGGCAGACGTGCATGATCGGATGCTGCGCAGCACGCCAGGTTTTTGGAACGAGTCGGCTTTGTCGGCACCCAGCGGCCGGGAGCCAGGACCCGTTGGTGATTCAGCATTGGCTCAAGCATGGGATTCCCTTCGTGAAGACTCCAGTGCGCGGTACCCGATACTTTTCGACGCGGGCGCGATCCACGCCACGATACGTGACCACCGCACATGGCTTCATCGTCGATTAGATGGCTCCGGGCCTCGTCCACTGGTGGTGACTGACGACACGATCTCCATGTACGGCGCAACGGTGGCGCATCCCGGCCGTCTATTCGTCGACCTTGCCTTGGCTTCTCCGAACGGAACGAAAGTCGCGGACGTGATCGAACGTCTTGAGCAAGCCGGTTGTGGCCCGGGCGATGCGATCAACCTCATTCGAAGTATGGTGTCACTCGGCGCCCTGGATTTTTCACCGGAAAGGTCGGACTCGAGCTTTGGCGACGTTTGATTGTGCGGGTTTGGATGAATTTGTCAGTGCAATTCGCACACACTTTTGCATCTCGGCCGCGATTCACATTGAAGGCGCGAGCCACCTGATCGCTGATCTAGGGTTTGATTCGCTTCATTTGCTAGAGATCGTTGCGTTGTTCGCAGACGCCGACGAAGATCTCGACCTGTCGGGTATTCGTTCCGACCCAACGATTTCGGAGATCTACTCACGACTCTCGCGACCTCGGCCCGACGCAAGAACCGTCCGAGATTCGAGTCCATTCGTCGGGAGGTTTGTGAGGATATCTCCCGTGCGCCTTGCTGACGCACCCTTTCTGTACTCGCTTGCGACAGCCGATGATGTCGTCACTGCATGGCGGTACCGTGGGAACCCACCTACCGAGCAGGATTTCATCAACACGCTTGGATCGAGCGCCTTTGCGCAGTTCGTCGTTCATGCTCACTCGGAGGGTGCCCCGGTTGGTTGGGTAAGTGCCTACGACTATCGCAAGACGTGCGTATCGCTATCCATTGTTGCGCCGACCAGACTGAACCGTATGATTGCTCTTGAGGGTCTACTGCTTCTCGCCCGTCATCTATTTACAAACTGGGATCTAGATCACCTACTTCTCGAATGCTGGGACTCGAATTTTCTTCGCTTTAAGTCGGTAAGCCGCTGGCTTGGCACACCTACGTTGACACTTCGAGAACACGGCTTTTTCGGCGGATGCTTTCACGATCACCTGACGTTCTTTGTTTCGCGAGAGGCTGTCCACTCGATGGCCTTTGATCTCGGCTTACTTTGAGCGACATGCAGTTTCGCCCATTGACTGAAGGCGACTACGACTGGCTGCACGCGTGGGGCCTATCCGAGTACCGAGTTGGACGGCGTCACGGTCTTTCACTTTCACATTCGCAATTCGTAGCCTGGACTATCCAGCATGTGAGGAGCCATTGGATCATCGAGATTGATGGTGCGATTGGTGGCCAGGCGCTGATGTATAACATGCATCTTGAACTTGGTGTCGCGCAGATTGCGGTAGATCTGCTTCCCGATTTTGCCTCCGCCGGCCACGCAAAGGAGGCGCTGCTGCGCGTACGAAGTCAGACATTCGAACGGTTTCCTTTGCGAAAGCTCTACGTCCACCGGCTGCTTGTTGCGGCCTACGATCCTTTGAGAAGTCCGTGGCTTCAAGCCCCCTTTTTATTGGAGGGGGTATTGCCGAGACATGAGATTGTGAGCGGACGTTTCTGTGATCTCGCGATATGGGGAACGTTCGCCCGCGACTAACTGCGCCTCGCGTCAGTGCCAACGTTGATTCGGGGGCGTGGCCGACTCGATAGCTGTCGACGATCACGTTCATCCCGGCAGCCAGCAGACCGTTCTCGTGCGTCAGAGCTTGCCGGTATCTGGGCCACCTTCAGACATCGCCTGAGCCGGTTCGCTAGTAGGAGCCGGCTGGCTGCCAGCGCGCAAATGGTCAGGTCAGCCCGTCAGCGCAGCGGGCAGGGCAGTCGCTCCGCCGAGGATGTCAGGTCTGAGATTCCGGAAATACGCACAGAACGACGGTGCAGAACGACGACTAGGTGTGACGACCGGGGACGTTGTCCCTGGCGTGGTGGGGTGAGTGGTCCGCGGATGAGGTGAGCCCTTCTTGCAAGGCTGTGGGTCTACGACAACTCACTCCAAGCAAAGAAGGGCTCATGCAACAAGTTAGAAGACAGCATCCCAACGCGCCGTTGACACCGGCAGGACGTTTGAAGATGGTCAAGGTGGTGATCGAGGAGCACTGGTCGATCGAAGCGACCGCGGAACGGTTCCAGGTCGACCCGAAAACGGTGCGCAAGTGGCGTGACCGGTTCCTTGCCGAGGGCGAGGCTGGGTTGCAGGACCGTTCGTCGCGGCCGCATCGCTCACCAAACCGGACTCGGGCTGCGCTCCGCAAGCGGGTGTTGCATCTGCGTCGCAAAAGGCGATGGGGCGCGGACCGCATTGCTCATGAGACCGGTCTGGCGGCGTCGACGGTGCAAGCGATCCTCAACGCAGCTGGTTGTGGCCGGCTCGACTCGGGTGACCGGGCCACCCGCGAGCCGGTGGTCCGTTATCAGCGTGAACGTCCTGGTGAACTGATTCATGTCGACGTCAAAAAGATTGCTGGGATCCCGACCGGTGGCGGCTGGCGAGTCCACGGCCGCGGTGTCAACGACAACGCCAAAGCCGGCTACCGATACATCCACACCGCGATCGATGACTGCACCCGGCTCGTGTACTCGGAGATCCTCGATGACGAACAAGGCTTGACCGCAGCCGATTTCTGGATCCGCGCTGAGGCCTGGTTCACGGTCATGGGTGTGCGCTGCGAACGGGTCATCACCGACAACGGTGGCTGCTACAAGTCGATGCACTGGATCAAGGCCTGCACCGCGACTGGCACCGCCATCAAGAAGACTCGACCACGACGCCCACAGACCAACGGCAAAGTCGAACGGTTCCACCGGATCCTGCTCGAGGAATGGGCCTACATCCGAGCCTGGACATCCGACGTGCAACGCACCAAGTTCTACGCCGGGTTCATCCACTTCTACAATCACCACCGCACCCACGGTGCGCTCGGATGGTCAACCCCCAGCCGCATGCCTCAACACATTCAGGGACAACGTCCCCGGCGAACACAACTAGGTTATGCGAGCCACGGGCGTGGGTGATTGTCGTGAGCACAGGCCAAAGGTCACCGCCGTGCGTCGGACGACTGCTCAGTTGGTCGAACCGACGAGTTGTCCGAGCAACGACTTCGTGGTGTTCGAAGGCTCGTAGGAGTCGTCGTCGGCTAGCTCGGCGAGCATGGTGGCGAGTTCGTTGTACGCCCCTCTCACCGCGGTCAGGTTTCCGACATGTGCTTCGATGCGCATTCGAGCTCGGTAGATCGGTTCGTCGGCCTTGACGGCACGCAGCGCCGCGGTCGCGATTCGTCGTGCTGCGGCTGGGTCGTCGGCCTCCAGGGCGATCTCGATTCCACGTAGCGCGGTTGATTCGATGAGGTCGCAGGCGTGGGCAAAGTATTGGTGGTCGTGGGCCCAGTCGTATCCGGGGGCGTCGAAGGGGACGCCGTCGATCATGTCCATGGCTTGCTCGATCAGTTCGAGTGCCTTCGACGACGCGACCTGTGTTGCGCGATCGGCGAGCATCTTGAAGAGGTCGAGGTCCGTCATCGCGTCGTGGCTGAGGCGGACGAGTTGTGATGACTGGCTTCTGGCGGGAAGGAAGTGTCCGAGCGTGGCGCGTGCTTTGGAGATGCGGTTCCAGAGGGTTGATCGTTCGATGCGTCGGCCGCCCCAGACGGCGTTGATGACTTGGTCTTCGGTCGCGGATCGGTCGTGGCACGCAAGGAAGGCGACGAGGCTGACATCGAGTCGTCCGAGTTGAGGGTGGGCGGGCACCGTCGGCGCGCCGAGCACCCGTATCAGCAAACCCGGGTCCGGCAACGACCACGCATGTTCCTCGTCGATGTCGTCGTCGACCGTCATGTCGAGTTCGAGTTGCTCCATAGCGTCGCTGATCGCGAACAAATCCGGCGGCGACGTTCGCTCGGTCGGCTCGACGGCGGCGATGGCCGGTTCGACGAGATCGAGTTCTGACGCCGCGAGATCCTGGACGCTGTCGCTGAATAGCTCATTGATAGTGGTGGTGGTTGCTTTCGGTACACCGACCGCGTCGAACATCAATCCGAGTGGGCTCAGGCAGGCGCGTCCGTCTGCGGTCAGCGTGATTGACGCCGCGATGTCAGCGGGGCTGCCGACGACGATCACCATGCCTCCCGATCGTGGTTGGGCGACGGCGATGAAGTCGTCGACGAGTTCGGAGTCGTCCGCGCTCACGATGACGAGCGTCGCTTCGTGACCGTGTGGCCCGCACATGGCGCGGAGGCGGAACGTGTCCGCCCCATGGTTCGCCTCTGCGAGCCGGCGGTTTCCGTCGATGATTTGACGAAGATGTTCGAGCGCTGAGTGCTCGTCTCTGATCTGCACGCGGGGTGAGAGTTCGCTGCCGGCGAGGTCGAGCCCGACGACGTGGACGTAGGTGTTGGAGACGATGTCGCCTTGGCTGAGTTCGAGACTGAGGGATCGAATGAAGTCGTCGACACGGGACGGATCGCCGCTGACCGAGATTGTCCCGAAGGCCTCGAGGTCGATGAGGAGTTGTCGGCCTTGGCGTGTGCCTACAGTGACGAGCCCGGGGAGTGCTGCGGTGCCCATCGGCGGGGCCATCAGTGAGTCGGGGTCGTAGGGCAGGCGCCACGTCCAGCCGCCGTCGTGGCAGGTCCAGGGTTTGACTGGTGTCGGATTCTGCTGGTCCCATAGCAGCTCGACCCCGTCGATTTCGGACAGTTCGACCGCGACGGGCCCGCCATAGATGTGCTTCGGATCGAGTCTCTCGAGAAGTTCGAGGAGATGCTGGTTGGTCCAGGTGACCAGGGCGACATCGGCGGCGGCGACGAGTGATCGTTCGACGTTCGTAGCGTCGGGATCTGGGCGATAGCGGAGCGCGAGCCGTGTGCCTCGGGCTGCTTGTCGAGTGCGCCGGCGGCGATGAGCGAGGAGCAGGGCCGAGGCGAGCGCGGTGGATCCGGACACTCCGGCGAGCCATGCGGTGGTCGAGTTTGAGCTCGCTGAGTTCGGCGTTGCCGCGACATCGACGTCCCTGTGAACGGTTGCGGTCGGGGCTGGTGGTTCGGTTGCTGTGCTCTGAGTTGTCGTGACCACGACGGACGGGATCACTGTGGTCGGGGTTGGAATGACGGTCGTCGACGTCGTTGTCGCCGGGCCTGGAGTGGTTGGTGTCGCGCCGCTTGGTGGCGTTGTCTCGATGATCGGAGGCGAGTCGAGCGGTGGCGCCGTTGTCGCTGGATCGGAGGCGGGCGGCGCGGGTGGAGCGGGCGGCGGTTCACCGATGGCGGGAAGGACGAACTGCTGTCCGGGGTAGATGAGGTTGGGGTCGACGATGCTCGGGTTGGCAGCGACGACTTGGTCGAGGTAGTCGACGATGTCGTGACCCGAGGGTTGGCCGAGTCCGGCTGCGCGGAGCTGGGTTTCGGAGAGATCCCAGAGGGTGTCTCCTACGATGACGGTGATCGTCGTCTCGGGTGCATAGGTCGGGACCGGGTTCGGGGTGGCGGCCTGGGTGCTCGGCTCGCTGGGTACGGGCTGTTGGCGGTCGCTTGGCACCTTCGCGTCCCGCGGGAGCGTGAGCACGACACCAGCCCGAACGTCGCGTGGTGAGTTGATGCCGGGGTTGAGGTCGATGATCTCGTGAACGCGGGACCCGTCGCCGAGCGCTGTCTCGGCAATCGACCACAACGAGTCTCGTGCGGAGACGTGCCATCGCGAGGCAGATTGGACGGGGGACGGCAAGCGACGGGCTATCGGTGCAGGCTCGGTGACGAGTGCGGCGACAGTTGAATTTCGGTGAGCGAGCGGCGTCGTGGAGGCGGGAGCGAGCGCGAGAGTTCGAGTGCTCGACGCGAGGATTCCAACGGAAAGAATGATGGCGACGAGTCGGCCGATGCCGTTGCCAACCGATCGGGGGACCATCGGTGCGGGTACGGTGCGTTGACCGCGATTCGTGCGGGGCACGTTGACGACGAGTTCCCAGATAAGTGCCCACATCAGTTGCAACCAGGCAACCCAGACGAGGACAGCGATGGTCTTGATCACCGCGGTGGCTGGGATGTCGCCTTGCTGTATCGCCGTCGAGACGCGGTTCCAGCTGGGGATCCGCGTTGGGAGTGGCCAGTGTGCGATGCGTGCGAGAAGGGTCGGCACACCGGCGACGAGAGCGGCAAGTGTGAGGAATCCGAGGATCTGGCGGGTGCGGTGGGCGAGCTGGATCATCGTCAGCCTCCTTCGGTTCCGGTGACGCCGCGCTGGACAACCGCCGAGGCGGAGCCGGAGACGGTTGAGGGGAAACCGGGTGCGGGGAAGGTGTAGTCGACACCTGCCGACACGGAGACGGTGACGGCGGCGCCGTCAATGTTGACGGAGCCGGCGTATCCGGACGCGCCGATGATCGCTTGGGCTCTGTTTTGGGCGGCGTTGGGGTCGATGACGTCGCCGGAGCGGAGCGCGGTGGGGTCTGCTTGGGCTGCGGCGCGGGCCGCTGCGGCGGCGACGGCGTGGGCTTCGCGGCGGGCAGCCCATTGCTGTGATGCTGAGATCAGCGACCAGGCGCCCACAATCAAGAAGATGACCAGGATCGTCGTCATTGGCATCACCGAGCCCCGGTCGCGTATTGCCTGCGGGTTGTGTTCGGGGCCCATGTCAGGTTCCTCCGCGAACGATGTCGATCTGTTCGACGCCGTGCCCGTGGACGGTTCGGCTGCCGGGAAAGCCGGCGAGGACGACATCGCCGAGGGCGACGGTGCAGGACACGTCGACGATGACGAGGCCGCCGGCGACGAAGTCTCCGCCGACGCTGACGTTGAGTGATTGGCAGGCGACACCGCGGTCAGCGAGCACGCTGGCTGCCGCTGAGTTAGCGGCGGCCGACGCGGCGTCGGAGTCGTACTCGGCGGCGGCAGCTCGTGCGGCTGAGTGGGCGGCGGCGTCGACGTCGCCGCCGGTACCGACGACTCGGAGCGCGCCGATGATGAAGAACCCGACGGACAGCAAGGCGACCACCGCGATCGCGGCCTCGACGCCGGCGGAACCCCTATCGGTCGTTGGTTGGTCGGTCATTGGTTGGGGCGTCATGGCGCGCCTTGGGGGTCGAACTGTTCGACGGTCGCGGACGCCGAGGCCCGTACGGTGATCGATCCGATGAACGGCAGGAGCGAGACGACCTTGCCTTCGGCGGTCACGGTCACGGTCTGGCCGTCCGTTGACGCCTGCGTCGTGTGGGAATCGAGGAGGGCGCTGGCCGATTGGTCGATCAGGTCGTCGGCGAGTGCACTCCCCTCGCCGGGGCTCGCGTCGCGTCGTGCTCCCGCTGCGGCGCCGTCTTGTGTCGCGCCGGCGAGCACGCTGCGGGCGTAGTAGGCGAGCCCGAACTGAACGACGAACAACGTCGCGAGCAGAATGACGGGGACCATGATCACCGTGGCCGTGACCTCGCCGCGGTCACGCCCTGATCCGATGGCAGTCTCGGAGTGCTTCAGGGTGAAGGGACGGCGTTGGCGTTGCTTGCGATCTTGGAGGCGATGACGCCACCCGCGACGATCGCCGCGGCGACGAGCAGAACGATCAGAGCGGTCGTCGAGGTGATCTCGCCGCGATCGCGTTCGTCGACCCGTCGGCGCACCGGGTCGCTGGCGCGCATCCACGTCGTCAGGATCAGGATCTGTAGTTGCAGCATGGGTCGGGCTCCTTCGTTCGTCGTCGGACGGCATCAAGTTCTGAATGTGGCGCGCCGAATCGGCGCGAATGGCTGCGGACTCGGTGTTCATGGCGTGGAGAGCGCGGCCAGCGCCGGGTAGCCGATCAACAGCAAGAAGCCGGCGAACATCATCGCCACGGGCAGCACCATCGTTTCCGACTTCGCCTCGGCATCGGATTCGAGTTGGGCGAGATCCTTGGCGCGGATGGCTTCGGCCTTCGCGTTGAGGGAGTCCCGCACGACCGCGCCGCCGCCAGCCAGGGTCATCGATGCTTCGAGCTCGATCAGCTCGTTGACGCGGAGCCGGCTGCCGAGTTCGCCGAGCGCCCGCCAAGGCGGCTCCCGCCGGGCTTGTGCCGCGGTGAGCGCTGAGCGGAGATGCCGGAACGCGGTGGCGCGACCGACCGCCGCGGCGTCGAACATCGCGGTCTCCACTCCGGCGCCGCCGGCCATCAAGATCGTGACCAGTTCGAGGTAGGCGGCGAGGGCGTGACGGAACTCACGGCGGGCACGGTCAGCATCCGAGCGGAGATCGAGCCGGGCGTAGAACCAGCCACCTGCTCCGCCGCCGACCAGCGCGAGCAACGGAAGCGACGGCGACACGAACGACGTGCTGCCCGTGACTGACAAGAGCAGCAACAGCGCGCCGGGGGCACCGAACATCGCCGCCCACGACAGCCGGTCCTGGACGTACTTGCCGACATCTCGCTCGCAGACGGCAAGATCCGACGTTCGGTCGGGCGACGATCGGCCCGCCAGCGCTTCCAGTGACAGCCGGTTCGAGCGGCGGCGGGTGGCCGCTGTGGTTCGGGGGCGGTGGAGTTCGGTCACGAGCGCGGCCAGAGGTTCGGTCGTTCCAACGAGTCCGCGGGCGACGAGCAGTACCCCGGCGCCGGCACACGCGCCGGCAACGATCATCGCGACCAGCATCATCCGGTGTCCCCCTCGCCGACTGCGGTGGCGAGCAATCGTGGCGTAGATGCTGGTCGGCTCATCCGGACGAGCCCCCACAGCGCTCCAGCGAACAGGGCACCGATGCCGAGCATCACCAGTTGCCCGGTAGCCGAATCGTATGGCGACATGAACTTGGGCGAGAACAGCATCAACATGACCGCCAAGCCGAGCGTGATCGCGACGAGCGCGCGGCTCGACGCGTACGTGCGGGCACGGCCCGTTTCGATCCGCATCCGCATTGCTGCCTGCTGGCGCGCCGACGCCGCGATCTCGGCGAGCAGGTCCGACAGCCGTTGTGCTTGACGTTCGGCGGCGATCACGAGTGCTGTCACGATGAGGTCGGCGACCGGGTCGTCGACCTCGCTGGCGAAGCGCCGCAATGCGACCGGGAGCGACTCGCGTTCGGCACGCACGGACAGCGCTTGGACCTGTCGTCGGATCGGTGTCGGGGCGACGCGTGCGGTGACCGCGATCGCCTCACGGAGTCCAGCGTGAGCGCTGATCGTGTCGCGCAGCATCTCCGCCCATGACGCCAAGCTCTCGGTGCGCTCTTCCAGCTCGCGTCGACGATGGCGTGAACCGATCAGCATCGGGGTGATCGTCGTTGCCGCGGCGGCGAGCGCGCCGGCGGCTGGCCACCCGGTGATCGCCCACACGACGGCACCGGCGAACGCGACAAGCGCTGCTCGCCAGCCGACCGTGGGCCAGTCCACCGTCCGCCTCGGGTGCTCGGTGACGGCGACTCCGGTCGCGCCGAGGATCGCGATCCACACGCCGACCGCGGCGATCACGCCGACGATGGCTCCGGCGAGCGCGGTCATCGGAACCCTCCGCCGAGTCGGGCGTCGTCGAAGCCGGCCCGGCGCAGCTTGGCGACGTGGCCCTGCTCCAGTCGTTGCAACGTGAGCGGCCGGCCGTCGTCGTCTCTCGTGACGATCGTGTTCGTCGTGCAGCGCTTGCCATCGAAGCCGGACACCTCGAGCACCTCGGTGACGAGGCGACGACCGTCCGGGAGACGGTCGAGTTGCACGATGAAATCGACGGCCTGGTACAGCTGGTTGTGGGCCACGTCCGGCGGTAGACGGTCCTCGCCGGTGCCGAGGTAGAGAGCGAGCTTCTCCAGCGCCCCGACCGCCGATCCGGCGTGCACCGTGGTCAACGACGACTGGCCATGCGTCATCGCTTTCAACATCGGGACCGCCGCGTCGGAGTCTCGAACCTCACCGCAGACCAGCCAGTCCGGCCGGTAGCGCAGGGCATGCTTGACCTGTTGACCCTGTGTGATCGCGCCCTCGCCCTCGTTGTTGGCGAGCCGCTCTTCCCAGGACTCGACGTTCGGATGCGACACCGGGTCGAACAAATCCAGCTCGGACGTGTCTTCAATGATGATGATCCGTTTCATCGGGTCCATCTCTGCCAGGCACGCACGCACCGCGGTCGACTTCCCGCTGCCGGTCGGGCCGCTGAACACGATCCGGATCTCGCTCGAACGCAGACAGGCCCGCAAGAACTCGGCGACCACCTCCGGGAACATCCCAAGCCCGACCAGATCACCCAACGTCACCTTGCCGAGCGCATTGCGGCGCAACGCGAACGAGACATGCTGCGAGACATCACGAGTCGCCGCCAACCGCAGACCTTCGCCGAGACGCATCACCAACAGCGGGACCTGCGAGTTGAACTGGCGCTCCGTCCGACCCACCGTGCGAGCCAGGTGCGACAGCCACGTCTCCAGCTCCGCCTCTGACGCCCACAGGCGGTCATCGATCTGTTCCACCGAGCCATCCGACCGGTACACGAACACGAGATCGAACCTCGACGCGACGACCTCCTCGACCGAGTCGTCGGCGAGCAGCAACTCGACCGGACCCAACCCGACCGACAACGCGAGAACACGCTCCGACAGCGCCCGCTCGTCGCCGGGCGAGAGGCGCTCGACACCGGCGGCGATCCGTTCCTCATCGATCCGTTGAAACTCGGCGCGCAACACCGAGTCCGCCAACGCCTCCTGCGCCGCCGCGGACAGGTGGCCGCGATCAGACTTCAACCGATCAGTGGCGTCACGCTCGAGCGCTGCTTGCACCGCCTTGGTCAAAGCCGCCACCATCACGGGATCGACGCGATTCACACGACACCTCCGGCGGTGCGTTCGTCGAGGGCCTCGTCGAACGACGTGAGTTCACATGCTGACGCGGCGACATCGACCGCGGATCTCCACAACCACGACCGTCTCGCTCGGCCACCGCTCAGCACGGCTGCGGTCATCTCAACCAGGTCGCTCGTGGCGCCGACCACCCACATCTGATCGGACCCGAAGAAGGCGCTGAGCTCATCCGTGCCGTGGCCGGGCTTGCCAACCACGAGCACGCCCACCCGTTCGCACGACTTGCGTACCTCCGCGACTCGCGATGGGACCTGCACCAGATGCTCGCTCTCGGCCCGCGCGACGACGACCGTCAATCGTGCGCATTGGACGAAATGGCCGTCCTCACCTCGAGTCCCGCTCCGACCCAGATCGACGAACCACACACCCGGATCCGCGGCCGCGCACTCGGCGACGTCGGCAGTCGATCCCGACCACACCTTCATCGCCTGCTCCGCCGCCTCCGGACCCGGGACCAACCACACCGATGGAGCCAGCAAGCGAGCGTGCTCGGCGAGCTCCACTCGCCCGTCTCTCGATCGCCGTAAGCCGGCGATCAACGACACCACACCCGGGTCGACACCCAACCCATAACGGGCGCCGAACACCCCGCCGTCGAGATCGGCCTCCAACACAACCCGATCGGCGTCGGAGGCCGGCCATGCCGCGGCCAGCAGCACACACCACGACGACACGCCAGGCGCACCACCAACCGACAAAAGCGAAACGATCATCAGCCATCACCCACCAACGACAACCGCAACAATCCATCTGCAGCGGCCTGCGCGACGGCCGCCTGAGCGTCCCGCGGGACCAGCAGCGACACCCACAGCTTCGATGATGTCGAGTTCGACACGGCTCGCTCGACCGACCACACCGTGCCAGTCCCCAGCGACACCGCAACCGGCGTCATGTCGGCCGCGTCGGTTGCCGAACCTTTTGTGGCACCGAGTAACTCGACATGGTCACCCGCCTGCAACGCCGAAGTCGGGACAGCCCCCGGGTCGAGTTCCGCCCCGACAACCGCCTCACCCGCCGGAACGACATCGCTCCGAAGGGAGAACAAACCAGTGTTCAAGATCGTGCCCGACGGGATCGGACCTCGCGCCGCTTGACCAATGATCAAATTCTGCTGCGACGACTGAATCGCGCGAACTCCCCCAGTCTGTCCCATCTCGACCACCCGCAGATCCGCGGCAGTGATCACCTCGCCCGGCGCAATGTCGCGCGCTGCAACAACAACGGACAACCGATGCGATGTGGTCGTGAACACCCACGCACCCAACAACGCCGCCAACCCAACGAGGACGACACCCAACGCCACCCACGACGGCCGACGCCGCTTCGGACCCGCGACCGACACCACCGACAGCGCCGGACCGCGGTCAGTCTCCTCCTTGTTCGATGTCAGCGAACGAACCGCCCGAGCCATCAGCAACCACCTTCCTGGGGTCGACCGCCAGTGCACGTCACGAGACCCTTCGCTTCCGCGACGGCGAGCGGACTCGAACTCGACGTAGAGATCGCCGGCAGCGCGCCCCCGGCGCCAGTCGACGACGTCCATTCGATCGACCAGTCGATCGTCATCGTCGTCGTGAAGTGGTAGCCATCGACCGGCGATGTCGACGATGCATCCACGTACGTGTACGAACACGCCCCCGGCGCCTCGGCCACGTATGGCGCGGTCGGCCCGTCACCGTCACAACTGACCGTGCCCGCCGCAGCCGGGTCGCCCGGATCGAACGTCAACCGATTCGGTGTCGCCGTGACCGTCGCCCAGACCGGACCTACAGACGCCGTGACCGACACCGCAGTCCACGAGCTCGGATCGGCCCGGAAATCCAGCGGAACCTGCACGTACGCCCAGCCGAACTGCGGATCAACCCCGAGGAACGTCGGCGCCGGTTCGGGCAACCTCGAACTCCTCAACTCGCTCAACAGACCGGGCAGCAGATCGATGGGTTTGGTCTGTGGCACCTCGATGTACGTCTCGACGCCGTCGCAAGTCTTGCGCCAGAGCTCGTACGTGATCCCGTTCTGGATGTTCGGCCAGGCCAGCTGCGCGGTCTCGTCAGAGCCCGTCGCTTGGATCTGATCCCAAGTACAAGTCCCGGAACCGCTGGCGGAGGACGATCCGCCATTGGTGTATACGGTCGCGCCGGCAGTGATCTCACCAGCCGCAGTCGATCCGCCCGTTCCTTGTCCAGAACCATCACCGGGATATGCCTCCGCTGTCCTCGCGGATGCAGCGGCAAGTGCAAGTGCCAGGAACATCACGCAAAGGGCTCTCAAGCCGCCGGGCATACGTCGCTCGTCTCCGTTGGGCCGGACGCCGGCGCTGCATATGCCCTCCAACGACCATCCGGGTCTAGCCGCATGTCCCATGTGGAACGCCCGGAGCCGTAGGTGTCGTCGACGACCACGTCAGCACCCCCGGGGCCGGCGCCGGGCAGAACCAACTTGCTACCGTCTGCGATGCAGACGACGGCGGTCGCAGTCGTCCCGTCAGCGCCGATGACGACGGACTCGATGACGTAGCGGAACTGATCTCGGTCCCGGACGGTGTAGCCCTGGCCGTTCCATTGGTTCACGCGGTCGACGTTTCCCTGGAGGAGGTCGCCGGCGCGGGCAACGGACAAGGTGGAGGGGTCACAGTTCGGCATCGCCACCAGGCACGCCGAGAAGGAGTCTTCTGCGAGAGCGATCGCCGATCGCACGGCCGCTTCTGCGTCGGTCGGCGCGGTCGAGTCCGGCGAAGGCGCGATCGTCGTTGACGCGGCTTCGGCAGTTGGCAAGGGATCCGGTGCGGTCGTTGGATCGTTCGTCGTACCGGTAGTCGAGAAGGACGATGCTGGTTCGCTCGATGCGGGCGGGTCGGTGGCGGTCGTCACCGTCGCCTGCGTCGACGGCGCAGTGGACCGGTTCGACGTGGACGTGCCGGACTTCGAACTCGAGTCGCACGCCGTGAGGACAGCGACCAATACGACGGTCACTGTCGCGTTCGCCACGATGCGGGTCAGCCGACCAAGGACTCCCACGTTCGAGCTTTCAGCGATCGCATGCCGTCTCCCATAGGGCAATTGCTCTGGGACGGACCACCGCCCGACGCGCCGCCAAGGCGAGAGCTGTGGCTTCCCAACTACCCTGCGCCGCATGCGTACTAAACATGCGGGTTGAGAAATTGCTCGCACCTCACCCATTGGGGTTCGTGGCAAACGATCGAGGGAATTTTCTCCCATAAATCCCCGGCTCGGCAATCTCGAACCCCAATGGTTGGCATGAAGGACGTACATCCGACAGCGACCCGCGTGAGGCGCGTCACCCGGCCGGCGATGACATTCGGTCGCCTCTATGGCCACGATCGGGCGCTCGTACCCTCCACGTTGATCCGGACGCCACAGCACTCGATGACAGTGGAACAGCTGGCCGAGCGATGGCAGATACATCCAAAGACGATCCATCGGCAGGTCCGGGCAGAGACATTCCCGATCCTCCCCCTGCTACCGGGTGCCCGGGCCTTGCGATTTGCGACGCACGCCGTTGAGGCGCACGAGGAAGCGACCGGGCTGCCTACAAGAGCCCCTCGATGAGGTCAGCGCTGTGCTCATCGCTCGCAGGAATCCAATGCGAGTAGGTGTTCAGGGTGACTGCCGGCGACGAGTGACCTAGTCGATGCGAGACAGTCGCGACGGGGACACCCGCGGCCAGCAGTTGAGTGGCGTGAAAGTGTCGAAGCCCGTGCAGCGTGAAGTCTGTAGTGAGGCGAGCAAATGCAGTCGTGAGGTATTCGGGTCGCCAGGGCGTCTCAAGGTCATGCGAGAAGCACCAAGCCGGCGCGGATACGCCTGCGGTCGCACACTCCTCCAACTGGCGTTTCTCGATCTCCCTGAGCAAGGCGACCATGTCGCCGCCAATGCGAATGGTTCGATGGCCGCGACTCCCAGTCTTGGTATCGCGGACGTGTAGACCATCGTCGTCCTCGACGAGGGATCGGCGAATCGTCAATGCCAGTCCGTTTAGGTCGCGCCACTGCAAGGCCACCAATTCGCCGCGCCGCATGCCAGTTGCCGCCGCCAATCGAAAGCAGGTCGAGAGATCAGAATTCACGCCAACGGCGCAGGCGATCAGCGCACGAACATCCTCCGGCGATGGGGGAACGATCTCGGCCGCCCGAGCCTCCGGCTTGTCGGCAGAGACGCACGGATTGGCAGTGCACCAGCCGTACTTGAGCCCTCGCGAGAAGGAGACAGATAGCACCTTGTGCACCTTGTTGATCTTGTGTTCCGACGCACCGCCCGTCCGCAACTCTCGGTACAGCGAATCGACGATCAAGGGCTTGATCGTCGACACGTCGCGATTGCCGAACCTCGCGGGGATGAGACCTTCGCCCTCGCGGTAGAAGCTAATGGTGCCCGGCGACCGCCGACCCGTAAGGTCTGCGATCGTTCCCGCGACCAGCTCTGCCACCGTGTGACCCGATGACCTCGGCGTGCCGCCCAGTTGAGTGAGGAGTCCGCTCTCCGCCATCCGCGCTTCCGCCTCGGTTTTCGTCCACGGCGTGTGCTGTTTCTGGCCCCCAAACCGGACGACGCCGCGATACCGATACGACCCCTTGGTTCCTCTCCGTTCGATACTCATGAGAGCAATCGTCCCCAACGTCCCCAACGTTGTCAAGTGCCTTCAACTCTCACATGTTCTGACCTGGCATTTTCTGGCGCCCCCGGCAGGATTCGAACCTGCGACCGTCGGATTAGAAGTCCGGTGCTCTATCCAGCTGAGCTACAGAGGCGTGCGACGTAGATCGCCGGTCAATTGTGGCATTTCGCTCGGCCGA
>Ga0075364_10000026_pt1 | contig 51217 bp, 52 predicted proteins | sample EndMetdeltDD1764_FD_71517 | JGI IMG/M metagenome (GOLD analysis project Ga0075364, IMG submission 71517) | Populus endosphere microbial communities from Tennessee, USA - Endosphere MetaG P. deltoides DD176-4 | ecosystem: Host-associated > Plants > Roots > Endosphere | place: USA: Tennessee... | reverse complement strand
TCGTTGACGATGAAGGACATGGTGACGGTCGGCGGATCGATCGGCTGGGCCTGCATGGCTTCGGTGACCGACGGGTCGCAGAACGTGTCGGCAACGGTGCCCTTGGAGAGACCGGCGATGGCGACGATGTCACCGGCAACAGCTTCTTCGATCGGCTGACGCTCGATGCCGCGGAATGCGAGGATCTTGGAGATACGGCCGGTTTCAACCGTCTTGCCGTCTTGGCTCAGAACCTTGACGGCCTGGTTCGGCTTGATCGAGCCGGAAGCAACGCGACCGGTGATGATACGGCCGAGGAACGGGTTGGCTTCGAGAAGCGTACCGATCATGCGGAACGGGCCTTCTTCGACCTTCGGCTCCGGAACGTGCTTCAGAACCAGATCGAGCAGCGGTGCCAGACCTTCATCCTTCGGGCCTTCCGGGTTGACGTTCATCCAGCCATCGCGACCAGAACCGTAGAGGATCGGGAAGTCGAGCTGTTCGTCAGTGGCGTCGAGGTTTGCGAACAGGTCGAAAACTTCGTTGATGACTTCTTCGTGGCGACCGTCCGGACGGTCGATCTTGTTGATCGCAACGATCGGGCGAAGACCAACCTTCAGCGCCTTGCCGACAACGAACTTCGTCTGCGGCATCGGGCCTTCAGACGAGTCGACCAGAACGATAGCGCCATCCACCATCGAGAGGATACGCTCAACTTCGCCGCCGAAGTCGGCGTGGCCGGGGGTGTCGACGATGTTGACGCGAACGCCCTTCCACTCAACCGAAGTTGCCTTCGCAAGAATGGTGATGCCGCGTTCCTTTTCGAGGTCGTTCGAATCCATGACGCGTTCTGCAACGCGCTGGTTCTCGCGGAACGAGCCCGACTGTTTCAGAAGCTCGTCGACAAGCGTCGTTTTGCCATGGTCAACGTGCGCGATGATCGCGATGTTGCGAAGTGCCATATTTGGGGTTCTCTGAAGTTGGGGCGCAACAATTCTTTGGCCACGCCAATTTCGTTGGCGCGCTCATACCCCGTTTTTTGCAATCGCGAAAGGGGGGCAGAGCGCAACGGCTTTTTCATCGATTATTCGGCAACCAGACCACTCCTCCTCAAAAGCGCAATCAGGGCCAGTGGAAGAAGCGTCGTGATGAGGATGGCGATAAACGCCATGGCCATGCCAAGGCCGATAGAACCTTGCTCGAATTGTCGCCAGATGAAGGTGGCAATCGTCTGCATGCCAACGGGCGCAATGACCACCGATGCCACGAGTTCACGCGAGGCAAGGGCAAAAACCAGCAGCATGGCCGAGGCGAGGCTGGGGAAAACCAACGGCAGAAGAATACGGCGGAAGGCCGTGAAACTGGATGCACCGAAGACCCGCGCCGCCGCTTCCAGATTGTCACTAATCTGCTGGAAAGCCGCCGTGGTGTAACGCATCGGCTGCGGCAGCAGGATGCAGCAATAGGCGAGAAGCAGGATGAACGGCGTGTTGTAAGGCGTCAGCGGCAGCCACGGCATGTTCCAGGCAAGGATGAGACCAACGGCGACGACGATACCCGGCAGCGCATTGGGAATGATCGTCAGGCTGTCGATCGCAAGACGCCCGCGGATTTTTGTCTTCACCACCGTGTAAGCAGCGGTAACGCCGATCAGGCCGGTAATCAGCGCCGTGCCGATACCGAGCGAAAAACTGTTGGCAAGCGCGCCAAGCGCACCGGCACTATTCTGGAAGACCGAAAGAAAATTATCGAAGCTGATATTTTCAAGCGCCAGACCGCCGGAAATCGTTCGAGACAGGGCTGTGGCGAGAATGGACAGAAGCGGCACGCCGGTGGCGAGGAAAGAAACGACGATGAAAGCCAGTATGACCGGCAGCTTCATCGCTCCGAGCGGGCGCTTGTCCTTTGCTGTCGGCTTGCCATTGACCGTCTGATACGAGCGGCGCGCCAAAATCCAGCGCTGGCCTAGAAAAGTCAGCAGCGACAGGCCCACGAGCAAAAGAGACATGATCGATGCACCCGGCAGATCGATCGGCCAGTCGCTGACGCGCAAATCGATGCCGGTCACGAGAACCTGAAAACCGGCCCGGCGCCCAAGCGCCGCGGGTGTGCCGTATTCCTCAATGGCAGCGGCAAAAACCAGCATCAGACTGGCGGCAAGCCCCGGCGCAGACAAAGGCAATGTGATGCGCCAGAAGGCCTTTGTCGGCGTTGCCCCGAACACACGACCGACATCGGCATAACGTGCTCCAACGGCTTCCACCGTACGCGACACGGCGAAATAGACGACCGGGAACGTATTGAAGGCCATGACCATGGTCATGCCGGCCAGCGAAAACAGGAAGGGAGAAAGATTGAAGCCGGCGATCTGTTGCAGATAACCGCGCGGTTGCAGCGTCATGATCCAGCCGAGCGTGGCGATATAGGGAGGGATCATGAAAGGGACGAGCAACAGCACATCAAAAAGCGACGCACACGGAATGCGGTAAAGCGCTCGAAAAACGCCAAGCGGGACCGCAACCACCGCCGAGGCCAGGACCACACAGCCACCAAGCAGGATGGTATTGCCGGCCATGCCGATGAGTGCGCTGTCATTCAGCGTCGCAGCAAGCGAAGAAAACGGTGCGGCAAACGATCCCTGTCCGAGATTAGGGAAAACACCCTGCAACACGACGGCAGCGAAGGGGATGGCGACAACGAGGATCAATCCCGCAATCGCCAGCCAGGCCGCCGGAGCCGATCCGCTCATGCTTTTCGCTGTCATCGTGCAATCCTTGTGGCCCGCCGCACTATTTCCTCAGACCAACCTGAGCTGAGGAATAGTGCGCAGCTTTCAAAAAGGGACGGCGCCGCACACCTTGCAAAGGCATGCGGCGCCGTAGAGAAAAGATTACTTGCCGCCGAAGATCTTGGTGATTTCGGCCAGCGTTTCCTTACGCTTGCCGTAAACGGCAGCGTTGTCGAACTTCAAAAGCTTCAGATCGGCGATCAGCGGACGGTCAGCCGGGATGTCGGAGCGGGCCGGCATCAGCATCTGTGCGGCAACCATCTTCTGGCCTTCGTCGGACAGCATGTAGTCGATGAACTTCTTGGCATCGTCCTGGTTCTTGGACCAGTTGAGGATCATGGCCGGACGCGGTGCGATAACCGTGCCGGAAGCCGGGAAGACCACTTCAACGCTTTCGCCCTTCTTGGCGGCAGCGAGCGTGATGTAATCGACGGCGCCGAACACGGCAGCCTTGGCACCCTGCAGAACCGGGTTCAGGGCTTCGGCATTGGCACCGGCGATGATCGCGCCGTTTGCCTTCAGGTCCTTGAACATCTTGAACTCGTCCTGACCGGCAAGCGCCGCCGTCAGTTCGAAGGACGAGCCGGACTGAGCCGGATCAGGAATATTGACCATGTCCTTGTATTCGGCCTTGGTCAGGTCAGACCATTCGGTCGGCTTCGGCGTACCGCTCTTGGTGTTCCAGGCGATGCCGAGTGCCGAAATGCCCTGGGCAACGGCAAAGTCCGACTTCAGAAAATCCGGAACCTTGGCAGCGTTCGGGCTCGCATACTTGACGAGCCAGCCGCGCTTTTCGAAATCGGTTGCGGTGTCCCACGAAGCCGAAATCAGAACATCGACGACCGGGTTCGAAGCTTCAGCTTCGATACGGGCCATGACCTTGCCGGTGGTGGCCTGGAAAACGTTGACCTTGATGCCGGTCTGCTTGGTAAAGCCTTCCGACATCTTGTCGATCAGGCTCTGCGGGCCGGCGGTGTAGACGGTGATGTCAGCGTGAGCAACGCCGGCCATCAGGACAGCGGCAGCAACGCCGAGGGTAATGCTCTTCAGCGACTTAAGCATGTTCCAGACTTTCCTTTTGGGGTGAATGCATGGGATTTCCAAACCAGCGGATCTGGTCGAGATCGATGGCAAGCCCGACATTTTCGCCGGGTCGCAATTTGGTGCGGCTCAAGACCTGCAATTCGGTGCTGCCGGTGCCGGTAAGCGATACGGTGGCAAGATGCCCGTCGCCACGGAACTGCGAGCGCAACACGGTCGCACTCAGACGGTCGCCCTGGACCACACCGGGGGTGATTGCCGCGACAGGGATGAGGACCTTAGCCCCATCAAAAATGCCGGCGGGCGCTTTCATCAGCACAATATCACCACCCTTGAAGACAAGGTTTTCGCCACGGCGCTGCAGTTCGGCAATCCCGCCCAGACGCAGGAAGTCGGCAACTTCGGGCGTGGCAGGCGTTGCGATCAACGTATCCGGCGAGGCCAGCTGCTCCACCAGACCACCGCGCATGACCGCAACCTGATCGGCCAGCGTCAGGGCTTCGCTATGGTCGTGCGTCACATAAATGGCGGTGAGGCCGAGCGAGGCGATCAGTTCCGCCAGTTCGCCCACCATGTTTTCACGCAGTTCGCGGTCGAGGTTGGAAAGTGGTTCATCGAACAGGATCAGCTGCGGTTCGGCGACGATTGCACGCGCAATCGCCACGCGCTGCTGCTGACCACCGGAAAGATCGCTTGGGCGACGATCCGCATAGGCGGAAAGACCGACACGATCCAGCGCGCGCATCGTGCGGCGGTCACGCTCGGCGCGGCCAAGGCCACGCATCTCCAAAGGAAAGGCAACATTGCCGCCGACCGTCATATGCGGCCAGAGCGCGTAATCCTGAAAGACCATGCCGAGATTGCGCTTTTCAGGCGGCGCAAAAGCGCCCGTCTTGGCATCGGCAACGATCTGGCCGGCAATCGACACCGACCCTTTGCTGGGTGCAAGCAGACCGGCAACAAGTCTCAGCAAAGTGGTCTTGCCGCAACCGGAAGGGCCAAGCAGAGCAAGCGTCTTGCCCTGCCCCAGCGCGATGTCGATGCCCTTCAGTACCGGCGTTGCACCATAATGCAACTCCAGTCCAGCCGTGCATACGGCAGTATTATTCGTGGGCAATTCAATTGTCATGGGAACCGGCGTCGGCAGAAAGCGATGCCGGTTCCAATATTAAGGCTTCATGACAGCCTTGTTACAATTTTGCGACGAGCAGATGACAGGTGCAAAATTGGTTTGGACTACATCAATCAGGCATCGCTGCCGGACAATTCTCCAAGCACCGAGAGACCCCGCTTTTTCAGCATTGCCGTCGGATCCGGCAACTTGCCGCGGAAAGCCTTGTAGGTGTCTTCCGGATCGATCGAACCGCCAACCGAATAGATATTGTTCTTCAGCTTGCGGGCCATGACGGGATCAAACGCATTGCCGGTTTCTTCGAAAGCAGCAAAGGCATCGGCATCCAGCACTTCCGACCACATATAGGAGTAATAGCCGGCCGAATAACCGTCACCGGAAAACACATGCTGGAAGTGCGGCGTGGCATGACGCATGACCATCGAGGCCGGCATGCCGAGTTCGTTCAGAACCTCCGCCTGCACTGCCAACGGATCTTCCACCGGACCGCGGGTGTGGAAAGCCATATCGACCAAAGCCGAAGAAGTGAATTCCACCGTCGCAAAACCGGCATTGAACGTGGCTGCAGCCAGAACCTTGTCTAGCAGCGCCTTCGGCATTGGCTTGCCGGTCTCGTAATGCAGCGCGTATTTTTCGAGGATTTCCGGCACGGTCAACCAGTGCTCATAAAGCTGCGACGGCAGTTCGACGAAATCGCGCGAAACACCGGTACCGGAAACAGAAGGGTAAGTGACGTTGGAGAGCATGCCATGCAGGGCATGACCGAATTCATGGAACAGAGTACGCGCATCATCCAGCGACAACAGCGCCGGTTTACCAGCGGCCGGTTTCGCGAAATTGCAGACATTGTAGATGATCGGCAGTTCACCTTTTGCACCATTCTTCAGCGTCAGCTTGTGCTGCGACTGGAAAGCACTCATCCACGCGCCTGAACGCTTTGATGAGCGGGCAAAATAATCGCCGAGGAACATGGCTTTCAGTGCGCCCGTTTCATCGCGCACCTCAAAAACCCGAACGTCCGGATGATAGGCAGCAACACCGCTGACTTCCTTGACATCAATACCGAACAGGCGCTTGGCGACATCGAAGCAGGCCTCGATGATCTTTTCGAGTTGCAGATAGGGCTTCAGTTCCGACTCGGAAAAATCGAACATGCGCTCGCGCAGTTTTTCCGCGTAAAAGCGCCAGTCCCACGGCATGACCGGATGATTTTTGCCCTCTTCGGCAATCAACCCTGCAAGGCTTTGCTCTTCCTCCAACGCCTTGGCCCGCGCCTTTTCCCAAACCTGATGCAGCAGACCATTCACGGCATCGGCAGTCTTGGCCATGGTGTTGTCGAGCTTGAAGGCGGCGAAATCGGCATAACCCAGCAGCTTTGCTTTTTCCGAACGCAGTGCCAGCGTTTCCTTGACGATGCCGATATTGTCGGTTGCACCGCCGTTACGACCGCGCGCCACCCAGGCAGCAAATGCCTGTTCGCGCAGATCACGACGCTCAGAGAAGGTCAGGAAGGGTTCAATGATCGAACGCGATAGGGTAACCGCATAGGCACCTGCCGAACCTCGCTCCTCGGCTGCGGATGACATTGCATCGCGCACGAAAGCCGGAAGACCAGCCAGATCGGCCTCTTCCTTCAGGATCAGCGACCAGCCCTTTTCATCCGCAAGCACGTTCTGGCCAAAACTGGCGCCAAGCCCCGCCAGCGTTTCATTGATCTTTGCAAGCCGTTCCTGATCGGTCTTCGAAAGCTTTGCGCCGGCCTTCACAAATCCCTTCCAATGGCGCTCAAGCACGCGTGTCTGCTCAAGATCGAGATCCAGTGTTGAACGAGCATCCCAAAGCGCGTCGACACGCGCAAACAGCGCCGCATTCATGCCGATGTTCGAATAATGCCGGGACATTTTCGGAGCAATCTCGCGCTCCAGCGCCTGAATGGTCTCGTTGGTATGCGCACCCGCCTTGTTCCAGAACAAAGCCGAGACGCGCGACAGGGCATCGCCGGCAATTTCCAGCGCAACGATAGTGTTCTCGAATGTCGGCGTTTCGGTATTGCCGGAAATTGCATCGATCTCGGCGTCATGTGCGGCCAGAGCGGCATCGAATGCGGCGGCAAAACCTTCGTCATTCACCAGGTCGAATTTCGGCAGGCCGTTCGAGCCATTCCAGTCAACGAAGGCGGGATTGATTTGCGGTTCGGTTGCCATGCGCGCATGTCCTCTGCATCGATGTGAGTCTGTCGTATCTTACATAGGAGAAACCACACAGGATTGGGAGGGTGTCACCGACCGGTAGATCAACAGTGCGAATCTGCCGCAACTTTTCGTAGCAAAAACTCTGCTTTTTCAAGTTTTTCGATTTTGCTTGGCGAGTGAACTTTAGTAAGGGTTTCCGCGGCAACGGCAGCAGGATCGATGGACGCAAAGCAGAACACCGACACCTTGACCTTTTTGATCTCCGACAGCGCGCGTGTGCTGCGGACAGCGTTTGAACGCCGTATCGTTCAAGCCGGTCTGGAGGTGACGCCTGCGGAAGCACGCACTCTCCTGAATGTCGAAATCCTCAACGGTGCCCGCCAGCTGGATATCGCAGCGCGCATGGGGGTCGAACCGATGACGGTCTGCGCCTTCCTGGACAAGCTCCAAGCGCTGGATCTTATCGAACGCCAGCCGGACCCGAGCGACCGTCGCGCCAAACAGGTCGTGCTTACTCCCAAATCCCACGATCTCATAAAGCGTATCCGCCACGAACTCGACCAGCTGATCGAGCAGGCAACCCATGGCTTGGCAGAACGCGATATTGCTGTTTTCATGCGCGTACTCGCAACCGTCCATGATAACCTTGCCGCGGATACACCCTAATTCCTGCAGAGAACCATAGTCGCTCATGACATCCTCCTTGCCGCCGCCAGCACCGACACGCATGAGCGAGCGCCGGGTGGCGATCTTTGGAGCGGTGCTGACGGCGATCGGGCCGATCTCCATGGCGATCTCGACACCCGCCATGCCCGAGATGGTCAACGCGTTCGGCACCACGGAAGCAACAATCAAGCTTAGTCTTTCCTTTTATTTCGGCGGCTTTGCCGTGGCTCAGCTTCTGGCCGGCCCCGCATCCGATACCTTCGGTCGCCGCAAGGCGACGCTTGCTTTCATGGCGATCTACCTTCTCGGCGCGCTGATTTCCGTTTTCGCTACATCGGTGGAGGCCTTGCTCATCGGCCGCCTGATTCAGGGGATCGGTGCCTCTGTCGGCGTCACCGTCGCCCGTGCCATCGTCCGCGATCTTTTCGTCGGCGCCGAGGCGGCCCGCATCATGAACCTCGTCGGCATCATGGTCGCTATCGGCCCGGCCATGGGACCAACGATCGGCGGCTTGTCGCTCTCGGCCTTCGGTTGGGAATCCGTGTTTGTCCTGATGGTCCTGTTCGGTATCGGCATTATCGGCAGCGTGTTTTTTCTTCTGAAGGAAACAACCGTTCCAGACCGCAGCCGTATTCGGCCCACCCGCTTGATTGCAGCCTATCGCGAAACACTCTCCGAACCGCGTTTTCTGACGACCGCGCTTATTCTCGGCGGATCGGTCGGCGCGCTTTACGCCCAGTCGACAATGCTGCCTTTTGTGCTGATCGGAGCTGTTGGGCTGACTCCGACACAGTTTGGCCTGTCCATGCTGATGCAATCGGGGGCCTATTTCGGCGGATCACTGGTTTTGAAACAGGCATCCGGTCGGATCGGTGCCACCGGCGCGGTGCGCATCGGTCTTGCGCTGATCGGTTTCGGCGCGCTCCTCATGTTCTCCTGGAATAACCTTCTGCCGGCAACACTCATCTCGATCATGGGGCCGGTTGCCATTTGCACCTTTGGCCTCGCCTTCATCACACCGCAAGTGGTGACAATGGCGCTTGCGCCCTTCCCGCATATTGCCGGCTCGGCATCGGCGATCATGGGGTTCATCCAGATGAGTTTTGGTTTCGCTGGCGGGGTTGCCGCCGCGGCACTCGGATCACCCGTTTTTGCCTTCAGCATCGTCATCCCGGCAATGGAACTGATCGCGATAGCCGGTTATTTCGGCTATCTCGCCCTCAACCGGCAGCGCTGAACAACGGGCATATAAAAACCCGCACTGCGCGAAGCAGAGCGGGTTTTCGATCACCATTCAGCGGCCAAAACCGCCAAAAAATTACTTGTTGCGCTTGCCGAGCGTACGCAGGCGAAGAGCGTTCAGCTTGATGAAGCCGGCAGCATCCTTCTGGTCATAAGCGCCCTGGTCGTCTTCGAACGTAACCAGCTGGTCCGAATAAAGCGACTTTTCGCTCTCGCGGCCGATAACCATGACATTGCCCTTGTAGAGCTTCAGCGTCACTTCGCCTTCGACATGTTCCTGGCTCTTGTCGATCAGAGCCTGCAGCATTTCGCGCTCCGGCGAGAACCAGAAGCCGTAATAGATCAGCTCTGCGTAACGCGGCATGATCTCGTCCTTGAGGTGAGCCGCACCACGGTCGAGCGTGATCGATTCGATCGCACGGTGGGCCGCAAGCAGGATCGTGCCGCCGGGGGTCTCGTAAACACCGCGCGACTTCATGCCGACGAAGCGGTTTTCGACGAGGTCGAGACGGCCGATACCGTTGTCGCGACCGTAAGTGTTAAGTGCGGCCAGCAGGGTTGCCGGCGACATTTCAACACCGTTGATCGAGCAGGCATCCCCCTTGCGGAAACCGACCTTGATGATGGTTGCCTTGTCGGGAGCGGCTTCCGGCGAAATCGTGCGCATATGCACGTATTCAGGAGCCTCGACAGCCGGGTCTTCCAGAACCTTGCCTTCGGACGAGGAGTGCAGAAGGTTGGCATCAACCGAGAACGGTGCTTCGCCCTTCTTGTCCTTGGCAACCGGGATCTGGTGCTGTTCGGCAAAGTTCAGGAGGTCTGTGCGGCTCTTGAACGACCAGTCGCGCCACGGAGCGATGATCTTGATATCCGGGTTCAGCGCATAGGCCGAAAGTTCGAAACGAACCTGGTCGTTGCCCTTGCCCGTCGCACCATGAGCGATCGCATCAGCGCCGGTCTTGCGGGCGATATCGATCAGGTGCTTGGAGATCAGCGGACGCGCAATCGAGGTGCCGAGCAGGTACACGCCTTCATAGACGGCATTGGCGCGGAACATCGGGTAAACGAAGTCACGCACGAACTCTTCGCGGACATCCTCGATGTAGATTTCCTTGATACCGAGCATCTCGGCCTTTTTGCGGGCCGGCTCAAGCTCTTCGCCCTGACCGAGGTCAGCCGTGAAGGTCACGACTTCGGCGTTCAGTTCGGTCTGGAGCCATTTCAGGATGATCGAGGTATCGAGACCGCCGGAATAGGCGAGAACGACCTTCTTTACGTCTTTGGGGAGAGCCATGTCGAAAATATCCGTCTGCGGGTGATGGCGGACAAAAGCCCGCCGAATAGGATCGCAGAACTTTTTAGCGAGTTTCGTGAGCCGCGCAAGGGAAAGCCCGCAAAACGCTGTCAGAGGTGCTGACGGACGTTCATGCGTTGGTGGAGGATACGGATTATGACGATTTCCGTCGCAGTTTCGCGGTAGATGATGAAATGCGACTTATAGGAAAGCGACCAGTATCTTTTTCTGGTGATACGGAGAGCTTTCCCGCGCCTTATGCCTTTGGCCAGAAGATCACAGAACCGCCGCAGATCCAAAGTGTAAGCTTCGGCCTGTTCCGCCCCCCAGTTGTCTTCAGTATAATCGTAGATATGATCGATATCCGCGGCAGCTTTTGGTGCGAATATGAGCGCTTTCATTTCACGCCACGCCGCGCACGTTTCCTCTCGATAAACTCATCAAAATCGAATGGCTGGGGCTCTCCAGAAGCCTCGCCTTCCTCAATCGCCGCCCGGATGGCATCAATCGTCGCCTCTTCGCTTTCCATGAGCATCCGTAATGCATCTTCGATCACGGCACTTTCGGACGTGTAACGCCCGTCATCCACCTGCTGCCGGACAAATGCCGTCAGTTCCTCGTCCACACTGATCGCTGTGATCTCGCCCATCAGGCCGGCTCCGGTTCAACATCCCGTCATGTTGACGGATTAGTCAGATAGTACCATATGCCGGCGAACCTTTGAACAGCAGCGTCATAGAGGAGACTTTCCATGGCCGTTACTCATCCCGCTCTGAAAAAGGACAATGTCGCCGTCGTCACCGGTGCTGCATCAGGCATCGGGCTTGCTGCGGCAAAAGAATTCGCCCGCCTCGGCATGTGCGTCGTCCTTGCCGATCTGGAAGGCGATCGTCTTGCCGAAGCCACCCGCGAAGTGACAAGCCTTGCCGAGGATGGCGAAGCGGATGTTGTTGCGATCAGCACCGATGTCTCACGCATCGACCAGCTGGAGGCGCTGGAACGTGCCGTTATCCAGCGTTTTGGCCGCGCCCATGTGCTCATGAACAATGCCGGCATCCAGCCCGGCAGCAGCATTTTTGGTCCGCAGGCAAACTGGGAAAATGTGCTGGCCGTGAACCTGATGGGTGTCGTTAACGGCAGCCGTGTTTTCGGCCCCGGCATGATCGCACACAAGGAACCGGCATTGATCATCAATACCGGCTCCAAACAGGGCATTACCACGCCACCCGGCGACCCTGCCTACAATGTGTCCAAGGCAGGCGTAAAAGCGTTTACCGAAGCGTTGCAGCACGAATTGCGCAACACGCCGGAATGCAATGTCGCGGCTCACCTGCTGATCCCCGGCTTCGTTTTCACGCCACTTGCCGCAGGTACACGCACAGAAAAACCGGCGGGCGCATGGACCTCGGAACAGACTGCCGAATTCATGCTGCAAAGCATTGAGCGCGGTGATTTCTACATCCTCTGCCCCGACAACGATGTAGATCGCGGCACCGACGAGCGCCGTATGGCCTGGGCAATCGGCGACATCATAGAAAACCGGCCACCGCTTTCGCGCTGGCATCCCGATTATGCCGAGGCTTCGAAGGCGTTCATTACCAAACGCTGATCCATTGGCAGAACTAAGAAAGCCGGATACACAGATGTATCGACCATCCGGCTTTCGAGTGCACCCATGGATTTCCTGCCCAGCATCGCCACACTGCTCGCCTTCAGCGCCGCAGGCCTTCTTCTCGCCTTAACCCCCGGCCCGGACATGACCCTGTCCATCAGCCGCGCGCTCGGCCAGGGCCGCAAGCCTGCCATGTTCGTTGTGGTCGGCACCAGCCTCGGCGTGGTCTGCCATACCTTGCTGGTCGCCTTCGGCATTTCGGCGCTGATCACCGCCTCGCCGACAGCCTTCTTTTTCCTGAAAACCGGTGGAGCCGCCTATCTGCTCTGGCTGGCAATCCAGGCAATCCGCTTCGGCTCAACGCTGTCCGTGCAGAAGGTGGAAAAGGCAGAAAGCAGCCCGCTTGCCAACATCTCGGTCGGCTTCTGGGTGAACATCCTAAACCCGAAGGTCATCATCTTCTTCATGACTTTTCTACCGCAGTTCGTCACGGCGGGCGATCCGCATGTGACGGGCAAGCTGATCTTTCTCGGCATCTATTTCATCATCATCTGCATGCCGGTGAATGTCGCGGCAGTGCTCGCAGCCGACAAGCTGGCCGGTTGGCTTCAAGCCAACCCAAAGGTCCTGCGTGGCATGGATTATACCTTTGCCGGCGTCTTTTCCGTCTTCGCAGCAAAAATCTTCTTGACCCAAGCACGCTAAAACAGATCGCCCCAAAACCGGAACCGGTCTCGGGGCGACGATCAGATCAGCAATGGTAGGCTGACATCAGCCGATCAGCAACGCATCGTCATCCAGCGTTTCGCCACGCATCTTGCGGAACATCGCGATCAGGTCTTCGACCTGCAGATCCTTGCGGCTGTCGCCACTGACATCGAGAATGATCTCGCCGCCATGCAGCATGATGGTGCGATGGCCAAAATCCAGTGCCTGACGCATAGAATGCGTGACCATCAGGGTCGTCAGCTTGCGCTCCGACACGACGCGCTGGGTTAGCTTCATGATGAATTCGGCCATGCCCGGATCAAGCGCTGCCGTATGTTCGTCAAGCAGCAGCACTTCCGAACCCGACAAGGTCGACATCACCAGAGACACGGCCTGACGCTGACCACCGGACAGAAGGTCCATACGGTCCTTCATGCGGTTTTCAAGCCCGAGATTAAGCTCTGAAATCCGATCACGAAAAAGCTCACGGCGACGTGGACCGAGCGCCGAACGCAGTCCGCGGCGTTCACCACGGCGGGCTGCAAGCGCCAGATTTTCCTCGATGGAAAGCGAACCGCAGCTGCCGGTCAACGGATCCTGAAACACACGGGCGACAAGCCCTGCGCGCGCGGAGGTAGATTTGCGCGTCACATCGGTATTACCGATCATCACCTTGCCTTCGCCGGCAAGCACATCACCGGCGAGAACGCCGAGCAAAGTCGATTTGCCTGCACCGTTCGAACCGATGACGGTGACGAAGGAACCCTCCTCGATGGTCAGGTTGACGCCCTTGAGCGCCTCCTTCTGCAGCGGCGTGCCCTTGCCGAAGGTGACATGGATATTGCTGAGATCGATCACGACGAAGCCCCCCGGCGCAAACGCGGCAGAACAAGCGCTACAGCCACCAGAACAGCGGTGACAAGATTGAGGTCAGAAGCCTTCAGGCCGAGACTATCCGTCGAAAGTGCCAGCTGAATGGCGATACGGTAAAGGATCGAGCCAACGACACAGCCGATCAACGCCAACAGAATACCGCGTGCGCCAAAAAGCGTTTCGCCGATGATGACGGCCGCCAGACCGACAACGATGGTGCCGACACCGGACGTAACGTCGGCAAACCCGTTGGTCTGCGCAAACAGTGCGCCGCCCAGCGCCACCAGCGCGTTGGAAAGCGCTAGGCCCAGATAGACCTGCCGGCTGGTATCGATGCCTTGCGCACGCGACATGCGCGCATTGGCACCGGTTGCACGCATGGCAAGACCGGCATCGCTTTCAAGAAAGCGCCAAACGGCAATGACCGCGATGACAACCAGAATACCGACGAACAGCGGGCGCACATAAACTTCGCGAAGGCCGAGGCCGAAAAATGGGCTCAGCATCGTGTCGGCATTGATCAAGGCGACGTTCGGCTTGCCCATCACCCGGAGATTGACCGAGAACAGCGCAATCATCGTCAGGATGGACGCCAGCAGGTTGAGAATGCGGAAACGGACATTGAGAAAGGCCGTGACAAGGCCGGCAGCGCCTCCGGCAAGCATCGCGGCACCGGCAGACAGCCAGGGATTGACACCGACCGTGATCAGAACCGCCGCAACGGCCGCGCCGAGTGGAAACGAACCATCGACGGTGAGGTCCGGAAAATCCAGCACTCGAAAAGCAAGAAATACACCGATGGAAACAAAGGCGAAAACCAGCCCGAGTTCCACTGCGCCCCAAAAGGCGATCTGACTTAGCACGTTGCGTGCTCCCCTTATAATCCCGTTGCTTGCCGCAACAGTTGGTCGTGCGTCGTACCGGACAGCGTATAGCCGCCATCCGGTACGTTGAATGTCATGTTATTCGACGGTGCGCGTTGCACGCGATACGATCGCTTCCGGCAGGGTGACGCCCATGCGGCTGGCTGCGCCCTTGTTGATAACGAGATCCGTACCGGCAGCAACGGTAACCGGAATATCGCCTGGTGCTTCGCCCTTGAGGATACGAACGACGATCGCACCGGTCTGCTTGCCGACATCGAAATAGTTGAAGCCGAGAGCGGCGACAGCGCCACGCGCAACAGAATCCGTATCGGCGGCATAAAGCGGGATCTTGGCTTCCTCGGCAACGCCAACGGCAGCTTCGAAGGCCGAAACGATGGTATTGTCGGTCGGGATGTAGAACACATCGGCGCGACCGACCAGTGCGCGGGCAGCGCCCTGCACTTCAGCCGATTTCGTAGCGACGGATTCGATCACAGCCATGTCATTCTTGGCAGCCTCCTCCTTGAGCGCCGCCAGGATCGAAACGGAATTGGTTTCGGCCGTGTTGTAAAGGAAGCCGATCGACTTGGCGTTCGGCGAAATTTCCTTGATCAGCTTGAGGTGCTCGGCAACCGGCGACATGTCGGAAAGACCGGTCACGTTACGGCCCGGCTTGGCCACGTCCTTGACCAGCTGTGCGCCGACCGGATCGGAAACGGCGGTAAAGACTACCGGAATATCGCGCGTTGCGGACACGACGGCCTGAGCCGAGGGGGTCGAGATCGGCACGATCACGGTCGGCTCCTCACCGACGAACTGGCGTGCGATCTGTGCTGCCGTACCGGGGTTACCCTGCGCGGACTCATAGAGGAACTTGAGGTTTTCGCCTTCTTTGTAGCCTGCTTCGGCGAGCGCTTCCTTGACGCCATCGCGAGCGGCGTCAAGTGCCGGATGTTCAACGATCGCAGTCACGGCAACCGTGACGTCGGCCGCCTTGGCAGGCAGGGCAAGAGCAGTCGCCGCAGCAAGGGCGAGAATGAAAGTACGCATAAGTTCCTCCGAGCAGATTATCTGTCCTGCTTCTTATGAAGCCCAGCGCTCGAAATCAACAACGACCTCATTGTCGCAGGCTCGGACGGCCATCAATCGTCGTCTTCGCCGTGACCGGCGATCATCATCGCTTCGAAAGCCAGACGCTCGGTTTTGCGCATGCGTTCCGATTCCGATTTCAGCTGACCGCAGGCAGCAAGAATATCGCGGCCGCGCGGGGTGCGGATCGGCGAGGCATAACCCGCCTGATTGATGAAATCGGCAAATTTTTCGATCGTCGCCCAGTCGGAGCACTGGTAGTTCGTACCGGGCCACGGATTGAACGGGATGAGGTTGATCTTCGCCGGAATGCCCTTCAGCAGCTGTACCATCAGCTTGGCGTCTTCCAGGCTGTCATTGACGTCCTTCAGCATCACATACTCGAAAGTGATACGGCGGGCGTTCGACAGGCTCGGATAGGCACGGCAGGCGTCGAGCAGTTCCTTCAGCGGATACTTTTTGTTGATCGGCACCAGCATATCGCGCAGCTCGTCGCGCACCGCATGCAGCGAAATCGCCAGCATCACGCCGATCTCTTCGCCGGTACGGTAGATTTCCGGCACGACACCCGAGGTGGAAAGCGTAACACGACGCTTGGACAGCGACAGGCCGTCGCCGTCGGTCGCGATCAGAAGCGCAGTCTTGACGCTCTCGAAATTGTAGAGCGGTTCGCCCATGCCCATCATCACAATATTGGTGACCTTGCGATCACCCGTCGGCACGAAGGCGCCGGGCGGCGTGTCGGCGCCCGGAAAATCGCCAAGCCGGTCGCGCGCGAGCAGAAGCTGGGAGAGAATTTCTTCAGCCGTCAGGTTGCGCACCAGCTTCTGTGTGCCGGTGTGACAGAAGGAACAGGTCAGCGTGCAGCCAACCTGGCTGGAAATGCACAGCGTGCCACGACCTTCTTCGGGAATGTAGACGGTCTCGATTTCAACCGGACGACCGGCGCCACGCGACGGGAACCGCAAAAGCCATTTGCGCGTACCGTCATTGGAGATCTGCTCCTCGACGATTTCCGGGCGGGCAATGGTGAAATGCTGTTTCAGCATCTCGCGCATGTCCTTGGCGACATTGGTCATCGCATCAAAATCGGAAACGCCACGGATATAAAGCCAGTGCCAAAGCTGGTTGACGCGCATGCGCAACTGCTTTTCCGGCACGCCCTTTTCATGCAGGGCGGCAGCCATCTGCGGCCGCGTCAAACCGATCAGCGACGGCTTGGCGGTAAAAAGGTCCGGATTGGCAACAAGCGGCTTCTTGACGACCGCGCCTGGAGCGAAAGCCTCTGTGACTGACATATTCTATCCCGTTCGAGCACATGACCAGCACCACCGCGAAACCGGTGTGTAAGGCTAGGGCATGTCTGTGCGTGAAACCTGTAATGGTCGCGACACTCTCGGCCCGACCCTGTTGAGGCGGGGCTTTATCATCAAAACGCCGCCGCGTCACCTGTCTTCGAAAAACGCGAAAAGGCCGATCGCGGGACCGGCCTTTATCAGGAATGCAAGGCAAACGTTTACTTGCAGGATTCAACCTGCTTAAGGGCGGCAGAAATGCCGGCCAGAGAATATGCGTAGGACGTTTTTGTACCGCGGCCGGATACGGCGCTGACACTCATGTTCTGGCCGGTCTTCATGGCGGCGACTAGAGCCGGTTCTTCTGCAGCATTCTCGACCCAGGCAGCCTTGTCCTTGGTGAACATCACAAAGTTCTTGCCGTCGATGGTCACGGTAACCTTCGAATTCGCCTGCAATGTATAACCCATCATCGCCTGCGGTTCGTAGGAAATGTTCTGGCCGGGGCGCTGCGAAACGATGAAGAAGATATCGCCATGGTCAACCGAAGCCGGCTCCTTGGTCGTCGGCACCGACAGCACGTAGCAGACCGTGGCATTGCCCTGCTTGTACGAATAGGCACCCCACGCCTTAAATTGCTGAATACGATTCGGTGCCTGTGCGGCGGCAATGCTTGTGCCAGCCAGCAAAAGGCTAAGCGCAATGGCAATCTGTCGTGCAAACATGGGTTTCCTGCCAACTTTTCTTATGAACGATCGACCGAAATGCCGAAAGGCACAGTCGATATTGCTCTATTTTGACCAAATTCTGGTTACCAAACCGTGAAGGACGGCTTGCAAAGGACAAGGAGGTGCACCGCATGCGGCCCAATGGAACATTTGCCTGAACCCGGTTTTAACCACGTTTTTGACTTTGTTTCACTTGAAGTTCGGTTGCGGGCCTGCACACCCTCGATATTTTACTGACACAAGGAATAGGGCAAGAGTTTGTCCTCTTCCAATACGCTGTTTTGACATTAGAATAGCTGAATAAGAGACGGATTTTTGATGAATGACTGACGAAGTGCTCAGCGACAGTGACCAGAAAGATCGCTTCGCCGCCTTGGCAAAGGCTGTCGCGGACAACCGCGACCAGCTTGCCTTTCGTCAGTTGTTCAATCATTTCGCGCCGAGGCTGAATTACTGGCTGCATAGACGCGGCCTGTCGAATGAAGAGGCCGAGGAAATCGTTCAGGAAGTCATGACGGTTCTCTGGCACCGCGCCGAACTTTACGATCCGGTCCGGTCATCGCTCTCCACCTGGCTCTTCCGCATTGCCCGCAACCGCCATATCGACCTGCAGCGGCGTATCAAGACCCGCATGATAGACGGCAAGGAACCGCTGCTGCAGATCGATGACGTTCCGGGCATGGAAACCATGCTGGAAAGCGAGGAGCGTGAGGCAAAGGTGCGCGAGGCTCTGACCCGCATTCCAGGCGAGCAGATGGAACTGGTGCGCGCGTCATTTTTTCTGGGATATTCGCATAGCGAAATCGCCGCCTGCACGGGCCTGCCTCTCGGCACGGTAAAATCACGCATCAGGCTTGCGTTCGAACACCTGCGCAAGGCGCTTGACGGTCACGACCGCCTGTCGTCCTGAAATTTTCCTAGCTGGCAGGTGACGTCGCCGCCACATCCGGCTGGTCAGCCAATGCCAGATCCGCAGCCTCGTAATGCTTGTCGGTGATATGCACGCTGATCATTTTTAGCGCGGCAGCCAAAACCGCGACATCATCGGTGAAGCCCGCCACAACGAGAAAATCCGGAATGATATCGATCGGCAGCACGAAATAACCGAGAGCGGCCAGAATCACGCCCTTGGCACGCGCCGGCGTTTTGGGATCGGTCGCACAATAGAAGGCCGCAACCAGATCGCGGGAAAACGGAACGTAACGGGCTGCTTTCCTGAGCGTCGGCCAGAATTTCGCTTTCACCTGCTTTTCACGCCGCGTTTGAGTTTCCTCGTCGCCGGGCAGCAGAATTTCACCGATCTTCACATCATCCATCAACGCGTCTCCGAAGCGAACCTCGTGGTGCAAGCGCCTTATATGGCGACGCCTTGGCAAAGGTTCAATCTCGAGCGGCAGCCTTGTCCATAAGATGCGCCAGCTTGAAGTCGAGTTCAGTCAGACCGCCAGCGTCATGGGTCGATAGCGTGACATCAACCTTGGAATAAACGTTGAACCATTCCGGATGATGATCGAGCTTTTCTGCGGCGAGCGCGCATTGCGTCATGAAACCGAACGCCTCGACGAAGTTCTTGAACTTGAACGTTCTGAGAATGGCCTTGCCATCCTCACGCAACGTCCAGCCGGAAAGCTTTTCCAGTTCGGCTTCGATGGATTTCTGATCGAGTTTCTGGGGTCGCATCATGCACCTCCCGAATCGATGGAGTTCAATATCGGCCTGTCTCGTAAACCTCGCCGCCGGCGTGGCTGGAACTCCAGGCCTCGCTCAGCGAAAAAATCTCCTCGGTAACATAAGGCCCGCCACCAACGGATTCCTTCGAAGACAAAAGCACGAAACGGCTGGCCGTAAACGGCATGGCATGAAAATTTCCGCGACCGCCGAGATAATGAACGACATCGTCCAGACGGCAGGATTTCAGCCTTCCCAAGGTCACATGCGGCATGAATTTTCGCGGCTCGGCGGGCAGGCCGATACGCTGGCATATCCGTTCGATCTCGCCCTGCAAGGCAGCCATTTCCGGTGTCGGGGTAACACCCGCCCAGACTGAATGCGGCTTTTTCGACCCGAAGGAGCCGATGCCGTTGATGTTGACCTGAAATTCCTGCCGATCGATCCGGTCGAGCCGATCGACGATTTCGTCTGCGGTGCGATTATCGACGTCACCGATAAAACGAAGGGTGATGTGGTAATTCTCCACATCGATCCAGCGCGCTCCGGGTATTCCACCCCGAAGCAAGGACAGGCTCATCGCGACATTGCGCGGTATCTCGAGGGCGGTGAAAAGTCTCGGCATGGGGACCTCCTCGAATCTCTCGGATCTGACAACAGCGGAACACGCATGACGGTTCCGCGCAACCTACTATTTCTTTTCCATTAGAATAGAGCGAACAAAGTCCTGCATAACCGGCAAAGAGCGCTCCACCATCAGCTTCACGCCCTCCGCATTCGGGTGCATGCCATCAGCCAATTGCAGCGATTGCTGGGCAGCAACGCCATCGAGAAAGAACGGGTAAAGCGGCGCCTCATATTTTTCCGAGAGCTTTTTGTAGATCGGATTGAAGCGCTCGGCATATTCGCCACCCATGTTCGGCGGCGCTATCATGCCCGCGAGCACAACAGGAATGCCCCGCTCCTTCAGACGTGCGAGCATGGCGTCGAGATTTTTTTCGCTCTGTTCAGGCGAGATACCGCGCAGGGCATCATTCGCACCGAGTTCGACGATCACTCCCTGCGTACCATCGGGCACCGACCAGTCGATACGTGCCAGCCCGCCGGAGGTCGTATCACCGGAAACGCCTGCATTCGTGATCGTAACGTTCAGTCCCTCAGCCTTGAGCGCCGCCTCGAGCTGCGCAGTGTAGGATTCGTTCGGCGGCAGTTGATAACCTGCCATCAGGCTGTCGCCAAAACCGACGATCTGCACCGTATCGGACTGCGCCTGGCTTTGCGCAACGGCCGGGAAAGCAGGAACCAACAACGCGGTTATGACGGTGAAGTGAAGTGCGAGCGCTTTCAATCCCATGAAGACCTTCCTAGATTGCAAACCTGTTCGCCGGACCTTGCCGGCATCCCATCATGACCGCTGTCTACATGCCAATATAGGACGCCTGCGCGTGACTAAAACCATTATCGAGCTGAAGAAGGCTGATCTTACCCTCGGCAGCGCTGCGGCATCCGTACATGTGTTGAAAAATATCGACGTCCAGATCGGTCGCGGCGAAGCTGTCGGCATTGTCGGCCCTTCCGGCTCCGGCAAATCCACCCTTCTGATGGTGCTGGCCGGGCTTGAACGGCTGGATAGCGGCGAGATCATCATTCTCAACACACCTCTCCACCAGCTTTCGGAGGACGGCCTTGCCGACTTCCGTGGCCGCAATATCGGTATCGTGTTCCAGTCGTTCCACCTCATTGCCAACATGACGGCGATCGAAAACGTGGCGGTGCCGCTGGAACTGGCCAATGTTGCCAACCCGTTCGAGATCGCAAGACAGGAGTTGATCGCTGTCGGCCTCGGAGAACGTCTCAACCATTATCCCGGACAGCTGTCGGGCGGCGAGCAGCAGCGCGTGGCGATTGCCCGTGCACTTGCCCCATCGCCCTCCGTGCTGATCGCCGACGAACCGACCGGCAATCTCGACACCGAGACCGGACGGCAGATCGCCGATCTCCTGTTTTCCAAACAGGCCGAACGCGGCATGACCATGCTGCTCGTCACCCATGACAATGCGCTGGCTGCCCGTTGCTCACGGCAGCTCCGTGTGCGCTCCGGCGAAATCGTCGCCGAAGGTGCGGCACCGGGCGGCATCGGAGAAGCGATCCGCGCATGAGAAACAGCACGTCTGCCCGCCTGTCGATCGCGCTTCGCCTCGCCCTTCGCGAAATGCGCGGCGGTCTTTCCGGCTTTTACATCTTCCTCGCCTGTATCGCACTTGGCACCGGTGCCATCGCCTCGGTCAATTCCGTGTCGCGCGCCATAACGGGCGCCATCGCAACACAGGGACAGAGCCTGCTGGCAGGCGACGTCCGGTTTGAGCTGAACAATCGCGAGGCAAGCGAAGAGGAACGCACCTTCCTCAATAGTCTCGGCACCGTGTCCGTTTCCACCAATCTGCGCTCAATGGCGCGTCTGCCGGATGGATCCGACCAGACCTTGGCCGAAGTGAAGGCGGTTGACGGCGTTTACCCGCTTTACGGCCAGTTGAAGACCGAACCGGACATGCCGCTCACCAACATCCTCACGCATGAGGATGGCGTTTATGGCGCAATCGCCGCACCGCTGCTTCTCGACAGATTGGGCATGACGGTCGGCGATGAATTGCTGCTTGGCAATGCCCGCATCAAGATCAAGGGCACGATCGTCACCGAACCGGATGCCGTTTCCGAAGGTTTCGGTTTCGCTCCGCGCCTGATGATCGCCCGCGACGCGCTGGTCGCATCCGGCCTGATCACCACCGGCAGCCTTGTCGAACATGCCTATCGGATAAAGCTGGCAGACCCGGCAACCAGCAGGGCAGTTGTCGCCAATGCCAACAAACAATTCCCGAGCGCCGGCTGGTCTGTTCGCAGTAGTGACCGCGCCGCGCCGTCGCTGACGGAAAATGTCGACCGCTTTTCGCAGTTTCTCACCCTCGTCGGCCTGACGGCGCTAATCGTTGGCGGCGTTGGCGTCGCCAATGCGGTGCGCGCCTTTCTCGATTCGAAGCGCACGACCATCGCCACGCTGAAATGCCTCGGCGCGCCGGCTTTTGTCGTCACCGCCACCTATCTCTTCCAGATCCTCATTCTCGGCGGCGTCGGTATTGCCATCGGTCTTTCGATCGGGGCGATAGCACCGTTTCTGGCGCTGCGTTTCCTCGAAGGCGCATTGCCTGTCCCGGCAGAAGTCACGCTTTATCCTTCGGCCCTCGGTCTTGCCGCTCTGTTCGGCCTGCTGACAACCTTTGCTTTCGCTATCCTGCCGCTCGGCCACGCCCGCGAAGTTCCAGCCACAGCACTCTTCCGCGAACAGGGCTTTGAACAGACACGCCTGCCGTCCTGGCCTTATCTTGTTGCAGGTGGCGTGGCATTGGCGGCACTGGCCGCATTGGCCATTTTTGCCGCCGAAGACCGTTTTATCGCCTCGGTCTTCCTCGGTGCGGTCGCCGCCGCCTTTATACTACTGCGTGTTATTGCCGGCGGTATCGCCACACTGGCGCGCCGATGCCCACGTGTGGCCTCGCCGGCACTGCGCCTTGCTATCGGTAACATTCACCGTCCCGGCGCGCTCACACCATCCGTGGTTCTTTCGCTCGGGCTGGGTCTGGCCCTGCTCGTCACCCTGACGCTGATCGACGGCAATCTGCGCCGTCAGTTGAACGGCACGATGACGCAGAATGCACCGAACTTCTTCTTCGTCGATATCCAGAGCGCCGAACGGCAGGGATTTGTCGACATCCTGAAACAGCAATCGCCGCAGGGCACCATTACCGAAGTGCCGATGCTGCGTGGACGTATTCTCGCGTTCAATGGGCAAGATGTCGCCAAGATGAACGTTCCGCCACAGGGCCGCTGGGTTCTGCGCGGCGATCGCGGCATCACCTATGACGCCACCCTTCCGGCCGGTTCGAAACTTGTCGAAGGCGAATGGTGGACCGAAGATTACAGCGGTGAGCCGCTTGTATCTTTCTCAGCGGAAGAAGCCGGAGAACTGGGCCTGAAGATTGGTGACACGGTCACCGTCAACGTGCTCGGCCGCAACATAACGGCGAAAATCGCGAACTTCCGCAAGATCGAGTGGGAATCGCTATCGATCAATTTTGTCATGGTCTTCTCGCCCAACACCTTCAGAGGCGCGCCGCATGCGTGGCTGGCAACCCTGACCGATGCCGGCGCCTCTCCGCAGGCAGAGGCAGCGATCCTCAGGGCCGTGACCAATGCCTTCCCCACCATTACCAGCGTGCGCGTCAAGGATGCGATCGATATCGTCGATCAGCTGGTCGGGCAGCTTGCAACAGCCATTCGCGCCGCTGCGGCGGTGGCGCTGATCGCTTCCGTGCTGGTTCTGGCCGGAGCGCTTGCCGCCGGCAATCGGGCCCGCACGCATGATGCGGTGATCCTGAAAACCCTCGGCGGAACGCGCTCCATGCTCATCCGTGCCTTCAGCTACGAGTACATGATCCTAGGCACGGCAACGGCCGTTTTCGCATTGTTCGCCGGCACCGGTGCCGCCTGGTATGTGGTCGCGAAAATCATGCGTCTGCAGTCCACCTTCATGCCGGATGTCGCCGTTCTGACGCTGGTCATTGCGCTGGTGCTGACCGTTGGCATCGGGCTTGCCGGTACATGGCGCATTCTGGGACAGAAGGCGGCACCCGTATTGCGCGAACTCTGATGTAGGCCTGACAATCGTCAGGCTCACATCGGCGTTCCTGCATTAAATTATCTTCACTTTCAGGATTCGGGCCTCAAAGCCTTGAATGATAACGCAACTACCAGCATATTCTCCTCATGCTTGCTGGAGCTCCGCAGCGGCGGCCGGGATTTCGCCCGCACACCGAAAATATCTCGGAGCTTTTGAGAGGAAACCATGGCTGATCCGTACAACTACCAAAACCGCATGGCGCGCGGCGGCGTACAGTCGGGCGCGATGATCGATGAGGGCCTGCGGTCCTATATGCTGAAGGTTTATAACCTGATGGCGCTCGGTCTTGCGATTACCGGCCTGGCTGCCTACGGCACCTATACCGCAGCACTCAGCAGCCCCGCCTTCGCACAGGCCATTTATGGCTCGCCGCTTCGTTGGGTCGTGATGCTCGCACCGATCGCGCTCGTATTCTTCCTCAGCTTCCGCATCCATAAGATGAGCGTTTCTGCCGCGCAGACGACGTTCTGGATTTATGCGGCGCTGATGGGCCTGTCCCTGTCTTCGATCTTCCTGGTCTATACCGGTCAGAGCATCGTTCAGACGTTCTTTGTCACTGCTGCCTCCTTCGGCGCGCTTTCGCTTTATGGCTACAGCACCAAGAAGGATCTGTCGGCGATGGGTTCGTTCCTGATCATGGGTCTGTTCGGCCTGATCATCGCATCGATCGTCAACATCTTCCTGGCATCTTCCGCCCTCGGCTTCGCCATCTCGGCGATTGGCGTGCTGATCTTCGCAGGCCTCACCGCCTACGACACGCAGAAGATCAAGGAAATGTATTACGAAGGCAACGATTCCGCCACGACCGGCCGCATGGCCATCATGGGCGCGCTGACCCTGTACCTCGACTTCATCAACCTCTTCCTGTTCCTGCTGCGTTTCATGGGCAACCGCGACTAACAAGCAGTATAGAGACACTCAAAAGGCGGCCTTCGGGTCGCCTTTTTTGTTGCCGGATTTTGCGGGGCAGCATAGCTTCGAAAACATCCCGCCACCGTGACACCCTGCCATGACATTTAGCCTGCGCGACGCAACCCCTGCCGACCTTTTCGCCATTACCGAAATCTACCGCGACAGCGTGCTCAACGGCACAGCCAGTTACGAGATCACACCACCTGATCAGGCGGAAATGACCGCTCGCTTTCACACAATCAAGGACAAGGGATACCCCTATATCGCCGCTGAATCGGAAGATGGAACACTTCTGGGTTATGCATATGCTTCGGCATTCCGCACGCGCCCGGCCTATCGCTGGCTGGTGGAGGATTCGATTTATCTGGCACCGGAAGCTCGTGGTCGCGGCGTCGGTAAGGCGCTTTTGAAGGAACTGCTCCTACGCTGCGAAACACTCGGTTTTCGTCAGATGGTCGCCGTTATCGGCGGTGCCAGTCCCGCCTCTGTTGCCGTTCACAAAAGCCTAGGTTTTGAAATGACGGGCACGATGAGGGGCACAGGCTTCAAACACGGCAAATGGCTGGATACCGCCTTCATGCAGATCGCACTCGGTGACGGCACCGAGACGCCGCCTGATGGTACGGTCTATCCCGGTTCGCTCTTCACCGAGTAGGAAGGCACTCGCCTAGTCGACCAGTTTCAGCACCTTGTCGAAGACCTTCAGCACCTGCTGAAGATCGTGGCCTCGCTTCAGAATCATGCCGTGCGTGTTGACCACTGAAAAGGCACCCTGCTTGGCGGCCAGTTTCGGATTTTTCTCGATTCGGAAAAGCGGCATCTCACCGGATCGTTTGAAGACGGAAAATATCGCCTTCTCCTTGGTGTGATCGATGGCGTAGTCCTTCCACGCACCCTCACCCACCATGCGCCCATAAATCCACAGTATCGCATCGAGTTCGCGCCGATGAAACGTGACCGGCAACGGATCGAGATTGCGTTTGTACTGGTTGAGATCGACAACGACGGTACCGTCTTCGGGTTTTGATCCCCTCGGATAATCCGGCTGATCAGTCATCACGGCTCCAGATCGGCTATTGCAGAGATATGACAGTGTGCCCCAGCAGAGATAAAATGCAAGCCGTGGACGATTGAACGAGAAAACGCTCACAAAACCGTCGGATGCAAACGCACAAGGTTATTTTTCTCGCCGCATTTCGGTCAAAACAGTGCCTAAATCCGAGGCGAGATTGGCTTTGTTGGTTGACGCCTCTGCGTCAAACAAGCCCGGTCCGGAGCGCTGACCCTTACCCCCAGCCCCCCAACGCCTCGGATCGGGCAACCAACACCCTTTCCCGGTGCTGAACCCGTTCCGTCTCTTTTCAAAAAATCTGATTGGTAAGATGTCAGTCGCGCTTGCGACCGGCCATCAGCACGGTCGCGCCGACGATTTCGGCAGGTTCACCACCCGGCTTGGACGACTGCAGCAGAATGGCGCAGCCATCCTTTTTTCCCTTGCCCAGAGCACGGGCGGGAACGGTGATCTTCATGTCTTTACCATCCCACATGCCGACGGTCTGCACATCGTAAACGCTGTGCCAATATTCCATCTGCTTGCCGGTGTTTTCGCCCTTCTGAACCTCGACCTTTTCCTTCTTGGTAAAGTAAGCGATCACGATATCGGCCTTGCCTGCCCCGGCTCCGATATTGATCTCGATCTCTTCACCATTCATGGCGGCTTTCACCGGCACGGTCAGGCCCTGGCCGGCACTTTTCATGCCGTCCATCTTCTGATTGATCGCAGCCAGATCCGTACCGATCAGGTGATCCCGGCCGTTGACGACCGCCTGCGGCGTATAAACACCGCTGCGTCCGAAGGCATGGGCATAACCATACTGACGCTCGGTATTTTCCTTCGAGCTCAGCGTGTCGGTCCAGCCGAGATAGTTCCAGTAATCGACGTGATAGGAAAGCGCGACGACATCGCCCTGCTCCACCAGTTTCTTCAACGTGGCATCAGCAGGCGGACAGGAAGCACAGCCCTGCGAAGTGAAAAGCTCGACAACACCCTTGGGGTCCGTAACGTCACCCGCAGAGGCAAGACCGGCAGAAAGGAGGCCGATCAGAAATGCGGCACTACGGACAGTCGGAAGCATCGAACAAAACCCTTTGGGTGAACCGGACATCACAGCGGTGACGGCACGGCCACACACATCTTACTTTCGCAAAATACTCAATTCATCTGGTCAAACGGAAGTCACAACAGGGTGAGGACCAGATACGTGATCGGTTTCCCTGTCATGTTTCTTGATGATTTGCCATGAATTGCTGAAAAATTCACGCAGGTCAAACCAGTTTCATGAGGCCTTGGGCAAGATAAACAGCGCCGACTGCCGTTACGACCCAGCGTGTCCAGCTGCGGAAATTTGCGTCGGTCATCTTTTGCAGGATGCCGTTGCCGGCCCGCGCGCCCAGGATAGCGATCGGTGCGGCAATCAGCACCGCAACCGCATCGACAGCTGGAAGCTGTGACGCGGCATCCCAGTAGAAGGCGATCTTCGCCAGATGCGACAGCGTCTGGATCGAGGCCTTGGTGGCAATGATCTTGCGGCGGTCCATCTGCGTGCGGATGAAGAAGATATCGACGGTCGGCCCGGCGACCCCGACACTGATTGTCATGGCCCCGGAAAGCAGCCCAGCAAAAAAGGCATGCGACGGACGCGACGCATCGAGCTGCAGTTTGTTGACCGGCAACCAGACGAGGATAGGCATCAGGCCGACACCGATCAACACCACCATCAGGCTTGGCGTATAGTTGGTCAGGAACAGGATGACAGCGGAAAGCGCCACGCCCGAACACAGGATGGCAAGGATCCTCCAGTCGATATAGGCGCGCGAAAACCATGCACGCGAGCCATTCGAAACCATCTGGATGACACCCTGAATCGCGATGGCGGTACCTACAGGATAGAGAAAGAGCAGGACCCAGAGCAGGATCAACCCGCCGGCCATGCCAAAAATGCCGGAGAGCAGCGACGTCAGGAAGACGGTGACTGCCATTCCGATGAAAATGATGAGGGACAAGGGCGAGAAACCTAGGAAAGGCGGGAGGCGGGTATATCGGAAAGAAAAACACCCGCCGGAAAAAACCGGCGGGTGTTTATTGTTTAGGCGGCGAGATCGCGAAGAACGGTTTGCAGAATGCCACCGTTATTCATGTAGATGACCTCATCCAGCGTATCGATGCGGCAAAGGATTTTGACGTCCTTCTCCGTGCCGTCGGCGTAAGTGATCTTGGCAATCTTCCATTCACGCGGTTTGATGTCGCCTTCCAGCCCCTCGATGGTGACGGTTTCGTCGCCCTTGAGGTTGAGCGAAGCCCATGTCGTGCCTTCTTCGAAAGTGAAGGGGACAACACCCATGCCGACCAGGTTCGAACGGTGGATACGCTCGAACGACTGGGCGATAACGGCCTTTACGCCCAGGAGGTTCGTGCCCTTGGCGGCCCAGTCACGCGACGAGCCGTTGCCGTATTCAACGCCGGCAAAGATGACGAGAGGCGTGCCTTCATCCTTGTACTTCATCGCAGCATCGTAGATCGACATCTCTTCTTTGGACGGATAGTGGATGGTGTAGCCACCTTCCTTGCCGTTCGGGCCGAGCATGTGATTGCGGATGCGGATATTGGCGAAGGTTCCGCGCATCATCACTTCGTGATTGCCACGACGCGTGCCGTACTGATTGAAATCGGCAACCGCGACACCGTTTTCGGTGAGGTAGGCACCAGCCGGAGAAGACGCCTTGATCGAACCAGCCGGAGAAATGTGGTCGGTGGTGATCTTGTCGCCGAACAGGCCGAGGACGCGAGCGCCCTTGATGTTTTTCAGGCCCGAACCGGTCTTGCCCATGCCGACAAAGTAAGGCGGGTTCTGCACATAGGTCGATTTGTCGTCCCATGCATAGGTATCGCCATCCGGGATCTGCACGGCCTGCCAGTTCTCATCGCCCTTGAAGACATCGGCATATTTGCTCTCGAACAGTTCGCGGGTGACGTATTTCTGGATGAACTCCTGCACTTCGGCAGAGGTCGGCCAGACGTCCTTGAGGAAGACCGGGTTGCCATCGTTGCCGATACCAAGCGGTTCCGTGGTCAGGTCTTTTTGCACCGTGCCGGCCAGCGCATAGGCGACGACGAGCGGCGGTGAAGCGAGATAATTGGCCTGAACGTCCGGCGAAATACGGCCTTCGAAATTACGGTTGCCGGACAGCACGCCCGCAACGATCAGCCCCTTGTCGTTGATCGTCTTGGAAATCGGCGGCGGCAGCGGGCCGGAATTGCCGATGCAGGTGGTGCAGCCAAAACCGACGAGGTTGAAACCGAGCGCATCGAGATCCGTCTGCAGGCCCGACTTGGCCAGATACTCGCCGACCACCTGCGATCCAGGCGCGAGCGATGTCTTAACCCAAGGCGCAGTCTTCAACCCCTTGGCAACGGCGTTGCGGGCGAGAAGACCGGCAGCAATCAGCACGCTCGGGTTCGATGTGTTAGTGCAGGAGGTGATGGCAGCAATCGCCACATCGCCATGGCCGAGATCGAAATCCGTGCCCTCGACCGCATAGCGGTTATCGAGCTGGCCCGGCTTCTTGTAATCGGCATCCATCGAGCCTGCGAAACCGGAGGCGATGTTTTCGAGCGGGATACGGCCTTCCGGGCGTTTTGGACCGGCCATGGACGGCACGACGTCACCGAGATCGAGTTCCAGAGTATCGGTGAAGACAAGCTCTGAACCATCGGTGTCACGCCACATGCCTTGCGCCTTCGAATAGGCTTCGACGAGTGCAATACGCTCCTTGGTGCGGCCGGACATGTTGAGATAATTGACGGTTTCGCTATCGACCGGGAAGAAGCCGCAGGTCGCACCGTATTCCGGGCCCATATTGCCGATGGTGGCGCGGTCGGCGACCGGCATGTTATCCATGCCCGGACCAAAAAATTCCACGAACTTGGAAACAACGCCCTTCTTGCGCAGCATCTGCACGACGGTCAGCACGAGGTCGGTCGCGGTCACGCCTTCCTTCAGTTTGCCGGTCAGCTTGAAGCCGATAACTTCCGGCAGAAGCATGGAAACCGGCTGACCGAGCATCGAGGCTTCCGCTTCGATACCGCCCACACCCCAGCCGAGAACGCCGAGACCGTTGATCATCGTGGTGTGCGAATCGGTCCCCACACAAGTGTCCGGGTAAGCGACGGTTTCGCCGTCTTCCTCATTGGTCCAGACGGTCTGGCCGAGATATTCGAAATTCACCTGATGACAGATGCCGGTCCCCGGAGGCACGACGCGAAAATTCTTGAACGCCTGCTGGCCCCATTTGAGAAAACGGTAACGCTCGCCATTGCGCTGGTATTCCAGCTCGACATTGCGGGCAAAGGCAGTTGGCGTGCCGAATTCATCGACAATGACCGAGTGGTCGATGACGAGATCGACGGGAACAAGCGGATTGATCTTTTCCGGGTCGCCACCCAGCGCCTTGATACCGTCACGCATGGCGGCAAGATCGACCACTGCCGGAACACCGGTAAAGTCCTGCATCAGAACACGCGCCGGACGATAGGCGATTTCAGCCTCGGTCAGGCCCTTGTTGGTCAGCCATTCGGCAACCGAAAGGATCTGTTCTTTGGTAACCGACTGGCCGTCTTCGAAGCGCAGCAGATTTTCAAGCAGCACTTTCATGGAGAAGGGAAGCTTGGAAACGCCCGTCAGGCCGTTCGCTTCCGCTTTGGGAAGGCTGTAATAAACGTAGTCCTTACCACCGACGGTAAGGACGGAGCGACATTGAAAGCTATCGATAGATTTTGTCACGGAAAATAACCCCGCTGATATCAAGAGCCAACACGCGCGTGCGGACGCCTATGCATCAGAAATGCACTATAGGATGCGGGTGCGGCCATTTCCGCTGTCCGCACGAGAAGATTTGTGGTCTTCAGGTCCGGCGCCAGGTGGAAGTCACGCCGACCGCTGGCGTGGTTGCCATGTATATAGATAGTTTCTAAGAAGCCTTCCAGACCCTTTGTCGCAGGTCAGGACAGATTTTTTGCGGCTAGATAATGAAACGCAACGAAAGCCCGCAGATGCGACTGACGGTAGAGACCTTGAGCGCGAGACGCGGAGAAGACCTTATTTTCAAGGATATCTCCTTCACGCTGGATGCCGGTGAGAGCCTGATTCTGACAGGCCGCAATGGCTCAGGCAAATCCACCCTGCTTCGTGCCGTTGCCGGTCTGCTGCGCCCCGAAAGCGGCCGCGTGATCTGGACGTCACAAAATGCCGAACAAGGCATGCGGGCAGCAGAGGCATGCCATTATCTCGGCCATCGCAATGCCATGAAAGCCGAACTCTCGGTTCGGGAGAACCTTGAATTCTGGCAGAGCTTTTTCGGCAATTTTGCCGGCGGACAGGGAATGTCCATTGCAGATGCCGCCGAAGCGGTCGGCCTGAACGGCATCACTCATTTGCCCTTCGGTTATCTTTCGGCGGGTCAGCAGCGCCGCATGGCCTTTGCCAAATTGCTTGTTGCCTGGCGACCGGTCTGGATACTGGACGAACCGACAGCAGCACTCGACGTGAATGCCGAAAGCGTGTTTACGGCCCTGATCAAGGATCACCTCGGAAAAGGCGGTATTCTTCTGGCCGCGACCCACCAGCCGCTCGGTCTGGAAAATGCACGGGAACTCAAGATGACGGGATTTGCAGGCGTGATGGAGAGCATGTGGTGATTGCCCTTCTTCTTCGCGACCTCAAACTCTCCGTGCGTGCCGGTGGCGGCGCGCTGATCGGCGTGCTGTTTTTCACCACCGTGGTCGCCGTCATTCCGTTCGGCGTCGGGCCGGACCTCAACCTGCTATCGCGCATCGGGCCGGCCATCGTCTGGATCGGCGCGCTTCTATCGGCGCTGCTTGGCCTCGATCGCATGTTCCAGACCGATCGTGACGACGGCTCTCTCGATCTGCTCCTGATGCAGGAACATCCCTTGGCGCTGACAGTACTCGTCAAATGTCTGGCCCACTGGCTGGGCAATGGCCTGCCGCTTGTGATCGCCTCGCCACTTCTCGGCCTGTTCATGAACATGAACGAGGTGGCGATAGGCGCAACCATGCTGACCCTTCTGGTCGGCACGCCGGCCCTGACCTTCATTGGTGCTGTGGGCGCGGCTGTCGCCGTGGCCCTGCCCCGAGGCGGCCTGCTGGTCTCCATTCTGGTTCTGCCGCTGGCCATTCCTGTGCTGATTTTCGGCGTTAGCGCATCTTATGCAGCCGTGCAGGACCCCGCTCCCTTCATGCCGCCATTCCTGATACTGATGGCGATCACAATGTTTTTTGCGGTGCTTGGGCCCCTCGGTGCGGCCTTGGCTTTGAGAAACGCCAGCGATTGACTAGAAGCAAAGCCGTGGCCCGCATCCCCGAGTAAGAGAAGCCCATGCCTGAAACTGCTGTTTTGACAAAACTGATCGATCTCGCCAACCCGACGCGGTTCCTGAGCCTTGCGGCGCGCATCCTTCCATGGATGGCAGGCATCACCGCGCTCCTGTTTGTGGCCGGCCTTTATCTGAGCTTCGCCGGCGAAGGCGATTACCAGCAGGGCATGACGGTGCGCATCATGTATGTGCATGTGCCGGCCGCCTGGCTGTCGATGATGTGTTATTCAGTCATGGCGGCATCCGCCATCGGCACGCTGGTCTGGCGCCATCCGCTCGCCGACGTTTCCCACAAGGCCGCAGCACCGCTCGGCGCCGCGTTCACGCTGATTGCACTCGCGACCGGTTCGCTTTGGGGCAAACCGATGTGGGGTACATGGTGGGTTTGGGACGCCCGCTTGACCTCCGTTTTTGTGCTGTTCCTGATGTATCTCGGCCTGATCGCGCTCAACCGCGCCATGGACGATCCGGGCAAGGCTGCGCGTGTTTCGGCGGTGCTGATCCTGGTCGGCTTCGTCAATATCCCGATCATCAAGTTCTCGGTCGACTGGTGGAACACGCTGCATCAGCCCGCCAGCGTCATCCGCATGGGTGGCTCGACGATCGACAGCACCTTTCTCTGGCCGTTGCTGATCATGGCTTTTGCCTTCACCATGCTGTTTTTCACGCTGCATATTGCTGCCATGCGCAACGAAATCTGGCGCCGCCGTGTCGGCGCGCAACGCCGAATGGCAGCCCGCATGGCCGGCCAGACGTCTGAAAAGGGTGCGTGACATGACCCACGGTTTCTACATCGCCATGTCCTACGGCATCGCGGCACTCATCAGCCTCTGTCTTATCGTCTGGGTCTGGCTGGACGGTCAGGCTCGCAAACGTGAACTGGCTGAACTGGAAGCCTCAGGCGTTCGCCGCCGCTCGACACCTAAGCCGGCTGCAACGTCAGAAGATGAACAGGCATGACCAACACATCGCCTTCCCCGGAACAGAAACAGCCCGAGGGTGAACGCCGCGGTTTGGGGCGTTATGCTCTGGCGCTGATCCCGCTTGCCGTATTTGCCGGTTTCGCTCTTGTGGCCGGAAAAATGCTTTACGATCAGGATGTGAATGGTCGCGATGTCTCCGCCATTCCTTCGGCATTGCTAGGCCAGAAAGCCCCATCGCTGGCAATGCCGGCCCTTGAAGGCGTCAACCTGCCGGCCCTGACCAATGATGCGATCCGGGGCAAGCTGACGCTGGTCAACGTGTTCGCCTCATGGTGCGTGCCTTGCCGGCAGGAGCACCCGATCCTGAAAAATCTCGCCGAACAGGGCCAACTGAACATCGTCGGCATCAACTATAAGGACCGCAACGACAACGCGCTGCGTTTTCTCGGTGAACTCGGCAATCCTTACAATGCAATCGGCGTCGATCCAAACGGCAAGGCGGCCATCGACTGGGGTGTCTACGGTATCCCGGAAAGCTATCTGGTCGGGCCCGACGGTACGATCCTCTACAAGAAGGTCGGCCCCTTCGACAGCCAAAGCCTGACAAATGGTCTTCTGCCGGCAATGGAAAAAGCACTCGGCAAATCCTGATCCACCAAAAGGCGATCGGCGACTCAGGCCGCCGTTATGCTGTGAATGGTCGCCGATGTTTCCGGCCGATTGCGCCCCTCGATAACGACCCGGTTACGGCCAGTATCCTTGGCGGCGTAAAGACAGGCATCGGCCCGCGATATCGCCTCATGCACAGAACGATCGCTGCGTGAAAGGGCGGAAACGCCAAAGCTTGCCGTTATCTTGCGGCGAATGCCCGTCGTTTCCCAACGGCGATTGGCAAAGGCATGACAGATGACTTCGGCATGCACGCCACCTTCGGTGAGCGACATTCCGGGCAGGAAGGCGACAAATTCCTCGCCACCGAAGCGAGCGATCAGCGCGCCCTCCGGCAATTGACGGCGAAACAGTTCCACCAGAATGGTGATCACCACGTCGCCTGCCGCATGGCCGTAATCGTCGTTGACGCGCTTGAAATGATCGACATCACTGCAGATGACGATGCCCCGTTCTCCAGCCTCACCGAGATCGGCCACGGCACGATCGAAACCGCGCCGGTTCAGCGCGTCCGTCAGCGGATCGCGGTCAGCGGCATTCTGGTGACCGCCGATAATATCGAGAACCGTTGCGGAGAGCGCCGTCAGCGCCATCAGGAAACCGATAATGCTGGCACCGACCTGCATGATGAAAGCATAATCGGAAGCCAGAAAACGCTCGAAGCCGACATAGGTTTCGTCGGACATCACCACGGCCATCGTCACGAAACGCACCAGCGTCTCCAGAAACACGAGACCGACTATACCAAACAAGGCAATATCGATCGGCCGATGCAAATCACGAACGACGGCTGCAAGCGGAAGTGCCAGCAACAATACGCAAAAGAAATCGCCCGCCAGCAATTCACCGCGCACGCTGCCCGCAAACAATACGAAATAGATGATACAGGCTATGCCGGCAGCCCAGAATGTCAGACGCGTCTTGCGTAAACGTGGACGCCGGAAACGCAGCAGCATCGCATCGCCGTAAAGGTAAAAGCCGGTAAAAAAGAAGGCGTTCGCCAAAACGGCCTGTCCGGGCGGCGGCAGAAAACCGAGCAGCTTGGGCGTGGCAAAACCAAAAGCGGCGGCAATGTAACCAAAACCCCAGGAAGGCGCACTGCGATCACCCAGTCGCGCCACCCCAAAAAACACCAGACCGAAAGTCAGGAAAATGAAGGGCAGCAGATAGGCAAAGTTATCCTGGGATTCCATGTCGTCCTCGCGACGCGACCTAAGGGGTACATCCCCTCAAGAACTGACATTACGGTTCTATGACGCGACCGTTAACGAAACCTGCTTGCGAAAACGCAACGGCACAGGCTTCACAAGGCAGATTGCCAGTCCCGCACCGCATCCACCGGAGAAATCAGCATCAGCACATTCAGCGTCAAGTTGTCACGGATGAGATAACCTGTCAGCAACTCGAAGAAAATAGCGATCGCCACCGTCATCCACACCGGAAGACGCGCAGCGATGAGAAAGCCGAGCGCCATCGACACGGTGTCCATGGCGGAATTCAAGATGCTGTCACCATTATAACCCAGTGCCATGGTGGCGGTGCGATAACGGTCGATAATGATGGGAGAATTCTCGAGAACCTCCCAGGCAGCCTCAATCAACACCGCAAGTGAGAAGCGTGCAGACAGCGGCGCGCGACGCAGAATAAGCCAGCCGAGACCGTAAAACAGAAACCCATGGATGATGTGGGAGGGCGTATACCAGTCGGCAATGTGCTGGGAATTGCCGGGTGAATTCACGCCCGGTTCGAACAGCTTTATGTATCCGCATTCGCAGATCGGAATACGGCCTATGAAATACAGGATGACGATCTGCGCGATGAACAGAACCAGCGCGCCGACAAGCCAGCGGCGTGATGACGAACCCGGTTCGGAAACGCCCATTTTGGTCACTTGCCGTTATCCGTCGCAGGCTCTTCAATCGTGTGACGCATGATCAGCGGCATTTGCGAGAGCGTGAAGGCGATGGTGATCGGCATCGTGCCCCAGACCTTGAAATTGACCCAGAACTGATCCGAAAAATTGCGCCAGACGATTTCGTTGATGACCGCAAGAAACAGGAAGAAAATGCCCCAGCGCAGTGTCAGCTTCTTCCAGCCTTCATCATCCAAGCGGAAAGCAGCGTTGAAGACATAGCCGAGCAAGGACTTGCCGAACAGAAGGCCACCGAGCAGCACGACGCCGAAAAGCGTGTTGACGATGGTCGGCTTCATCTTGATGAAAGTTTCGTCCTGCAGCCATATCGACAGCCCGCCAAAAACCATGACGACGACGCCCGATACGAAGGGCATGACCGGCAGGTGCTTGAACACGATTTTCGAGACGATCAGCGAAATGACCGTGGCAACCATGAACAGCGCTGTTGCGATCAGCAGCGGTCCACCGATCGCCGTCAGCGCCGGAAACTTCTGCACCAGCCATTCGCCGCGCAGGTTGCCGAAGAAGAACACCAGCAAAGGCCCGATTTCCAGCGCTAGCTTGAGGCCGGGATGCTGCTTCTCTTCCTTGGTCGGCGTGGTATCGCTTTCGATCTGCATCGGGTCCAACTTCTCAAGCTAAGGCGTCAAATGGGTTGTGCTGGCGAAGCCAAACACGCATTTCGTGGCATCAATGCGTCAGGCCGGCAATGGCATGCGCAAAATCCTTTGCCTCAAAAGGCTCCAGATCCTCAACGCCTTCGCCGACACCGATAAAATAAACCGGCAGCTTATGCTTGGCCGCAATAGCCACCAGAATGCCGCCACGCGCAGTTCCGTCGAGCTTGGTCATGATCAGACCGCTGACGCCGGCGACATTGCGGAAGATTTCCACCTGGTTCATGGCGTTCTGGCCGGTCGTGGCGTCGAGTGTCTGCAACACGGTGTGCGGCGCATCGGGATCGAGCTTGTTCAACACACGCACGATCTTTTCCAGTTCCGCCATCAGCTCCGTCCGGTTCTGCAGGCGGCCGGCGGTATCGATGATCAGCACGTCGGATTTTTTGGCCCGCGCCTGTTCAAACGCATCATAGGCGAGACCGGCGGCATCGGCGCCGAGCCTGGTACCGATAAATTCCGAACCGGTGCGATCCGCCCAGATTTTCAGCTGCTCGATGGCGGCTGCGCGAAAGGTATCGCCGGCAGCAAGCATGACCTTCAGGCCCGAGCCGGAAAGTTTGGCGGCCAGCTTGCCTATCGTCGTGGTCTTGCCGGTGCCGTTCACCCCAACAACGAGAATGACATGCGGCTTGTGATTGAGATCGAGCTGCAACGGCTTGGCGACCGGCATCAAAACCTTGGTGATTTCGTCAGACATGATGCGCGACACATCTTCACCGGTTACGTCCTTGCCATAACGCTCCGACGACAACGTATCGGTGATGCGCATTGCCGTTTCGACACCGAGATCCGCCTGGATCAACAGGTCTTCCAACTCCTCCAGCGTCTGTTCATCGAGCTTGCGCTTGGTGAACAGTGCGGTGATCTGACCGGTAAGCTGCGATGAGGTGCGGGCAAGGCCGGCACGCAGGCGCTGAAACCATGTGAGCTTCGCTGGCGGCACCACGATAACCGGTTCTGCTTCCGGCTTGGCGGTGGAGAAACCCTTGGGCAGGACGGGGGCGGCTGGTTCGGCCGACTCCTCTTCTGCCACACTCTCGGCTGAAGACACCGGTGCGGCGACCTCTATGATCTCATCTTCCGGGCCGGAGATGCCCGGCAGGGCAGAGGGGGGTAGAGCGGCACCCTCAACAGACGCGCTTTCCGCCGCAGCCTCAGCTTCCAACAGAGACAAAGGCACGACGCCGAGATCAGAGGTCTCTTCTACGCCCGGAAGGATCGCAGCAGGTTCTTCCTCAACCGCCTCCACAACATCGGCAGACGGACCACCCGCAGTCTCGATCTCCGCCGCTGCCACTGGATCGGCGGCAACAGGCAAATCCTCATCACGCGATTTCGGCTCAAGCTCAGCTTGAACGGCAGCATCGACGGCCGTTTCCGGCGCATCTTGCGGGACCTGTGGAGCGTCTTTCTCCACCGGCTTGTCGCCAAAGCTGAAAACGCGTCTGATGAAGCTTACCATGATAAAATCCGTTTCGGTCAGGCCGCCTGCTCGTGAGCAGCCATGACCCGCATGTCGAGATGTTTGCCGTTATGCCCCGTTATCATAACGCGCTTGAAGTCGCGGGGAATAAGAGCGGGTGCTGCAACCAGCGAAAAGTTTTCCGTATGCGCCATGCCGTTGTTTTCAACGATGACGGTCTGCTCAGTTCCGACCATACGGTCGAGATGGGCGCGGTGCAGCGCCTCGCCACGAGCGCGCAGTCGGCTAGCACGTTCCTTGACCAGCGCGCGATCGACTTGCGGCATGCGGGCAGCCGGCGTTCCGGGGCGCGGACTATAGGGAAAAACGTGCAGGAAGGAGATGCCCGCCTCTTCGGCGAGCGTGGCAGCCCCTTCGAACATCTCTTCGGTTTCAGTCGGGAAACCGGCGATCATATCCGCCCCGAAGGCGATTTCGGGCCGCAGACGGCGGGCCTGCTGTGTAAACGCCAGCGCTTCGGCGCGACTGTGGCGTCGCTTCATGCGCTTCAAAATCATGTCATCTCCATGCTGCAAAGACAGATGCAGATGCGGCATGAAACGCGGTTCGTCGGCAATCAGATCCCAAAGATGATTGTCAGCCTCGATACTGTCGATCGATGACAAGCGCAGACGCAGAATGTCCGGGACCTGCTTCAGCAGCGTCTTGGCAAGATAGCCCAACGTCGGGTTACCCGGCAGATCGGCACCATAGCTGGTGGCATCGACACCGGTCAGCACGATTTCGCGATAACCGCTTTCCGTCAGTTTTCGCGCCTGTTCGACCACCGCGCCCATGGGCACGGAGCGGGAATTACCGCGACCATAAGGAATGATACAGAATGTGCAGCGATGATCGCAGCCGTTCTGCACCTGAATGAAAGCGCGCACATGACCGTCGATATGCTTGACCATCTGCGGCGCGGTCGCCTTGACGCTCATGATATCGTTGACGCGCAGCTTTTCTTCCGAAGACACGCCGAAATCCGGCAGGGCGCGATAGGAAGTGCTTTTCAGCTTTTCCTCATTGCCAAGAACGGCATCGACTTCTGCCATATCGGCAAAAGTCTGCTTTTCCGTCTGGGCGGCACAGCCGGTAACGATGATACGGGCATGCGGATTTTCGCGGCGCACACGACGAATGGCCTGGCGCGCCTGACGCACCGCCTCACCGGTGACGGCGCAGGTATTGACCAGAACGGCATTGTTGAGCCCAGCCTTTTCGGCCTCGGCCCGCATCACTTCCGATTCATAGGTGTTCAGCCGACAGCCGAAGGTGATGACCTCGACGCCGCTCAATTTACCTTGGCCTCCGGCTCCTCATCACGGACAAATGTGCCAGTGACCGGATCGACCTTGCCGGACCATTCCCATTCAGCCGGGCCGGTCATAACGACGTGATCATCCTCGCGCCATTCGATGATCAGCGGCTGGCGCGTCGGAGCCGTTGCGACATCGATCGTGACTGTACGGCCGGTACGCCCGGTGCGGGCAGCCGAGACGCCGGCGGCACAGGCAGCCGAACCACAGGCGAGTGTCAGGCCGGCACCGCGTTCCCAAGTACGGGTGCGCAAACTGGCGTCGGATGTGACCTGCGCCAGCGTGATATTGGCCTTTTCCGGAAACATCGGATGGTTTTCCAGCATCGGGCCAAAACGCTCGAGATCGAATGTCATCGGGTCCTGATCGACCCAGAAGATCGCATGCGGATTGCCCATGGACATGACTGAGGGCGAATGCAGCACGGGCGCATCGATCGGGCCGATCTGCAATTCGATGCGGCTGGTATCGAAGAACTCTTCCGAAAGCGGGATTTTGTCCCAGGCGAAAACCGGCGTGCCCATATCGACCGAGATCGTGCCGTCCGCACGTTCTTCGGCATTCAGGATGCCCGCCACTGTCTGGAAGGTAAATGTCTTGCGACCGGTCTCGGAGCTAAGCGCCTGCACGACACATCGCGTACCATTGCCACAGGCCTGCGCCTTGGTGCCATCGCAGTTCAAAATATCGATCCAGGCATCGGTGCCGTCGATTTTCGGATCGTGAATGGCCATGATCTGATCGAACTGAGTGGCCGGATCGGCATTGAGCGTGATCGCCGCATCAGGCGTCACCATGTCGGTACGGCCGCGCATATCGACAACGAGGATCTTGTTGCCAAGCCCGTTCATACGCGCAAATTCGACCTGTCCTGTCATGATGCTGATCCATTCCCGGGCGTTGCGCCCCTATCTTCAAGGCGTATATGGCCGAAAGCGTTGGGAATTACCAGTGGTGACGGATGGCCGGGCAGTTACCCGAAAATGCGCTCCACCAGCCCATGAACGCGGCGGAAAGCTGCCTTGGCGCCCTCGGCGGCTTCAAGCTCCTCCGCTTCGGAAAGCGGCAGATCGTTATAGGCGGCAACGAAATTGCGCCAGTGCAGGCCGCGGCCTTCCGGGTGTCCGGCAAGGTGGCGTGCGCCAAACTCGTCCGACAGATCCAGTTTGATCGCTTCCTTGCGCAGGAAGGCAGCGCCGAGATTGGAACCTTCGGCAACATAAACCCAGCCAAGTGCTGCGGCCGGGCTGAGAGGTCCGGTCGTGGAGGAGAGTGTTTCAGCAACGCCACCGAGATCGGCAATATCCTGACGCAGCGCCTGGAGACGGCAGCGTTCGGCAAGGCCCGGAAGTTTTGCATTCAGCTCTGTCGAGGCATAGAGCGGCGCGACATCGGCATGAAAATGATGCTGGACTTCAAGAAACAGGGCATATCGTTCGCGGCTGGCAAACGGCTCCGCCCGCATGATACGCTTGTCCAGCGTGTCATGGGTTCCCGTCGTCAGGGCTTTCAAGCGCTGGATTCGGGTGGCTTCCGCCGGACGTTCAAGCTCGATCAGCATTTCTTGCCCCTCACACTCATATTTCACATGAAGCAAATCGACGGTGGTTTCGTCAAGTGCGAGTATTGCCGGAACCGGAAGCTGGCACCTCGAAAACCTCACCCGGCCGCATGGGGCGAAACCGCTCGCGGGAAATTTTTCGCGTATCAAGCGCTGCGTGAAGCGCCTCGACCGGCTGCTCTACACCTTCATTGGTGAGTTTCACCGTACCCCAATGGTGACCGGCAACGAACGCGGCGCCGCATAGCACCATACCCTCGACAGCTTCTTCCGGGTTCTGATGCTGGGCCTTCATGAACCAACGCGGCTCATAGGCGCCGAAAGGCAGGTTGGCGAGCCGGAAGCCGCCATGTTTTTCGCGTGCGGCACGATAATTGATGCCGCTGTGAAAGCCGGTATCGCCGATGTGATAGATTTTGCCGGCCGGCGTTTCGAACACGAAGGCGGCCCAAAGCGCCATCCGACGATCGCCGAGCCCCCGCGCAGACCAGTGATGGCAGGGTTCGCAATGGAAGATGACACCGGGCGCAACGGTTTCCTGACCACCCCAATCCATCACCGTGATTTTTGCATCCGGCACCTTGGCGCGAATGATCACATCATTGCCGAGCGGCGTAATGAAATGCGGCTTATCCCGTCCCTGCAATACCCACAGGGTTTCGAGATCGAGATGGTCGTAATGATTGTGGGTGACGAGCACGATATCGATGGGCGGCAGGTCGCCAATGCGGATGCCGGGCGGGTTAACGCGTTTTGGTCCGGTCCATGTGAACGGACTGGTGCGCTCAGACCACACGGGATCGGTGAGGATATTGAGGCCGGCGACCTGAATGAGCATGGAGGCATGGCCGACCATGGTGACGACGATACGGTCACCGTTTATGCGGGTTTCCGGCATGGCCTGTGGAAACGGACTGGCAAACGTATCGGGCCAAGGAATATTGCCATTGCCGAGTTTCCAGCGCAGCAGATCGAGTGTGCCGGCCGGCTCTTCACCATTCGGATTGAAAAAATGCGTGCCGTCGAAATGATCCGAGAGGGGACCCGCATAATATTTGTTGCCAGCCATGGCGCTCCTTGCCGTGACACCCCCGGCGAGCGCTGCAATGGCAGCAAGACCGGTCCATTTGAAAAAATTGCGACGGTTCATTCTTCATGTATAAGAAGCCGAAGCACAGGCTTCAAGCGTCGCTTGCCCGCGACGGACCCCGGCACACCTTGACTCTGTATCCCATTTGCTGTTTAAGCCCGGCAATCTGCTGACAAGTCACGACTTGGAGCCGCCGACCGGGGCCGACATATTGAGCCCGGAGGTCAACATCCGACAGCGCGTTGCGCCCTCGGGTGCTTTTTGGCTTTGCGCGCAACTTGGCGTCTTGTTTTCAGCGGTAAAAGACCCGACGTTTCCGGGCACCCGGAAACGAAGAAGGAAGTTGCGATGTTTGAGAACCTGCAGGACCGTCTTGGCTCCATTCTGAATGGACTGACCGGCCGTGGCGCGTTGAGCGAGGCGGATGTTTCCGCAGCCCTCCGCGAGGTTCGCCGTGCGCTTCTGGAAGCCGACGTGGCGCTCGAAGTGGTCCGCGCCTTCACCGACAAGGTGCGAGAAAAGGCCGTTGGCGCCGAAGTTTTGAAGTCGATCAAGCCCGGCCAGATGGTCGTCAAGATCGTTCATGACGAACTGGTGGAGATGCTGGGTTCGGAAGGCGTCGGCATCAGCCTGCACGCGGCCGCCCCCGTCGTCATCATGATGGTCGGTCTGCAGGGTTCTGGTAAAACCACGACCACCGGCAAGATCGCCAAGCGGCTGACCGACCGCGAAAAGAAAAAGGTGCTGATGGCGTCGCTCGATACGCGCCGCCCGGCAGCCCAGGAACAGCTGCGCCAACTCGGCGTGCAGACCGGCGTCGATACGCTACCGATCATCGCCGGCCAGTCGCCGACCGATATCGCCGCGCGCGCCGTGCAGGCAGCCAAGCTCGGCGGCCACGATGTCGTCATCCTCGACACGGCCGGCCGTACGCATATCGACGAACCGCTGATGCAGGAAATGGCGGAGATCAAGCGGAAGTCCAATCCGCATGAAATCCTGCTCGTGGCAGACAGCCTGACCGGTCAGGACGCCGTCAATCTCGCCCGCAATTTCGATGAACGCGTCGGCATTACCGGCCTCGTTCTGACCCGTATGGACGGTGATGGCCGTGGCGGTGCAGCGCTTTCGATGCGCGCCGTTACTGGCAAGCCGATCAAGCTGATCGGTGTCGGCGAAAAGATGACGGAGATGGAGGAATTCCATCCCCGCCGTATCGCCGACCGTATTTTGGGCATGGGCGATATCGTTTCGCTGGTCGAAAAGGCCGCTGAAAACATCGACGCCGAAAAGGCGGCTGCCATGGCCGCCAAGATGGCCAAGGGCAAGTTCGACCTCAACGATCTCGCCGACCAACTGCGCCAGATGAAATCGCTCGGCGGCATGGGCGGTATCATGGGCATGATGCCGGGCATGGCCGGCATGAAGGACAAGCTTGCCGCGTCGGGCATGAACGACAAGATGTTCGACCGCCAGATCGCCATCATCGGCTCGATGACCAAGGCTGAGCGCGCCAACCCGGACATGCTGAAACATTCCCGCAAGAAGCGCATCGCAGCCGGCTCCGGCACGGATGCGGCAGAAATCAACAAGCTTCTGAAAATGCACCGCCAGATGGCCGACATGATGAAAATGATGGGCGGCAAGGGCAAGGGCGGCATGATGAAGCAGATGATGGGCGGCCTTGCCTCCAAGATGGGCATGGGCGGCCTCGGCGGTGGCATGGGTGGCATGCCTGACCTTTCCAAGCTCGACCCGAAACAGCTCGAAGCCCTGCAGAAGCAGGCCGAAGCTGCGGGCCTGAAGCCGGGCGGCATGCCGGGTCTGCCGGGTGGCGGAATGCCGGGTCTGGGCGGCGGTGGCCTGCCGGGTCTTGGTGGTTTTCCGGGCCTGCCCGGTTTGCCTGGCAAGAAGAAGTAAGAAGGAGCGCGAAAAATGGTTGATCCGCAAGTGAAGGCAAAGCTTCTGAGCTACCGCCAGTCGATCGACAATATCGACGCGGCGCTGGTGCATATGCTGGCCGAGCGTTTTCGCTGCACCAAGGAAGTGGGCCACCTGAAGGCCCAATACGATTTGCCGCCGGCCGACCCGGCGCGTGAAGAATTCCAGATCGAACGTCTTCGCCAGCTGGCGAAGGATGCCAATCTGGACCCGGATTTCGCGGAAAAGTTCCTGAACTTCGTCATCAAGGAAGTCATCAGGCACCATGAAGCGATTGCCGCCGAACATGGCGGCACGAAAGAGACTGCATAACCAACTTTTGAGATACGGCCCGCCGGATGGCGGCCCAAACCTAGGAGAATTGAAATGTCCCTGAAGATTCGTCTGGCCCGTGGTGGTTCGAAGAAGCGTCCTTACTACACGATCGTTCTGGCTGACGCCCGTTCGCCGCGCGACGGCCGCTTCCTGGAGAAGCTCGGTTCCTGGAACCCGATGCTGGCCAAGGACAACCCGGCCCGTATCGAACTGAACGCCGAGCGCATCCAGCATTGGATCACCAACGGCGCGCAGCCGACCGACCGCGTTCTGCGCTTCCTCGCCGACGCCAACATCGCAACCCGCGAAGCCAAGAGCAACCTTGAAAAGGGCAAGCCGGGCAAGAAGGCAGTCGAACGCGCTGCTGAAAAGGCTCAGAAGATCGAAGACGCCAAGGCAGCTGCTGCCGAAGCCGCCGCTTCTGCTGAATAATCCTGTTCGGCCGCAAGGTCTTGAGAACGGGTGGCATGGCAACATGCCGCCCGTTTTCTTTTGCATTTCAGCATCGTGATAACGGCGCTTGCCCGATAAGGGCCACAGCCGTAAAAGACCGGAAACGATAACGAGGATCGGCACGCCCGTATGGCCAAGCTTGAAAACCCAATCCTGATGGCCACCATCGGCGCGGCCCAAGGCTTGCGCGGCGAAGTACGCGTGCGCTCTTTCACCGAAGACCAGATGGCAATCGGCGACTACGGCAACCTGCACAGCATGGATGGCCGCGTGTTCGAGATCCTTGATTTGCGCGAGGCCAAGAACGTCGTGGTTGTTCGTTTTCGCGGCATCAACGACCGCAATGCGGCCGAAGCACTGAACGGGCTGGAACTGTTCATCGATCGCACGAACCTGCCGGACGACGAACTGGAAGAAGACGAATTTTATTACGCCGATCTTGAAGGTCTTGAAGCCGTTGATGCCGAAGGCAAAAGCTACGGCAAGGTGACCTCCGTCCATGATTTTGGCGCCGGTGACCTGCTGGAACTGAAAGGCCCGGGCCGTCGCCCGGCTCTCATTCCGTTTTCCGAAGCCGCCGTTCTGGAAATCGACCTCGAAAACGGCCGCCTTCTCATCGATCCGATGGCTGCAGGCCTGATCGAAGATCCCAATGAGGGCAAAGGCCAGGACGGCTTTCCCGGCGGCAAGTGATACATGACTTTTCGCGCCACCATCCTGACCCTTTATCCCGAAATGTTTCCGGGCCATCTCGGCACCTCGCTCGCCGGCAAGGCTGCCGCACGTGGAGAATGGTCGGTCGAAGCCGTGCAGATCCGCGATTTTGCGCAGGATAAACATCGCACTGTCGATGATACCCCGGCCGGCGGCGGTGCGGGCATGGTGCTGAAACCGGATATTCTGGCCAAGGCAATCGATTCCGTCGCGACCGATAACCGACCTCGCCTGCTGATGAGCCCGCGCGGCAAACCGCTGACGCAGGCGCGCGTGCGCGAACTGGCGGCTGGCGATGGCGTTGTTATCGTCTGTGGCCGCTTCGAAGGCGTGGATCAGCGCGTGATCGATGGCCGGGAACTCGAGGAAGTCTCAATCGGCGACTATATTTTGTCCGGCGGCGAACCTGCGGCGCTGATCCTGCTCGACGCCGTGGTGCGCATCCTGCCGGGCGTGATGGGCAATGCCTTGTCAGGCACGCATGAAAGTTTCGAGACAGGACTGCTGGAACACCCGCATTACACCCGCCCGCAGGTTTTCGAAGGTCAGGAAATTCCGGAGGTTCTGACTTCCGGCAATCATGCAGCCATCGAAAAGTGGCGCCAGAAACAGGCGTTGAAGCTGACAAAAGAGCGGCGCCCGGACCTTTTGGACTGAAAGACATGACGGCAGGCGGCGAAAACCGCGCCGGTTCGTCATAAAAACGTAAGAGTCGGGATGACAACCGCGCATGTTTGGTGTATTTGCGCGCTCGGAAATGGGCAAAAGCCCGTAACCCTTAAGCAAAGAATGGCGAACCCGCTCTGCCGCAAGGCTGATCCCGAGGCGTTGATCGGAAGGTCTGGACCAAAGGATGATCATCGAGCGCTCTGGCTGTTTCAGAAAAACTAGAGGTTATATCGATGAACATCATCCAGCAGCTTGAGGCCGAACAGGCCGCCAAGATCGAAGCCAAGCGCAAGCTTCCTGCCTTTGAAGCCGGCGACACCGTTCGCGTCAACGTTCGTGTGACGGAAGGTACCCGTACCCGTATTCAGGCTTACGAAGGCGTCTGCATCGCTCGTTCGGGCGGCGGCATCAACGAGAGCTTCACGGTTCGCAAGATCTCCTACGGCGAAGGCGTCGAGCGCGTATTCCCGGTTTACTCGCCGCTGGTCGAAGGCGTCGAAATCGTTCGCCGCGGTAAGGTCCGTCGCGCCAAGCTGTACTACCTGCGCGATCGTCGCGGTAAGTCGGCTCGTATTGTTGAAAACACCGGCACCCGTGCTCGCAAGCTGAACGACGCAGAACGCGCTGCTATTGCCGAAGAAAAGGCACGTCTGGAAGCTGAAAAGGTAGCCGCAGCACAGGCACTGGCCGCCGAAAAGGCAGCACAGGAAGCCGCTGAAGCCAAGGCCGCTGCAGAAGCAGCAAAGGCAGCAGAAGCTTCTGCTGAATAAGAATTGCCGTCACGGCATTGATGAAAAGGCGGTCTTCGGGCCGCCTTTTTTGTTGCCCGTTCGACGAACGGTAAAAATTGCAGGAAAGCCCGTTCTAGACGGGAACTCTTGGGGCCTTGCGGCATTTCTCGCTTTGGAATGCAAACCGGAGCTTTTCCCGTGAAGCCGATCGCCGCCGTGCCCCCGAAACTCGCAGCCTCCATCACCATGGGTATCGTCGGCGTGATCGGTGTGGCCTATGCGGCATCTTTCGTCGTCACAGATTATACCCCTCACAAATTTGCGCATATGGATGCGCCGCTGTGGACCGACAAACCGGTAGCCATCGACCGCAATGAGCAGGCACTGGAACGGCTGCCCGCATTGTTGGCGAGCGCTGATGTACCGGCTCAGGAACATCCTCTTGGCGGCGAGATCGCCAGCGCCGCGAATGCCGTGCCACCGCAACAGTCAACCAGCCGCAACGAACAGGCCTCTTTCGAGACCAATGATCCGATGATGCCGGAAACCGATGCGCGAACCGTGAGCGCAGAAACGGATGGTACCATCGAATTGACCTCCGCCCATATCGACTGGTGTTTTGCCCGTTACCGGTCTTACCGCATTGAAGATAATAGCTACCAGCCATTCGACGCGTCAGAACGCCAACAGTGTCAGTCACCGCATGACAACAGCATACCGATTGCGGATGCCGCCAGCATGGATAACGACGAGCTGCCGACAGGCATCATGCCCCAGGAGACAGCTGCGGTAGAAGAGCCTCAGATGATCGCCGCTTCCGACAGCGTCGATACGGCTTGGTGTTTTGCGCAATACCGATCCTACCGCGCCGAAGACAATACCTACCAGCCTTATGACGGCGGCCCACGCCGCCAGTGCGTGCCGCGCGAGAGCAGCTATTGACTGTAGAGCGATAGGCTCCCTTACGTCATGAAAGAGATGACGGAAGACCGCAGCGGTAAATCTTCTGGCTCTCAGAATTTCACCTCAAGGCGGGCCTTCACATCATGGCCGCTGACGTCACCTGAAAATTTTCCCTGGTAAGCGATACTGAAACTTGCTGCTGCCGAAAGTTGCGTATCGACCGAAGCCTCCAGAATAGCCAGATTCCGTTCAACCGGGACGCCATCGATACCAAATGGCCCTGCTCCTGCCAGAACCGGACGGCGGCGTGTCCCGGTGTCACCATAGGCATGACGCCATGCCAGGGTACCGGATAATGAAACACCCCTACCGATCAGATCGAGATCTGTTTTGGCTCGAAAGCCAAACGTAGTGAATGTGGCATCCTGAGTATCCTTGCCGGAAGAAAGGGCAGCCGCACCACCGTTCTCGGAAAATCCCTGACTACCCACACGGACATAGGCGAGGTTTGCAAAAGGCTCAAAACGGGCACCATTGCCGGAAACGTCATAAGCGATTTCGGCGAACCCCTGCGCCGTGGATGCGTTGTAACCCGCCGACAGTCGATCGGTAAAACCGCCAAATGCAACAGAGCGCTGCGTGTCGATCCCGTGCCACGTATAGGCTGCTCCGGAGCGAAAATTCAGGCCACCCCATGCACGCCCGGCATATAAGCCAACATGATAGCTGTCGATATCGGCGCTGGACTGCCTTTGACTGATATCCAGACTGGTCCGCCCGTAACCGGCCAGCAAACCAAACCGCCAGTCGGAGACATTAGCATCAATACCCGCAAGAACACCTCCGCTGGCGCTCTGATAAGGCGCGGCATTGCCATTTCCATCAACATGCCGCCAATTGCCGTAACTGTGTAGCCAGAAAGCCGTTTCCTGCCCGGAAGCAGCGGAAAGACGCTCGAACGCGGCGTCACGAACAAAACTGCTATCTTCCAGAAGCACGCCGATACTTGTCGCATGCACCTCGCCGGACAACATATCCAGACCAGCCCTAAGAACATCGGCATCGCTCGATATCGCCAATGCATTCCAGACCGGGCTGCCCATTGCCAGCATCTCCATCGCATCGGCGACAGCAATCTGGTTCGGTGTTTGCGCGAAAGCTGCAAAAGCGACATTGTTGCGGTTGAAGGTAAATGCCAGGTCGTTTCCATCGCCACCGGCATAATCGATAATACTGTCAAGAAAGAACAGGTTGCTGGTCACAGCGACAAATGTGCCGGCAATCGCATCCACACCGTCATTCTCGATGACGGTGAAGGGAGAGCCTATCGCAGGCCAACTCTGAGACGACGCCGGAGACAGGATCAGATTGAGCGTCGCACCCGTGATATCAACGCTTCCGTTGACAATAAGCCGGTCGTTGGCCGAAGGCGTCGCTTCGATTTCAAGAACACCGTGATTGGCGTAGTTGCCGTTAATGGTCTGGGTACCTATCGAATTGCCGGGAGCATGAACCGCACCGGCCTGCACCGTGGTGGGGCCAATTGCGCCGGTACCGCCAAGCCTGCCACCGCTTGCCACCGCGAGCGAACCGCCAAATGTGCCATTGGCCACGAGCTTGCCGCCATAGACATTTGTGCTGCCGGTAAAAGCGCTGCCATTACCGGTTAGTACCGTGGTTCCGGCATAGTTGGCGATGGTGCCGTTACCCGTAATGTCCGGCGTGAAGATGTAGTTGTCGAGCAGGTGGTTGAACACCAGCGTACTGCTGCCATTGGGGCCAAGCTGCACCTTCCCGACATCCAGATATCCGGGCATAGCTGCGGCGCTGCCGGCTGCCGCGCCGATATTGATAACCCCTGTCCCTCCGAGCAAGTTACCGACATAGACCGTGCGCCCCGGCAAGGAGGCAGTGCCGCCGTTGCTCAGCGTCAATTCCCCCGAACCGGAATACCCAACCATCAGAAAATTGGTGCCGGTAAGCCGCGATCCCGGCCCGTTGATCACCAGGCTGCCCGAAGAACCCGCCATCCATCCCAACTGGGTAGTATAGGCGCTGATCGTGCCTCCGTCGTCGATCAACGCTTCGCCGTCACCGCCATAACCAATGGTGAAGCTGGCATTGGGGCCTGTTCCGCGAAGCAGGCTGCCATCGCCGGTGACGGTCAGCTTGCCGGTGCCGGTGGCGCCAAACCCAAGCCAGAAACGCTCGTAGCTCTCCACCTCGGCACCGCCGCTGATCGTCACGTCACCGTGGCCGGCATTGCCAATGGCCAAATAGTAGGTGGTCAGGTCGACCGCCGTATCCTGCCCGTCGATCACGAGTGTACCCTCGCCGCCTGCGACACCGCCAAGGGTGATGCCGTTCAACTGTGTATATGCGCCATTGAGGATATCCACCCTGCCGGTGCCCGCATTGCCGATGAGCGCGCCGGAAGGGCTCAACCATTGCGATCCGGCATCCGTCAGCAACAAGCTTCCGGAGCTTCCGGCCATATTACCGAACGTCGTGCTGGAGGACGGATAGGCAACATTCAACAGACCGCCATTCGTCACTTCAATACGGCCTGTCCCGCTATAGCCGACTTCGAGAAAGTTGGTGACCAGTGCCGCGTCTTCACCGGAAATCCGCAGCAAGCCGTAATAGTCGCTCGCAGACGCGATGGGACCACCCAGCAGAGTAGAGTGGACGGTCAGCGTGCTGTGGTCGAGAATATCCAGGCTGGCGCCAGCGATAGCGCCCAGTCGCAACGTATAGATGCTGGCGCTCCCGTCGAACTGCGGCCAACCATGTGCGCCCGTCGCATTGATATAGACATCGATAGTGTCTCCAGGAAGAACGCCGCCGATCCAGTTGGCCGTATCGAACCAGTCGTTGGAGACATTGCCGCTCCAGTCCATTGGTGAAATGGCGCCGGCGTCGGCTCCCCACAGCGCAACAGCAACCCCCATTGCGTAAAAGCTGCCACTACGCCCCATCTACGCCTCCAAAATGCGACAACAGATCAGAAAGCCTAACGGGAAAAACGCCGATGACAACAATAATTCTCAATCAACACGTGTATTTTTATGGATTTTATTCATCCCCTTCATTTTTCACATGTATAAAATAGAATTTTAGGCTTATAATACAGTTATTACATAGCGTTTTAGAAGCTGTAAGCTCGCTTTCGTCCGGCTATCCTTTCAGGCTGCATTCTTCCCGACACGCCATCGGAGCAGGTAAGCACATCCATTATCGAGCGAGTGCGATCACAGGCGATTGCCCAGATTTCATCGAACTGCTATATAAGCGGCATGGGATCGAAATTCGGATGTCTCGCGAAGGAAGTTTTTGTGCTGCAGGACCATAAGCGTCTGCCGGCACGTTTCTTTGCGCGCGTATCCGGGGCGCTTTGCAGCCGACTTAGCTGACCGGGCCGACATGCCCGGCACGGCGGTATTTACCGCCCGCATTCCCATCTCCAAAACATGAATTTTTCTGAAATGGATGTCAGCCATGAGCGCACCGCGTACCCTCTATGACAAGATCTGGGACGACCACGTCGTATCGGAAGAAAACGGAACCTGTCTTCTCTATATCGACCGTCACCTCGTTCACGAA
>Ga0075364_10000025_pt1 | contig 51908 bp, 44 predicted proteins | sample EndMetdeltDD1764_FD_71517 | JGI IMG/M metagenome (GOLD analysis project Ga0075364, IMG submission 71517) | Populus endosphere microbial communities from Tennessee, USA - Endosphere MetaG P. deltoides DD176-4 | ecosystem: Host-associated > Plants > Roots > Endosphere | place: USA: Tennessee... | reverse complement strand
TGCGCGAACAGCGCCTGCGCGCGGTCGTCCTCGACCACCAGGATCCGGTACGGCGCTTCGGTGGCCGGGGCATCGTCCGGTGCGGCGGCGGGTGTGGTCGCAGGCGCGGCCTGGCCAGGCGGCGAGGACGCGGGACGCACGTCCTGCGGCGCATCGGCGACCGGTGCGATGGCGCCGGGGGCGGCCACCTCCGCCGCTGCGGTTCCGGGCAGCGCCTCGGGCGTCGCCGGCGGCGGCACGGCGTCGGCGCTCCAGCGGCGCCAGTAGTGGGGCGGGGGCGTTTCCGCGCGCAGGCGCGGACGCGCGGACGTTTCGTCCGACATGGCAGGATCTCGTGCGGCCATCAGTCTTCCCCCTGGTGGTCGTGCATTATGCGGGCAAGCGTGGCCGGGTGCGCAGCATCTATGGTGCCGGCGCGAACAGGCGGCGCAGCCCGCGACCGAGCGTGCGCCAGATCCACCAGACCAGCAGCGCGCCGGTGATGCTGATGCCGACCACCAGCGCCAGCGCCAGCCCGGGATGGGCCATCGCCAGGGCGAGCCCGCCGATCACCACCGTGTCCTCGGTCGCCGAGGCGAGCCAGTTGCTGGCCGGCTCCGGCGACGTGTTCAGCAATGCCCGCGCGCCCGACTTGAGGACGTGGCTGGTCAACGCGGCACCGGCACCGGCCGCGAGCGCGCCGGCACCGAGCTCGCCGTCCGGCGACAGGGTGGCGGCGGCCAGGAACGCGCCGGCCGGTACCCGCGCCAGGGTCTGCAGCAGGTCCCAGACCGAATCCACGCCCGGGATCTTGTCGGCGAAGAATTCGGTCAGCGCCAGCACCGAGGACGTGCCCAGCACCCACCACGATTGCGTGGCCTCCAGCGCCGGCGGCAGTTCGACCCAGCCGAGCAGCCCGGCCAGGCCGACCCCGAACACGGTGAGATAGACCCGGATGCCGGCCATCCAGGCCAGCAGGATGCCGATCACGAACAGGTGTGCTTCGGTCATCGTCGGTTCCTCGCGTGGCGCTGGCGGACGGGCCCTGCCCGTGGTGTCGTCCGGGCGGTTTACACTAGCCCGTCCAGGCCGCGCCGCAGTATAGGCAGAAACGGCTGGCAGACCCCGCAGGGGCCAGCCGCCGCCGACCCGATGAACCAGCCCTCGTCCCGCTTCCGCATCGTCCAGCGTCGCCCCGGTTCCGGGCGCGGCCCGCTGCTGGTCATCGGCATCGTCTGGCTGCTGTCGCTGGTCGCGGTGTGGGCGCTGGCCAGCTGGCGCGCCGCGCCCAGCCTGGGCAGCGTGCAGGGGCAGCTGCGCAGCGCCGAGCGCGAGCAGGCCCGGTCCGGCCGCCAGCTCGACGAGCTGAACCAGCGCATCGCCACGCTGACCCGCTCCGACCAGATCAGCCGTGCCGCCAACACCGAACTGCAGTCCTCGCTGGCCGAGCGCGACGAGGAGATCGCCGCGCTGCGTGCCGACGTGGCGTTCTACGAGCGGCTGGTCGGCGCCACCGCGCAGCGCAAGGGCCTGAACGTCCATGCGATCGAATTCACGCCTGAAGACGCCGGCACCTGGCGCTACCGCGCGGTGCTGACCCAGAACCTGAACCGTGGCGCGATCAGCCAGGGCCAGATGCGTTTCAGCATCGAAGGCGTGCGTGCCGGCAAGCTCGCCAGCATCGGCTGGAACGAGCTGCTGCAGCGTCCCGATGCCGGCGGGCAGGAGTATTCGTTCCGGTATTTCCAGGAACTGGGCGGCAGCGTGATGCTGCCCAAGGATTTCACCCCGCAACGTGTGCGAGTCTCGCTGCGGGGAACGGGGACGAGCGCCGACCAGACCTTCGACTGGAAACTGGCCGGCCCAGGTGGAGTGAAGTGAAGATGTTCAAGAGCAAATCGACCCAGCGCGACGGGTTCGCGATCGACACGCTGATCGGGCCGCAGGTGGTGATCCGTGGCGACCTCGTGTTCAGCGGCGGGCTGTATGTGGAAGGCCGCATCCACGGCAAGGTGACCGCCGAGGACGGCAAGCCGGCCAGCCTGATCCTGTCCGAGCAGGGCGCGATCGAAGGCGAGGTGCGTGCGCCGGTGGTGGTGATCAACGGCGAGCTGACCGGCGACGTCCACGCCGGCGAGCGGGTCGAGCTGGCGCAGAAGGCGCGGGTGCAGGGCAACGTCCACTACCAGGTGGTGGAGATGAGCGCCGGCGCCCAGCTGACCGGGCGCCTGGTCCACGCGCAGCAGGCCAAGGCGCTGCCCGCGCCGGAAGCGGCCGAGCCGGCCACCGCCGGGGCTTGAGTCCGGCCGCCGCCGCCCCCATCTGTGCCCCCATGAGCGTCCTCAGCTACCAGCAACTCGAGCAGCCGCTGCGGTTCAGTGCCGCCGCGGCCACCAAGGTCCGTGACCTGATCGCGGAGGAAGGCAATGCCGACCTCAAGCTGCGGGTCTACATCCAGGGCGGTGGCTGTTCGGGCTTCCAGTACGGTTTCGAGTTCGACGAGAACCAGGCCGGCGACGACATGGCGGTCAGCACCGATGGGGTCACCCTGCTGGTCGACCCGCTCAGCCTGCAGTACCTGATGGGTGCGGAAGTGGACTACAGCGAAGGCCTGAGCGGCGCGCAGTTCGTGATCCGCAATCCCAACGCCAAGACCACCTGCGGTTGCGGCAGCAGCTTCAGCATGTGATCCGGCGGGCCGGCACGATGCCAAGCCCCTGCATGCCGGACTTCAGCGGTTATGCCTTTTCCGGCGCGACGGTCCTGGACCGCGCCGATGCCCTGCGCGGCGATGCCGACGCGCTGCGCGCGGCCTGGCCTGATGCGCGGTTGATTGTGCTCGATGCCGAGGGCCGCGCCGCGGCCGACGCCGCCGGCGGCCTGTTGCCGTTGTCCGGCGGCGATCTGGGCGGTGGCCCGGGAACCGCGATCCTGCTCGGCCTCGATCCGGCGGGTCGCGCGCTTTTCGCGCTGGATGCCACCGCGCTGCCGGCGATCGAGGCGGCGCAGTGGATCGACCTGCGCCGCGCCGCGGCCGAGTGGCCGGCCGGGCAGGCATCGGCCTTCGCCTATGCGCGCGGCATGCTCTACTGGCATGCCCGCAACCGGTTCTGTGGCGTGTGCGGCGGGGCGGTGGAGTTCCGGCGCGCCGGCTTCGTCGGCCACTGCGCCCAGTGCGGCACCGATCATTACCCGCGTGTGGACCCGGCGGTGATCGTCGCGGTCAGCGATGGCGAGCGCCTGCTGCTGGGCCGCCAGGCCGCGTGGCCGCCGCGCCGCTGGTCGGTGATCGCCGGCTTCGTCGAGCCCGGCGAGACCCTGGAACAGACCGTGCGCCGGGAAGTGTTCGAGGAAACCCGGGTGCGGGTGCGCGATTGCCGGTATCTCGGCGCCCAACCATGGCCGTTCCCGGGTGCGTTGATGCTTGGCTTCTGCGCCGATGGCGAGCCCGATGCGCCGCAGGTCGACGGCGAGCTCGAGGCGGCCCGCTGGTTCGATCGTGACGACATCGGCGCCGCCCTGGCGCGCACGGACGGGGATCCGGGCGATGGCATCCTGCTGGCCCCGCCGATCTCGATCGCGCGTGCGCTGATCGCGCACTGGCATGCCTCCGTGACGCGCCCGCCGGACGGCGACTGATCGCGCAGACGTCCGGACCCGCATGCTGCGGCCGCGGCATGCCGCAACGGCCACCGAGGCTCTAGAATCCGGGGTCGAGGGAGGATCCATGTTCACGACCCTGGTCGCCGTCATCGCTGCGCTGGTGCTGGGCCATGTCGCACCGGCGACGGTGGCCTCGCTGCGCCGGTTCTCCTGGTTTTCGCACTGGCTGGAGTGGCTGGGCGCGCAGTCCGCGCAGCGCGGGCTGCTGGCCGGACGCTACGGCATCGCACTGGCGCTGCTGCCGCCGGTGCTGCTGGTGCTGGCGGTGCAGCTGGCGCTGAAGGCGCCGTGGTTCGGCCTGCCCGGACTGCTGTTCGGCCTGCTGGTGCTGATCTACGCCTGGGGACCGCGCGACCTGGATGTCGACGTCGAGGCGGTGCTCGATGCGCTCGATCCGCAGAGCCGGCGCGAACGCCTGTTGCGGCTGGCGCCCGAGCCTGGCGTCGAGGTGGTCGAAGGACCGTCCGCCGCCGAGGCGGTCGTGCGCAGCGGCCTGCGCCGCTGGTTCGGTGTGCTGTTCTGGTTCCTGCTGCTGGGGCCGGCCGGCGCGCTGCTGTACCGGCTCAGCGAGCGCGCGGTGGTGGCGCAGGGGATGCCGGCGCTCGGTTTCGAGGCGCAGGCCGGCGCACGGCGCTGGCTGCAGTGGATGGAATGGCCGGTGGCGCAGCTGATGACGCTGACCCTGGCACTGGCCGGCAACTTCGACGTGGTGTTCCGCGCCTGGCGCGGTGCTGGCGGCGATCGCTGGACGCCGGACGCGGCCTTCCTCGGTGCGGCCGCGCGTGCGGCGGTCAGCGGCGAGCTGGCCGAGGAGCTGGCCGACGATCTGCGCGACGGGCTGGTTCCGGTCCTCGGTGACCTGGCCGAGCTGCGCGATGCGATGAGCCTGGTCTGGCGGATGCTGCTGCTGTGGCTGGCCCTGCTCGCGCTGTTGATCATCGCCGGCTGGGTGCACTGACGGCGGTGTGCGGCCGCAGCGGCACGGCCACTGCGCAGGAACGACCGGCTAACGCGGGCGACCGGTGGGTCAGGTCGACGACACCGGACCTGAAACCTCAAACCCCACTGATCGATCCGGCGGCACGCCGCTGAGGCCGGCGCCGTGAATCGCATGGCTCGGACAGTGGCCGGGCGGATGCAGTGGTCTGCGGGCTCCGGCGCCTGCCGGCATGCGTTGCGTGCGGATTGCCGCGTTCCGGCGGCAGGCGTGATTCCGCTGGACGCGGCGCCGGGCAGGAGAACGGCGGCTACGACCGGGAGCGGACGATTCCGGCCAAGAGGAAGATGGGATGCCGTGCCGTGGGACGCGCGCGCCCCTGTCGCTGCACGCGTGTCGGCACTCAGCCCGGTGCGAGCAGGTTGAACGGATACCAGGGGAGGTTGCGGGCGATCCAGTACCCCGGCAGCAGCCACAGCCACAGCTTCGGTGCCATCAGCACGTCCATGACCGGGCGCAGCCGTGCGGGCTGCCACCAGCCGGCCGACCAGGCAGCCATCACCGGCATCAACGGCAGCAGCAGCACCGCCAACGGATTCATCGACAACGCGCGCTGCAGGTCGCCATGCACCAGCGCGTGCAGGGCCCGGGTCAGGCCACAGCCGATGCAGTAGCAGCCGGTGAACGCGCGGAACATGCAGGGCGGGAACGGATTGCCGGCCACGTTCGGATCGTAGGTGCGCAGCAGCCACACACCGGCGCCGGCCGCGACAGCGGCCGACGCCAGTCCTGCGATCTGCAGTGGACGCAGGGATGCCACCGATCAGCCGGCCTGTTCGATCTGCTGCATGATCTGCTGGTACTCGGCCATGCCGCCGGTCGAGAAGAAGTAGACCGTCCACAGCAGGCCGATGATGGCCAGCGCGGTCGCCACCCAGCACCAGGTCTTGGCGTTGGCCGAGGCGCGGCGCGCACCGTCGAAGTCGCCCTGGTTCATCAGGCTGTTGACCTTGCTCGAGAACACGATGGCGACGATGCCGACCAGGCCCAGCGGGCAGCACAGGCAGGTGGCCAGCACGGTCGAGATGATCGCCCAGGCCAGGTGGTTCGGGATCGGCGCGTGGGTGGACGGAGCGTTGGAAGGAGGCGGAACGTAACTCATGTGATGCTCCTGAGCGGATGGGTGGAACGGGGTGGATGGATCAGTAACCGCTGCCCGACAGCGCGCCCAGTACGGCCAGACCGCCGAACAGGAAGAACCAGAGCAGGATGAGGGTCGGCCCGACCAGTGCCGAGCACCAGGCCCAGACCGACGCCTTGCGCGCGGATTCGCGTGCACCTGCGATGTCGCCGGCGGCGCGCTTGCCGTCGACCTGGGCGGCATGGACGATGGAGACGATGCCCAGCGGCAGGCAGCAGAACAGTGTGGTCAGGATCGCCCAGACCAGGTTGTTGGGGACGTACTCGTAACGCCCGGGCGGGGGCGGCAATGCACTCATGACGCGAATCCTTTCAATGCCCGTGCTGGCGGACCGCGGCGGGCAGTCGAGCTGTGGGCGACAAGCCTAACCGAGGCCCCGTCGGAGGCAAAGGGCGATGTCACGCCGCGTCGCCGCGCAGCTGCCGCACCGCCGCTTCCAGCGCCGCCGCGTCGGTGCCGGTGCCCGGCTGCGGCGTGCCCGCCACCACGTCGACCGGTGCCCGGAACCGGCGCGGCACGCGCATCCGGCCCAGGCGCCCGTCGCGGCGGCTCCACATGCTGGCCCACATGCCGCGCAGCGCCATCGGCACCACCGGCACCGGCTGGCCGCGCTCGGCCGCGTGCTGCAGGATGCGTTCGACGCCCGACTTGAACGGCGCGATCTGTCCGTCCGCGGTCAGCCGGCCCTCGGGGAAGATGCAGACCAGCTCGCCGTCGGCCAGGGTGGCGTCGACCTCGTCGAACGCGCGCTGCATCAGTGCCGGGTCCTCGCGTGCGCCGGCGATCGGGATCGCCTTGGCGGTGCGGAAGATCCAGCGCATCACCGGAATGTTGAAGATCCTGTAGTACATGACGAAGCGCACCGGGCGCGGGATGCTCGCGGCCAGGATCAGCGCATCCATGTAGCTGACGTGGTTGCACACGATCAGCGCCGCGCCCTCGTCGGGCACGTGCGTTTCCACGCCGCGGACCCGCAGCCGGTACAGGCTGCGCACCAGCAGCCAGCTGAGGAAGCGCATCAGGAACTCGGGCACGATGGTGAAGATCCACAGCGCGACCAGGGCATTGGCGATCGCCAGCGCCAGGAACAGCTGCGGACTGCTCAGGCCCAGCACCTGCTGCGCGGCCAGGCCGATCAGCGCGGCCAGCACGATGAAGCCGGAGTTCTGGATGTTCAGCGCGGCGAACACGCGCGACATGCGCGAGGTCGGCGTGCGGCTCTGGATCAGCGCGAACAGCGGCACCACGAAGAAGCCGGTGAACAGGCCGATGCCGAGCAGGTCGACGATGATGCGGACGCTGCCCGGCTGCCGCACGAAGCCGGCCAGGTCCAGGCCGGTGACGCCGGCCGCGACCGGGCGCGCGAAGTACAGGTCCAGCAGGAAGGCGGTCATGCCGAACGCGCCCAGCGGCACCAGGCCGATCTCCACCGTGCGCGCCGACAGCTTCTCGCACAGCAGCGAGCCGACGCCGGTGCCGACCGAGAACAGCGCCAGCGCCGCGATGTACAGCACCGCCGAGTCGCCGGCGCCGCCCAGGTGGACCTCGGCATAGGTCGGCAGCTGCGAAGTCAGCATCGTGCCGAAGAACCAGAACCAGGACACCCCGAGGATCGCGTTGCGCACGGCCAGCTGCTCGCGCGCCATGCGCAGTACGGCGATCGACTCGGGCAGCGGATTCCAGCGGATGGTCAGGGTGGGTTCGCCGGCATCCATGCGCGGGATCAGCCGGGCGACCAGGTTGCCAACGATGGCCAGCAGCACGATCGCGGCCGCGGCGGTGACCGGGCCATGCGCGCCGGCCAGCTCGAAGATCAGCACGCCGCTGATCATGCCGAACAGGATCGAGATCGAGGTGCCCATCTCGACCAGGCCGTTGCCGCCGGTCAGTTCCTCCGGCTTGAGGATCGACGGCAGCACCGAATACTTCACCGGGCCGAACAGGGTGGACTGCATGCCGGTGCAGAACAGCGCGACCAGCAGCAGCGGCATGCTCTGGACCAGGAAGCCGACCGCGGCCAGCGACATGATCGCGATCTCCATCGTCGTGGTGATCACGATCAGCCGCTGCTTCTCCAGCTTCTCGGCGATCTGCCCGGCGATGGCCGAGAACAGGAAGTAGGGCAGGATGAAGATCGCCGGCGCGATGATCGCGTACAGCGAGCGTTCTTCGGTGCTGACGCCCAGGAAGAACAGCAGGCCGATGATCGCCTGGCGGTAGACGTTGTCGTTGAACGCGCCCAGCGCCTGGACGATGAAGTACGGCAGGAATCGGCGCTGGCCGAGCAGGGCGAACTGGCTGTGGCGGGGCATGCGGTCTCCTCGATGGGCCGCAGTCTAGCGGGCCGGCACCGGTCATGGGCGACCGGCGCCGGCGTCGTGGATCAGTCCGCGGCCGGCGCGTAGACCAGGTGGTCGTCCAGCTCCGGCCCGCCGCCACGGTTGCCGCTGCCGGCGGCGATGTGGATCGCGCCGTCCAGCACCGTGGCCTGGGTGCCGTGGCGGCCGACCGGCAGGGGCGCCAGCGTGGTCCAGCGTCCGCTGGCCGGGTCGTAGGCCTCGACCTCGGCATGGGCGAGCTGCTGGCTGCCGCTCTCGCCACCGATCACCACGATGCGGCCGTCATGGACCACGGTCGCGCTGCCGGCGCGTGCGGTCGGCAGCGGCGCGTCCAGCGTCGACCAGGTGCCAGCGGCGAGGTCGTAGACGTCGACCGCGACGATGGTCCTGCTGAAGGTCTCGCCAGTGGCGTGCGAGCTGGTGCGGCCGCCGGCGGCATAGAGTTTTCCGTCGAGCACCGCGGCGTGGAAATGGTCGCGCGCATGCGGCGCATCGGACAGTGCGGTCCAGCGCCCGCTGGCCGGGTCGAAACGGTCGGCCCAGGGCACGTAACCACCCAGGTGGCCGCGGGTCAGCCCGCCGATCACATAGAACTGTCCCTCGTGCACGACCAGCCCGCCACCGCCGCGCTGGCGTCCTTCGGGCAGTGCCGCGCCGGCCTGCCAGCGGTCGCTGGCCGGATCGTAGGTCAGTACCGTCGTCACCGGCGGCTCGTCCGGGAAGCCGCCGGTCAGCGCGCCGATCGCCCACAGCCTGCCGTCGTGCGCGACCGCCTGCAGATGGTGCAGTTCCTGCGGCGGCGCGGCGCCTTCGCTCCAGCGGCGTGTGGCCGGGTCGAAGATCTGCAGGGGCCGCTCGCCGCGCCCGCCGAGCAGGTACAGGCGGCCGTCGAGCGCGACGAAGGCGTTCTCGTGGCGCGCGGCCGGACGATTGGCCGATGCGACGCTGCGCCATGCCGGTTCGCCGGTGGCTGCAGCCGCCGGTGCCGGACATGCGGCGGCCCAGGCGCACAGCGACAGCAGCAGAAGGGCGGGGGCGCGTCGGAATGGATGCATCGGCAAGCTCCTTTCGATCATGGGATGGACGGCGCCGCAGGCGCGAGCCGATGGTAAACGCTGCGCCGGCAGCCACCGTGACGGGCGCGGGCAGCACTGCCGGCGGCCGGAGCGACTACCATCGAGCGGTCTCCCGCTGCCGGATCCATGCGATGTCCTCACCGCTTCGACGCCTTCGCCCGCTGCTGTTCGCCGCCGCTGCCTGGCCCTGCTTGGCGATTGCCGCCGATGCCGCGCTGCCGGTCGCCGAGATGACCGCCTGGCGCCGCGACCTGCACCAGCATCCGGAACTGGGCGGGCAGGAGACGCGGACCGCGCAGAAGATCGCCGACCACCTGCGCACGCTCGGCCTGGAGCCGCGCACCGGGCTGGCGCATACCGGCGTGGTCGCGGTGCTGAAGGGGGCGAAGCCGGGCCCGCGGATCGCGCTGCGCGCGGACATGGATGGCCTGCCGGTGACCGAGGAGACCGGCCTGCCGTTCGCGTCGAAGGCCACCACCACCTATCGCGGCCAGCCGGTCGGCGTGATGCATGCCTGCGGCCACGACATGCACGTGGCGATCCTGATGGGGGTCGCCCAGGCGCTGGTCGCGCGCCGCGACACGCTGGCCGGCGAGGTCATGTTCGTGTTCCAGCCCTCCGAGGAAGGTCCGGCCGAACCGGGCGCGCCGTTCGGCGCGAAGATGATGCTGGACGAGGGCGTGTGGAAGGACTTCACACCCGACGCGGTCTTCGGCCTGCATGTCTGGGCCGGCCTGCACACCGGCCAGATCGGCTTCCGCAGCGGCCCGTCGCTGGCCAGCGCGGACGAGTGGCTGCTGACGGTGCGTGGCCGCCAGACCCACGGTTCGCGGCCGTGGGACGGCGTCGACCCGATCACCATCGGCGCACAGATCCTGCTGGGCACGCAGAGCATGATCGCGCGCCAGGTCAACATCGCCAGCACGCCGGTCGTGCTGACGGCCGGCCAGTTCAACGCCGGCGTGCGCTTCAACATCATTCCCGACCAGGCGCAGCTGGTCGGCACGCTGCGCACCTTCGATCCGGCCGTGCGCGAGGACGTCATCGCCCGCTTCCGCCGCACCGCCGAGGATTTCGCCCATGCCGGCGGCGGCAGCGCCGAACTGCAGGTCAATGCGAACGCGCCTGCCACGATCAACGATCCGGCGCTGGCACGGCAGGTGACGCCATCGCTGCAGAAGGCGGTGGGCCGCGACAACGTGATCGAGATGCCGCTGGTGACGGTGGCCGAGGATTTCTCGCAGTTCGCCAACGTCGCCCCGGGCGCCTATTTCTTCGTCGGCACCACACCGGCCGGCCAGGACCCGGCGACGATGCCGATCAACCACTCGCCGAAGTACGCGCCGGATGAGGACGCGCTGGAGGTCGGCGCGCGCGCGATGCTGCAGGTGGCGCTGGATTATCTGGAGGCCGGCGAGGCAGTGCGTTGAGCGGTCATGCGCGCGACCACGGCGGCATGACCGATGGCCCATGCCATGCGCCTCGCCGGCGGCGAGGCTGGCATCCGGTACTGGACAGGGGCGCGATCATGCTGCTCGGCATGGTGTTGGGATTGCAGGCGGCGCTGGCATCGGTGGCGCCGATCGAAGCGGTGACGATTGCGCCGCTGTTCCGTCAGGCCTTCATCTGCGGCGAGCATCCCGAAGGCGAGCTCGAGTGGCCCGGCGACGCATTGGGCACCGACTGCCTGGTGACCGGCGGCATCGATCCCCGCAGTCCGGTCGGCTTCGCGCGCACCTTCCGGACCGACGGGATGCGCAACGAAGACTGGTATGGCTGGGGCGCCGAGGTGCTGGCGCCGTTCGATGGGGAGGTCATCCGCGTCGTCGCCAACGATGTGGTCAATCCCCCCGGCCGGTTCGGCAAGCCGCCGGCGGCGATGTTGATGTTCCGTCGCGACGACGGCGTGGTCGTTGTCTACGGCCATGTCGCCGGGGTGCGCGTTGCGGCTGGCGAGCGTGTCAGCGCGGGCCAGGTGGTCGCGCTGGTCGGCAACAACGGGATGTCGCGCAGCCCGCACATCCATGTCGGCGCACTGCGTGGCGACACGCCGCTGCAGATCCGCTGGGACCTGCGCGCGATGGGGCGGTTGCAGCGCGGCGAGTAGGGCGACGATCTCGCCACGCGCAGCGCGGACTCTCAATCCTCGCGCAGGCGCATGTCCCCGCGCCGGAACACGAAACGGCGGCGCTGCAGCAGAGGCTGGATCGCTGCCGGTGCGTCGTAGTGGCGACGGCGGCAGACATCGTCCGGCAGTTCCAGGAACTGCGCGTCGACGCGTTCGCCGTCGATCTGCAGCAGGCCGACGCCGTGCAGGCGGGTCTGCGCATGCCGCACCGCCGGGTTGCCGCGCACGATCAGGCCGTCCAGCGCCGCGGCCAGCCGGCGCGTGGCCTCGGCCTGCGCACCATCGCCCTGGCCGCTGCGGGCGATGATGCTGCCCAGCGTGTCCGACGACACCGCGGCGGTGGTGAACTCCACCGTGCGCGCGCTGTGCTGGGTGGCGAAGCTGGCATGGATGTCGCCCGACAGCAGGATCGTGCCGCCGGCCGGATCGAACACTTCGCCGATCAGGCGCCGGCGTTCTGCCGGGAAGCCGTCCCAGTGGTCGAGGTTGAGATAGACCTGGTGCCGCATCGGTGCCGGCGCATCCACCGCCGGGTCGGCCAGGTCGAGCACCAGCGAGGTGAACGACACCGAGCTGGCGACGACCTTGAAGCGCGCGTCGCTGCCGCGCATGCGCTGTTCCAGCCACTGCCGCTGGGCGGCGTCGTACGGCGATGACGGGCCTTCCAGCGCACGCAGCGCGGCGAACAGGTCGAAGCTGGCCTTGAGCACCACATAGCGCGATCCGATGTCGCTGAACGGCTGGGTCTTGCCCAGCGCCAGCCAGGGCAGGCCACGTGGCAGCGTCGCCGGATCGGGCAATGCCGGAAGCGGTTGCGCCTGCGCAGATGCGTGAGTGGCGAAGGTCTTCAGCAGTTCGGCCAGCACCGGCAGCGCGATCGGGCCGGCGGCGATGCGCTGCGCCGCCTGCTGGGCCTGGGCGGCCGGCAGTCCGGCGGCGGCCGCGCCCTGCGCGATCACCGCAGCCACCGGCGCGCGGAAAGCTGCCGCAGCGGCGTCGGACAGCTCCAGGTACGGCATCAGCATCGGTGCGACCGCCGCCTCGTCCAGGCCGAGCCGCGGCAGCAGCGTGGCCAGCTGCGTGGCGTCGTAGGCCAGCGCGCCGGGAAAGGCATCCTCGGGGATCGCGTGGTCCGGGCGCGCGCTGCGGTAATCGGTCAACAGCAGGTCCATCGCCCTGCCGTAGCGCAGGCCGCGCCACAGTTGCACGTTGGGGAACAGCTTCTCGCGGGCGACCGGCAGCTGCGCGTCGCCGCCGACCGCGTCGGCCAGCTCGATGTCCACCGGCAGGTACTCGAAGTAGGCCTGCTCGGCGTTGCGCCGGCGCTCGCGGTCGCGTTCGTCGCGCAGCCCGTCGTGGTAGGTGCCGGTGTCCTGCCAGCAGTCGTCGGAGAATTCGTGGTCGTCCCAGATCGCGACCAGCGGTGCGCGTTCCAGCAGGGTCTGCAGCACCGGATCGCTGCGGTAGGTGCGGTGCAGCTGGCGGTAGTTGGCCAGGCTGCGCGCGGCGTGATAGCGCTGGCCGCCGCGTTCCAGCGCGATCGCGCCGTCGATGTCGTCGAACACGATGCCGCGCTCGCCATCGCGCTCCTGGAACTGCGGGTCGCCGGCGGTTTCGTAGATGAAGTCGCCCAGGTGCAGGACGAAGTCGAGATCCTGCTCCAGCAGCGGCAGCAGCGTGTTGTACCAGCGGCCGCCATAGTCCTGGCAGCTGAGGAAGGCGAAGCGGACCGGCACATCGGCATCCGCGGCCGGCGCGGTCCGGGTGCGGCCGACCGGCGAGGACACGCCGCCATCGACATCGAGCAGGAAGCGGTAGTGGTAGGTGGTGCCTGCGGCCAGGCCGTCGACGCGCACCTTCAGGCAGCCGTCGCTGTCGCGCTCCAGGGGCAGCAGGCGGTCGACGCGCAGCTGCGCGAACGCGGCATCCTCGGCCACCTGCAGCCGTACCGATGCGACATCGGCCAGCACGCGCGTCCACAGCAGCACGCGGTCCGGACGCGGATCGCCGGAGGCCACCGACTGCGGGAAATGCGTGCGCGAGACGCGCAGCGTGCGTGGCGCCGCAACCACGACAAGCGAGGCGGGCAGCAGCGTCGCCGAGGCGGTGACGACCAGGGCCGACAGGAAGCGGCGACGGGAAGTGGAAGGCATGCGGCGTGCTCGGGCTGGCGTGGAAGCCGGCCATCGTGTCCGTCGTCGATGACCGTTTCTTGTCGGCGGCGACGTCATCCCGGTGTCATGCGCGCATCAACGTGCGGCAACGCATGGCGCCCAGCCTCTGCGGTTTCGCGACCCGGGGAACCTCCACCATGACCTGCCGTCTTCATCCGCTTGTCCCGGCCGTGCTGGCCGCTCTGTCTTCGGGCCTGCTGGCCGCACCGGCGCAGGCGCTCGATGCGCCGACCGAACTGGACGCCATCGTGGTGACCGCGCAGAAGCGCGAGCAGCAGGTGCAGGAGGTGCCGATCTCGATCACCGCTTACTCCGGCGACTTCCTGCAGCGGCTCGGCGTGGATGGCTTCGAGCAGCTCGGCCACTACGTGCCGGGCCTGCAGACCCAGGTGCAGAGCCCGAACAATCCCGGCTTCGTGATCCGTGGCATCACCTCCGACAGCGGCGATGCGACCAGCGAGCCGCGCGTGTCGGTGTTCCAGGACGGCGTTTCGATCAGCCGCTCGCGCGGCTCGGTGGTCGAACTGTTCGACATGGAGCGCGTGGAAGTGCTGCGTGGCCCGCAGGGCACGCTGTTCGGACGTGGCGCGCAGATCGGTGCGGTCCACCTGATCCAGAACAAGGCGCGCGATGTGGTCGAAGGCGGCTTCCGCGCCGGCTTCGGCAATCTTGGCGAGACCTACTTCACCGGCCATGCCAACGCGCCGCTGATCGACGACACGCTGTACGGCCGCATCGCCGTGTTCCACCAGCAGCGCGACGGCAGCGTCGACAACCTCTCCGGTGGCGACCTCAATGGCCGCGACACCCAGGCCGTGCGTGGCGCGCTGCGCTGGGATCTGGGCGACAACGGCATCCTCGACCTGATCGTCAATCATCAGCGCGACACCCCTCCGGGTACGGCGTTCCGCAGCGGCAACATCCCGCCCCGGCAGGGCAGCACCGCGTTCTTCGACGCGCCGGCCGACGTCAACCGCGGCGAGGCGCTGGGCCTGGACCGCACGGTCAACAGCGCGACCCTGCTCGGGGAGTTCCGCCTGGGCGACACCTGGACGCTGTCCAGCACCACCGGCTGGCGCGAGTTCGATTCGACCGAGGAGTTCGACGCCGACGGCTCGCAGGCCAACCTGCTGGAATTCGCCGAGATCGCCGAAGGCCGCCAGTTCAGCCAGGAGATCCGCTTCAACTACGACGCCGGTGGTCACTTCCGTGGTTTCGCCGGGGCCAGCTGGTTCGATGAGTCCGGCTCGCAGCGGGTGCCGTTCCAGACCGACGAGCGCAGCCTGTACGCGCTGCTGTCGCCGATCATCTCCGGCGCGGCCGGCGGTCTGCTGCCGGTGGTGCCGCTGCTCAATGCCGACGGCACGCCGAACACCAGCCTGTCGGTGATCAACGTGCACCCGGCGCTGCAGCAGATGCTCGGCCTGCCGGCACTGCTGCCGCTGAAGGCCTCGCACACCGAGGAATACGCGAACTTCGGCGATGTGCGTGCGCTGGAGGTGTTCGCCGACGGCACCTGGTCGCTGACCGACCGCTTCGACCTGACCCTGGGCCTGCGTTACACCCGCGAGGACATCGAGTCCGGCTACGAGGCCATGTTCCATGGCACGCCCAGCGTGCTCGGCCTGTTCCTGCCGTCGTTCCCCAACAGCGTGGCGTTCCCGAACGCGCTGTTCCTGCCGACCGCGCGCCTGCAGTCCTCCGACACGTTCTCCTCGGTGGTCGGCCGCGCGGTGGCCGGCTACCGGTTCAGCGACGACGTCAACGGCTACGCCAGCGTCGCGCGCGGGCGCCGGCCGAACCTGCTGCAGTTCAACGACAACGCGATGGAAGAGGTCGACGCCGAGATCGTCTGGAGCTACGAGGTCGGCCTGAAGGGCTCGGCCAACAACGGACGTTTCATCTACGATCTGTCGGCGTACTACTACGACTACAGCAATTTCCAGGCACAGATCGAGAACCCGAACGCGCCACCGTTCTATGTCACCGCCAATGGCGGCAACGCGCATGCTGCAGGCTTCGAGGCCTCGCTGATGCAGCGCTTCAGCGACCACGTCACCGGCTTCCTCAACGTCGGCTGGATCGACGCGACGTTCAATGCGGTCGACGACCAGGGCAATCCGCAGGCGCTGGCCGGCAACCGCTTCCGCCTGAGCCCGGAGCACACCGTCGCACTGGGGCTGGACTGGCGCATCCCGACGGCCGGCGGGCATGAGGTCTACGTGCGTCCGAACTACAGCTGGCGTTCGCAGGTGTACTTCGAGGACGACAACACCGCCGGAATCGAGCAGGATGCGTATGGCCTGCTCAACCTCAACGCCGGCATCAGGCTGGCCGGCGGCTGGGATCTGCAGGCCTACGTGCAGAACCTGGCCGACAAGGAGTACCTGATCGATGCGGGCAACACCGGCTCCCAGTTCGGCATCCCGACCTATGTTCCCGGTTCGCCGCGCCTGTACGGCGTCCGCATCGGCTATGCGTTCTGACGCCATGCGCATGCTCTCGATGCTGATGGCCGGTGCGGCCGCGCTGGCCGCGTTCGCAACGCCTGCAGCGGCAGCGCCTGCCGGCGAGGGGCGGCTCGATCCGGCGACCGCCGCGTCGATCCGGGCCTCCGATGCCGGCCCGGCGGTGATCGCGCACCGCGGCGCCAGCGCACTGCGGCCCGAGCACACGCTGGAGGCGTATGCGCTGGCGATCGCCGAAGGCGCCGACTTCGTCGAACCCGATCTGGTGATGACCCGCGACGGCGTGCTGGTGGCCCGGCACGAGAACGAGATCGGTTCGACCACCGATGTCGCCGCGCATCCGCGGTTCGCTTCACGCCGGACGTTGCGCGAGGTCGATGGCGAACAGGTCGATGGCTGGTTCATCGAGGATTTCAGCCTGGCCGAACTGCGGACGCTGCGTGCGCGCGAACGCCTGCCGGAACTGCGCGACACTGCGTACGACGGCAGGTTCGTGGTGCCGACCTTCGACGAGATCGTCGCGGCGGTGGCGCAGGCATCGGCGCGCGATGGCCGCATCATCGGACTTGTGCCCGAGCTCAAGCATTCCAGCCACTTCCACGCGCGTGGACTGGATCCGGAAGCAGCACTGATGGAGGCGCTGCAGCGTCATGCCTACACCCGGCGCGCGCCGGTCGGCGTGCAGTCGTTCGAGGTCGGCAACCTGCGGCGCCTGCGCGGGCTGCTCGATGCGGCCGGGCTGCGCAATGTGTTCCTGGTGCAGCTGATCGGCGATCCGCAGGCCTCGCCGGCGGATCTGGTCGTGGCCGGCACGCCGGTGCCGTATCTGCAGCTGCTGTCGGCGCAGGGCCTGCAGGACATCGCCGGCTACGCCGACGTGCTCGCCCCGCATCTGCGCTACGTGCTGCCGCTGGATGCGGCCGGTGCGCTGGCCGCGCCGACGCCGCTGGTGCCGGCGGCGCATGCGGCCGGGCTCGCCGTGCATGTGTGGACGCTGCGGCCGGAGAATCCCTTCCTGCCACCGGCGCTGCGCTGTGCCGCCGGCGTGCGCTGCGAGGACGGGGCACGCACCGAGGCGCTGGCCTTCGTCGAGGCCGGCGTCGATGGCCTGTTCGGCGACGACCCGGGTCTGCTGCGGCGGATCCTGCAGCAGCGCCCGTGATGCGGTGATTCAGTCGGTCGCGGCCAGCGCTTCCACGCGCATCGCCTGGTAGCGCTGTTCCAGTTCCTGGCGGATCTCGCGGCGCTGGCGGCCCTGGGCGAAGCGGCGCCGTTCCTCGGCGGTCTCCGGTTCGCGCGGCGGCACCGGCGTCGAGCGGCCTTCGTCGTCCACCGCGACCATCGTGAAGAAGCAGCTGTTGGTATGCCGCACCGCGCGTGCGCGGATGTCCTCGGTGACCACCTTGATGCCCACTTCCATCGAACTGCGGCCGGTGTAGTTGACCGAGGCCAGGAAGGTCACCAGTTCGCCGACATGCACCGGCTCGCGGAAGGTCACCTGGTCGACCGACAGGGTCACCACGTAGCGGCCGGCATAGCGGCTGGCGCAGGCGTAGGCGACTTCGTCGAGCAGTTTGAGCAGGGCGCCGCCGTGGACGTTGCCGGAGAAGTTGGCCATGTCCGGCGTCATCAGCAGGGACATGGTGAGCTGGGCGTTGCCTGGGGTCATGGCGGCGCGGGCAGTGGAGGGGCAGGACGAGCATGGCATGTCCGCGTCGTGCGCGGACCATCCCTGTGCGCGTTGCACGCCGTGCCGGCTGCAGGCGACCGGGCCGCCGCTGGCGACCCGGATCGCGTGGGTGTCAGTCGGCGGCGCGTTCGCGCTCGATCGCGCGCCAGCCGATGTCGCTGCGGTGGAACGCATTGGCCCAGTTCACCGCGGCAACGCCGGCGTAGGCGTTGCGCTGCGCATCGGACACGCTGTCGCCCAGCGCGGCCACGCACAGCACGCGGCCGCCGGCGCTGACCACACTGCCGGCCGCATCCAGCGCGGTGCCGGCATGGAAGATCTTGGCGCCGCCCCGGTCCAGATCGCCGGCGACCGCGTCCAGGCCGGAGATCACATCGCCGGTGACCGGCGCGTCCGGGTAGGGCCTGGCCGCCAGCACCACGCCCAGCGACGGGCGCGGATCCCACTGCGCTTCGGTCTCGTGCAGGCGGCCGTCGATCGCGGCCTCGACCAGATCGACCAGGTCCGACTGCAGGCGCAGCATCACCGGCTGGGTTTCCGGGTCGCCGAAGCGCACGTTGAACTCGATCACCTTCGGCGCGCCGGACGCGTCGATCATCAGGCCGGCATAGAGGAAGCCGGTGAACGGCACGCCGTCGGCGATCATGCCCTGCACGGTCGGGTTGACGACCTCGCGCATCACCCGCGCATGCACCTCGGGCGTCACCACCGGCGCCGGCGAGTACGCGCCCATGCCGCCGGTGTTCGGGCCGGTGTCGCCGTCGCCGACGCGCTTGTGGTCCTGGCTGGTGGCCATCGGCAGCGCGGTGGCGCCATCGACCATCGAAATGAAGCTGGCTTCCTCGCCCTCGAGGAACTCCTCGATCACCACACGCGCGCCGGCATCGCCGAAGGCGTTGCCCGACAGCATGTCGCGCACGGCGGCTTCGGCTTCGTCCAGCGTCATCGCCACGATCACGCCCTTGCCGGCGGCCAGGCCATCGGCCTTGACCACGATCGGCGCACCCTTCTCGCGGAGGTAGGCCAGCGCCGCCTCGACCTCGGTATGCACCGCGTAGAACGCGGTGGGAATGCCGTGACGGGCCAGGAAATCCTTCGCGAACGCCTTGCTGCCTTCCAGCTGGGCGGCGGCGGCGGTCGGGCCGAAGATGCGCAGGCCGGCGTCGCGGAACGCATCGACCACGCCTGCCACCAGCGGCACCTCGGGGCCGACCACGGTCAGCGCCACGCCTTCGTCCTGCGCGAGCGCGAGCAGGCCGGCGATGTCGGTGACCTTGACCGGCACGTTGCGGCACTTGCCCTCGGTGGCGGTGCCCGCGTTGCCCGGCGCGACCAGCACCTCCGACACGCGCGGCGACTGCGCGATCTTCCAGGACAGGGCGTGTTCGCGGCCGCCGGAGCCGATGACGAGAACTTTGAAGGGCGTGGGCATGGGGTCTGGACCGATTGGTGAAATGAGCCGCGCGGGATGCGTGCTCAGGTGAGCAGGGCGACGAGGTTGACGACGCAGAGCGCGATCAGCGCCAGCCACCACGCCATCAGTCCACGCAGCGACAGGCGGAAGCCCAGGCCGATGAACAGGTGGATCGCGTAGGCCAGCCCGCCGATGGAGAACAGCCTGCCGGACTCGTGGGTGAGCGCGGTGGCCCGTGTGTAGGACACCTGGCAGGCCGGATGGAAGCTCCACAGGCAGTCGAAGAAGCGCTCCATCTTCGTGGCCGTCCACCACCCCATGACGTTGCCCAGCATCAGCAGGCTGAAGAACAGCACGATGATGCCGGCATAGGCCGCCCATTTGGCGCCTTCCAGGCCGGTGGGCGCGGTGCGGGCGGGTGCGGCGGGTGTCGTCGCGGTCTTGGGCGCTACGACAGGTGACGGCGCGGCGATGCCACGCGCGGCCAGTTCTTCCCGCGCCAGTGCGCGCACCTGCGGGTTCCACGCAGCGTCGTCGCTGGCGGCGATCCGCCTCAGGGCCTCGTCGTTGAGGCTGCGGTGGCGTTCACGGATCGCGTCGATGTCGAGCGTGTCGGTCATGCGGACAGGAATGGCCCATGTGCGGGGCGCGTCAGCATAGCGCAGGGCCCGTGCCGCCACGAATCCCGACGGGCCGCACCGCGCACGTCCGCTCAGTCCGCGGAGAATGCGGCGTGATAGGCCACGCTGGCTGCCGGCGGCGCGGCATCCAGGCCCAACGCGAGGAAGTAGCCGGCCGATGCCTGCGGATAGCGCAGCGCGGCATGATGGCGGAAGCCGAAACGCGTGTAGTAGGCCGGCTCGCCGAGCACCACGCAGCCGCGCGCGCCCAGTGCCGGCAGTTCGGCCAGCGCCGCACGCACCAGCGCGCGGCCGACACCATGGCCCTGGTCGCGCGGGTCGACCGCGACCGGGCCCAGCCCGAACCATCCATCGCTGCCGTCGTCGAGTACGACCGGCGACAGCGCGACATGGCCGGCGATGCGCCCATCGATGTGGGCCACCAGCGACAGCGCCAGCGCACCGGCGCGCCGCAGTGCCGCGACGATCCCCGCCTCCGTGCCGGAGGCATGGGCCGCACCGGCGAACGCCGTGGCGATCACGCGGGCGATCGCGTCATGGTCGGCGGCGGTTTCGGTGCGGATCCACATGGTGCGGCTCCAGGCGGGATGCTCAGTGGCGGAAGTGGCGCACGCCGGTGAACACCATCGCGATGCCGTGCTCGTCGGCGGCGGCGATGACCTCGGCGTCGCGCATCGAGCCACCCGGCTGGATCACCGCCTTGATGCCGGCTTCGGCCGCCGCGTCGATGCCGTCGCGGAACGGGAAGAACGCATCGGACGCCATCACCGAACCCGGCACCACCAGGTGCGCGTCGGCGGCCTTGATCCCGGCGATGCGGGCCGAATACACGCGGCTCATCTGGCCGGCGCCGACGCCGATGGTGCGGTTGTCCTTCGCGTAGACGATGGCATTGGACTTCACGAACTTGGCCACCTTCCAGGCGAACAGCAGGTCGGCGAACTGCGTGTCGGTCGGCGCCAGCTTCGTGACGACCTTGAGTTCGTCGCGGGCGACCACGCGGTCGTCGGCGGTCTGCATCAGCAGGCCCGAGCCGATCCGCTTGGTATCGATGAAGCCGGCCGAGGCCGGCGCGTGCGGAATGCGCAGCACGCGCACGTTGGCCTTCTTCGTCGCGTAGTCCAGCGCAGCCGGCTCGTAATCCGGCGCGATCAGCACTTCGACGAACTGCCGGTCCAGGATGACCCTGGCGGTGGCCGCGTCCAGCGTGCGGTTGAACGCGATGATGCCGCCGAACGCGCTGGTCGGGTCGGTCGCGTAGGCCAGCTCGTAGGCATCGCCGCAGGCCACGCCGACGGCCACGCCGCAGGGGTTGGCATGCTTGACGATCACGCAGGCCGGCGCGTCGAACTGGCGCACGCACTCCCATGCGGCGTCGGCGTCGGCGATGTTGTTGTAGCTCAGCTCCTTGCCCTGCAGCTGGGTGAAGGTGGCCAGCGAACCCGGTGCCGGATGCAGGTCGCGGTAGAACGCGGCCTGCTGGTGCGGGTTCTCGCCGTAGCGCAGGTCCATGACCTTGATGAAGCTGCCGTTGGCCTGCGCGGGAAACGCGCTGCGCACCGGCACCTCGGCGGTGGTGTCGGTGACCGCCGACAGGTAGCTGCTGATGGCCGCGTCGTACTGGGCGACGCGGTTGAACGCGGCCACCGACAGCGCGAACCGCTGCGCAGCCGACAGCCGGCCCTCGTTGGCGTCGAGTTCGGCCAGCAGGCCGGCGTACTGGTCGGGCGAAGTCGCCACCGCGACGCGGGCGAAGTTCTTGGCCGCCGAGCGCAGCATCGCCGGGCCACCGATGTCGATGTTCTCCACCGCATCGGCCAGCGTGCAGCCGGCCTTCGCGGTGACCGACTCGAACGGATACAGGTTCAGCACCAGCAGGTCGATCGCGGCGATGCCGTGTTCGGCCATCACCGCATCATCGGTGCCGGCGCGGCCGAGCAGGCCGCCATGCACCAGCGGGTGCAGGGTCTTGACCCGGCCATCCATCATTTCCGGGAAGCCGGTGACCTCGGACACGTCCTTGACCGCCAGTCCGGCCTCGCGGATCGCCTTCGCGGTACCGCCGGTGGACAGCAGCTCGACGCCGCGTGCCGCCAGTGCGGCGGCCAGTTCGACCAGGCCGGTCTTGTCGGAAACGGACAGCAGGGCCCGGCGGATGGGCAGCAGATCGGAGGACATGGACGATGAGCGGGAGAAGAGGGGGCGGGAATTATAGCTCCCCGGTGTTCCTGCCCCGGCGCAGGCCGCGCCAGCCCGGCCTCATGTGTCTGCGGCTCTTCCGTGGCAGCGACCGCGGCGCGCGGCACCGTACCGGCGCGACAGGTCGGCGATGGCCGCCGGCCTTGTGGGAAGGCGCGATGCGCCGACCTGGCCGGCGTCTCTTTGGCCGGTGACGCAGGAGCGGTATCAGGTGTCTGCGAGGCAGGGCGGCCGGACTGCGACGATCATCCATCGACCGTCGCGGAAGGCCGGGCCGCGGACGACTCCGCTTCCGCCTGCGGCCGCACGCATGTGTGCACCGGCCGGGTATGCGGATCAGGCCATCGGGCCCTGGCGGGCAGCCAGTATGTCGATGCGGCGATGCGGGAATCGCTGGCGAGGATCGCCAGGCGGCGTGGTGCATCGGCGCGGGACGTCGACGACGTCGCCGCGAACCGGGCTCAGGTCAGCCCGTAATCCTTGAGCTTCTTGCGCAGGGTGGCGCGATGGATGCCGAGCAGCGCCGCGGCACGGCTCTGATTGCCTTCGCAGTGGTTGAGCACCTCGACGAACAGCGGAATCTCCATCTCGCGCAGCACGATCTGGTAGACGTCGTTGGCGTCGACGCCGTCGAGGTCGCGCAGGTAGCGGCGCACGGACTGGGCGACGTGTTCGCGCAGCGGTGGTCGGGACGAAGGGCGGCCGGCATCGGCGCGCGAGGGAGCGTTCTGCTGCACGAGGGGTCCGTAAGACGGGTCCGCGTTCGAGCGGGCAGGGGAGTCTAGCGCGAGACCGGGAGCACCGCCACGTCGGGGCGGTGGTGTCGCCCGTTCATCTGAAGTCGAAGGAGAACGCGACGGTGCCAGGCGCGGGTTCGTGCACCAGAAACTCCACCGCCGCGCTCTGCCCCGGTGCGATCAGGGTGTCGGGCGCCTGCCCCAGATACTGCGCGGGGCTGAAGACCTGGCTGCCGAGCGTGCGGCCATCGGCATCGGCCAGCGACAGCTGCAGCGCCGGCCAGGCCTGTGGCCAGCGCGCATCGTTGCGGAAGCTGGCTTCCACCCGCAGCACGCCGGCGGTGGTGGCCGGGCGGACCTTGCGGTCGAGCATGCTGAAGGCGGCTGGTTCGTGCCAGGTTGGAAGACTGCAGCGCAGGACGGTGCAGCCACGTTCCAGCCACGGACGCCAGCCCGGATCGGCAGCCAGCCGCGCACGATCGGCCAGCAGCAGCTGCAGCAAGAGCAGCGCCGCCAGCACGACGACCGCCGACCACTGCCAGCGGGCCGGGCGCCGCTGCATGCCCTGCGCCATGCGCGCATGCCACGCACGCGCAGGCTGCGGTGGTAGCGCCGGTGCAGGCTGCACGTCGAGCGGCGCAGCAGGCTCCGCGATCGCATCCACCGGTGCTTCCGCGGACGGGACGTGCGCTGTGTTTTCCAGGTCGGCGTCCGCACCCGCTTCGATCGGCGGAGCGGCCAGGTCGTCCGCCTCGCCGGGCAGGTCGAGCGGCTTGCCGCAGCGTGGACAGACCTGCGGCAGCGTCCGCTGCTGCGGATGCTGCGCGATCAGGAACTGGCAATGCGGACAGGGAGCGAACATGCGCCTATTCAAGCACGCCGGTCAGCGGCGGACGCCATCGATCCGCACCCAGTCTTCCTCGGTGCTGACCTGCAGCTGGTCGAACCAGGCGCCGTAGCGTTCCAGCAGGTCCGGCTCCTGCCCGCGCAGGATGCCGGACAGCGCGATGCGGCCGCCGGAGGCGACGCGCGCGGCCAGCACCTCGGCCAGCGCGTCCAGCGCGGTCGCCAGGATGTTGGCGACCACGATCGGGTAGGTCGCAGCCGGCTCGTCGTCGGGCAGGTGCACGCTGAAGCGGTCGGCCAGGCCGTTGCGGTCGGCATTGTCGGCGCTGGCGATCAGTGCCTGCGGATCGTTGTCGACCCCGATGGCCTGTGCCGCACCCAGCTTCAGCGCGGCCAGCGCGAGGATGCCGGAGCCGCAGCCGAAATCGAGCACGCGCGCGCCGCCGAGCACGCCTTCGGTGGCCAGTCCGTCGAGCCAGCGCAGGCACAGCGCGGTGGTCGGATGCGTGCCAGAGCCGAAGGCCAGGCCGGGATCCAGGCGCACGATGGCGGCGTCGTCGGCCTGCGCCTCTTCAGGGAGCTCGTGGTTCCACGGCACGATCCAGGCGCGCTGGCCGAAACGCATCGGCTTGAACTGGTCCAGCCAGGCGCGTTCCCAGTCCTCGTCCTCGACCTTGCGGAAACCGACCTGGGCCCAGTCCAGCTCGGGATCGAAGGACTCCAGCGCGGCCAGCAGCGCCAGCGCGTCGGTCCCGTCCTCGAACAGCGCGGTCAGCACCAGCGATTTCCAGATCGGGGTCTCGCCGACGCCGGGCTCGAGGATCGCGCGTTCGTTCGGCGTGTCCGCATCGGCATCGAGCAGCGTCACCGACAGCGCGCCGAGATCGTCCAGGGCGCGTTCGTAGCGGGGCTGTTCGGCTTCGGTGCTGCGCAGCGTCAGTTCCAGGTACGGCATGGGAATCCTTGGTCGAAGCGGGAGCGCACGGCCGGTCACGGCCGCATCGTCGGGCGCGATTATCGCCTGAAGCGTGGCGGCCGCGGAGTCGCGGTTGCCACAGGCGTGGCGATGGCCGTGGACCGGGGAGACGCACCGTCACGGCTGCTCCGATCCCGGCGCGCCGCGGCGTTGCGCGACACCCCGCTGGTGCATGGCGCGGGTGCGTCCGCGCTGCGAGCCGACCGGCACGGCGGCCGGCGCCGACGCTGTCGTGATGCTGGCGGACGTACGGAGACACGCGCAACGCGCTGGAGGGTGCCACCCGGAGGGTCCTGCCTGTGTGGCGCCTGCCGAGCGATCCGGGCCACGGTCGTGCCCGTGGCACCAGCAGGAGCATGCAGCGCCGTCGGCTATGGGAGCGTGTCGCGCAACGCACCTGCGTCAGGTGATCGTGAGAGGGAGCACGACGGTGTCACGCAACGGGGACGACGAGGTCACGCTCCGCTGCCAGCGTCGGACGCGGTCCGGCACGGATGAATCCGGTGACGGATGGCAGCGTGCCCTGCGCGACCGGCCAGGAAGATCGCGTGCCGTGCGCGATGGTCTGCGGGCCAGGCGCGGGATCCAGCGTTGCAACGTGCGGGCAGCCCCGGCATGCGAGGCGCCGCAGCATCGCTTCGATGCGGCCGGCGGTGTCCGCCCTGACTGCCTCCGTGTTCCGTTAAGCGGGACCGGAGTGGCCGGCCGTGCCGGCTGGGCGCGGATGCGGCGCATCGGCCGCATCCGCGCGGGGCGATCAGCCCAGCGCGATCGACTGGTTCTTGCGCTCGGCCAAGCGCTTCTCGAGGTAGTGGATGTTCTGTCCACCGGCCTGGAAGCCCTTGTCGCGCATGATCCGCTGCTGCAGCGGGATGTTGGTCCTGATCCCGTCCACGACCATCTCGCTCAGCGCCACGCGCATGCGGCAGATCGCGGTCTCGCGGTCCGGCCCGTGCACGATCAGCTTGCCGACCATCGAGTCGTAGTTCGGCGGCACGCGATAGCCCTCGTAGATGTGGGTATCGACGCGCACGCCCGGGCCGCCCGGTGCATGGAAATGCTGGATCAGGCCGGGGCTGGGGATGAAGGTCTCCGGATCCTCGGCGTTGATGCGGCACTCGATCGCATGGCCTTCCAGCACCACGTCCTCCTGCCTGATCGAGAGCTTGTGGCCGGCGGCGATGCGCAGCTGCTCGGCGACCAGGTCGATGCCGGTGACCATCTCGGTGACCGGATGCTCGACCTGGATGCGGGTGTTCATCTCGATGAAGTAGAAGCGGCCGTTCTCGTACAGGAATTCGAACGTGCCGGCGCCGCGGTAGCCGATGCGGATGCAGGCCTCGGTGCAGACCTTGCCGATCTCGGCGCGCTGCTCGGCGGTGATGCCCGGTGCCGGCGCTTCCTCGACCACCTTCTGGTGACGGCGCTGCATCGAGCAGTCGCGTTCGCCCAGGTGGATCGCGTTGCCCTGGCCGTCGGCCAGCACCTGGATCTCCACGTGGCGCGGATTCTCCAGGAACTTCTCCATGTAGACCTGGTCGTTGCCGAACGCGGCCTTGGCTTCGCTCTTGGTGGTGGCAATGGCGTTGACCAGCGCGGCTTCGGAGTGCACGACGCGCATGCCGCGACCGCCGCCGCCGCCGGCCGCCTTGACGATGACCGGGTAGCCGATCTCGCGGGCGATCTTGACGTTGGTGGCCGCCTCGTCGCCGAGCGGGCCGCCGGAGCCGGGCACGCAGGGCACGCCGGCGTCCTTCATCGCGCGGATCGCCTCGACCTTGTCGCCCATCAGGCGGATCGTGTCGGCCTTGGGCCCGATGAAGATGAAGCCGGACTGCTCGACGCGCTCGGCGAAGGCCGCGTTCTCGGACAGGAAGCCGTAGCCCGGATGGATCGCCTGGGCGTCGGTGACTTCGGCCGCGGCGATGATCGAGGCCATGTTGAGGTAGCTGTCGGACGACGGCGCCGGTCCGATGCAGACCGACTCGTCGGCCATGGCCACGTGCTTGAGGTTGCGGTCCACGGTGGAGTGCACGGCGACGGTGCGGATGCCCATCGCATGACAGGCGCGCAGGATCCGCAGGGCGATCTCGCCGCGGTTGGCGATGACGACTTTATCGAGCATGGGTGCTCCTATCAGCCGATCACGAACAGCGGCTGGTCGAACTCGATCGGCTGGCCGGTCTCGCACAGGATGGCGACGACGGTGCCGGAGGTGTCGGCCTCGATCGGGTTGAACATCTTCATCGCCTCGATGATGCCCAGCGTGTCGCCGGCCTTGACCTGCTGGCCGACGCTGACGAAGGCCGGTTTGTCCGGTGCGGGCGACGCGTAGTACGTGCCGACCATCGGCGCGCGGACCACGTGGCCCGGCGGCAGCTCGGCGCCGGCCGGCTTGGCGCCGCCGGTGGCCGACTCGGTCGGCGAGCTCATCGGCATCGGCGCGGCAGCCGGGGCAGCCGCCGCCGGGGCGCGCACTTCCAGCGCGGCGGCCGGGGTGGCGACGGCATAGCCGCCGGTCGGGATGCGCGACAGGCGCACGCTCTCCTCGCCCTCCTTGATCTCGATCTCGGCGAGGTTCGATTCCTCGAGCAGGTCGATGAGCTTCTTGATTTTGCGGAGATCCATACAGGCCTCGTGGTTGGTGCGATGAAAAAAGCGGGCAGGCGCGGTTTACAGCCGCTGCAGCTGCCCGGTGCGGATCCGGGTGTGTTCGATCAGGCAGTCCAGGCGCGCGCTGTTGCGGCCGCTGCCGTCGATGGCGATGGCGTAGGCGGCCTCGCAGTCGTTGTCGCGGAAGACGATCCAGGCTTCCTGCGCCTGGTCGAGCGCATGCAGCGCCTGGTCGCAGGCGCTGATGCAGGACGCGCCGGCGGCCAGACGCTCGTTCGCGGCCTGCAGCGCGTGGCCGAGCGCGATGTCCAGGCGGTCGTACTCGGCGGCCTGGCAAAGGTCCTGCGGCATCGTGCCGCTCGGCGCCACGCAGTCGGCCGGGTCGAGCGTATCGGCGCGCGCATCGCTGCACGCTGCCGCCGGGCCCAGGGCCAGCAGCATCGCCAGGACCGCTCTCACGCGGCACCGCCCAGGCGGGTCAGCGCGGCATCCAGCGCATAGTGGTAGCTGTCGGCGCCGAAGCCGCAGACCACGCCGACCGCCTTGTCGCTGAAGTAGCTGTGCTGGCGGAACGGCTCGCGGGCGTGCGGGTTGGACAGGTGGATCTCGATGAAGGGGATCGCCACCGCGGCCAGCGCATCGCGCAGCGCCACCGAGGTATGGGTGAAGGCGGCCGGGTTGATCAGGATGAAAGCGGTGCCGTCCTCGCGCGCGGCCTGGACCCGGTCGACCAGCACGTGCTCGGCGTTGGACTGCAGGCTCTGCAGCGCGTGTCCGGCGGCCGCGGCACGCGCGGCGAGGTCGGCATCGATGTCGGCCAGGGTCGTGCGGCCGTAGACCTCCGGCTCGCGGGTGCCGAGCAGGTTGAGGTTGGGGCCGTGCAGGACCAGCAGATGGGCCATCGATGGGGAGCGTGCCTGAAAGGGCGGCAGTCTGCGCGAAGGCGCCATTACTGTCCAGTTCGGCGAAGATGACGGCGTTTCAATCGATTGTTTGAATCTGGTCGGTGGCGGACGACCGGGTGAAGTCGCCCGCGGGCGGTGCGCGGCGAACCACTGGAGCCGCTCAGCGCACCCAGCCGTCGATCTCGCCGTGCGCGAACGGCCCGAGCTTGCGCCGGACCACACGCCGGTCCGCGTCGATCAGCACCGTGTACGGCAGCAGGCCGCGGGTATTGCCCAGGCGGACGCTGGCGTCGGCCGGGCCGGGCGTGTCCAGCACGATCGGGTAGCCCACCGGCACGCGCTGCAGGAAGTCGGCCACCGCCTCCGGCGTGTCCAGGGCCAGGCCGATCACCTGGATGCCGGTGTCGCCCTGTTCGCGGGAGAAGCGTTCCAGTTCCGGCATTTCCTCGATGCAGGGCCCGCACCAGCTCGCCCAGACGTTGATCAGCAGCGGCCGGCCCGCCGCCAGCGCGACCAGATCGACCGGCGTGCCGTCCAGACCCGGCAGCTGCACCGGCGGCATCGCGTCGCCGGGTTCGGCGGCGGTCACGCCCGGTGGCGGCGCAGGCATGTCCGGATCGCCATGGCGGCCATGCCAGGTGCCGGCGAGCACCCCCAGCGCACCGGCGGCGACCGCGACCACGACCAGCCGCAGCGCCGGCCTCACCGGGTCGCCGCCCGCAGCAGCGCGTCCTCGAGCACGGCCGAGGTCAGCACCGGCGGCAGCACGGTCGGCGGCGCGCCGGGGCCGTAGATCACGTACAGCGGAACGCCGACCGCCTTGTGCGCTTCGAGGAAGGCGCTGATCTCCGGATCGGCATTGGTCCAGTCGCCTTTCATGTAAACCACCTCGCTGCGCGCGAGCATGGCGTGGAACGCATCGCCGGACAGCACGTTGCGCTCGTTGGCCTTGCAGGTGACGCACCAGTCGGCGGTCATGTTCACGAACACGACGCGGTCCTGCGCACGCAGGCGGTCGAGTTCGGCGGCCGAGTACGCCAGCGCACCCTCCGCCGGTGTCGCCGCTGCCGTTGGCGGCGCGATCCGGCTCACGCCCCAGACCGGGACAAGCGCCAGCACCACGAGCGCCAGCGGCAGCAGCGCCGCGCCGCGCCGGCCGCGCCAGCGGACCCGTTCGAACCACCACAACGCCAGCGCCAGCAAGGCCGCGCCGGCCAGGACCAGCGCGATCGCGTCGACCCCGCGCTGGCGGCCGAGGACCCAGAGCAGCCAGATCGCGGTCAGGTACATCGGGAAGGCCAGGACCTGCTTGAGCGTCTCCATCCACGCCCCCGGCCTGGGCAGCCGCTGCGCAACGCCCGGCACGAAGCCGATGAGCAGGAACGGCAGGGCCAGGCCCAGGCCCAGGGTCAGCAGCACCAGCATCGCCGCCGGCGCCGATGCGGTGAACGCATAGGCCAGGGCCGGCCCCATGAACGGGGCCACGCAGGGGCTGGCGACCACGCAGGCCAGCACGCCGGTGAAGAAGTCGCCGGCCGGGCCGCTGCGGGTAGCCAGGGCCTGGCCCATGCCGCCGAGCCCGCCGCCCAGGGTGAACACACCCGACAGGCTCAGGCCGACCGCGAACATCAGATAGACCAGGGTCGCGACGAACCAGGGGTGCTGCAGCTGGAAGCCCCAGCCCGCGGCCTGTCCGGCCGCGCGCAATGCGATCACCAGCATCCCGACCACGGCGAAGGCCACCAGCACGCCGGCGGTGTACCAGAGCGCGTGCCGCCGCGCATGGCTGCGGCTTTCCCCGCTCTGCGCCAGGCCGAGCGCCTTCAGCGACAGGATCGGCAGCACGCAGGGCATCAGGTTCAGTGCCAGTCCGCCCAGCAGGGCCAGCGCCAGGATGCCGAGCAGCTGGGCCGCGCCACCTTCGGGCGCGCGCGTGCGCTGCGCGTTGCCCGACGACGCGTCCGGCCCGCCGGCGATGGTCTGGTCCGCGGGCGGCGGTGCGGGCAGCCGTTCGGTGGCCGCCGCATCTGCCGCACCCGCCGCCGGCACGGCCTCGGTCGGCTCGGTGTCGCTGGCGGGCACGGCCGGCAGCGCCGCACGTGGCACCACGTTGGCGACCACGTCGGGCTTGCCCTCGGGCAGGTCCAGCCGGATCCGCCGGGTCATGGGCGGGTAGCAGATGCCGCCGTCCTGGCAGCCTTGGAACGTCACCACCAGCGTGGCCTTGCCCGCACGGGTGTGTTCGCGCAGCAGCGGCACCACCGCCTCGATCGGCTCGAAGTAGACGACGACTTCGCCGAAGTGTTCGTCGCGGTGGCGCGTGCCGGTGGGCCAGCGCGGCTTGCCGGTCTGCACGCCGTCGAGGCCCTCGAGCGCGAACGCGCTGCGGTCGCGGTAGATGTAATAGCCGGGCGCCGGCTGCAGGCGGACCAGCAGGCGGTTGCCGCCATCGGCGATCGCATCGACGGAGAACGCCTGCTGCTCCGGCAGCGCGGCCTGGCCCTGGAGCAGCCCGCGCAGCGGATTGCCCGCCGCCGACGGCGAGGTGCCGGTCGCGCCTGGCAGGGCTGCCAGCGGGTTGCCGCCGGCGGGCAGGGCGACCTTCAGTTCGCGGGTCTGCGGCGGGTAGCAGATGCCGGCGTCGGCGCACCCCTGGTACTTGATCTGCAGGGTCACCGGGCCGGCACTACTGGCCTGGCCACCTTCGAAGACGCCATCGAGGCGGGTCCGGTAGGTCTCCACCGGGCCGAAGAACTCGTCCACGTGCGGCTTGCCGGCCGGCAGGCGCAGGCTTCCGCCCTCCAGGCCGGACAGGGCCCGCACCTCGGTCCGATGGCGGTAGAGGTAGTAGCCGTCGGCGATCTGCCAGCGGATGTCGATCCGCCCACCCGGGCCCGGCTGGGCGCTGAGGACGAAGGCCTCGTCCACCGGCAGCAGGTCGTCGGCATCCACGGCGCGGGCAAGCGGGGTGACCGCCCAGGTCAGCAACAGCCCCAGCAGGGCCAACAGCGGCAGTCGATACGGCAACGACATGGAGTCAGTCTTCCTCATGGACTTCGGCGGCCGCCCAGGCCAGGTAGGCCGGCAGACCGCCGGCGGCTTCGACCGCGATCACCTCCGGGAGTTCGTAGGGATGCAGGGCCAGGATCCGCTCGGTCACGGCGGGCACGCGACTTGCTTGGGTCTTGATCACAAGCAAGGCCTCGTCCGAGCGCTCGATGGCACCCTGCCAGCGATAGGTTGAGCGCATGCCGGGCAGCACGCTCACGCAGGCCGCCAGCCGCGCCCCGACCAGGTCGTCCGCGATGGTGTCGGCTGCGGTGGGCGGGCAGGCGCAAAGGACGATCTGGAGCATGCGGGGGAGCGATGGCGCCGGCGTGGAATGACCCGCCATGGTAACCGGGACAAGGCGCGAGCCATTTTGCAAATCAACGGTTCAAGAATGTGAATAGTGATGGGCGTCAATTTTTTACTGCGTAGTAAACCGCTAGGCTTCCGTGCAAAATGCCGCCTGCTGCAGTGCGGCATGGCGCGGTCTGGACCGGTGCCGGGCAATTGGGGATGCCGGCACCTGGAACCAGCGGGTTCCGGCGAGACGACGGGGAGTCTTGGGGACGTGCACATGAAGCCTAGAGCGGGCGGTTTCACGCTGATCGAACTGATGATCGTGGTGGCGGTGATCGCCATCCTCGTGGCATTGGCGCTGCCCAGTTACATGGACTACGTCCTGCGAAGCAAGGTCCGGACGGCCCAGGCCGATCTGCAGGCGTTGTCGGCCGCCGTGGAAAACCATCGCCAACGCACGCTTTCCTATCCCGGCACGGCCGCCGACTCGACCGCTGCCGTACAGACTGCATTTCCGGGCTGGAGCCCGGCATCCAAGGCCGCGGATTTCGGCTTCAGCTATTCGACCACCAACGGCTATACGGTCTCGGCCGCAGGCGCGGCCGGCAAGCTGTCCGGCTGCACGTTGACGCTGAATGCCGACAACGCGCGCAGCCACGACGGCTGCACCGGGTTTGGCGACGTCTCATGGTGATTTCGCAGGCCAGGCATGGTGGCTTCACCCTGATCGAGCTGATGATCGGTGTCGCGATCATGGCGCTGCTGCTGCTGGCGGCTGCGCCATTCACGATGGACTGGGTGGACAGCGCGCGTCAGATGCGCGCCCGCAGCAACCTGATCGAGGCGGTGGGTCAGGCGCGTGCGCTGGCCATGCGCAATCCTGAGGCGGTCTCGTCCGGTGTCGCCGTTGCCGCGGTGCTGTACCAGCCTGGCCAGAACGCATTGTGCGTAGTGACCCGCGAGTCCGGCGCATGGCTGGCGTCGACCTGTCTGGCGGACGGCAAGTCCTGTGCGGACAAGGACACCGGCAAGGCTGCGACCGGGGTGTCCTGGCTGGGCTGCATCAGCAGTCCGGGCAACAGTCTGGCGATGAAGGTCGCCGACGTGGATTTTCTGTGCGCTGCCTACGACAGTCGCGGCCGGCAGCTGGACACGACCGATCTGGTGGCCTCGGCGTGTGTTTCGCCGGACGGCGCATCGGTGTCGATCACGGCGGGCAGCCAGGAGGGAGTCGATGTCTCGCTTCTCTGAGCGCCAGGTCCGGTCGGGCCTCCAGCGCGGCGACGTCCTTCTCGAGGCCCTCCTGGGCGTTCTGATCACGGCGCTGGTGGGGGCCGGGATGGCGCACGTGGCTTCCCGCATCTCGGTCAGCCATCGCGATGCCAAGATCGAGGCGCTGGCGGTCGAGCGCATGCGCGATCTGCTTCAGAACAAGGGCGTCGCGCTGTGCACGCTGCCCGAGACCGATCGCCAGTTCACGCTGCCCGATGGGGAGGTCGTGACTCCGGAGGTGGACTGCCCGGAGGTGGCCGCCAGCATCGAGCTCACGCTCGGTGAGGCCGCCGGCGCCATTTCCACCGTCACGCCCGACGAGATTCCACGGGAAGTGATCCTCAGCGTCGCTGCCGCCGATCTCGGTCTGGGCGACGCGGAGGGACAGCCCGCGCTGGTCGTGGGAACACGGCAACTGCCGGCGGAGGGATCATGAAGGCGCGTCCGTTTCTTCGGCGTCCTTCCCGCCGTCAACGCGGCCAGACGTTGATCAGCATGATGGTCGGGCTCGTCATCTCGCTGCTGACCATCGCGGCGATGCTCGCGATCTACAAGATGATGATCGAAATCTCGGGAAACGCATCGCGTTCGGCCCTGCGCGATGGGCAGGTGGCGCTTGCGATGCTGGCGACCCAGATCGAGATGCAGCAAGCCGGTTATGCGATCCCCGAGACCGATACGCAGCCCCGGATCGATGTCTCGGAGGAGCGGGTGGTCTGGCGCTACAGGGCGGGGACTTCCGCATCCGCCACGTCGTGCGCCGGCGTGGAAATCCTGCGTCAGGCATCGGGTGCGCGCGAGGCTGGCGTCTATGCGCTGACGCCTTCCGCCTGCGCAAGTCCGAATGGCTGGGTGGCCGACGGATACAGCCTCCTCGCCTCGAAGGAGGCCTTCTTCGTGCCGGTCAACCGCGACGGCACCGCGATGACCGATGAGGTCGGCGCCAACCTGCTGGCCAATGCCGTGTTCGAGCACAAGGACGGTTCGGCTGGCGACGCCTGTGGCCTCCCGTACGCCCAGCAACTGGGTGGTACCGCGCCCTCATCGCAACGCGTGATCCTGAAGGCGGGCGATGACACCGACGCCGGCATCCTCTTTTCCGTCTGTCTGCCCAATCTCGCCGCCGCGACATCGGGTGGTGCGGGCACCGCACCCGATGGGGCATCGTGATGACGTCACGCACCACCACCATTCCGTGTCGTCGACGCACCCAGCGCGGCATCGCCACGATCCTCATCCTGCTGCTGGTGGCGCTGGCCGTCACTGTCACTGTGCTGATCGTGGCGTACTCGCTGCGTGGCGGACAGCAGCGGCAACTGACGGTGCACGCCACGACGGCTGCCCAGGGCGCTGCGTGGCGGGGCGTGGAGGTGTTGCGCGCGGGCCTGAGCAATGTGGCGGCGAGCCAGGTCAGCGCATGGTCGAACCGGGACGGATGGGATCTGCTGGACCAGGGCTCGGTGATTCCCGCCTCCGGTTCCGGGTCGACCGGCGTCGGGCAGGCCAGCGGTGGTGGATCCATGCCTGCCTCTGGCGGCGCGGGCGGCGGCGGTGGCTGGGTCGCCACCTGCGACAGTACGGATTCGGCAAGCGGCGTGATTCATGTCGATGGCCTCGATGGCCTCGGCATCAATCGTGCGCGGCTGGTGGAGGTCTGCCGCACGGCGACAAACGGGATCTACCGCGTCACCGCCCAGGTGACCGGTACCGCAGGCGAAGGAAGCGCGCTGACCACGTCCACGGTCGAAGTCGTCTACACCGTCACGCCCGGCAGCGGCTCCTCCGGTGGCGTCTGCGCATCGATACCGCCGGCGCTCATGGTGTTCAACGGCGATCTCAACATCACCGGCGGCTCGCTAGGTGTGACGGGTAATTCGGGCGACCAGTACGAGAACATCGCGGTGTCTGGAAATCTCACCGTCGGCAGTTCGTCGTCGGCGCGGATTTCAGGTTGTGCCAAAGGCAACATCACGCTCAGTGGCGGCGGCATTACGTCCAACGGTCATCTGCATGCGGAAGGGGCGATCAGCGTTTCCAGCATGACGCCACCGGACGGCACCACCTTCTGGGCACGCGCGATCACACTGGACGGGTCCTCGTCCGGCGCTCGCTATGCTGCATTGAAGGCAGGTGCCTACGCGGCATCGGTGATGGTGGGGGATGCGGTGGTCGGCAGTACGCGCGTGGGCGGCACCCTGATCCCGTCCACCGCCGCCGGCGGCATTCCGTGGACCACGGGCGTGGTGGTGCCGAGTGCCCAGTCCGCGACCTTCGTGGTGACATTGACCGACAACAGTCAATTCGTGTTCGATCCGCGCGACCTGACCATCGATTCTGCGACGGGCTTGATCAGCGGCGCTGCCGCAGCGGGCGAGCGGCTGCAGGGCGAAGGAACGATGCCCGACAGTTTCGTGCTGCGTTCCGGCTCGATCTTCGGAGGAGGGGTGACGGCGCAGGGTCTTGCAACAACCGGCCTGGTCTGGGGCCATGATGTCTCGCTTGGCCTCAACAATGGCGGTGGGCTGACCGGTTCGGCCAACGTCACCCGTCTGCAGAGCAACGGCAATCTCCAGCTCGGCACCGGCACGATCCAGACCCTGGTTGGCGGCGGTGAGCTCTGGGCGCGTGGCGGTGGCCGCAGCTCATCGACCAACCACTGGAACTTCCCGAAGGTCTCGTCATCCGGACGCATCGCCGGGCAGATCTACTATTCGGGGAGCCGGACGCTTCTTCCGCCGGTCGAGGGGCCTGCGGCCGCAGGCGTCCAGGCAGCCCAGACCGGCACGTCGCCAGGCCTCCCGGGCATTCCCTTCTGCGACGCTCGGGTCAAGGCGGTCGACGCGGAGGCCTACAAGGCCCAGGCCAACTACATCTTCGAGTTCCGCGATGGCGCCCCGGTGCTCACCATCCGCAACGTGAAGACCGCTGCCGGCGCGTCGATCGACGGCACCTACAACCTGGCAACCGGTGACCTGCGCCGGATGCCTGCGGGGACGGGCAACCCGTTCCTGACCTGCAACTGGCAGACCGATCCCAACAACGGGGGGGCGCATTGCTTCCGCGACGCGACGGTCGGCGGCGGCTGGAAGGTGACGGGCGTATCGAACTTTCCGAAGGGCGTGGTCTGGTTCGATGGTCCGTTCACCGTCGATGGCACGGCTGGCGGGATGAACCTGATCAACACGATCACCGGGACCGGCAAGGTGTCGCTGACCCAGGCCGGTCATGGCGAGTTGATCGCGCCGAACTTCTCGACCCCGGGCACCGTCTGCGGTGGCGCCTTCTGGCCGACCAACCTGTGTGACAAGAGCGGTGCCACGCCGGCTTTCGCTCAGTGGACCGACCAGGATGGCAACTCACACGTCGGTCTGCCGATCGGCAATGTCGCGATCGCCACCGAGGGAGCGGGAGCGTTGTCCGGTTGGAACATCTACGGTAGCGTCATCCTTGGCCGCAATCTGGAAACGGCAGCCAACGTGACCGTGGTGCAGGGCACGTTGACGGTCGGTGCGAACCAGCCCAACAGCACGACACTGATCGACCAGGGCGGCGCCCAGATCAAGGTGCCCACGACGTCGGACCAGGTCTTCGTGCCGGTCTGCGAGGCCACGCCGGCGATCCCGGCGGTGGACGGGCAGGTCCAATGGAGCCGCTACCTCTGATGGTCACATCGGGCCGCCTTCGGGCGGCCCGATCGTTTTGGGCATCACACCCCTTGAAAGGCCCCACGGGACCCCCATCTGCCTGAAGACCGCCCCGGCGCAAGGCAGCCCCTTCGACGCGGCCGCGGTTCTGGCACTCGCAGGGTGCGAGTGCTAGACTCGCCACCTAAATTCCAACCCTGTCAATCACTTAACGAGGATTGAGATGAGCAACATCAAGCCCCTGTACGACCGCGTCGTGATCAAGCGCACCGAGGAAGAGAAGGTTTCGGCCGGCGGCATCGTGATTCCGGACTCGGCCACCGAGAAGCCGATCAAGGGCGAAGTCGTCGCCGTCGGCGCCGGCAAGGTGCTGGACAACGGCAACGTGCGCGCCCCGGTGGTGAAGGTCGGCGACCAGGTGCTGTTCGGCAAGTACAGCGGCACCGAGGTCAAGTTCGACGGCGCCGAGTACCTGGTGGTGAAGGAAGACGACATCTTCGCCGTCATCGGCTGAGCGTCGCTTTCTCCCGCACGACCCCGAACATCCACGCATTCGTTTTGAGGAATCACTGAAATGGCAGCCAAAGAAGTCCGCTTCGGCGAAGACGCACGCGCCCGCATCCTGAAGGGCGTCAACACCCTGGCCAACGCGGTCAAGGTCACCCTGGGCCCGAAGGGCCGCAACGTCGTGCTCGAGAAGAGCTTCGGCGCCCCGACGATCACCAAGGACGGCGTGTCCGTCGCCAAGGAGATCGAGCTGGCCGACAAGTACGAGAACATCGGCGCGCAGATCGTCAAGGAAGCCGCTTCCAAGACTTCCGACATCGCCGGTGACGGCACCACCACCGCCACCGTGCTGGCGCAGGCGTTCATCCGCGAGGGCCTGAAGGCCGTCGCCGCCGGCATCAACCCGATGGACCTCAAGCGCGGCATCGACAAGGCCGTCGTGGCCGCCGTCGGCGAGCTGAAGAACCTGTCCAAGCCGACCGCCGACGACAAGGCGATCGCCCAGGTCGGCACGATCTCGGCCAACTCGGACGAGTCGATCGGCAACATCATCGCCGAGGCGATGAAGAAGGTCGGCAAGGAAGGCGTGATCACGGTCGAGGAAGGCTCGGGCCTGGAGAACGAGCTGGACGTGGTCGAGGGCATGCAGTTCGACCGCGGCTACCTGTCGCCGTACTTCATCAACAACCAGCAGAGCCAGTCGGCCGATCTGGACGACCCGTTCATCCTGTTGCACGACAAGAAGATCTCCAACGTGCGTGACCTGCTGCCTGTCCTCGAGGGCGTGGCCAAGGCCGGCAAGCCGCTGCTGATCGTCGCCGAGGAAGTCGAGGGCGAGGCCCTGGCGACCCTGGTGGTCAACACCATCCGCGGCATCGTCAAGGTCGTCGCCGTGAAGGCGCCGGGCTTCGGCGACCGTCGCAAGGCGATGCTGGAAGACATGGCCACCCTGACCGGCGGCACCGTGATCTCCGAGGAAGTGGGCCTGTCGCTGGAGAAGGCCACGATCAAGGATCTGGGCCGCGCCAAGAAGGTGCAGGTCTCCAAGGAGAACACCACCATCATCGACGGCGCCGGCGATACGGCCGCCATCGAGTCGCGCATCAAGCAGATCAAGGCACAGATCGAAGAGACCTCTTCGGACTACGACCGCGAGAAGCTGCAGGAGCGCGTGGCCAAGCTGGCCGGCGGCGTTGCGGTGATCAAGGTCGGTGCCTCGACCGAGATCGAGATGAAGGAAAAGAAGGCCCGCGTCGAAGACGCCCTGCACGCGACCCGCGCTGCGGTGGAAGAAGGCGTGGTCCCGGGCGGCGGCGTCGCCCTGATCCGTGCGCTGAAGGCCGTCGAAGGCCTGAAGGGCATCAACCCGGACCAGGACCTGGGCATCGCGATCACCCGTCGCGCGCTGGAAGCCCCGCTGCGCGAGATCGTCGCCAACGCCGGCGAAGAGCCGTCGGTCGTCGTCAACCGCGTCAAGGAAGGCGAAGGCAACTTCGGCTACAACGCGGCCACCGGCGAGTTCGGCGACATGATCGCGTTCGGCATCCTGGACCCGACCAAGGTCACCCGTTCGGCCCTGCAGCACGCGGCCTCGGTCGCCGGTCTGGCGATCACCACCGAAGCGGTGGTGGCCGAGCTGCCGAAGAAGGACGAGCCGGCTGCTCCGGGCGGCATGGGCGGCATGGGCGGCATGGATTTCTGATCCAGCCCGCACCGTTGTAGCGTCATCGAAAACCCCGCCGCGAGGCGGGGTTTTCTTTTGTCCGGCAACAGCCGTGCGGCCTGGCAGCGCTTCGGGAAGAGCGGGGCGATGCGGGCAAGTGCAGAACATCAGAACATCCGGAGCCGGCCGGTCCGGCGCGCGCACGGATGGCGCCCGCGATGCGCCAGGAAGGACGGGTGTCCGATGGTGCCGGGCCGGCCTTGGCCCATCCGTGTCCAGTAGTGATCGCGGCCGCCGACCTGCTTCCGTGGCGGGAGCGGGCTGTGCATCACGCAGATGCCGCACGCGGCCGACGCTGTGCGGCCAGCGCCTCGGAGCTGCAGGAACCCAGGTCCACCGCGGACGACGATGCGCCGCCGGAGGCATCACGTGCCCCTGCCGCTTGAACATGCACGCCGCGCCGCCCGGAACCTGGCGTTGTCGGGGAGGTGATCGAACGCGGCTGTCGGACGCTTCCGAATCGCACGCTCCGCTGCATGCGCCACGCCATTGACGCATCACGGCGGAGGGATCGCCGGTGCTCGTGCCGGCGTCCACGCGCGGCTCCCACGCCGGGCAGGTGCAAGGGCTGCGTCCCGTCCGGGCGATGGCCGTGCTGGCGGGCGATCCTTGCGGACAGCGGCCCTTGGAGCTCCGCGCGCAGGCGACGTTGCTCCTGAAACGGTTGCGCGGCCGGAAAACGGCTGTTATCAATGGCGCCGTGAACACATCGCGCGCCAGCCTCTACTTTTGGTACTACTTTCCGAAGCCACAGGCGGAGGAAGGGGTACGCGCGCTCTGAAGTTCGAGCCAACAGACACCCCCGAAAGCCGCCAGCGACCCTGGCGGCTTTTTTGTCGCCAGTCTCCGGCGGGAAACCGAATACCCGATTCCCAGGAGCACGACCCATGGCACCCCACACCGACGACCTGCGCATCCGCCGCATCGATGCGCTGGTCCAGCCCGCCGAACTGATCGCGCGGCTTCCCTGCGACGAGTCCGCGTCGGACACCGTCGCCGACGGCCGGCGCGCGCTGCACGCGATCCTGCACGGGCAGGACGACCGTCTCGCCGTCGTGATCGGGCCCTGCTCGATCCACGACCCGAAGGCCGCGCTCGAGTACGCGCGCCGGCTGCGGCCGCTGCGCGACACGCTCGGCGACGCGCTGGAGATCGTGATGCGCGTGTACTTCGAGAAGCCACGTACCACGGTCGGCTGGAAGGGCCTGATCAACGACCCGCATCTGGACGGCAGCTTCGACATCAACCACGGCCTGCACCTGGCGCGCTCGCTGCTGCGCGAGATCAACCTGATGGGCCTGCCGGCCGGCTGCGAATACCTGGACACGATTTCGCCGCAGTACATCAGCGACCTGGTCGCCTGGGGTGCGATCGGCGCGCGCACCACCGAGAGCCAGATCCATCGCGAGATGGCCTCCGGCCTGTCCTGCCCGGTCGGTTTCAAGAACGGCACCGACGGCAACGTGCGCATCGCCGCCGATGCGGTGATGGCCGCCTCGCACGCCCATCATTTCCTGGCCGTCACCAAGGACGGCCGCTCGGCCGTGGCGACCACCGCCGGCAACCCGGACTGCCACGTGATCCTGCGCGGCGGCAGGACGCCGAATTACGATGCGGCCAGCGTGCAGGCCGCCAGCGAGGTGCTGGCGAAGGCGGGACTGCCGACGCGGCTGATGATCGACGCCAGCCACGCCAACAGCGGCAAGAATCCGGACAACCAGCCGGCGGTGATCGACGACATCGCGCGTCAGATCGAGGCCGGCGATGCGCGCATCGTCGGCGCGATGGTCGAAAGCCATCTGGTCGGCGGGCGCCAGGACCTGATCGACGGCCGGGCGCCGACCTACGGCCAGAGCATCACCGACGGTTGCCTGGACTGGGAGGCGTCGGTGGCGGTGCTGGAGCGGCTGGCGGCGGCGGTACGCATGCGGCGCGCGCAGCGCGAGGACATCGCGGCCGCCTGACGCGGTTGCGCCGGAGCAGCGCGGCAGCCCCCGGCATACCGCGGCTCGCGAAGCGCGTGTGATACTCGCCCGCGGTCCACGCATGGCGTGCACCGGCACGCCGCGCGGGAACGGAACGACCACGCGGCCTGGATGGCCCGGCTGCGCTCTGGCGTGCACGGGCCGCGCGTTCCGCTGCAGAGGCCGGCCCGATGCGTCTGATCCGCCCGATGGCGATGCTGCTTGCGTGCGCGTTCCTGCAGCCCAGCGTGGCATCCGCGGATGAGGGGCTGTCCGCGGCGCTGACCGCGCAGCTGGAACGAAACCGGGTGCGTTACGGCATCGCCGGGCAGGCCCTGCTGGTGATCGACGATGGCCGCGTCGTGTTCCGCGGCGTGGAGGGTCTGGCCGACGTCGGCACCGGGACGCCGGTCGCGGCCGACCACGTCTTCGCCGGCTACTCGCTGAGCAAGCTGTTCGTCAGCGTGCTGGTGCTGCAACTGGTCGAGCAGGGACGGGTGGACCTGGACACCGCGGTCGGCACCTACGTGCACGGGTTGCCTGCGCACTGGCGCTCGATCGCGGTCCGCGATTTCCTCGACCACACCTCCGGCGTACCGGAGTACTTCGACCCGCAGCACGACGACAACGCCGCGCTGGAGACGTCCCTCCCCGCCACGCTGGACGCGGTCTGGGCCGCCCTGGCGGACCGGCCACTGGCGTTCGCGCCCGGCACCGACATCCGCTACACCCAGACCAACTATCTGGTGCTGAGCGCAGTGCTGGTCGCGCAGTACGGCACGCCGTATCCGCGGATCGTCGATGAGCGCCTGCTGCGTCCGCTGCGGCTGCGCCACACCTGGCTCGGCCGGCCGCAGGCCCCCGTCCAGGTGGTGACCCGGTACACGGGCCGGCAGGGACGGCTGGCAGAGGCGCCGGACATCACATGGCCCGACTACGCCATGGGCCATGCCGGGCTCCACATCACGCTGGACGATCTCGGGCGGTTTCTGCAGGCGGTGAACGCGGGCGAGCTGGTCGATCGCGCGGTGCTGCGCAGGGCGTGGCAGCCACGCACATTGCCGGATGGACGCCGCGGATGGTTCGCAGGCGGATGGGAGCAGGGCCGGAGCGGTGCGTACCGGCTGCTCGGGCACGATGGCGGCGCGCAGGTGCGCGTGCGGATCGTGTTCGACGAGGCGCGGCAGGACGGCGGCTGGATCATCGCCTACCTGACCAATGGCAGCGCGAAGAACGTGTGGTCGCGCACGCTGGTGGACGGGGTGATGGCGCGGATCGCGCCGGAGCGGTTCCCGGTGGAAGCCTTGAGCGAGTCACTGCAGGATGTCGCGCTGCGCGTTTCCGAGGACGGCGACGTGGAGGCACAGGCTGCTGCGATCCGCGCGTCGACGTCGCTGGACGACGCGGCGCTCGAGCGCGCAGTCAACAACGCCGGCTACGGCATCCGCGAGAACTTCGGGACCGGGCCGGCCCTGCGGGTGTTCGCGCTGAACACCGTGCTGTTTCCCGCATCGGCCAACGCCTGGGACAGCCTGGCGGAAACGCATGCGCTGGCGGGCGACGCGGCACGGGCGCAGCAGCTGTACGAGCGCGCCCGCACGCTTGCATCACCTGGTGCGCCGGCGGTGCGGCAGTAGGCGCTGTCCGCGCTTCCGGGAAAGGACGACTGGCACGGATGAGTCCGCTTCGGGCGCTTCCTGCCGATGCGCGGCAACGTGTCATCGCCCGTCCGTGAGCGCGCGCTGCACATCGGCTCACGGAACGCGGATCAGATGGAGGCGTAAGCGGATTCCAGCGCGCGCGGCCCCGGCTGCCCGTGCGTGCGGTTTCAGAAACGCACGCATCCGTCCTGCACCGCGCTCCCGCTCTCCGCCATCTGCCGTCAGGGCATGCTCGCGACGGCGCTCGAGGCGCGTCGCGGAGGAGCCGGGCTCAGCGCTCCTGCGGCGCCGCTTCCGGCACGGCGGCCGGGCGCGTCCAGCGCTGCCGCAGCCGCGCCAGCGCCAGGTAGATCGCCGGCGTGGTGTACAGGGTCAGCACCTGGCTGACGGCCAGGCCGCCGACGATGGCCAGGCCCAGCGGCCGGCGCATCTCCCAGCCTTCGCCGGTGGCGATCATCAGCGGCAGCGTGCCGAGCAGGGCGGCGATGCTGGTCATCAGGATCGGCCGGAAGCGCAGCCGTGCGGCCTCGTGGATGGCGGTGTGCGGGTCCTTGCCCCCGCGCTGCGCGGACAGGGCGAAGTCGACCATCAGGATGGTGTTCTTCATCACCACGCCGACCAGCAGGAACAGGCCGAGCATCGAGATCAGATTGAGTTCGCTGCCGAACCAGATCAGCGCGACCAGCGCGCCGACGCCGGCCGACGGCAGGCTCGACACGATCGCCAGCGGCAGCACGTAGCTCTCGTAGAGGATGCCGAGGACGATGTAGACCGCGACGATTGCGCCCAGAATCATCCACAGCTGGCGGTCGCGCAGCTTCTGCAGGCCGTCGGCCGCATCGCCGTGCCGGGCCTGGATCGCGACCGGCAGCATCAGCTGCGCGAGCGCGTCGTCGATGGCGACCATCGCGTCCTCCAGCCGCACGTCCGGCGCCAGCGCGAAGTCGACGCTGGTGCTGGCGAACTGCTGGCGATGCTGCACGCGGTCATTGGCCATGCCGTAGCGGTAGCTGGCGAAGGCCGACAGCGGCACCCGGCGGCCGTCGCCGGCGATCGCGTAGACCCGGTCCAGCGTGTCCGGCGTCTGCGTGTAGCGCGGGTCCAGTTCCATCACCACGCGGTACTGGTTGAGGCTGTCGTAGTGGGTGGCGACCTGGCGCTGGCTGAAGGAGTTGTCGAGCACGTCGGCGATCGTGCGCACGTCCACGCCCAGCCGGGCCGCAGCGTCGCGGTCGATCTCCAGCACCACCTGGCGCGCGCCTTCGTCGCCGGCCGCTTCCACGTCGGTCAGCTGCGGCAGTTTCGACAACGCATCCTGGATGCGCGGCGTCCACAGCCGCAGCAGGTCCAGATCGTCGGACAGCAGGCGTAGGTCGTACTCGCCGTTGTCGCCGCCGCCACCGCCCAGGTTGATGTCCTGGTCGACCCACAGGCCCATGCGTCCGCCCGGAATCTGCGGCATCTGCGGGCGCAGGCGGTCGATGATCTGCTGGCTGGCCACGCCGCGCTCGTGCAGCGGCTTGGCCTGGATCAGGATGAAGGCGTTGTTGACGCCGCTGCTGCCGCCGACGAAGCCGCCGATCTCGGCGATGCCTGGATCGGACAGCAGCAGTTGCCGGTACTGCGCCAGTTTCGGCTGCATCACCTGGAACGACAATCCGTCGTCGCCACGGGCGAAGCCGCGCAGCTGGCCAGTATCCTGGCGCGGCACCACGCCCTTGGGGACCTGGCCGAACAGCCAGATGTTCAGCCCGACCACGGTGACGAAGCCCAGCAGCATCGCCGGCAGGAAGCGCAGGGTGGCGTCCAGCGAGCCGAGGTAGCCGTCGCGGATCCGGTCGAAATGACGCGTCGCGAAGCGCGCCAGCGGATTGCGCGCGGGCGGCGCATCGTTGGCGGCGGCCGCATCGCGCCGGCGCAGCAGGCGCGCGCACAGGCTGGGCGTGAGGCTCAGCGAGACCAGCAGCGACACGCCCATCGCCGCGACCAGGGTGATCGAGAACTCGCGGAACAGACGCTCGACGAAATCGTCCAGAAACAGGATCGAGATGAACACCACGGCCAGCGCGATGTTCATCGACAGCAGCGTCGCGCCGACCTCGCCGGCGCCGCGCAGTGCGGCCTGCAGCGGCGGCTGGCCCTGCTCGAGATGCCGCGAGATGTTCTCCAGCACCACGATCGCATCGTCCACCACCAGCACCGTGGCCACGATCAGCGCCATCAGCGACAGCGTGTTGAGCGAGAAGCCGAGCATCCAGATGATCGCCAGCGCGCCGGCCAGCGACACGGGAATCGCGAAGGTCGGCAGCAGCGCCGCGCGCAGGTTGCCGAGGAACGCCAGCACCACCAGCACGACCAGCGCGATCGCCAGCAGCAGGGTGACCTGGGCCTCGCGCAGGGTGGCGCGGATCACCGGCGAGCGGTCGACCACCACGGTCATTTCGGCCGCAGCCGGCAGCAGCGCGCGCAGCACCGGCAGCTGCGCGTGGATCGCATCGACGGTCTCGATGATGTTGGCCTGCGGCTGGCGGTTGATCACCAGCAGGATCGCGTCGCGTTCGTTGTGGAAGCCGGCCGCGTAGCGGTCCTCGGTGCCTTCGCCGACATTGGCCACATCGCCCAGCCGCACCGGGCGGCCGTCGCGCCAGGCGATCAGCAGGTCGCGGTAGTCCTGCGCGGTGCGCAGTTGCAGGTTGGCCTCGATCTGCCAGCGGCGTTGGCCTTCCTCGACGCTGCCCAGCGGACGCAGCGCGTTGGCGTCGCGGATCGCGCTAGCCACCTCGTCCAGTGCCAGGCCCTGGTGGTTCAGGGCGTTCGGATCCAGCGACACACGCACCGCCGGCAGCGAGCCGCCGCCGATGTTGACCTGGCCCACGCCGGGAATCTGCGCCAGCTTCTGCGCGATGATCGTGGCGGCCACGTCGTAGAGCTGGCCGCGCGACAGCGTGTCCGAGGTCAATGCCAGCGCCATCACCGGCGCCTGCGAGGGATTGATCTTGCGGTAGGTCGGCAGGCCGGGCATGCCGCTGGGCAGCTGGCTGCGCGCGGTGTTGATCGCGGCCTGCACGTCGCGCGCGGCGTCGTCGATGTCGCGGCCCAGGTCGAAGCGCAGGTCGATCCGTGCCGAGCCCTGCGAACTGCTGGAACGGATCTCGGTGACGCCGGGGATCGTGCCCAGCGCACGCTCCAGCGGCGTGGCCACGCTGGCGGCCATCGTCTCCGGGCCGGCGCCGGGCAGGCGCGCGTCGACGTTGATCGCCGGGTAGTCGACCTGCGGCATCGGCGACACCGGCAGCATCGCCCAGGCCAGCGCGCCGGACAGCAGCACCGCCACCGCCAGCAGCACGGTGCCGACCGGGCGTTCGATGAACACGCGCGACAGGTTCATGCCGCGCTCCGGCGCAGCGCGTGGGCGTGCGTCATGCCGGCTCCAGCCCGGCGTCGGACGTGGTGCGGCGGCGCCTGGAGAGACGATCGAAGAACAGGTAGATCACCGGCGTGGTGAACAGGGTCAGCACCTGGCTGACGATCAGGCCGCCGACCATCACCAGGCCCAGCGGCTGGCGCAGTTCGGCACCCGAACCGTTGGACAGCATCAGCGGGATCGCGCCGAACAGCGCCGCCAGCGTGGTCATCAGGATCGGCCGGAAGCGCAGCAGCGCGGCCTGGTGGATCGCCTGCTGCGGGGCCATGCCCTGTTCGCGTTCGGCCTCCAGCGCGAAGTCGATCATCATGATCGCGTTCTTCTTGACCAGGCCGATCAGCAGGATGATGCCGATCACCGCGATCAGGTCCAGGCTGCGGCCGCTGAGCAGCAGCGCCAGCAGCGCGCCGACGGTGGCCGAGGGCAGGGTGGAGAGGATGGTGATCGGGTGGATGTAGCTCTCGTAGAGCACGCCCAGCACGATGTACATCACCACCACCGCGGCCAGGATCAGCCACAGCGTGGACGACAGCGAGTTGCGGAACGCGTCGGCCGCGCCCTGGAAGCGCAGCTCGATGCTGGGCGGCACGTCCATGTCGGCGCGCACGCGCTCGACCGCGGCCACCGCCTCGCCGAGCGAGGCACCGGGCGCGAGGTTGAACGACACCGTCACCGCGGGGAACTGGCCGACATGGTTGACCAGCAGCGCGGACGACTGCTCGACCACGCGCGCAATGCCCGACAGCGGCACCTGCTGGCCGTCGGCACCCGGCACGCGGATGCGGCCGATCGCATCGGGACCGAGCTGGAAGTCCGGCCGCGCCTCCAGCACCACCCGGTACTGGTTGGACTGGGTGAAGATGGTCGAGATCTGGCGCTGGCCGAAGGCGTCGTACAGCGCATCGGCGATGGAACGCACGCTGACGCCCAGGCGCGCGGCGGCGTCGCGGTCGATCTCGATCCAGGCCTGCAGGCCCTGGTCCTGCAGGTCGCTGGCGACATCGGCCAGCGGCCCGGCCTGGCCCAGCTGCTCGACGATGCGCGGCGTCCACTGCGCCAGCAGCGCCGCGTCCGGCGTGGTCAGCACGAACTGGTACTGGGTGCGGCTGATCCGGTCCTCGATGCCCAGCTCCTGCACCGGCTGCAGGTACAGGGCGATGCCCGGCACCTGCGCCGCCCGCTCGCGCAGGCGCTCGATCACCTCCAGCGCGCCGGCATCGCGCTCGGCATGCGGCTTGAGCTCGATCAGGAAACGCCCGCTGTTGAGCGTGGCGTTGCTGCCGTCGACGCCGATGAAGGACGACACGCTGGCCACGTCGGCGTCCTGCAGGATCGCATCGGCCAGCGCCTGCTGGCGCTGCGCCATCGCACCGAAGGACACCGACTGCGGCGCCTCGCTGATGCCCTGGATCATGCCGGCGTCCTGGATCGGGAAGAAGCCCTTGGGGACAGCCAGATACAGCAGCACGGTCAGGGCCAGGGTGGCGACAGTGGCGACCAGCATCGTCGGCTGGTGGCGCAGTACCCAGACCAGACAGCGGTCGTAGAACCCGATCACGCGGTCGAAGTAGTCGCCCTGCTGGTGCGACTCCCCGTGCGCTGCATGCACATCGCCCTCCTCGCCGTCGCGGCGGGTGGCGTGGCCGGCGCGCAGGAAACGCGCGCACATCATCGGGGTCAAGGTCAGCGACACCACCAGCGAGATGCCGATGGCCACCGCCAGGGTGATCGCGAACTCGTGGAACAGCCGGCCGACGACATCGGCCATGAACAGCAGCGGGATCAGCACCGCGATCAGCGACAGGGTCAGCGAGATCAGGGTGAAGCCGATCTGTTTCGCGCCTTTCAGCGCCGCGTCCATCGGCTTTTCGCCGCGCTCGATGTGGCGGGCGATGTTCTCCAGCATCACGATCGCGTCGTCGACGACGAAGCCGGTGGCGATCGTCAGCGCCATCAGGGTCAGGTTGTTGAGCGAGAAGCCGGCCAGCAGCATCACCCCGAAGGTGCCGACCAGCGACAGCGGCACCGCGATGCTGGGGATGATCGTGGCCGGGATGTTGCGCAGGAACACGAAGGTGACCATCACCACCAGGCCGATCGCGATCACCAGCTCGTGCTGGACGCCGCGGATCGAGGCGCGGATCGATTCGGTGCGGTCGCTGAGCACCTCGACGTCGACGCCGGCCGGCAGCGTCGCCGACAGCTGCGGCAGCAGCTCGCGCACGCGGTCAACCACCTCGATCACGTTGGCGCCGGGCTGGCGCTGGATGTTCACCAGGATCGCCGGGGTGCGGCCCGACCACGCGGCCAGGTGCCGGTTTTCGGTGCCGTCGGAGATCTCGGCCACGTCGCCCAGGCGCAGCGGCGCGCCGTCGCGCCAGGCCAGGATCAGCGCGCGGTATTCCTCGGGCGAGGCCATCTGGTCGTTGGCGTCGAGCAGGATCTGCCGCACCGGGCCGTCGAAGCTGCCCTTGGGCGCATTGACGTTGGCCGCGGTGATCGCGCTGCGGATGTCGCCCATGCCCAAGCCATTCGACGCAAGCGCCGTGGGATTGACCTGCACGCGGACCGCCGGCCGCTGGCCACCGGCCAGGCTGACCAGGCCGACGCCGGGCACCTGCGACAGACGCTGGGCCATGCGCGTGTCGACCAGGTCGTAGACCGCCGGCAGCGCCATCGTCTCCGAGGTCACCGCCAGGGTCAGGATCGGGGTGTCGGCCGGATTGACCTTGCGGTACACCGGCGGCGTCGGCAGGTCGTTGGGCAGCAGATTGCCGGCGGTGTTGATCGCCGCCTGCACTTCCTGTTCGGCCACCGCCAGCGACACGTCCAGCGAGAACTGCAGGGTGATCACCGACGCGCCGGTCGAACTGGTCGACGACATCTGCTTCAGGCCCGGAATCTGGCCCAGCCGGCGCTCCAGCGGCGCGGTCACCGCGCTGGTGGTCACGCCCGGGCTGGCGCCCGGATACAGGGTCAGGATCTGGATGACCGGGTAATCCACCTGCGGCAGCGCGGCCACCGGCAGCAGCCGGTAGGCGATGACGCCCGACAGGGCCAGCGCGAGCATCAGCAGCGTGGTCGCCACCGGCCGCAGGATGAACGCGCGCGAGAGGTTCATGCGTCGCCCGCGTCGGCCGGCGCGGCGCTGTCGGCCGGGTCCTCGACGATCTGCACGTCGGTGCCGTCACGCAGGTTGTCCAGGCCTTCCAGCACCACGCGCTCGCCTGCCTCCAGGCCTTCCAGCACCGAGATCTTTCCGCTTTCCGATGCGCCCAGGCGCACCGTGCGCATGGTCGACTTGCTGTCCTCGCCGATCACGTAGACGAAGGTGCCCCTGGCGCCGAACTGCACGGCCGCATCAGGAATCACCAGCGCCTGGCGGTCGCTGACCTGCAGCCGGATGTTGACGAACTGGTTCGGGAACAGGCGCTCGTCGGCGTTGTCGAAGCGCGCGCGCAGGCGCAGCGTGCCGGTGGCGGTGTCGATCCGGTTGTCGAGGCTGGCGAGGGTGCCGCTGGCCAGCAGCTGGCGCTCTTCGCGGTCCCAGGCTTCGACCGGCAGGGCGGCATCGGCCTGCACCGCATCCAGCACCGCCGGCAGCTCGGCCTCGGGAATGGTGAACAGCACGCTGATCGGCGTGGTCTGGGCGATGGTGGCGATGCCGGCTTCGTCGCTGCTGCGGACCAGGTTGCCGACGTCGACCGCACGCAGGCCGACACGGCCGGAGACCGGCGCGGTGATGCGGGTGTACTGCAGCTGCAGGCGGGCTTCGTCGACGGCGGCCTGGTCGCTCGCCTGGCGGCCCTCGAACTGGCGCACGCGCGCCTCCTGGTTGGCCAGTTCCTGCGCGGACACGTAGTTGCCCTGTTGCAGGTCGCGGTAGCGCTTGAGCTCGCCGCGCGCGTTCTGCAGCTCGGCCAGGTTCTGCTGCTGGGTGCCCTCGGCCTGGGCCAGCTGGATCCGGAACGTGCGCGGGTCGATCTCGGCCAGCAGGTCGCCGGCGTCGACCCGTTGGCCTTCCTCGAAGCGCAGCGCGACCAGCTCGCCGTCCACCCGGCTGCGGACCGTCACCGTGTTCATCGGGGTCACCGTGCCCAGCGCCTTCAGGCGGACCAGCAGCGGCTCCTGCGACACCTCCGCGACCCGGACCGGGATCGCGCTCCGGCGCCAGTCCGGGCGTTCCGGGGTCTGCGTCCGGGTCTTCTGCCAGCCCCAGGCCACCAGTGCGATCAGGACGATGGCGATGACGGGCTTGAGCCAGCGGCGGGAGCGGGTGGTCGGCGGTACTGCAGGCGTCATGAAGGTTCCTGTCCGCCGCGAAGGCGGGCATCTGGGCCGGAAGGTGGGCGCCGCGCATGCGCAGGACGGTGTCGGACCGGGGGCACGACGGTGCTGCGGCTGGAAACGTGGCAACCGGCGATGATACAGCGGGGTCATGACACCGCTGGCCTGCCATTGGTACTGGTCAACCGCGGCGCGCATCACGCGTTGGGGCGAGGCGGCACGCCCCCGGATGCAGTGCTTCGATCACGTCGATCGTGGTGATACCGGTGTCAGTCTTGGATCAATGCCGTATTCATTTTCAGCCGTGAAAACAGCCCAAATTGAACCGCCGGGTGTTGTTTTGCACTGCAGCGTGCAAGGCTTCGGAGCGTGGGTCACGATGGCCCCGCATCCCGACGTGGGGGAGGGAGCAGGCCCGCTGGCAGTTCGCTGCAAGCGGGCTTTTTTATGCCCGGCATCCAGCGATGCCGGCTGCAGCCGGCATGCCACAATCGGCCGATGAGCGAGACAGCCCAGGCCCCCGCAGTGATCGACCGTCTTGGCGCACGTGCGCTGTCCACCCTGGGCAGCGCGTCGCCGCGGCACCAGGCGCTGCTCGCCGACGCCGGACTGGCCGCGCGGGTAGCCCGGGTTGCGGTCGCCAGCGAGTTCGCGATCGACACGCTGCGCCGGCAGCCGGCCCTGCTCGAGCACCTGGCTGCGCCCGACCCTGCACCGCTGCCCGCGCCGGTGCTCGACCCGGCCCTGCCATCGGCCTGGCCGAGCCAGCTGCGGCTGTGGCGCGCGGCCGAATCCACCCGCCTGGTCTGGCGCGACGTGCTCGGGCTGGACGACGTCGACGACACCCTGGCCGGCGCGACCCGGCTGGCCGAAGACTGCCTGCAGCTCGGCCTGCAGGCGCTGGAGGTCGAGTTCGCCTCCCGCCATGGCGTGGTCCGCGACGGCGAGGGCGCGGTCGCGCGGCTGGTCGTGTTCGGGCTGGGCAAGCTCGGCGGGGGAGAGCTGAACTTCTCTTCCGATGTCGACCTGGTCTACGCGTATCCGCACGACGGCGATTCCGATGGCGCCCGGCCGCTCGCGGCCGAGGACTACTTCGCCCGGCTCGGCCAGCGCCTGGCCCGCCTGCTGGACGAGGTCACCGGCGACGGGTTCTGCCACCGGGTCGACCTGCGCCTGCGTCCGTTCGGCAACGCCGGCCGCGTGGCCTGGTCGTTCGCGGCGATGGACCAGTACTTCCAGCGCGAAGGCCGCGACTGGGAGCGCTATGCCTGGCTCAAGGCGCGTCCGGTCGCCGGTGACATCGCCGCGGGCGAAGCCTGGCTGGAGACGCTGCGCCCCTTCATCTACCGGCGCTATCTGGACTACACCGCGCTGGACGGGCTGCGCGGGCTGAAGGCGGCGATCGTGGCCGAGATGCAGCGCCGCGACATGGTCGACGACCTCAAGCGCGGGCCGGGCGGCATCCGCGAGATCGAGTTCCTGGTGCAGTCGCTGCAGCTGATCCGCGGCGGGCGCGAGCCGGCGCTAAGGGGCCGCCAGCTGCTGCCCGCGCTGCGGGCGCTGGTCGAGGGCGGGCAGATCGCCACCGGGGACGGCGACGCGCTGGCCGAGGCCTATCGCTTCCTGCGCCGCCTGGAGAACCGCGTGCAGATGCTGCGCGATGCGCAGACCCACGCGCTGCCGGACGACCCGGAGATGCGCCTGCGGATCGCGCTGGGGCTGGGCCATGAGACCGTCGACGCGCTGGAGTCTGCGCTCGCGCAGCGCCGCGCGCAGGTGTCGGCCGAGTTCGATGCCCTGCTGGTGCCGCGCCGCGGGCAGGCCGCGCCGGACGCGCTGAGCCATTACTGGCGCGCGCTGCCGCAGGGCGGCGAGGCGACGACGCTGGCCGATGCGGGCTTCAACGACGCGCAGGGCAACGATGCCGCGCTGCGCGATTTCGCCCGCGGCACCGGCGTGCGGGCGCTGTCCGACGCCGCGCGCGCGCGGTTGGACCGTGTGGTGCCGGCACTGCTCGCCGCGGCGGCGCGCTCGGCCCAGCCGGATGCGGCGCTGCGCCGGCTGCTCGGCCTGCTGCAGGCGATCCTGCGCCGGG
>Ga0075364_10000024_pt1 | contig 51969 bp, 42 predicted proteins | sample EndMetdeltDD1764_FD_71517 | JGI IMG/M metagenome (GOLD analysis project Ga0075364, IMG submission 71517) | Populus endosphere microbial communities from Tennessee, USA - Endosphere MetaG P. deltoides DD176-4 | ecosystem: Host-associated > Plants > Roots > Endosphere | place: USA: Tennessee... | reverse complement strand
CGGCCGGACATCAGCATTTCATAGGTCTTGCCAACACCGGGAGCGGCACCGAGAAAAATCTTCAGGCGGCCACGACCTTCCTGCGCCGCGCGTTCCAGCAGCGCTTCCGGGGACGGGCGTCGGTCGCCGTCATCGAGGGCCATCAAAAGTCTCCGGGGACGCAGCGGTTATTTTCGGCCGCGTGAAAATGCTGTTTCGACAAACATAAATGGCTTGAACCCGATAAGAAATCGAGTGGGACGGAACAGCAAACATATAGGAATTTTATATATACCGCCGCCTTCACGCCTCGTCATCCGGCACGGCAAAGACGAGACCGAAAATCGTGGCGAACCGCTCCAGGACTTCCGCCATGATGTCGTCCGGCACCTTGTCCCGGCTCCTTTCCGCGTTTCTATTGCGCCAGTCCATCGACTTGATCTGATCGATCTGAATGATACCGGTCGCGGCTGTGCCGGCGCCGGTCAAAGACACCGCGAACCCGCCGCCGCGTGAAGCATTTCCTGTTGTCGTGATTGGCGCGATAAAGGCAAAGCCGGTCGCCATGTTGAAGCGGTAATCGGACAGGATAAGACCTGCATGACGACCGCGCTGTTCCTTGCCCGCGGACGGCTGCATGTCCAGCCACCAGATTTCGCCGGGAGCCGGAATGTTGGGCCTTACCACAGCTCTTTTCCCACCGGCCTAGCGTCCATCCATTCCTTTTCTTCCGCCGTCAACGGCTTGTCGGCGTCGTAGCCTTCCAGCAGTTCATCGAGCGTATATCTGGGTTGGCGCACCTTGATCGCTTTGGATGCAGCCGCAACCGGCTCCGCTATGACCTGACCATCCTTGACGGACACGACCATTTCCTGACCTTCGGTCAGCGACAGCATTTTGCGGGCGGCGGCAGGCACCGTCAGCACCAGCGAACCGCCGGCTTTTTTCAGCTTCGAGGTCGTGGAGAACTCTCCGCCTTTGGCGTCGGAAGCATCAGACATCACGGCTTTCGATTTCGCCATGGTTGCAGCCTTTTAAAAGTAGAACTTTTATCTAACATTTCTGACTGTCGCCATCAAGGCTGACCCGCGTTTCACCTCACCCCAGCAGATTCCGAATAGTGCGCAGGAAGACGCGTGAGCCGGTGTCGATCAGCTCGTCGGGGAAATCGTAATCCGGATTGTGCAGGCGCGGGTGATTTTCGCCGGCGCCGAGGAAAAACATCGCCGATTTCGAGACGTGGCCGAACAGGCCAAAGTCTTCCGACCCTTTCATCGGCACAAAACCGTCGCCGTCATCATAAGTGACACCTTCGGCATCCATGGCGGCCTTCAGGTGCGCGACGGCGGTTTCGTCGTTTTCGCAGTGGTGGAAGACGTCGTGATAGGTGATGCCGAGATGAAGGCCAGCCGGCAGCGCGACGCTTTCCGCCAGTTCTTCCGCTTGGCTGACCAGCGCCGCCATACGGGCATCGACCAGCGTACGTAACGTCACCCAGATTTCCGCATGGCCGGGCGCGATGCCAAAAGCTTCCTCGCCGATGCGGGCGTGAGTGAGCGTGACCAGCGAAAAATCCGGGCCGACATGCGTGCTGCGGTTCGCACCAAGGCCGGGCAGTTCGGCGATCAGTTTTGCCGCAGCCGGGGCGGGCGAAATACCGTCTTCCGGGCAGGAGGCGTGCGCCGTTTTGCCCGTCAGCACGAGGCGCATGCCGCGCGAGGCACAATTGACGTGACCGGCCATCAGCGCCACGTGTCCGAGCGGGCGGCCCGGCATATTGTGCAGCGAGAAGGAAAAATCCGGCTTGAGTGCCGCGAATTTGGGATCAGCGATGACGGCGCCGGCTGGAACATCAGCACGACCCGACCCTTTTGCGGACGCTGGCGGCCAAGGGCGCGAGCGACGGCGACAAGCGTGGTCATGTGGCCATCATGGCCGCAGAGATGGCCCTTGCCTACGATCTCCGATTTGTAGGGCAGATCGGTCAGTTCCTCGATCGGCAGCGCATCGAGTTCGCAGCGCACCAGCACGGTCGGGCCGGTTTCCTGACCGACATAAACGGCGGCAACACCGTGGCCACCGATGCCGGTGACAATCTCTTCCGGCTGCGTTGCCGACAGGGCTTCGACGATCAGTTTTGCGGTTTCGATTTCCTCGCCGGAAAGTTCAGGTTGGCGATGGAGGCGGTGGCGAAAGTCACGCAGGTCTTCGAATTCCGCTTGTGTCAGATACATCATTCCGCCTCTTCGGTTTTTTCCGGTCTTTTACCGATGACTATACCCCTGCCTTGAGGCTTTCAATGCGCTTTTGACCATGGCGCATAACGCGGCAATCAAGCCAAGTTGAGTTCCCTTGGGCGCTTGCCGACCTACATTCGTGATGCCCGACAGGAAATGCTGGAGAATACCCGTGTCCGATCGCCTTGCCCTTCGTTTTTCCGCCTGCGCCACCGCCTTGCTGCTGGCGTTTTCGACACCCGCGTTGTCTCAGGAACCACCGCCGGGGCATGGAGAATCGGAAACATCGCAGGAAAACGAGCGCTCATCGCCGGGTATTTTCAGCCTGATTCCGGCCGATTCAACCTCCGATCATGTGCTGAAGGTCGGCGATACCGACCTACCCTATACGGCAACGGCCGGCACGCTGGATCTGATCGGCCAGGACGGCAACCGCACGGCAAAAATCTTCTACACGGCCTATATAGCAAAAGACCGCAAACCGGGCCGCCCGCTGACTTTTGCCTTCAACGGCGGACCGGGCGCGGCATCCGCCTATCTGCATATGGGGCTGGTCGGCCCAAAGGTGCTGGAATTCGGTGAGACAGGCGACAATGGCACGACGCCGGTGCTGAAGAACAATCCCGACAGCTGGCTCGCCTTTACCGATCTCGTGTTGATCGATCCCGTCGGCACCGGCTGGAGCCGGGCGGCGAGCGACGAGGCGGCCGGCAATTTCTACAAGGTGCGGCAGGACGCCGAAAGTCTTGCCAAGGCCATCGCGCTCTACACCCAGCGGAACAACCGGCTGGACGCGCCCAAATATCTGCTGGGCGAAAGCTATGGCGGTTTTCGCGCGACGAAAGTGGCGGCAGCCCTGAAGGACAGCCAGAGCATGCTGGTCTCCGGCATCGTCATGCTATCGCCGTTCCTGGAAGGTCGTTTTCTCGGCAATTCCGATGATCCGTTGAGCGCGGCACTGCAGCTGCCTTCGCTGGCTGCCGCCGAAATGGAACGACGGGGAACATTTACGCCCGGCGGCATGAAAGAGGCCGAAAGTTTTGCCATGGGCGCGTACCTCACATCGCTCGCCGGACCTCGCCCGAGCGGCAGCGCCGCCGACGGACTTTACAGCCGATTGGCCGGCATGACCGGCATGCCGAAGGATGCGATTGCCAGAACTCGCGGATTTGTCGGCGATATCTATGCCAAACAGATGGCCGGGGCGGCCAAGGTAGTAAGCCCTTATGATGCGGCCTATTCCGTGCCGGATGCCTATCCCGAAGCGCCCTATAGCCAGAACGACGATCCGATCCTAGACGGTTATACCCGCGCCTATGGTTCGGCATTTGCGGCTTATGCCCGCAACGATCTCGGTTTCAGGACGGACATGACCTATTCGCTTCTGAACACCGAAGTGAACCGTCGCTGGGAATGGAACGGCAATCGCGGCGGCAGTGCGCGCGCACTTGCCAGCGCTTCCACCGACCTGCGCGATCTCCTGTCGGTCATCCCGTCCTTCCGGCTGATGATCGCGCATGGTTACAGCGATGCACTGACACCCTATGGCGCCAGCCGTTATGTGATCGACCATATGCCGCCGGAACTGGCCAATGGCCGCGCGTCTCTCAAGGTCTATCGTGGGGGGCACATGTTCTACACCCAGATCCCGTCGCGGCAGGCGATGGCGGCAGATGCGCGCGCCTTTTACGAGCCGAAAGCGACGGAATGAAGTAAGTTGTAATTTTCATGGCAAAAAGTTGTTCTTTTTTATAATGCGATTTCAGTGCAAAAATTAGGGGAAATCATATATTTTATAGTCATCTCGAAGCACTAAAAACGTCCATAATAACTTTTTTATAGAAAATAATTGACAACTTACTCCTCAAGCGCAATGTCTTGAAGACGGTCATTCGCGGGGAGGAGTCTCGCGATGACCACGCGGGAGACGATTGGCGCGCAGGTGCCGTAGCCAAGCCCTTTTCGGCATCCTGAGATTTCCCGCAGCGTGATTTCGGGCCTGGCATGACGGCCTGGCAAAAAATGTTAGGGAGAGACATGAAGACCAACAATGCGTTTCCGGCTATTTCGCGCCGCCGGCGGCCCCGCGCATGAGCATCGTCGTCGCCACCACCTCGCCCGGTTTCGGTCGCCATGGCCGCCTGCCGCACATACTGGAAGAGACCGGCTGGGAAATCATCCGCTGCACCGACACAAGCCTGCCGGATGGCGGATTGTCACAACACATCGAACGCGCCGATTTTCTCGTCGCCGGACTGATTTCGGTGACATCAGACAGCATCGCCAACGCGCCAAAACTGCGGGCGGTGCTGAAACACGGCGTCGGCACCGATAGCGTCGATATCGCTGCCTGCACGGCGCGCGGACTGCCCGTCACCAATACCCCGGCAGCCAATGCCAATGCGGTGGCGGAACTGGCGGTCGGCCTGATGTTTTCGCTCGCCCGCAATATTCCGCAGGGTCACATGAGCGTCGTGTCCGGCGGCTGGGACCGCCGCCCCGGCGTGGAAATTTCCGGCAAGACGCTTGGCATCGTCGGGCTTGGCAATATCGGCAAGCTTTTGGCGAAAAAGGCGATCGGCCTTGGCATGAGCGTGGTTGCCTCGGACCTCTACCCCGACCGTGCCTTCATGGCCGAGAACGGCATCGAGCTTCTCGATCTCGACACCCTGCTGGCGCGCTCCGATTATGTTTCCCTGCACGTTTTTGGCGGCGCCGGTAATTCGGCCCTCATCAATGCCGAAAAACTGGCTCTGATGAAACCCAGCGCCTGCCTGCTCAATCTCGCGCGTGGCGAAGTGGTGGACAATGATGCGCTCGCTGCCGCCATCGAGGCGGGCAGGCTGAAGGGGGCCGGTATCGATGCCTTTGTGACCGAACCGCCGGATGTGTCGCACCCGCTGTTCAAGCTGCCGAGCGTGGTTTTCACCCCGCATAGCGGTGCCGACAGTCTCGAAGCGTTTGAAAATGTCGGCCTGATGGTGATCAGCGACATTCAGGATTTCATTGCCGGCAACCGCCCTGCCCGCGTGCTCAACAAGGAGGTTTATGAGCGATGACCGATCCCCGTTACGCCGCCGGCGATCTTTTGGCGCTTGCCCGTTCGCTGTTTTCCAAGGCCGGACTTGAGGCCGACAAGGCCGAAGCCGTGGCCACCTATCTCGTTGAGGCCGATCTGATGGGGCATTCCACCCATGGCCTTGCTCTGGCAGGTTGGTATCTGCAAGGCATCGCCGATGGTGTAGTGACGAAAACCGGCAGCTATGACGTAGTGAGCGACAAGGGGCCGGCCGTCTGCTGGCAGGGCAATCGCCTGCCCGGCGCATGGCTGACCTCGGAAGCCGTAAAACTGGCCGTCGAGCGCGCCGAAAAATTCGGCACGGCCACAGTCGTCATCGCCAACAGCCATCATATCGGTGCGCTGGCCGCCTATCTGGAACTGGCAACATCAAAGGGCATGATGGTATCGGTTGCCTCCTCCTCGCCCTCCGGCGGGCAGGTCGCACCCTTCGGCGGCCTGAAGGGGCTTTATACACCGAACCCGGTTGCCTACGGCATTCCAACGCCGGAAGGACCGATGCTGATCGATATTTCCGCCTCGATCACCACCGTCAACATGGCGCAACGAATGATCCGCGAAGGCCGGCAATACGAGCATGACTGGCTGATGGATGCGCAGGGCAATCCCTCGCGTGATCCAAAAGTGCTGGATGCGGGCGGCTCGCTTTTGCCGACCGGCGGGCTGGACCATGGCCAGAAGGGTTATGGCATGGCGCTGCAGGTGGAAGCGATCACGCAGGGGCTTGCCGGTTACGGCCGCGCCGATGCACCGAAAGGCACCAATGCCGCCGTGACCGTGCAGGTGTGGGACCCGGAAGCCTTTGGCGGTCGCGATGCGTTTCTGCGCCAGACCGGATGGCTGGCGGATGCCTGCCACGCCAACCCGCCGCGCCCCGGCATCAACCGCGTGCGTCTGCCGGGAGAAGCCGCGCTTGGCCGCAAGAAAACGGCACTCGCCGATGGTGTGACTTTGTATCCAACCATCATCGCGTCCATCGAACCCCATGCCGAACGGCTGGGCGTGACCATGCCCACACCTGTTTAGGCCCCGCTTTGGCGCGACAACAGCCTGTAAACCAAGGCGGCGATTTGCAGCATTTGCTCCAAATCGCCATCATGCATTCGCTTGACACACGCGCGTGACGGCTTACCCAGATACGTGACACAAATCACATTAGGAAGCCCTCATGAAATTCGGCACAAGCGGACTTCGTGGTCTCGTAACAGACCTGCTGGGGCATGCATCGGCACTATACGCCACGGCGTTTGCGCGGCATCTGCTTGAAAATGGCCTGGTGAAATCTGGCGACCGCATATTCGTTGCTGGTGACTACCGCCCTTCCAGCCCCGACATTGCCGCAACGTGTATCGGCGCATTGACGCGGGCGGGCCTCACGCCAGTCGATTGCGGCGCTATCCCGACGCCGGCGCTCGCTCTTTATGCCATGTCGCAAAACGCAGCCTCGCTGATGATCACCGGCTCGCATATTCCGGCAGATCGCAATGGCATAAAATTTTACCGGCCGGATGGTGAGATCGACAAGGCCGACGAACTTGCCATTACCCGTATTGCCGCAGACATCGACGGCACGATCATCGACCTGACACCCGGCACGGCGGCCGATGAAGAGGCACAGGCGCTGGCGCTTTTCCTGTCTCGCAATCGCGCGCTTTTGCCGGAAAACGCATTGTCCGGCATGAAAATCGGCGTTTACCAGCACAGCACTGTCGCACGCGACGCTCTTGTCGATGTGATTGCCGGTTATGGGGCCGAGGTGGTTGCACTCGGCAGATCAGACAACTTCATTCCAGTCGACACCGAAGCCGTGTCGCCTGAGACTGTCGCCTTCATGCAGGGCTGGGCCCGCGAACATGGGCTCGATGCCATCGTTTCTGCCGATGGTGACGGCGACCGACCGCTGGTGGCCGACGAGACGGGAGCGCCATTACGCGGCGACGTGCTTGGCCTCATCGTTGCGCGCTTCCTTGATGCGAGCGTGGTCGTCACACCCGTCACCTCCAATTCCGGCATCGAAGCGGCTGGCAATTTCTCCGTTATCCGCACGCGCGTCGGCTCCCCCTTCGTTATCGAAGGCATGAACCAGGCAAGTGCTGCCGGAAAAATGGCCGTGATGGGTTTCGAAGCCAATGGCGGCGTGCTGACGCAATCGGAGTTTGGCGTCGCAGGTGGTACGCTGAAGGCACTTCCGACCCGCGACAGCTTCCTGCCGGTTCTGGCGGCGCTGTTTCTCGCAAAACAGCAGAACAAACCACTGTCTGCCGTTGCCGCGGACTTCCATCTTCCCGTTGCAGCAGCGGATCGGCTCGAAAATTTTGCCGTCGAAACCAGTTCCGCGTTGATGGCGCATCTGCGATCCGCGCAGCAGAACCTTGAAGCCTTCCTCAAGCCGATCGGCAATGCACGTTCGATCAGCGATATCGACGGCTTGCGGGTGACGCTCGAGGACGGATCCGTCATTCACCTGCGCCCTTCCGGCAACGCCCCCGAAATGCGTTGTTATGTCGAAGCGAAAGATGAGGTCGCAGCATCCGTATTGCTCGACAAAGGCCTTCGACTAGTGCGTGATTGGGCAAAAGCGCAGTGACCAGATTGCCTATTGAAAGTTGAGGCCCTACAAAACAGTGCGTCCGACCACCGGAGATATTCTTATGAGCCAGAAGATCATTCCCGTCATCATGGCCGGCGGCAAGGGCACGCGCCTTTGGCCACTTTCGCGCTCAAGCGCGCCGAAGCAGTTCATTCAGGTGGTGAACGAAAAAACGCTGTTTCAGGAAACCCTTGAGCGCGTGGCCGACAAGGCGATCTACGAGGCACCTGTCGTCATCACCAACCAGGACTTTCGCTTCACCGTTGCAGAGCAGGCGCGCGAAGTCGGCGCTGATCTTTCCGCCATCATTCTGGAACCGGTTGCACGCAACACCGCTGCGGCCATTGCTGCCGCTGCCTTTTACCTGCAACAGAGTTTCGGCGACGAAGCCATTCTGCAGCTTCTTGCATCCGACCACGAAATCGATGCCGGACCAGAATGGGCAGATGCCATTGCCACTGCGCGCCAGACCGCAGCCTCCGGCAAGATCGTCACTTTCGGCATCAAGCCGACAGAACCGGCCACCGGCTACGGTTACATCGAACAGGGCGACACGCTTTCGGCCGGTGCGCACAAGGTCAAGCGTTTTGTCGAGAAGCCGCAGCTTGCCGCCGCCGAGCAGATGCTGGTAGCGGGTGGTTTCTTCTGGAACTCCGGCATTTTCATGAGCCGCACGGACCTGCTGATCAACGAGCTGGAAACCTACGCACCGGGCGTGCATCAGGCCGCGCAAGCCGCTGTTGCGAAAGCGGTGACCGATCTGGATTTCGTTCGCCTCGATGACGTGAGCTTCGCTGCCAGCCCCGACATTTCCATCGATTACGCGGTCATGGAGAAAACGGCAAACGCTGCCGTTGTCACATCGGCCTTTGCGTGGTCGGATCTCGGCAGCTGGGATGCCGTATGGAAGCTGGGCGAAAAGGATGACAAGGGCAATGTCGTGATCGGCAATGCCACGGTCCTGAATTCGGAAAATTCGCTCGTCCTGTCGCGCGCTTCGCATATCGCCGTACAGGGCCTGAAAGACGTTGCCGTTATCGCTTCCGAAGACGCTATTTATGTGGGCCGTATGGACGAAGCGCAGGAAGTCGGCAAGCTGGTCAAACATCTCGCCAAGGCGTCCGAGACTGCCAAGCTGACGGAAACACATCCGACCTGCTATCGCCCGTGGGGTGGTTACACATCCATCCTCAACGGCGAACGTTTTCAGGTGAAACGGCTATTCGTGCTGCCGGGGAAAAAGCTGTCGCTGCAAAAGCATTTCCACCGTTCGGAACACTGGATCTGCGTCAAAGGCACGGCCGAAGTGACCGTTGGCGACGAGGTGAAATTCGTACGTGAAAACGAGTCCGTCTACATTCCGCAGGGAGACCTGCACCGCCTTTATAATCCCGGCAGGATCATGCTGGAAATGATCGAGGTGCAGACTGGTTCTTATCTCGGAGAAGACGATATCGTACGCGTATCCGACGAATTCGGTCGCGGCTGAGGTTTTTAGCGACCACTATCCGATCTGGCTCTCACCCCTTCAGACGGCGGTCTGAGGGGGTGAGCGGCTTGCGTCATTCCGGGCCTGAGCTTCCCTCGAAGCCAACCGGATGGCGAATACTGCAGCTGCCGTAAAGATGAAGAATGATTCCCCGAGTGCCAGCCGGTTATTCGAATTCGTAGCGATGGTGCAGAAGAAGAAAAAGCTGATGCTGTACAGATAGGCAGCAAGGCTTGACGAGATCACGCCACGACAGCGGGCATCATGAATGCATTGCGCAGCAACAACACAAAAAACGAGCAGGAAAGCTATCCCGAAGATTCCATGTCGTATCATGATTTCAAGGTAGCCGTTGTGCATCAACGTATAGCCGACATCCGCGTAGGTCGTTTTCGACCATTCGCGGAGCCATAGATTGCCCCATCCCACCCATGGTGCAGCCTCAATCAACTCTATGGCGTTCGACCATAACATCAGGCGCTCGCGCATTGCTTCCGGCGTCTCGGGATTTTCGATGGCGCTCTGGATCGCAACGAGGGGTGGCTTCGCATAGACGGCTTGAGTTGTCAGTCCTATCGACGCATCTGCGGTCTTTCCAGCAACCTTGTTTACGTAAGGAAGCGCTATCGTCGTGGCAACGACCATAACAAACAGAAGTGCTCCCAGCACATAAAGCCGACGTCTGCCTGCATAGCACAGCAGAGATATGAAACTCGAAAATACTGCTATTGCGACAAGAGCGAGCCAGGCTCCCTTTGATTGCGCTCCGAGAACGCCGATGAGACTGAGGATGAACGTCACCGTTCCGAGCCCCAGAATAGGCCATTTGAACCAGCCGCGGAAATAACGCGTCTCAGCGGCGTAAAACATCCAGAAAATGCTTGTCAGAGCAAGCATGCCAGCGCCGATACCGGCGTGGATAGGATTGTGATGAAAAAGCGGCGTGGCCCGTTCACCCGAAATGAGGGTCGGCAAATCAAACGTGAGAAGCAGACAAACCAGGCCACTGAGGACAAACAGGGTTACAGCAGGAAAGATGTAGTGCCGTGTGGCGAACAATGCTGCACCGACAAGCGGAAAAAAAACAGGAAAAATGTACAGCCATTCCGAAGCTCCCTTCTGGCCGGACATCAATCCGAAACCAAAACGAACAGCGGCATAAGCCGACCATGCGTAGCACAGAAGCGCGAGCCAATCGCGTGATGCGCTCCGCACATCTGCTCCTCGCCAGACAAGCGCAAACACAACCAGCACGATCGTGACATATCGATAGACGTCACTTTCCACCAGCATCGCGGATGCCATAAGCGCCCAGAGCGTGGAGAATACGACGAAGCGCATACGTTCGCTTGTCAGCGTCCTGATGTCAGCCCAGATTGGCATATACGATCCTGCAGGTAGTTTCTACGATGCGAGTGCCGTAGGTTTTAAACCGCTTCCACCAAGGAAACTTGACAGAGCGATAGACGGGACTCGTCCCAATCGTGGTGACTGCAGGCATAGGAAACGTTACGTTCAGACGCGTAGCGTAGGTCGGCACGCCGGATGCCCAGCCACGCTCCAGTGCGACATCCCAAGGATATGTCATAATTCTCAACGTCTCGATCAGCTTTTGCGCACCTGCACGGGTAACGACATAACAGGCCCCAGAACCTTGGGGACCATGCATCGTGCGGCCAATTTCGTCACCGGCTTTCGAGGTGGCGGCTCGCCTGAAGCCGACAATACGGTGACTGGCGAACTTGATAACGCCAGCACGTGGCAGCGCCTCAACGGCCGCACCTGCACGAGCCAGCAGATCATCGCAAAGCTCTATATCGTCCTCGACGATAATGCCCACAGCATCGCCGGTCTCGACAAAAGCCGTCAGCGCTTTAAGGTGGCTGCGATAACAGCCATATTCGCCTGGCAGAATAGTGCGACCATTGTTTCGCGCGAAGGCCCGCACATCACAATCTATGCGGCATTCCGGCGGCGTCTTTGTGCCATCAACACCGGGAACGCGTATAAGCGGAAAACCAAGTAATTCCGCCTTATTTTGCAATATCGTCCAACGATCGACAGATCGATCGAGATTGATTGCGTAAATGCGGATGTCCATTTCCAAACATTATCCTGATGTGCCAGATGCTTTGAGCGATAAGGCCGCACCAAGCGTATTCGAGTTTTCAATGGTCCGCTACCATTTTGACGCCTACATCCGCAAGTCGCCATTTGGTTGTATCCCCGATACTGTGGAGAGCCTCGACGTTTGCTGCTGCGTCAAAACACCAACAATGCGTTCGCATTAATCGAAAATCTGACATTGCTTATATCGTCGGGCAGCCGCTCGGTGAGTACCGCAGATAAAAATTCCCTCCCTCCCTGCACGCGCAGGACAACTTTTTCTGTTGCACCGAGAAACACCCGCTCTTCGATGACAGCGGAATACGTGCCGCTATCAGACGAAATCTTTATGTCCTGCGGGCGGATGTAGAGCGTTTGCGCACCTTGGCCTCCAATGCCAGCCGGCAGATCAAAACTGCCGATAGCAGTTTCGAACAGGCCGTTCCGCCATGTTCCGGGGATTTTATTGAAAGCACCGAAAAACTCTGCCGCATAGGCGCTGGCCGGACGGCAATAAAGGTCGCGGGGCTTTCCTGCCTGGACAATTTCTCCTGCCCGCATAAGCACGACACGATCACCGGAGGACAGCGCCTCTTCCGGGTCATGAGTGACCATGATCACCGTCGTTCCGCTCGCACGCAAAACCGATAGGGTTTCGTCACGAACTCTTTCACGCAATCCCTGATCGAGGTTGGAAAAAGGCTCGTCCAGCAGGATGACCGACGGGTTCGGCGCCAATGCACGCGCAAGCGCAACCCGCTGCTGCTCGCCGCCGGAAAGCGTGTGGGGGAAGCGATGCTTCAGATGCTCAATCCCGATACGCTTCAAAACATCCGAAAGGATGGCCGAAGCCTCGCGTCGCGAACGGTTCTTCAGACCGAAGAGAATATTGTCGCACACAGAAAGATGCGGGAACAGAGCGTAATCCTGAAAAACAAACCCGACATTGCGGCGTTCCGGCTCGACAAATCCCTTGTCTCCATCAACGACCGTGCCAGCCAAAGAAACGCTGCCGCTATCACGCGTTTCGACACCGGCAATGATGCGAAGCAGCGTCGACTTGCCGCAACCGGAATGCCCCACCAGCGAAACGACTTCTCCGGCGGAAATATCCAGGGATACGTCGTTTACGGCAGCCGTATCGCCGAATGTCCGGCCAATGTGCTCAAGTCGTACGGCGGGTGCGGGGGGCATGCTCATTGCGTCTCTCAAACTAGATTTTCACCATCTGGACATCCTCGCGGGAACCGGAAGCATCTCGCTGCCCTACTCGAGACAACAGGATCACAGGCAGGATGGAAATGACCACGATAGCGAGTGCGGCGATAGAGGCTTCCTCATAGGTTCCACGCGCGGCCTCGCCATAAAGATGGGTGGCAAAGGTTTCGACATTGAGCGGACGCAGCAGAAGCGTGGCTGGAAGCTCCTTGACGCAATCGACAAAGACCAGAAGGGCAGCGGCCGAAATCGCCGTTTTGGAAAGCGGAAGATGCACATGACGAAAGGTGCCCGAAACCGTCTGACCGAGCGAGCGGGACGCGTGATCGAGCGATTGCGGAATGCGTGACAACCCCGCCTCGATACCGCCTGCCGAAATGGCTAGAAAACGCACGGTCAGCGCATAAACGACAGCGGCACCCGACCCCATGAACAGTAAGCCCGTCGAAACACCGAACCAGTCGAGCGCCGTGCGATCGATGAAGCGGTCAAGGCCTGCCAGCACGATCAGTACGCCGATGGCGACGACGGTTCCGGGTGCCGCATAACCCATGCTTGCGAGCCGCAAAAGTGCGGCGGATTGCCTGCCCGGGCGGATGCGCGCCGCGTAAGCGACCACGAGGCCAAGAAGAATGGTGGCGACGGTCGCGATGGAAGCGATGACGATCGTGTTCAGCGCTTCATCAAAGATCCGCGGCGACAGACCGGCAAAACGATAACGCTTCCATGCTTCCGTCGCGAGATAGATGGCGGGCGCAACAAATCCCAAAAGAATAGGAAGGAAGCCGATAGTGAAGAAAAGCAGACCCTTCAGCGGAGCAAGCTTCTGCGGGCGAAACCCACGGCTTCGGCGGGCATCGGTGGCATATCGCTGTTTACGGCGCGCCCAACGTTCGAGGCCAACAAGTGCGACGACGATCAGCAACAGGGCCAGCGCGATCTGCGATGCACCCGGCAGATCGGTGCGAGTAATCCATGTCGTGTAGATCGAAACCGTCATGGTGCGAACACCGAGGAACTCGGCAGCCCCGACATCGTTCAGCGTTTCCATCAGCGCCAGCGCCACACCGATGGCGACGGCCGGCCGCGCCATCGGCAAGGCGACACGCCAAAAGACCGCGCGGCGGGAGACGCCAAGCGTGCGGGCGGCATCCACCAGATTGCCGGACTGGGTGAGAAACATCGCCCGTGTCGGGATGTAGACGTAAGGATAAAGCACAAAACCAAGCAGCAATATGCAGCCGGTCATCGAGCGGATGTCGGGTAGACGGAACTGCCGCGGGCTTTCATAACCAAGCAACCAGCGGATAGCTCCCTGCACAGAACCGATCGGGTGCAGAATATCGAGATAGGCATAGGCGATAATATACGTGGGAACTGCCAGCGGCAGCAACAAAGCCCATTGCAGCAACCGGCGACCGTGGAAATCGTAGGCAGTCACCAACCACGCCGTAGTGGTGCCGATGATCGCGGTGACAAGGCCGACACCGGCCAGCAGGATCACCGTATCCACCAGAGCGACCGGCAGGATCGTCGAAAACAGGTGCGCCCAGAGGCCTGACGAACCTTTCAGGGCTTCCAGAGCGAGACCAAGAACCGGAAGAGTGACGATCAGGGCAGCCAGCGTCGAAAGGACAAACCAGTTCGCACCGGAGCGGCGGGAGCGCTTCGGTGTTGCAGCAGTATCAGGCAACGGGCTGTCGGAGATTGATTGGTGCATATGCTACGACGGCTTGGGCAAAAGGCATGTAACCGCCATTCCTCAATTCCTGGGAATGACGAAAGAATGCCAGGCGCCTCCTCAAGAAGCGCCTGGCGTCTGGATTAGTTGTCGAAACCAACCTTATCGACCAGTTCGCTGGCCTGCTTGCGGTGGCTGACGATTTCCGAAAGCGGCTTGTTGTCGACCTTCAACTCACCGAAGGAAGCGATGATCGGATCGATGCCGGCACCGGCCTTGACCGGGTACTCGTAATTGGCTTCGGCATAGATCTTCTGGGCTTCGTCGGAGACGAGATATTCGAGGAACTTAACGGCTTCGGCCTTGTTCGGCGAATTCTTGGCAACAGCTGCACCGCTGATGTTCACCTGAGTGCCGCCGTTCTTGAAGGTCGGCAGGATAACCTTGATGGCTTCCGCCCACTTGACCTGTTCCTCGCCACCCTTGCCGGACTTCATCAGGCCGACATAATAGGAGTTGGCGATGCCGATATCGCAAATACCGCCGAGGATATCCTTGGCCGCATCGCGGTCACCGCCTGCAGCCTTGCGGGCAAGGTTTTCCTTGACGCCAGCCAGCCACTTTTCGGTTTCTTCCGCACCGTAGTGAGCGATGTAATCGGCAAACAGCGCCGTGTTATACGGATGCTGGCCCGAACGAATGCAAACCTTGCCCTTCCACTTCGGGTCGGCAAGATCTTCATAGTTGAAGGATGCGAGGTCGAGATCCTTGGCGGCATAAAGCACGCGTGCGCGGTAGGACAGACCGAACCAATGGCCCTTTCCGTCGCGCAGTTCAGCCGGGATAGCGGTGTTCAGGACAGACGAGTCAACCGACTGCGTTACGCCCTTTTCGGCGAGATCGACCAGATTACCGGCATCGACTGCCATCAGGATATCGGCCGGCGAGCTTGCACCTTCCGAAGCAACGCGCTCGGCCAGACCGTCCTTCATGAAGACGGTGTTGACCTTGGTGCCGGAAGCCTTGGTGTAGGCTTCGAGAAGCGGTGCGATCAGAGCCGGCTCGCGGGTCGTGTAAAGGTTGATTTCAGCGGCGGAAACCAGCGATGGAACGGAAAGGGCCGACGTTGCAAGAAGCACGGAGGTCAGGATTGCCTTGGCTGTCATTGGATAACTCCCCGGATGAAGGGCCATGCGCGATCTGCGCGCTTATCGGCCCAAGTTTCGATGCGGATTTCGACATTGCGAAATCTATTCAACAAAACTCCACTTATCGGGTTGATTGTTATCAGGCTATGCGGACCAAGGTCCGTATAGGTTGCAATCGCTGAGCTGCCTTAGCGAACCTTCCTGTCATGTTGCCACTCGCGCATCAGCAGAGCGGCCTCCGTGCGGTTGCGAACCTCCAGTTTTCGCAGAATCCGCGTCATGACGTGTTTGATCGACTTTTCCTGCAACGAAAGAAAACGTGCGACTTCCTTGTTACTGTGCCCTTCCGCAACGAGGGTCAGGATCTGCTCTTCGCGCGGAGTGAGGCGCGGCAGTTCGACAAGACCGGCCGCGTCTGCTTGCGGATGTACGGCCTCAGCGGATCGATCCTCCGTCATTTCGGAGAGAACGCGGGATGCAAGCCCGGACGATACGATCGTCTCGCCGGCTGCGACATCCCGAAGAACTTTCACCAGATACCCGGCATCAACGCCCTTGAGAACATATCCTTTCGCCCCCGCCTTCAAGGCCTCGTAAACGTCGTTGTCGTCTTCCGACGCCGTCAGGACGACGATCAACGCCTCATCATCGAGATGACGGATTTCCCGGATTGCCGAATGCCCGCCACCTGCCATGGAGAGATCCAGCAGGCTGATATCAGGCTTTTCGCGCTGATAGATCGCAATTGCCTCGGCAGCGCTTGCGCCTTCACCGACGATTTCGATCCCGCCCTCATCCTCAAGACCACGAACGACACCCATGCGAAACATCGGATGATCATCGATGACGGCAACACGCAGTCGCCCATCCTTTTCAGCTGCCGTCGTCATGGCAACACCATCCTCACCTCGGTCCCGCCGGAAGCGCTGCTCAAGATCTCCATTTTGCCCCCAAGGCTTGCAATCCGTTCCTCCAGCCCTGCAAGACCAAGCCCTTCGCCCGTATGCTCGGAGGGCATGCCGACGCCATCGTCCCGCACTATAACAGAAATGCCTTCCGGATGCGGCTTGACCGATGCCCTGATGCTGCCGGCATTGGCGTGACGCGCGGCATTGCTCAAGGTTTCCTGCAGGAACCGGTAGAGGCATATCCTCACGCCCTGATTTGTAACAGTGACGTCCGAAACATCGGCATCGACCTGAACGCCCGCATGAAACTCATGTGCGCGGATCGCCCGCATGGCGACATCCTTGCCGGACAGGCCTTCCAGTTCCGGCAAGCGAAGATCGCGGCATATGTTTCGGATTTCATCGATCGCTTCCTGAACCGATTGCCGAATCAGGGTTTCGTCATCCTCCCTCCCCTTGCCGTTTCGGATCGCCTCCAGGCGCATGAGGGAGAAAACCAGAAGCTGCGTCGGCCCGTCATGGAGATCGGACGATATCCGCCGCAGATAACGCTCATTCAGGGCGACAGTCCGCTGCGAAGCGTCATCAACCCGCTCACGCAGTGCGGTGTTGGCTTCCAGCAGCAAGGAAAGCTCTCGCACCTGATCTGCCAGCGTCCGTCGCTGCCGTTCGATCTGGGCGCTGGCGCGGGCAACAATCATAAAAAGAAGGGCGAGCATGCCGATTGTGACACCGGCAACCACGAGCCAGCTGTTAATATGCGCTTGCCGCAGGTCATAAAGAATACCGCTGGATTGCTCGTAGAATTCCGCAACGCCAATGACCTGACCCGTTTTCGCATCGCGTATCGGGCTATGGACTTCGAGAAAAGGAAGGCCGCTTTCTCTTTCGAACGAATGCTCATCACCATGAAGAGCGTCGAATTCTACCGTCACAGCCCCTTTCAGGGCCTTATCCAACGATGCCTGCGGTGGAAACGTTCTGCCGATGAGATCGACATCGGTGCTGAATGCAACGGTGCCTTCTTGGGTCCAGATCTTGAAAGAAAAGACCCGGCTGGCCAGCGGGCCGCTGTGTATCGCGGCAGCAAGTTCACTGCGCGATTGCTCGTCCAGAATCGGCTGGGAGACAAGATCCTGCACCAGAGGCGATATGATGCCATCGACAAACAATGCCGTGGCATCCGCCCGGTTCTGAAGGATCGCGTTTTCGATATTTGCCGAAACCCAGACGCCAATGGCAAGCATTCCGGCCAGAACCACCGGCACGGAAGCCAGACCGAACTGCCAGGCATGGGAAAGATCAGCCCAGCGAGGCAGTCGTAGAAACCATCTCCTGATCCACGCCCATGGCGTGGATGCTATTTGTTCCGGCATCCGAACTCCCCCGAAACCTTCGCTTCATGCCGACATGACGCCGGATCGTGTGCTGCGGTTTGATAAAATCGCGATAAACGCCATTAGCCCAAGACAGTCGCCGGGAGCAATCGGGCATGTTCACCCCGGTCGGCGGTGCCAATATCCGCATTCGCGACATTCCGCGGCAGAAATCAATTTCTCATTCACAGGCAATGTTATATTCCTAGATACGGATTCCGGCACCAAGGGTCGGGCAGACTGACAGCATTTTCAGGGAGTTGATTTGCATGCCGCCCGCGCCTTCCCCACGCCAATGTCCGACCGTTTTCACCTTATGAAAACTCCACGCAAAACCACGCTCAAGGATGTCGCGCGTGAGGCGAATGTTTCGCTCAGCACGGCTTCGCATGCAATCAACGGTACGGCACCGCTGACCTTGGAAGTGCGCGATCGTGTTCTCGAAACCGCGCGCGCACTCGGTTACCTCGAAAGCCGCCGCCAGAAGGCGACGATCGCAACGCTGCGCGTTGTGCTGCTGGCCATGACCAATGACGCTGCGCCTCATAGCGATCTCAACATGGTCAGCTGGACCATGCTCAACGGCTTCAGGCGGGAATGCGACAGGCTCGGTGTACGGATCGTTCCCTTTGTCAGCGCCACCAACCGGATTGATCCGGACGAAGTTGCGGAAGCGGCTGTTGCCGGCAATGTCGATGGTATCGTCATCCTCAACGAAGACAGGCCGCAACTCGTTCAGGCGCTAGCGGCGCTGCAAAAGCCGGTCGTGCTGATTAACGGCGAAGACCCCGCCATGGTTGTCGATACGGTGACGGCCGAAAACCGCTTTGGCGCACGCCTCGGCATCGAGCATCTGTTATCGCTTGGGCATCGCAAAATCCTGCACATTACCTGGAAAGGGCGCACCACCATCCGCCGCCGTTATGACGGTTACAGCGATGCCTTTTCCAGCGCCGGTCTGACCGTGCCGCCGGATATGATTGTCGAGGTGGAGAGTTATGAACCCGAATGGGGAGAGGCGGCGATCCGTGACCTTCTGCAGGAGAACCCGCCGCTCAGAAACGCGACCGCGATCTTCTGTGCCGCCGACAATCTGGCGCTTGGATGCCTGAAAGCGCTGCATGAAGCCGGATTGAAGGTGCCGGAAGATGTTTCCGTGCTCGGTTTCGACGATATCCTGCCCGCCGCATTCAGCGTGCCGCCATTGAGCACCATCGAATTGCCTGCCGACAGATTGGGCGGAGCGGCGCTAACATTGCTGGAACACCGGCTGGTCGCAGCCGATCCTTCGCGGCCATCCCACAGGCTGGAACTTGGCTGTCGTCTGGTTTTGAGGGGCAGCATTGCGCCGCCCCCCAAATAAGCTGGGTGCTATTTCATGCCCGTGCCGGCGATGCCCGTCGTGATGTATCGCTGCAGGAACAGGAACACGAGCGTGACCGGGGCAAGGCTGAGGAAGGTCATTGCCAGAATGTAATGCCACTGCACCGAGAACTCGCCCTGGAAGGCATTGAGGCCGACCTGAAGCGTAAAGTTTTCGCGGCTGGACAGAACGATCAACGGCCAGAGAAAATCGTTCCAGCGCCACAGGACCGAGAAGATCGCAAGAACCGCCAAGGCAGGCGCCGTCAGCGGCAGGATGATCCGCCAGAAAATCCTGAACTCGCTGGCTGCATCGACGCGGGCAGCCTCGATCAACTCGTCGGGGATGGTCAGCATATATTGCCGCAGCAGAAAGACACCGGTTGGCGTGGCGACCGTTGGTATGATGACGCCCCATAAACTGTCCACCAGACCGACACCCACCACGACAAGATAAGCCGGCACCATGACAACGGTGAGCGGGATCATCAAAGTGGAGATGATGAGAACGAAGATCGCCTTGTCACCACGAAACTTGTATTTCGACAGTGCAAAGGCCGCCATCGCGTTGACGATCAGAGTGAGGATCGTGGCGACCGTGGTGACGAAGACGGAATTTTTCAGGAACGTGAAGAAGTTGAACTTCGTCAGCGGGTCGGTGAAATTTTCCGTCGCGATGGTCAGTTGCTGAACCGGTGAAATGTCCTTGGTATCGACGCTGACCGGCGGGCCGGGATTTGCCGGATCGACCATCTGCGCCTTGATGCCGACGCGGCGCACCATGGCCATTTCGCGGGTCTCGCCATCGGTGGTGACGTTCCACAGACTAAGCGGCCTTTCATATCCCTGCACCTCGATCTGGACTGCGGTGCGCGGCAAAAGGCTGGGTGGAAAACGGGTGATTTCCGCCTCGGGCTTGAGCGACGACATCGCCGCCCAAACCACGGGAACGAGCACGGCGAACGTGCCGCCGATCAACCAGACCCATGACAGGATGTCGGTGAGACCGACACGGCCCGGACGACGGGTTCTGGTCAGAAACCCTATTGCATTGAGATTTCCGGCCATGGTCAGGACTCCATCTTTTTGCCGAGACGCAATTGCACGAGGGTCAGAGCCAGCAACACGACGCCCATCAGAACGGATGCAGCAGAGGCAAGTCCGAACAATCTCAGGTCGCCGCCAAAGGCCATCTGGTAGATGTACTGGACAACGAACGTGTTGGCCGTGCCGGGTCCGCCGCCGTTTGTCAGCACCCATGCCTCATCGAAGATCTGCACCGAGCGGATCATCAGCAGGATCAGCACCACGAGAAGGTTAGGGCCAAGCAGTGGCAGGGTGATGCGCAACAGAACGCGCCTTGGAGACGCCGCATCGATGGCGGCGGCTTCATACAGATCCTTCGGGATCGCCTGCAGACCGGCGAGGAGGATCAGCGTGTAGAAGCCCATGTGGAACCACACGGAAACCACCACCACGAAGAAACGGGACCAGCCCACATCGAGAAGGAAGATTTCCGGCGGAACGCCGATCATCTGGAAAAACGCGTTCAAGAGACCATTGCGGTCGAGGAACCACTTCCAGATCAGGCCGATGACAACAGGTGAAAGCAGCACCGGATAAAAGAACATGGCGCGGAAAAAGCCGCGCGCGGCAATTGCCCGATTGAGGATCAGCGCCGTGATCAAGGCGACAAGCAGCGTTGCCACGACGTTGAAGGCGACAAACCAGAGTGTGTTCCAGATCGCGATCCAGAACAAGGATTCCCGGCAACTGCCGGGTTCCAGATAGCTTCCGCACTCAAGCAGCTTGGAAAAATTCTCAAAACCGACGAAAGGACGATCCGAGATGAGAAGATCGGTACCGCCGGTAAAGGCGTAACCGACAGCGATGCCGATCGGCAGGAAGGTGAAGATGCCGAAAAGAACAAGGTTCGGCATCAGGAACAGATAGGGCATCCGCTTGCGGCCGATAAAGCTCTCGAGAAGATTGAGCGGCCTCTCGATGATCGCCATGACCGCATCCATGGCGCGGTCGGCGAGTTTCGCGACGTTCGGATTTGCCATCCTAGCCTCTCCCCAGCTTGTCCAGACGCGGCAAGGCGAGTTCGGTCACCGGATCGAAGACATTGACGCGTTCGCGCACCGGCATGATCTTGATGATCGACCCCGGTTGAGGCGCGAAATGACCTGCCTGATGAAGGATGATCGTATCCTTCTGGTCCTGCAGATGGCCGTAAACGAAGGTTTCGGTTCCAAGGCTCTCGAAATACTGCACCTCGAAGGGCAGCCCGTGATCCTCGGCAACGACGAAATGCGAGGGACGCACACCGGCAATAACGTCCTGACCGACCGTTACGGTGGCAGGATCGACAAAGCATGGCAACGATACGCCATATCCGGCATCGATCATGACGGCATCTTCGCCAATGGCGGCGACCTTGCCCTTCAGCATGTTCATGCGCGGCGAACCGAGGAAGCCGGCAACAAACAGGTTACGAGGATTGTCGAACAGATCGAGCGGTGTTCCCACCTGCTCGATGCGGCCATCGCGCAACACCACGATCTTGTCGGCCATGGTCATGGCTTCGACCTGATCGTGCGTGACGTAGATCATCGTTGTCTTGATGCTCTTGTGCAGCCGGGTGATTTCGGCGCGCGTCTGGACGCGTAATGCGGCATCCAGATTGGAAAGCGGCTCGTCGAACAGAAAAATATCCGGTTCGCGCACGATGGCGCGGCCGATAGCGACACGCTGGCGCTGGCCGCCCGAAAGCTGCCGGGGCTTGCGATCGAGATAAGGCTCGATGGCGAGCATACGGGCCGCCTCGTTGATGCGACTTTCGATTTCGGCACGCTTGAAACGCAGGTTCTCAAGCCCGAAGGCAAGGTTCTTGCGCACACTCATATGCGGGTAAAGCGCGTAGGACTGGAACACCATGGCAATCTTGCGCTCGGCAGGCGACAGCGCGCTTACATCGCGTTCGTTGATGGCAATGCTGCCGGTGGTGACGTCTTCCAGCCCCGCAATAACGCGCAGCAGCGTCGATTTTCCGCAGCCCGACGGGCCGACGAAAACGACAAATTCTCCATCCTCGATGTCGAGATCTATGTCATGCAAAACGTGGACGGCACCGAATGCCTTGTTGAGTTTGGCAAGTTTAAGACTTCCCATTACCTGCTCCCTTCAGGCGAGTTTGTCATGTCGACAAGCTCCTTGATATTCCAGCCCTCCGGTAGGGGTGCTGCTCTGCTGATCCCGACTTCAAGAGCCGAGAAACCATTCACGCCGGCGAGATAGATGCCCGGCATGCCGCCGGGATAATCCTCAAGACCGACGACCCTCCCATCCTTGTCACGTGTCCATGCATTAGCCCGCCCGTCGGCCTCAGGATCGGGTGCTATATCTGCCTGCGTCGGGCGGATATCATAGTGCATGCCCGTTCCCAGTTTTCCCGATTGCTGGGAAAGCGCGATGCGCGCCAGCTGAACATTGTGAATGCCCGCCGGCGACGTCGAGACGAGATTGATCGCTCCCTCCATGGAGCCGGTCAGATCCTCGACGGTGAGATTTTCCACCCGGCCCGCCTGCCGTTCCGGCCTGCGATCCACGACGGTCACCGTCAATGCCTCGCCCGATCCCCAGAAACCGTCCGGCGTTTCCCGGCAATCCACATCGATCCTTGAAAAGCGGACATTGCTCATTTTGCCGCCATCGCGGGAAAACAGACCGAGCGCCCGGTTGGTCTCGCTGACCTTGCAATCCTCAAACACGATGTTGGAAAAATCGCCGAAGGATTCCGTGCCAAGTTTGAGCGCGCAGCTCATGCTGGAAACGTCGCAGCGGCGCACGGTGATGTCTTCACAACGTCCGACGGCCTTTCCATCCGGCCCGGCACTGGTCTTCAGCACCACCCCGTCATCGGCCGTGTAAATCCGGCAATCCTCGATCAGCGCCCTGCGGCAGGCATCGAGCACAATGCCATCCGTGTTGGGCAGGCGGCGGTCATTGGCGACATCGACATTGCGAAAATGGATGTCCTCGCAATCAACCATGTGCAATGTCCACATCGGCGAACCCGAGACCTGGATATTTTCGAGACGAACATTGCGGCATCCTTCGAACACCACGACACGGGGACGCAAGGCAGCCGGGATCCATGTCCCCATGACCTCGTCGTCACCGGCGATGAAATGTTCGCCTCCGGCCTCGATCATTCCGGGGCCGGTAATGGCAATATTCTCCGCCCTGGACGCGACGATCATGCCGCGATCCGAATCTTCGGCAATGACGGAAACCGATGTTGCTCGATAGGCGTCATAATCCGGCAGCGGCGCCAGAACCGCATTTTCGGCCAGATGCAGCTCGACACCACTTTCAAGCCGCAGACCACCGGTGACGTGACGCCCGGCAAGCAAGATCACGCGCCCGCCGCCGGCGCTGGAAGCCGCATCGATCTGCGCCTGGATCGTCGCAGTCGCTTCGCCTTCAGCCGGGTAGATGGCAAAATCCTGACGGGCCATCATGCTGCCCGATCTTGCTCAAGCGACACATCGATCAACAGCAACATGGTCAACGCCTGCCCGTAAGGGGTCGGCAGATTGGGAATGCGACGGTAAAAATCGAGATCGTGGCCCATCGGCGTACCATCCGAGACACCATGAACAACGCCATCGGCATCGATATGACCGAGCACGGCATTCAGGGCATTATCGGCCATGGCGCGATAATCAGCGGAGAGAATACCCGCCTCGATGCCGCGCAGGATACCGTAGGCGATACCGGCCGTTGCCGAGGTCTCCACCGGCGATGTCGGATCATCGAGAAGCGTGTGGAACATGCCGTCAGGGCGCTGGAAATGACGCAGGGAACGCACCTGGCTTGCAAGAACGTTTGCCAGAAAACGCCTGTCTTTTTCGGCCAGAGTGGGCACGAGGTCGAACAGTTCCGGGATCGCGACGGTGATCCATGAATTGCCACGCGCCCAGAAAGCCTTGGCGAAATTGTGCCGGCCGTTGAAGGTCCAGCCATGGTACCAGAGACCGGTGACCGGATCGGACAGGTAACGGGTGTGGATCACGAACTGGTAGACGGCCTCATCGATCCAGTCCTGACGTTTGCACACCACACCGGCGCGGCCGAGGAAAAGACACGCCATGAACAGCGTATCGTCCCAAAGCTCGCCCTCGTTCAGTCGTTCCTTGACGACATGCTGGAAACCGCCGTCCTCGGTCTTGGGCAGTTCATGCACGAGCCATTCCGCCCAATCCTCCACCAGTTTGCGGAAGTCGGGGCGATCGACATGTTCCGTCAGGATGACCAGCGGCAACATCGGCGCCGAACTGTTGATCTGGCGCGGCGGCAAACCACGTTCGATCTGCCAACTATACCATGTCACAAGTTCATTGAGCGCATTGCGGTCGTTCGTCGCCAGTGCCCGCCGCAGGAAACCGTAAAGGCCGACACCGACCTCCCAATCCCATTCGTCGAACTGGATCTTGCCATCGGAACCACCGCTGACCAGACCTTCCTGTATGCCCTTGAGGCGGCTAAAAGCGACGGCGACCTTGTCGATGGCAGCCTTCAGGTCGTCTTTTTCCGTCTGTGTATGATTCATTTCCTGTTTCCAATCACGAATAGAAAAGCGGTCGAGAGCCGCTGGAGGCAAAGTCATTGCTGTCGAAGGTAAGCTGGGGCTGAGGCTGTTCGTTATCGAACGCCATTGCTTGGCCGGCGATCGAGAAGGCACCGTCCCATGAAAGGCTGATGTCGGGCCCATCGGGCGGAGTTACCACCAGTACGCAGCTCTCGGCGTCGAAGGTAACTTTCGTGGCGAGAACCTTTTCGCGGAAACGCGCAAAATCATCCGCATCGCCGCAACCGATCACGCCGATCCAGCCGCAACGCGCGCCGGGGGAGCGAACTTCGCGATTGGCCGTTGCACCTGTCGTGATGCTCTCAAGCCCGTTGGTCGAATAAAGCGCGGCAAAACCACGACCGGCCCGCGTTATCAGCCAGTTGCCGTCGATCAGCACCTCATCCAGCCCGTCGCGGCCGAGATAGGCATGCGTCCAGTCATTGCGGTGATCCGCCGTATCGAAAATCATCATCGCAATGTCACGATGCTGAGCGACGCGAGGCAGGATGCCGCTGCCGGCCCAATAGGACGGGCGTTGCGTTCCCCAAGGATCATCCTCACCGGGATGATTGACCCACAGCCGCGCCATCGGGTGCCCCGCCAGCTTGATATCCATGACATGCTGCTGGTGGCCCTTGCGGCCCGTTTTATGATCGACAACGGTCGAAAGCTGGGCTGCTTCGTTCTTGAAGAGAACGAGCTTGCCCGCTTCCAGCCCCTGCGCGTAACGCGCCTCGATCACGCGGCCTTTTTCAAGGTTAGCGAGCGTTCCAAGCGCCGGCGGCGGCAGGTAATCGCCGCAGCAGAACATCGGCAGGGATGCCACGCCGCCATTCAACCAGCCTTTGCCGAATGCCACCTGTGCGAAGGGTGCGAGCTCGGTCAGCGGTCCTGCACGCAATTCCTTGTCATAAGCCCTGCCCTGCGATCCCGAAGGAACACCGTCGAGCGTGTGCAGGGCGATCATTGAAAAGATCAGATCAAGCTGATGGCGCGCCCGAACTGAAAGCTCGGCATCTGCCCAATGCTCAAGCGCCAGAAGCCCGATAAAGTCCACCGGGTAATAGGCGGCCGAGTTCCATTCGGCGAGACCATGCGCCTCGACACTATCGAACCATTTCGCCATCCGCTCAGCGGCGATCTCCGCCTGCTGCCTGCCGGTGCGCCCGGAAGCGGTAAAGACTGCATCGGGGAGATATGCTCCGGCCAGAAGCTGCGACGTGTGGAAACAGAGCACGTGATTCTCGCTCCAGAACCACATGACGTCATTGCCCGGCTCATCCACCCAATAACGATAGTTGACGATGGAGTGGTTGATCTTCGCGACCGTTTCTGGCGGCAGACGATCACCATAAGCGCGCACCAGCCAGAGAAGCGGCACGAGCACGAAATCGGAGCAATCCTCCCGCCGGTCGATGGATCGCAGCGTCGTCTCGATGATGCCGTTGATGGTGTCCTTGTCATCGCTGCCAATGGCAACCATCGCCAGCACTCGACCTATCCGCCATGCGCCGAAACGGGCGCTGAAATCGAGCGCAGCCTTTTTGCGGACCGCGATATCGGCAGCTCCCGGAGCCGGAGAAATGTCGCTCATGAAAGCGGCATCCAACACGCGGGTGACGCTGCCCGTGCCGGACCCGATCGTCACCTTGATGCCGTGATATCCATCCGTGATCCCGACCGTTTGCGGTATTATCAGAGCAGCTTGCCCGGCATCGAGAACGGTCTCGACATCAACAAGCCTGGTATGATCGTGTCCGTGGCTTGTCACCACGACATGAACCGGCAAGGCCTCTTGAGGCGCGGTATCGAAAACCAGCTCAAGCGGCGCATTGACGAAGACGTCGCGAGCGGGACGAATATCGCGCACCAGAGCCGCCAAACCTCTGGTTTTTTCCTGATCCAGAGGCACCGGCAAAACGACGACCAGAGGTGACGCGTCGACAACCTCAAGCTCGAAGAACCAGACAATGTCGCGCTCGGCCAGATCCTCGCAATACAGCAGAATCTCGTTATCACCCGCCTGCAGTTTAAGGGTGACATCGCAATGATTTTCGACATTGCGGACAAACGGTTCAAAGCGCACCTGCTCGACGCCATTCACCCAGATACGCACACCGCCGCAGGTCGAAAGCCGCATGGCAACATTCCTTGCAGCCTCGCTTCGGAAAGTGCTTTTAAGCCACCGCTGCACATGGGTCGGCACATGCCAGAAACCGGTAAATTCGACGCGACGGTTAGCGCCGGGCAAATTGAGATGAGCTGGCACCCACGCTGTATCCGGCGCGATGTCGCGGCCAATCATGCCGCCTTGAAAGGCCTTGCGGCACGGCAGATCACCCACATCGACAAAACCGTTGATAAAGCGGTAATTGACCCGATCCTCTGCCGGGGCGGGAATGCCCGGAAACACGGTTCCCATCAGGTCGGAAACGACCCATACCGTTACCGTCTCACCTTTTGCGACAGTGTATGTCGGCACCGAATGCGCCGCAACCAGCGGTTTTTCCACCATTTCGGATCGCCTCCCGTCGATCTTATGAAATTTTTTTCACTAATTGACGATTGAGATATATCGTCGACTTGTGACTTTAACGCAGAAAAACAGCTTGACGACGATAGTGTCAAGTCGCAAAACTCGAAAAATCGAACTTGGAAGAGGAGCTTCAGTTCGGATCGTGAAAATTATTTCATTGGGAGGTGACATGTTGAAATTTCTATCAGGCGCAAGCGCCTTTGCACTCGTTTCTCTTTTCAGCCTGGCGACGGCGCAGGCGGAAACACGAACGATTACGTTCCTTTTCACCGATGACGATCAGGCATACGTCCAGCGGATGGCTGAACTCAGCAAGGAGTTCGAAGCAGCCAATCCCGGCGTAAAAATCAACTTCGTATCGTCCGGTTATGACGCCGTATCCAAGCAGCTGCCGGTGCAGCTGGCGGTCGGCGAAGGCCCGGACGTTGCCAAGATCGCAGATTGGCAGCTTGCGCCCTTCTATCTCGACATGCGGCCTTACATGAAGGACCCGGAGGCCTATGCCAAACTGCACGGAGCAAGCCTTGATCGCCTTCGGCTGAAGAACATCAACGATCCGCAATCCATCAACGGCTACATTGCCTCGGAAACCTACAACCTTCCGTTCGTGAACAAGACGCTGTTCGAACAGGCAGGCGAGCAGATTCCCGGACCGACGGCGAAATTCAGCGAAATCGTCGAGGTATCGGCGCGTGTGGCTAAGGCGACCGGCGTGCAGATTCCCTTCACCATGGACCGTTCCGGCCATCGTTTTTCGGGCGGCGCCTTCGCTTATGGCTCCTCCTACACCAAGGACGGCAAGTTCACCTTCCCAGACGAGGGTGCAAAGAAATATATCGCCGACATCTATTCATGGACGCAAAATGGCAGCTTCCCCAAGGAAATGTGGGGAGCCGCCGGCGGCTCGCAGTACAAGAACATGGGCGATGAGTTCATCAACGGCAATGTCGTGACCTATCTGGCCGGCAACTGGATGGTCAATCCGTTCCAGACCAAGATCGGCGATGCGTTCGAATGGGGCACACTCAATGCACCATGCGCCGATGCCGGGTGCTACACGATGCCGGGCGCCACCGCGATTGTAGCTTTCAAGCGCACCAAACATCCGGAGGACGTGGCTCACTTCATCGAGTTCCTGGGCTCCGAAAAGGTCCAGAGAGAACTGGCTGAAACCTATGTCATCCTGACAGGCGCCAACATCGTCGACCCGCAGTACAAGCTGAAAAGCGAAGACGCCAAGGCCTCGATGAAGGTTTTCCTGGACAATAGCGACAAGGTCACGCCCTCGGCTTACGAGTTCGAACAGACCAAGGGCAGCACCGCTCTCTATCAGCATATCGTGCAGCGCATGAGCCAGCTGATCGTTGGGGAGCTGACGCTGGAAGAGACCTATAAGGTCATGGAGGACGACGTCGCCAAGATCAACGAGGCGATAGCCGTCGGCAAGTAAGCAGAGACAACGAGCGGGGTGAGCCGAGGCTCACCTCGCTTTGACGTCTGTCATTAAACACCGCATGGGCCGGCGCGGATATCTGTCGGCCCCTTGCTCGCCCCAGCCGAGCTGTTTGTTACGACCTGTCACATTCGGTCGATCTTCCACTTGTAGAGTGCACCCGTTTCAAACGGCGCAGCCGAGTCCAGCAGGCCCCGGTTGCGGCTGCATAATAACAAACTCAACAACTTAGATATTACTGGGATCATTGTCATGACTGGACAAAATTCACATTTTTCACACCTGCGCCTGGGCCTGCTTGCGTCTGTCGCAGCACTCGGCATCCTGTCGACAAGCCATGCATCAGTCGCTGCGGAGCCGCTGGGAGCAGGTTATTCCATCGAGGTGCCTGCCCCCGCCTCAAACTATCCGCTTCCGCTCGCTGAAAACTATCGCAACCAGACCGGCAAGAATGCCAAGGGCGAAGAGGTTCGCGCTTACGATGACCGCGACAATCCGATCATCGAAATCCTTTCCGGCTTCAACAAGATCTGGACACTCGGCGACGAAAAATGGGCCGATGGTGGCGCCAATGGCGATGGCCCGGCAGATTTCAGCAAAACCAAGATCGTCGATCCTGCTGTCTGGGCCGAGAACATGCGCTATGTGCTTTCGGTAACCGGCAAGAACCGCACGCCGGAACAGGCGCTACATGCTTATCTGAACGACCGCCGTTCGCAAGGTTACAGCGTGATCGAAGGCATGGGTCCGCTTGCCGATTGGTACAGAGAGGGAGCAGGCGCGACCACGACCATCAATCACACGCTTGCGGACTTCGATCCCAACAAGGTCATCGAGAAAAAAGAGGACGACAAGGGCACCGAAGCCGGGGCCGAGGATTCCGAACTCAAGAATTTCGTGGCCTTCATGAACGTGATCCGCGGCCCGGAAGGCACCACATCGCCGGCGAAATATTTCTATTCGACACCGCGCCCGTGGCGCATGAACGACAAGGGTGAGGTCATCGAAACAGGCTCCGAGACGATCGGGGACCGGAAATTCGAAGCTTATGAAACCAGTGCGGATGTGATTGTCCCGGCCCTGCAATATGCCCGCGAACATCGCGGACGCCAGAAAGACGGCGGCTTCCCGAGCGGCCACACCAATGCGGCCTATCTCGCTGCCATTGCTTATGCCTATGCGGTGCCGGAGCGGTTTTCCGAACTTTTGACCATGGCCTCCGAACTGGGCGAAAGCCGTGTGGTTGCAGGCATGCACTCACCGCTCGACGTGATCGGAGGCCGGATTACCGCGACCGCCATGGCAGCCGCCATGCTGCAGGATCCGAAAAATACCGAAGTCAAAAAAGCGGCTTATGACGAGTTGCAGGCATACTTCAAAAAGCGTCTGCCGGAAGGCAAATCGCTGCAGGCATTTGCCCATGGTAACGATCGCAGCGCCGACCGTTTTGCCGATGAAGAGGTCAACAAGGTCGATTTCCGCCAGCGGATGACCTTCTCGTTCAGCCGTGCGGCAACATCCACAGATGCGCCGATGGTTGTGCCACAAGGAGCCGAAGTGCTGCTCGAGACACGACTGCCTTATCTGAGCGAAACACAACGGCGCGCCGTTCTGTTCTCGACCGGGATCGAATCCGGCTATCCGCTGCTGGATGACAGCAATGGCTGGGGACGCATCAATCTGGTTGCCGCGGCGACCGGTTACGGTTCGTTCGATGGTGACGTCGATCTGGTCATGGATGCCGACGCTGGAAGCTTCAATGCATCCGACCGCTGGACCAACGACATCGATGGTAAAGGCCGCCTGACGAAATCCGGCAGCGGCGAACTCACGCTTGCCGGTGCCAACAGCTACAGCGGCGGCACGGTGCTGAATGGCGGAACGCTTTCGGCAGCATCCAAAACGGCGCTTGGCACCGGCAGCCTTGCCGTTTCTGACGGCACGCTGGTTTTGCATGACACGCTGATCATTGGTGGCGATTACAGCCAGACAGGTGGCGCGCTTGCCGTGGAAGCCTCGCAGGCCGCGATGAAGATCGATGGCAATGCGAAGATCAGCGGCGGCACGCTTCATATCGTCTTTGAAGACGATGTGCCGGCAGCCGGAACCCGTTTCGAGGTTCTCTCTGCAAATGCGCTGGATGGCGCTTTTGCTGCGATCGACAGCGGCAAAATCAAGGTCCGGCCGATTTACACCGGCACCTCACTGGCCGTTATCGTCGAATAATCTTTGAAACGTCGTGGCGGGCAATATTGCCCGCCACGACAGCAAACAGATCAGTTGAAGGGACCTGTGAAAGCAGCTCGGAACGCTTCCAGCGCCACGACCGGATCGCCCTTCGCAAACGCTTCCAGCCCGATCGGACCGCGATAGCCCATATCGAACAGAGCGGCAGCGATGCCTCGATAATTGATCTCACCCGTACCCGGCTCGCATCGCCCCGGCACATCCGCCACCTGCACCTCGCCGATGAATGGCAGGCACGCGCGGCAGGTTTCGATCAGGTTACCTTCACCGATCTGCACGTGATAAAGATCGAGGTTCAGACGCAGGCGTGGATGATTGATGTTTTCAACCAGCGCCAATGTATCCTCTGCGCGACCGAAGGGCGTTCCCGGATGATCGACCGGCAGGTTGAGATTTTCGAGCGTGTAGACCACGCCCTCCTCCTCGGCCATATCGGCGATACGCGCCAGCGTATCACGCGCTTTCAGCCACATGCGCCCCGTGATCACTTCGCTTGGACGCGCTGGCAGACCGCCCTCGCCCAAACCCGTACCGTGCAGGTTCAGACGAGCGACACCTAACCGTTTTCCGACCTGCGCCGTTTCGCGGGCGGAGCGCAGAAGCTCGTCGGCACCCTCATCATCCGCCAGCCTGCCGGTGAGATAACCGTTCATGATGGAGAAGGTCGCACCGGTCTTTTCCAGTGCTGCGAGATCGTGTTCCGGCCAGTTCCACAGCCCGACCTCGAAACCCATGTCCTTGAGCTGCGCGCAACGCCATTCGATCGGCTTGTCGCGCCAGAGCATTTCCGCGCAAGCGGCCAGCGTAAAAACTTGGTCCATTGTTCTATCCGTATGGATGGAGTTCAGCGCATCAGGTGCTCGACCGGTGGCGCGGCGACGAAACGCCATTTGCGCAAGGGGCCTGCCATGACGTTGAGGTAATACATTTCAAACCCGTGCGGTGCGCCGCAAGGATGGTGACCGCGCGGCACGCAGACGACATCGCCGTCATGTACCGCCATGGTTTCGTTCAGTTGCAGGTCATCGGTATAGACCCGCTGGATACCAAAACCATCGGCCGGGTTGAGACGGTGGTAATAGGTCTCTTCCAGATAGGTGATGCGCGGAAAATCGTCTTCGTCATGGCGATGGCTGGGATAGCTCGACCAGTGACCGGCGGGCGTAAACACCTCGGTCACCAGAAGACTGTCGCAATAGTCCTCGTTTTCCATGGCGATGTTGTTGATGTAGCGGGTGTTTGTGCCCTCACCGCGCTGGGTGAGGGTTATACCGTCCGGCCCGATGCGGCGGGCTTCGTGCCCGCTTTTGCCCGGAGCCGTGCAGACCGCGATGACGCAATCGGTTTCCGCCACCGCCTTCCACTCGCTGCCATTCGGCAGGTAAAGGCAATGGGGCGGCGATTTTTCGAAAACGCTCATGCGTTCACCGAGCACACCCCATTGCTTGCCGGCACCTTCCAACGCCGCCTTTCCTTCCACCATGACCAGAATGACCTCGCGGTCTCCGGTCGCTTCCGTCGCCGTCTCGCCCTTGCGAAGCCGGTAGAGCGAAAAGCCGACATAACGCCAGCCGGCCGAAGCCGGTGTGATCTCGTGAACCTTGCCGTGATTGCCGAAAGGACGGTGAAGAAGGTTGGGCATCGAAAACTCCTGCTATTTTCTCAGACGAGGCCGACCTTGGCGGCGGCGGCCTTCAAGGTCTTCAGACCGAGCGACTGGTACTGGAAAGGATTGCGGACATCGGGGTCCTGTTCCGCCTCGATGACGATCCAGCCATCGTAGCCGGCACTTTTGAGGATTTTCAGCAGTGGTTCGAAATCGACCCCGCCTTCCTCATCGCCCGGCACGGTGAAGACACCGGCGCGAACGCCATCCATGAATGACAGGCCCTTTTCACGCACCTGCTGCATGACGGTGGGGCGCACATTCTTGGCGTGGAAGTGGCTGACACGATCGATATATTTCGACAGGACCGGCGTCGGATCGCTGCCGTTGCCGCCGAAATAGCAATGACCGGCATCGAACAGCAGCCGGGTCTGCGGCCCCGTCGCCGCCATGAAGGCGTCGATTTCTTCCGGGGTTTCAACCACGGTGCCCATATGGTGGTGATAAACGAGTTTGATGCCCTGGCTCGCCGTAAAGCCTGCGATCTCCTCGACCTTCGCGCCAAATGCCTTCATCTCGGCATCGGACAGGACGGGGCTTTTCGATAGCGGCTCCTGCAGGCCCTGCACGCTGTTAGACGTTTCGCAGGCGATGCAGACCGTGCAGCCATTGTGCTTGAGCTTGTCGAGATGCGGTTGGATCGCCTTTTTTTCGTCTTCCACCGATTGCGTCAAAAGATTCAGCGAATACCAGCCGGACACGAAGGCCAGCCCGTGGGAACCGAGCAGCTCCTTCAGCGCCTGCGGGTCGTTCGGCCAGCGATGGCCGTTCTCGATACCATCGAAGCCGATCTGGCTTGCCTCGCTCAAAATCTGTTCGGTCGGAATGTTTGCGCCGAGGCTCTGGTCGTCGTCATTGGCCCAGGCAATGGGGTTGGTGCCGAAGCGGATCATGTCATTTTCCTCAATTCACGGTGTTCTGCTTGGCGGCGTCTTCAAGATAGCGCGCGTAAGCCTGTTTCAGTTTTTCGTTCGTGCCGACTTCCGGCACGGCAACGTCCCACCAATGGCCGGCATCGCCGAAGCCGGGACCATTGGTTGGGTCGGTATCGATAACGATGACGGTCGGGATATCGCGGGAACGGGCAGCCGCGATCTGCGCTTCCAGATCGGCAATGTCCTTCGCCTTCACGGCGAAGGCGCCCATGGAGCCGGCGTGGGCGACAAAATCGATCTCGGGCTGCTGCTCGATATTGCAGTCCTGATAGAGATTGTTGAACGCCTCACCGCCTGTGCCGCGCTGCAACCGGTTGATGCAGCCGTAACCGCGGTTATCGGTCAGAACGACGGTGAAAGGCACACGTCGCATGACGGCGCTCGCCAGTTCGGAATTGGCCATCATGTAGGAACCATCGCCAACGAAGCAGATGATTTCGCGCTCCGGCCGCGCCAGTTTAAGCCCCATCGCACCGGCAATTTCATAGCCCATGCAGGAATAACCGTATTCCATGTGATAACCGCCCCGGCTTGGTTGCCAGAGAAGTTTCAAAGCCCCCGGCATGGTACCTGCGGCGCACATGGCAATGGCGTTTTCACCGGTTGCCCGCTGTACCGCACCTATCACCTGCGCGTCGGTCGGCAGACCGGCTTCAGCCGGTGCCGCACAATGGCTGTCGACAGCATCAAGCCAAGCGGCGCGCGATGCCGCATCCGGCTGCGGCGCCTTGTGGCTGCCCAGCTTTTCGCCAAGTGCTGTCAGCGCCACTTTCGCATCGGCAACCAGCCCGATGGCGCCGTGCTTGTCGGCATCATAGGCCTGGACATTGATCGAAACGAGCTTGCGATCCTTCGCCTGAAACAGCGACCATGAACCGGTGGTGAAATCCTGAAAACGCGTGCCGACACCAATAACCAGATCGGCCTTGCGGGCGAGTTCGTTGGCAGCCGCCGAACCATCGACGCCGGCAGCACCAAAATTCAACGCATGGCTTTGCGCCAAAGCCGATTTTCCGGCCTGCGTTTCGATTACCGGTATTGCGTGGCGCGTAGCAAAATCGGCCAGTTCCTGTTCGGCACCGCTGTAAATCACGCCGCCACCGCAAACGATGACCGGGCTTTTGGCGGCGCGGATAAGCTTTGCCACGGTTTCGAGGTCGTGAGCGTCCGGCTCCGGCCGACGAATGCGCCAGACCTTTGGTTCGAAGAAGGCTTCCGGCCAGTCATAGGCTTCGGCCTGCACATCCTGGCAGAAGGAAAGCGTCACCGGGCCGCAATTGGCCGGATCCGTCATGACGCGCAGGGCGCGCGGCAGAGCCGTTAGCAGCTGTTCCGGCCGCGTGATACGGTCGAAATAACGGCTGACCGGGCGGAAGCAGTCGTTGGCAGAAACGGTGCCGTCATCGAAATCCTCGACCTGCTGCAAAACCGGATCGGGACGACGGTTGGCAAACACGTCACCGGGGATCAACAGCACCGGCAGACGGTTGACGTGAGCTAGAGCCGCAGCCGTGACCATATTGGTTGCGCCCGGCCCGATGGACGAAGTGACCGCCTGCACGCGACGGCGTTTCTTCGCCTTGGCGTAAGCGATGGCCGCATGCGCCATGGTCTGTTCGTTCTGGCCGCGCCAGGTCGGCAGGCCGTTGCCCGCCTTTTGCAGCGCCTCGCCGAGGCCTGCAACATTGCCATGGCCGAAAATCGCCCAGACGCCATCGACAAAACGTTCACCCTCTTCGGTCAGCTGCACCGAAAGCCATTTCACCATGGCCTGCGCTGCCGTCAGTCTTACCGTGTTCATGCTGCCTTTTCCCCTGCCTTCATGCGTGCCGTGTCCCAGATGCGGCAAAGACGCTCGTAGCGTTTCGCCATGTCCTCGACGGCCTCGGAATCCGTGATGTCTCCGCCAAGCCATCGCCGCGCGGCATCGCCGAAAATCGTGCGGCCAACGGCAAACCCCTTGACCAGATCGAACTGCGCGGCGACCTCGAAACTTGCGGACAGTTCGGCTTCCGGCGCATCCAGCCCCAGCACGACAATGCCGCGCGTGTAACGATCATGCGCCTCGATGGCGGCAATGGCATTTTGCCAGGCCGTTGCCGTTTTCATCGGCTCCAGCTTCCACCAGTCGGGATAGATACCGGCCGCATAAAACTGATGGATCAGTGTCGCCACCGTCTGGTCGTCGGTTTCGCCGACCTTGGAAGGAATGATCTCCAGCAGAAATTCCAGCCGATTGCGCCGCGATGCCTCGAACAGACGCTTGACCGTGGCTTCCTGCTCGGCACGTGTCGATGCGTCATCGTCGGGGTGGCAGAAGCAGAGAACCTTGACGACATCCTCTCGTGCCCATTCCGACAAGGTGCCGCAATCGCTGCCGAGTTCCGGTTCCAGCGTCAGCGGCCGCGACCCCGGCCATTCTGCCGGGCGGCCGATCCACAGACCGGAACCGGATGCGCGATGCAGCGCCGAACGGCCGATACGGTTGTCGCAGAGAATGCCGTAACCCGGCTTGCCTGCCTGAACGCTGAGCGCCGCCTTGAGGCAAAGCTCCTTGAAGGCTGCGCCTTTCTGCAATGAGTAACCGGGCATCTGCTCCAGCTGCACACGATGGTCGAAGGCGAAAACACGCATGCTCGACCAGTCACCATCGACGCGCCTTTGACGCGTGGTCGACCAATGCAATTGTTCAAGTTCAGGGTCGTTGCGCAGATCAGGCCGCACGACGCCGCGGTTCAGAAAGAATTGCAGCTCTTCCCAGCTTGGATAGGCCGGGGTGCAGCCATGCCGGCTAACGGCGAAAGCGCCGCAGGCGTTCGCGAATTTCAGCGATGTCGGCCAATCCTCGCCGGTCATCCAGCCGCGCAGCAGGCCGGAAAAGAAACCGTCTCCGGCACCGAGAACGTTGAAGACCTCGATTGGGAAACCCTGACCACTCTGGCCTTCATCGAGACTTTCGGGGATGGTGCCTTCGAACGCCGTGGCTCCGAGCGGTCCGCGCTTGCAGACCAGTGTCGCCTTGCTCACCTTGCGCACGGCCCGGAGGGCTTCCAGCGTGTCGGTCGAGCCGCCGGCGATATGAAATTCCTCTTCGGTGCCGACAATCAGATCGAACAGATCGAGTGTGGTCTGCAATTTTGCCGTGACCTTGGCACTTTCGACAAAGCGGCTTTCGCCATCGCCATGACCGGCCACACCCCACAGGTTGGGGCGATAATCGATATCGAGCGCGGTGCGCAGACCGTGCTTTCGCGCCAGCCGCAGCGCCTTCAGTACGGCAGCTTCCGTGCGGCTATTGCTGAGATGCGTACCGGTGACGACGACGGCGCGGGCAGAGGCGATAAAATCCTCATCGATATCGTCTTCGCAAAGCGCCATGTCGGCGCAGTTTTCACGATAGAAAATCAGCGGAAACTGCGTGTCGTCGCGAATGCCCAGAATGACCAGCGCCGTCAGCCGCTCGGGATCGGTCTTCACACCCTCGGTGGACACGCCCTCGCGCTTCAACTGCTCCAGGATGAAGCGTCCCATATGCTCGTTGCCGACCCGGCTGATCAGCGCCGTTTTCAACCCCAGTCGGGCGCTGCCGCAGGCTATATTGGTGGGGGAGCCGCCGATGTATTTTTCAAACGACCCCATATCTTCCAAGCGACCACCGATCTGCGCGCCGTAAAGATCGACGCCGGCACGGCCGATGGTAATCACGTCAAATTTTTTGGTCACATCATTTGCCTTTCCAGACTTATGGCGCGGCCGTTGGAGTTCGCCATGGCGTGGATGATCTTTTCGATCTCCAGACCATGAGCGAAATCCGGGCCGGTATTCGGCCCTCCGGCGATGGCAACCAGCAGATCGCGCGCCTCGACGACCTTCTGTTCATTAAAACCGAAATTGTGCCCCGGAGCCGGGCAGAATGCGGCGAAATCCGGCTGATCGGGACCGGTCAGATGCCGCACGAAACCAGCCTCGCCGCTGCGATGAACCCAGAGTTCGTTCATGTTTTCCTGATCGAAAACGAGCGTACCTTGGCTGCCATGTACCTCCCATTGCAGGCGGCACTTGCGCCCGCGAGCGACGCGTGAGGTGGCGAAAGATCCTTGCGCGCCGGATGCAAAACGAATGAGCGCCAACGCACTGTCTTCGTTCTCGACAGGTTTGGGACCGCCCTGTGATGGCCGCGTGGGGACGGCGACCTGGGTCTGCGCCACGACCTCCGCCACCGGCCCCATCAGCGCCAGCATATGGCTCACGAGGTGGCAGCCGAGATCGCCGAGCGCGCCCAGCCCGCCACCTTCGTGCGTCATCCGCCATGACCACGGGAGGAGAGGGTCGGCGGAATAATCCTCGTCATAAACGCCGCGAAAGGCGAGCGGTGAGCCGATCACGCCATCGCGGATCATCTTGCGTGCAGCCTGAAAGGCAGGGCTTCTGAGGTAGTTATACCCGAGAATGGTCACCTGCCCCGGATGCGACGCAGCCATTGCCGCCATCGCTTCGGCATCTGCGAGCGTCAAAGCCATCGGCTTTTCCAGCCAGACATGTTTTCCGGCTTTCAGCGCCGCCTCCGCCATCGGCCTGTGCATGCCGTTCGGTGCGGTGATCGATACGACATCGACCTTCGCATCGATGACCGCTTCCTCCCAGCGAGCGGTGGAGCGGGCAAAACCGAACTGACTGGCGAACCGAGCAGCGCTTTCAGCCGTCGCATCGGAGAGCACTTCCAGCCGGTGATGCGCACCGCCAAAGACGGCGGAAACATTGCGCCACGCCATGGCATGGCATTTCCCCATAAAACCGGTGCCGATCAGCGCGACACCGAGAGGACGGTCGGGAAGAGGATGAGAGCTTACCATGGCGCGCACCTCATATCGTACCGCCCAGTGAGCCTTCGAGCTCGGCCATTTCCTGTCCACCGGCCATCATGTCCTGAAGCCGGGCGGCATCGATGTCTCCGCGCGTGGCAGTGCCCAGCGTCTGGCCACGATTGAGCACCGTGAACCGGTCGCCGACCGCCATGGCATGACGCACATTGTGGGAGATGAAAACCACGCCGATGCCCTGCGAGCGCACACGGTTGATTGTGGCAAGCACGTTCGCGGTCTGACGCACGCCGAGCGCTGAGGTCGGCTCATCAAGGATCAGCACCTTCGCCCCGAAATAGACGGCGCGGGCAATGGCGACCGTTTGCCGTTCGCCGCCCGAGAGCGTGCCGACAGCCTGATCGGGACCACGCAGATTGATGCCCATCTTGCGCATTTCCGCCATGGTGATCTCGTTGGCGGCATCGATATCGAAGCGCTTGAACAGCCCGCGGCCCTTGGTCGGTTCACGCCCCATGAAGAAATTGCGCGTGACCGACATCAGCGGGATCATGGCAAGATCCTGAAAAACGGTGGCGATACCGGCTTCCATCGCATCACGCGGGCTGCCAAAGGAAAGCGGCTTTCCTTCGAAGGTGATCGAACCTTCGGTCGGCTTGTGCACGCCCGACATGGTCTTGATGAAGGTGGATTTTCCGGCGCCGTTATCGCCGAGCAGGCAATGGCACTCGCCGGCACGCACGTCGAAGGTCACACCGTTCAGCGCGATGACATTGCCATAGTGCTTCTTGATGTTTTCCATATGGATGATCGGTGCGGTCATTTTCAGCGCTCCCCGGTCACACGTCGGCGAATGACGTTGTTGAAGATGACGGCCAGCAGCAGCATCGCGCCGAGAAAGACCTGGAACCAGTCCTGATCGAATTTGGTATAGGTCAGGCCGATCGTGACCATGCCGAAGATGATGGCGCCGAAAAAGGCACCAATGGCGGAACCGTAACCGCCGGTCAGCAGGCACCCGCCGATAACCGCGGCAATGATCGCCTCGAATTCCTTCATGAAACCGCGGCGCGCATCGGTGGAGCCGGCATCGATGACGGTGATGATGGCGACCAGCGCTGCGGCCATCGCCGTCAGCATGAACAGCGAAATCTTGACGCGGCGAACGGGCACGCCGGAGTTTTTCGCAGCCAGAGCGTCACCGCCCGTTGCAAAGATCCAGTTGCCGATGGGTGTGCGCAGCAGGATGTAGGTGGCTATCGCGGCAAAGGCCACAAACCAGATGATCTCGACCGGAATGCCGGGCACCTTTGGCACGCCGGATTTGAAGCTGTCGACAATGCCCGCTTCCGCCAGCCAGCGCATGATGAAGCCAAAGGCATCGCCGGAAAAGATCGGCGCCAGAAAATCACCTTCGACGGCTTCACGAATGCCACGCAGCTGGGTGGAGCCGCCGGTGAACATTTTCAAGCCGACAAGAGCGGCACCACGCAGGATAAAAAGCCCTGCGAGCGTGACGATGAAGGACGGCAGGCCGGTGCGCAACACGACCATGCCGTTGGTGGCGCCAAGCGCTGCGGCAATGGCCAGCGTCAGCGGAATGGCGATGACAAGCGGCATGCCGACATTAACGACAAAAACGCCGAAGACCATGCCCGCGAAGGCAACCATGGAACCGATCGACAGGTCGAATTCACCGCCGATCATCAAAAGTGCTGCGGCGATGCCGAGAATGCCGAGCTGGGCGGCCGGCGTCATGAAGTTCATCACACCCGACAATGTAAACATCGTGCGGTCTGCGGTGATCATAAAGAAGATTGTAACGAGGACGACGCCCCCGATTGCGCCGAGTTCCGGCCGTTTCATGAATTTCGCGAGAACTGACTCGGATTTGATCCGCTCATCCGCACGCGCAAGCGTGTCTATCGACATTGACCTGTCTCCTGAATCGATGACCGGGCCGCACCAGAGGCGATAGCGGCCCGGTGGCGATGGTCTTAGCGGATGCCCTTGGACGACAGATCGATGACCTGAGCCGCGGTTTCCTTGGTGACGAGGTTCGGACCGGAGGCGACGTCACCGCCGGGGATCAACCCGTATTGCGCATTCAGTGCCAGGAACGACACCGGCAGATAACCCTGCAGATACTGTTGCTGGTCGATCGAGAAAGCGGCCTTTCCGTCCGCCACATATTTTAGGAAACCGGCAGACATATCGAAGGTGGAGATCAGCACGTCATCGCGGCCAAGCGCCTGCGCAGCCTTGACGGCCGGCTCACCGACCAGCGATGCATTGAGCGACAGCACGACATTGACGTCCTTGTCCGATTCCAGCGCCGCGCGAACCTTGGATTCCACCTCGGTCGGATCATTGGTTGTCGGCAGAACCTTCACTTCCTTGCCGAAACCTTCGGTGAAACCGGCGCAACGCAGATCGAGCGAAACGTTGCCGACTTCCTGGTTGACGCAAATAGCCTTCTTGCCGCCCATTTCCGCAAGCCGTGCACCGGCAACCTTGCCGGCATCGAATTCGGACTGGCCGACATGCAGTTTCGCGCCGAGCTTGTGAGCAACGTCGGAGCCGGAGTTCATGGAAATGACCGGAATGCCAGCCTCGACGGCACGCTTGATCGCCGGACCGAGAGCATCGGCATCGGGGATCGAGACGACAAGACCGTCAGGATCCTGATTGACGGCGGCATCGATCAGCTGGCCCATCGCCACCATGTCAAACGTTTCAGGCGAGCGGAATTCGACATTGACGCCGGTATCCTTGGCGGCTTTTTCGGCACCATTCTTGACCACCGACCAGAACGGATCGTTGGCCTGGCCGTGTGCGACCACGATGATATCCGTGGCGAGCACAGGGCTCGCGGCAGCAACGAGTGCGACCGTTGCTGCTGCTGCAAGCAATTTCTTCATGACTTCCTCCCAGTTGAGTTCAAGGGCGCCACTCCCAGGCGCCCCATCGATCCGGTCAGGCGGGACCGGCACCGAAAGCGCGCGGCACACTCCCCAGGGCCGCGGCAATCTTTTTTTGGTGACGGCTCAAGGCCGTCACATTTTTCATCGTTCAGGCCAGCGACACGGGCTGGCCGGATTTGGCAGATTTGGTCGCAGCTTCCGCCAGAGCAAGTGCTGCAACCCCATCCTTGAGCGAGACCGGAATGGCAGCACCGTCGAGAACGGCGGCAACAAAAGCATCCCACTCCGTCACATAGGCGCGCATGTAACGTTCGAGGAAAAAGAACTCCGGCTTGGCGCTGGTAACGCCGCTTTTGGTTGCCTTGGAGACGGTATTTTCCAGAACGTTAGCAGCTGAAAGCAGGCCTTCGGAGCCGAGAATTTCGACACGCTGATCGTAACCGTAAGCGGCGCGGCGGCTGTTCTTGATCACGGCGATCCGACCATCGGCATAGGTCATCGTCACCACGGCGGTATCGACATCGCCGGCCTTGCCGATCTCCGGATCGACGATCGAGGTACCGGCGGCATGAACCGTCTTCGGCATATCGCCCATCAGGAAGTTTGCCATGTCAAAATCGTGGATCATCATGTCGCGGAACAGCCCGCCCGACACTTTGACATAGGAAACCGGTGGCGGCGCAGGATCGAAAGAGGTGATCGACAACAGTTCCGGCCGGCCGATTTCACCGGCGGCGATGGAGGCCCTGACAGCGGAAAAATTCGGATCGAAACGGCGATTGAAACCAATCATCACCGGCACGCTTGTCTTGCTGACAGCATCAAGGCAACGCTGCGCACGCTCGAGTGACAAATCAACCGGCTTTTCGCAGAATATGGCCTTGCCCGCGGCGGCGGCCTTTTCGATCAGATCCGAATGCGTGTCCGTCGACGTGGCAATCAGCACGGCGTCGATCGAGGTATCCGACAGAATGGCGTCGGAACTGGTGGCTTTTGCACCATAGGCTTCGGCGAGCGAACGGGCCGCCTCTTCGTTGACATCCGACACGGCAACAAGCTCGCTGCGGGCATGACCGGCAATATTGATGGCATGTACACGACCGATACGACCTGCACCGAGCAATCCGATTTTAAGCACTTTCATCCTCCCAAACGGCAGCACCCAACTGCCTTGAATTGAAACATTGCAAGATTTGCTCCCGCGAGCAAGAGTGTTTTGCTCGCGGGAGCAAAATTTATTTCAGAGCGTTGAAAAAACACGTTATGTAAGAGGTGAACCGATCCGAGGTGGATTCGGGAGATGGATATGCCGGACGAAAAGAAGCCTGCCTTTGCAGGAAACATCACCGCCGACGATGTGGCAGCGGCTGCCGGCGTTTCCCGCTGGACGGTCAACCGCGCCTTCCGCAAGGATGCCTCGATCTCGTCCAAAAGCCTTGAAAAGGTGCGGATTGCCGCGGAACGACTGGGTTATGTGCCGGATTTGCGCGCCGCCAGCCTCGCGTCGGATCGCTCCAACCTCGTGGCGCTGCTGATCGACGACTTTGCCAATCCGCACAAGCTTGTGATGATGGAGCGGCTGACACGCATCCTGCGGCGGGAAGGATGGGATATTCTGCTGGTCAACACGCTTGATCGCGCCGATGCCGGGCATGCGCTTCTGAACGCCAGCCAGCGCCGAGTCGATGCCGTCATCCTGATCGGTATCCAGTTCGATGACGATGTTCTGGATACGGCGTTGCATGCGCGCCGCTTCCGTAAGCTGATCATCTTCGCCCGAACCTCGCGCAATCCGAATACGATCTCGATTGCCGTAGATGACGTTCACGCGATGAAGGAAATTGCCAATTACGTGCATGAGCGTGGTTATCGACGCCCGATGTTTCTGGCCGGCCCGCGCACCTCTTCGGCGCACCTGCTGCGCAACGAAACATTCGTCGACTATTGGCGGCAGCATTTCGGCAGCGAGCCGGAAACCGTGTCCGTTTCCGCCTACGATCCGGCACTTGCCGCCGGCATCGTTGAGAATGTACTCACCGGGCGGACAAAAGCGACTTTGCCGGACATTCTGGTCTGCGAAAACGATGCCCTTGCTATCGGCGCAACCGATGTGATTCGTCACAAACTGGGTCTGCGCATCCCGCAGGATATTGCCATTACCGGTTTCGACGATGTACCGCAGGCCGAAGGCGCCAATTATCGCCTGACCACCTACCGCCAACCGCTGACAGACATGGCCGAATACCTCGTCAAGGTTCTTGCCAGCGATGACGACCATGATTTCGACCGTCTATTCAGTGGCAAACTGATGATCCGCGACAGCGCATAATATCCGACACTTCGGCAAAATCATCGATATTTCTGATACTTAAAGTATAGCTTTCTGCCAGGAATAAAGCGGCTCGATGCCGCCGTGCACACGTATCCAAAAATGGATGTCGAAACATGATAAAAATAATCAACTTCGAACTTGATTCTTTTTATCATGTTTTGTAACTCCCGTTCCCAGTTAATTCTTGGGGGTTTTCCATGCACAGCAATCTTTCAACGGCGTCGCGCGCGCCGGCGTTTCGTCGCGCCTATCTTATGGCCACCGTATGCCTGTTGGCGCTGACCGGTCCAGCAACGGTCTCAACCGCAGTCGCTCAGGAAAACCAGAAAGAGAAACCTGCAGAAACCCAGGCAGAGACCACTCTGGAGCCGATCGTCGTGCTTTCGACCCGTGGCGGCAAGCGCATATTGGACGTGCCGCAGACGGTCAGCGTCATCAGCCGCGAAGAACTTGAAGACCGCAATGTTCGCGACATTCAGGACCTTGTACGCCATGAGCCGGGCGTATCCGTCAGCCGTCAGACCTCCATTACCAATCCATGGGGACAGCTCAGTGGTTTTCAGATCCGCGGCATGAGCGGCAATCGTGTCCAGCTCAGCGTCGATGGTTCTCGCGTGCAGGAAAGCATCACCGACGGCAGCCGCGACTTCTTCGATTTCGGCAATTTCAAAGCAGTCGAGATCGTCCGTGGCCCGAACTCGGTGCTGTGGGGTGCGGATGCACTCGGCGGCGCCGTGATGTTCCAGACACTCGATCCGTCCGATCTTTTGAAGCGCGATCCGAGCAAGCCGTGGGCGCAGGAACTCAAGACCGGCTTCGACAGCTATGACGGCACCTGGCGCAAGCAGATCATGGGTGCCTACGATTTTGGCGATCTGGAAATTCTCGGAAGCTACAGTCAGGCGTCCTCTCATGAACCGAAACTGCGCAACGCACGTGCCGATGGCGGCATCTGGGGTTGCACCCGCCTTTATATTGGCTGCAACGAGCTGTTCCCGGCCGATACCGATGTCGACAACGCACTTCTCAAGGCTGTGTGGACCCCGACCGGCGACCATACGATCAAGCTGACCGGCGAACTTTTCGGCCGCGACACCAGCATCCTGCAGCTTTACGACATGTCGGCTGCGGCCAATGGCGTTGCGACCACGGGTGCCTATAATAATCAAAATTATGTTCGCGATCTGGAAATGAGCCGCAAGCGCATCGCGCTGGAACATGAATGGGATGTGGCGACTGATTGGCTGGATAACGTCAAATGGCGCCTATCCTATTCCCCCCAAAGCCGCACGACGGACAGCAATCAGCGTAGAGTCTATTCCAACCACTATCGTTTGGTGAACCAGTATCGCGATTACAGCGAGGACTTCTTTGAGGCCGACATTCAGCTGCAATCGAGTTTTGATCTTGGCAACACCAGCCATACGTTGATTTACGGCTTTGATGGCGACCGCACGAAAGGCGACTACACCGGTATCAACACGACCTACAATTCTCTGACAAACACGACGACCACGGCCATCAACCAGGGTTTCAGTTTTCCGCGTGTCGTTACAGAGCGGGCGGATGTCTATCTGCAGGATGAAATCAAGCTGCTGGACGATCGTCTGACAGTCTCACCCGGTGTGCGTCTCGCCCACTATTCGCTCGATCCAACCGGCGACAGCAGCTATCCAGGCCTGTCGGGGTATGCTCCTGCCAAGCAAAGCCACACCGAACTTCTGAAGCGCATCGGCGCGACCTACAAACTCGACGAAACCTATTCGGTCTACGCCTCTTACGGCGAAGGCTTCAAGATGCCGACTTCGGCGCAGTTGTTCCAGTCGAGCTTGGATTTCTCGGGAAATTCGCTCATTCCTAACCCCAACCTACGGCCTGAATCCGTACAAAGCTACGAAGCCGGCCTGCGTGGTGAATTCACCGATGGCTGGTTCTCCGCAGGGGTGTTTTACGCGGATTACACCGACTTCATCCGTTCGCTACAGCCAACCACGATCCCGGGCCCGGGCGGCACTACAGTTGTGGGTTATCAATCCCAGAACGTCCAGAATGTCGAACTCTGGGGTATCGAATTCGGTGGCGAATATCGCGTTCTCGACAACACCACGCTTTCGGCCAACATGAGCTGGTCGAAGGGTCGTCAACGCGTCAGCGCAACCTCGGCAAAAACGGCGTTTGATGGTGCGGTTCCGTTTACAGCAGTTCTTGGCGTCACACAGGAGCTGCCGGAATACGACCTGCAGCTACAGGCCTTCGCCACGCTGGCTGCCGGGCGTACTGCGAATGCCGCAGCCACGGATTTCCTTGCCTCCGGTTATGCTCTCTTTGACGCCTATGCCAAATGGACGCCGCGCAAGAATTTCGAGCTGAGCATCGGCGTAGAGAACATCTTTGACCGCCGTTATTTCCCCAACACGCTGAGCGGCTATTCCGCCACGGAATCCTCCGCTGCCGTGTGGAACGTCAATCCGCTCGAACTTCAGACCGGTGCGGGCCGTGTGTTCAAGGCCAGCGCCACGGTCAGGTTCTGATTTTCGGCAGATGGTTTCAAACGGGCGGAGAAAATCCGCCCGTTCATTCCGGTGAAGCATAATGTTCAAGATTCTCGCGCAATTCGGCAGGCTTTTGCGGCCGTGCATACAGGCACCCGGCGGCAAGGCCACCCTGGCGCTGGTCACCATGGCCATCGCTCTCAATCTCGGTTCCGTTTATGCCAGCCTGCGGCTGACCAGATGGACGGGCGAATTCTATTCGGCCATCGAAAAGGTCAATGCGCCTGAAGTGCTGCATCAGATCGGCATTTTCGCGGTGATCGTCGCCCTGAATTCCTGTCGTGGTCTGGCCCACGAATATATCCGCAAGGTCATCGAGATCCGCTGGCGCCGTTCACTGACGCAGCATGCAATCGACATCTGGACACGCAACAAGGCCTATTGGCACCTTGCCAATTCCGGGCACGAGCGCATCGACAATCCTGACCAGCGCATTGCCGACGACTGCCGGCTTTTCACCAAGGGTCTGCTTGGCGAGGCACTGGATCTGATCGGCGAAATCGTCGGCCTGTTTTCCTATGTCGCCCTGTTGTGGAGCCTTGCGAGTTTTCCATTATCCCTCGCCTTTGCCGGTCTCGACATGGAAATTCCCCGTTACATGGTCTGGGCCGCGTTCCTCTATGTGGCGCTCAGCAGCATACTCACGCATGTCCTCGGCAAGCCATTAAAGGGCCTGATCTCCGAGCAGCAGAAACGTGAGGCCAGCTTTCGTTTTGCCATGGCGCGCTGGCGCACCTCCTTCGACGAAGTGGCGCTGGCCGGAGGAGAAGAAGCCGAACGGCGGATCTTCGACAACCGGTTTGAATCGGTGGTCGGCAACTGGCGCAAGCTGATCCGTCGCGAACTCGTACTCGGCTGTTTCACCTATCCGTTCCGCCACACGGTTTTGCGTATTCCGCTTTTCGTGGCGCTGCCCGGTTACCTTGCCGGCCATGTGGCTTTCGGTGGCCTGATGCAGCTGAGCATGGCGTTTTCCAACGTCGTTACCACCTTGTCCTGGTTCATTTTTTCCTATCGGGACCTCGCCGATCTGGTCGCAACCTCGTCCCGTCTGGACACATTTTTGCGCGCTGCGGAACGTGCCGGAGCGAATGCACGCACCGGCTCGATCCGGGCCGAGTCAGGCGAAAAACGGCTAAAGCTGCGTAATCTTCGTGTGCGCACACCGCACGGCAGGACACTTCTTTCGCTCGAAACTCTCGAGATCCGTGCCGGAGATACGGTGTGGCTTCAGGCTCCTTCCGGAACCGGCAAGACAACACTCGCCAAGACGCTTGCCGGACTGTGGCCCCATGCGGAAGGCGACATCGCATGGCCGCGGGAGAAAACCATGTTTCTTTCGCAGAAACCGTATTGCCCCACCGGCACTCTGGCCGATGCCATTGCCTATCCGGGGGCGGCAGGCGATTTCACCTCGGCCGACATGGGCGCCGCAATTGAGAATATCGGCCTGGGCCATATCCCGCTTGATCATCCACTCACGGAGGATGACGCCGCCACCGTACTCTCCGGTGGCGAAATGCAGCGCCTGGTGCTGGCGCGCGTTCTCCTGCATCGGCCGGAGGTCGTCGTTCTGGATGAGGCGACAAGCGCGCTCGACATGCAATCGGAAAGCACGCTGCTTGCAACTCTGCGCCGCCACCTGCCGCACTCGACTTTCGTCATCATCGCTCACCGCCAGCCCACCGGGCTCGATCATATCCGCAGGATTTCCCTATCGCCGAACGAGACTGTCGAGAACAGTCTCGTCCCGGCCTGACAAAAAGGACAACATAATGGACCAACAGGAAAACAAGACACGCCAGCTCATCGCGGCACCGGCCGATATCGTCATCCGCAGACTGCCCGCGCTCGGCAACCTGATGATCATCGGCAAGGCCAATGGCGCGACCCATGAGCGTATCGGCACTGTCGAAAAAATCGAGAATGTGGATGGCTGGTTAACCGCTACCGGCGAACATCATGACAGTCGCATGGACCCATCGCTTGTCTGTCGGATTGTTCTCGACACATCCAGCGTTATGCAGAACCAGGTTTATCCGCGCCTCGACTTTCAGGATGGTGAGGGCAATACATTGTTCGCCTTTGTCGGCTTTGCCGGCGAAGAACCTTTCGAGAAGGCTGTCGCCGACCTGACCCGCACAGTACTCGAGCCCGTACCGGCAAACCGCCCTCAGCGGCCGGAGGTCGCGGAAGACGATGCCGGCGCGGTACCGTTAAAGGCGGCCCTGAATGCTGCGCAGGCAATCACCATCTCATTCGAAAGCACCGGCTTTTCGCAGAAATGGTCTGGCGTGGTGGAAAAGGTCTCGCCGGGCATGGGCTTCATCAACATCATGCGACCGGATTTCCATCTCCACCTTCTGGGTGGCACGGTCGGAACATGGCGGACAGACGAAGCAGTCGATGCGACGCGCCTCGTTGCACTCGATTTTGATGGCAAGGAAACGGGTCTCGTGCTCACGGCGGCAGATGCAGGCATCTTCACATCCGGTGACCCGACATGAGCAGACAGGAACAAGGCAGTTCCGGCCAGTGGATTGTTCCCGAGAGCGGTGAAACCATCCGTCATTCCGCCTTGATGAAAAGCATGGCGGAAAAATCGGCGGTTCTGCTTGGCGAAACCCACGATTCCTACGAGATCCATCGCTGGCAGCTGCATGTGCTGGCAAGCCTTCACGGCCTGCGTGACGATATCGTGGTGGGGTTTGAAATGTTTCCGCGCAGCGTTCAACCCGCGCTCGACCGCTGGGTCGATGGCCTGACCGATGTCGATACGTTTCTGACGGAAGCGAAATGGGATGAGGTCTGGCGTTTCGACCCGGCGCTTTATCTGCCGATCTTTCAGTTCTGCCGGCAATTTCGCTTGCCGATGGTGGCTCTGAACTGCCGGCGCGCGCTGGTAACCGAAGTCGGAAAACTGGGCTGGGACGCGATTGGGCCGCAAGACCGGGATGGCGTGACGCCGGCCCGCCCTGCAACGCCTGCCTATCGCCAGTATCTTTTCGAGCTGACCGGCGGTGCGCGCGCCGACCGGCAGGCGCAGACGTCGGACGATCCAGCCTTCGATCGTTTCGTGCGCGCCCAGCAGACATGGGACCGCGCTTTTGCCTGCGGTATTGCGGATGCCCGAAAGAACTTCTCCGAACCATTGGTCGTCGGCATTATTGGCCGTGGCCATCTGGAGTTCGGCCATGGCACACCCTATCAGCTTGACGATCTGGGCGTTCAGGATGTTGCCGTCCTGCTGCCGCATAATGCCGGGCAAACGCCGCCATCGGCAGGTATTGCCGATGCCTGCTTCACGCTTCAGGACAAGGGGAACTGAGCGGGAATACTTATAGGATTCCTATTTCTTCGTTTGCCACGCCCTCTCGAATTCCTACGGGCCAAAAGCGCACATAACCATGCCGGACAATCGTGCCGGCAGCGTTATTGATAGGGGTGCACAATGGCATTCGATTACATTCTGAGCGGGGGCGTGACGGTTCTGATCACCGTCTACCTCGCTTATGCGCTTTGGCGTCCGGAACGGTTTTGAGGTGTGTCATGACACGTTTGACCGACCATTGCCGCAAATCATGGGCTGACCTCAGCGATATCAGAAACCTCTGCCAGGGTTCGACAATAATTCTGGCCATGTGCGTGCTGTCACTTGCAGCCATCGCCGTCGCACTGCTGATCTCAAGCCTTTCAGGCGCGGCCTAAGCCTTTCAAATCTTCACCATGAATGGGGTCTCGTATGAGCCAACCCAAAAGCGCGAGCATGTTCGATGCTCGCATACTCGTGCCTGCCATCGGCGGCGCGTTCATCAAACTCGATCCACGGACACTCGCCAAAAACCCGGTCATGTTCGTGGTTGCCGTTGTATCCGTGCTGACCACAGTCCTGTTCTTCAAGGATCTGGCGACCGGAGCAGCGGACCTCGGCTTCTCCTTCCAGATAATCCTGTGGCTCTGGTTCACGGTCCTGTTCGCCAATTTCGCCGAGGCGGTGGCTGAAGGGCGTGGCAAGGCGCAGGCCGACAGCTTGCGCAAGACGCGCACCGAAACGCAGGCCAAACTCCTGACCAATGCCGACGGCCGCGAATGGAAAGACGTTGCCGGCACATCGCTCAAGGTCAACGATATCGTGCTCGTCGAAGCCGGTGACATCATCCCCTCAGATGGTGAAATCATCGAAGGCATCGCCTCGGTCAACGAGGCGGCGATCACCGGCGAGTCCGCGCCCGTCATCCGTGAATCCGGCGGCGACCGTTCGGCCGTCACCGGTGGCACTCAGGTTCTGTCCGACTGGATCAAGGTGCGTATTACCGCTGCGGCCGGTTCGACCTTTATCGACCGCATGATTGCGCTTGTCGAAGGCGCAGAGCGCCAGAAGACCCCGAACGAAATAGCCCTCAACATCCTGCTCGCTGCAATGACGCTGATCTTCGTGATGGCGACGGCGACTATTCCGGCGTTTGCTTCCTATGCTGGTGGCGCCATTCCGATCGTTGTGCTTGTCGCGCTGTTCGTGACGCTGATCCCGACCACAATTGGCGCGCTGCTTTCCGCAATCGGCATTGCCGGTATGGACCGCCTCGTGCGTTTCAACGTGCTGGCCATGTCCGGCCGTGCGGTAGAGGCAGCGGGCGACGTCGATACGCTTCTGCTCGACAAGACCGGCACGATCACGCTCGGCAACCGCCAAGCCACCGAGTTCCGATCGGTCAAGGGCGTCACCGAGCAGGAACTGGCCGACGCCGCCCAGCTTTCCTCGCTCGCCGACGAAACGCCGGAAGGCCGCTCCATCGTTGTGCTTGCCAAGGAAAAATACGGCATCCGCGCCCGCGACATGAAGGAATTGCACGCCACTTTCGTGCCGTTCACGGCGCAAAGCCGCATGAGCGGCGTCGATTTCGACGGCTCTTCGATCCGCAAAGGCGCCGTCGATTCCGTCCTGAAACATCTGCAGTCGCAGTCGCTCATCAGCGCCGATGCGATGCTGGAGGCAGCGATCAGGGAAGGTCAGGCGATTGCAGACGAGATCGCCAAGGCGGGTGGCACACCGCTCGCCGTTGCCCGTGACGGAAAGCTGCTGGGCATCGTTCACCTCAAGGATATCGTCAAGGGCGGCATTCGCGAGCGTTTTGCCGAACTGCGCAAGATGGGCATCCGCACCGTGATGATCACCGGCGACAATCCGATGACGGCGGCGGCGATCGCGGCGGAAGCCGGCGTCGACGACTTCCTTGCCCAGGCAACGCCGGAGGACAAGCTGAAGCTGATCCGCGACGAACAGGCCAAGGGCAAGCTGGTCGCCATGTGCGGCGACGGCACCAACGATGCGCCCGCCCTTGCCCAGGCCGATGTCGGCGTCGCCATGAACACCGGCACGGTTGCCGCCCGCGAAGCCGGCAACATGATCGACCTCGACAGCGATCCGACCAAGCTGATCGAGATCGTCGAAATCGGCAAGGCATTGCTGATGACGCGCGGTTCGTTGACGACCTTCTCCATCGCCAACGACGTGGCCAAATACTTCGCCATCATCCCGGCCATGTTCGCCGTCTTCTACATCGCGCCGGGGCACACCGCCGGCCCGCTGCAGGCGCTCAACATCATGCACCTGGCGACGCCGCAGAGCGCCATTCTCTCCGCCATCATCTTCAACGCGCTGATCATCATCGCGCTGATCCCGCTGTCGCTGA
>Ga0075364_10000023_pt1 | contig 52112 bp, 43 predicted proteins | sample EndMetdeltDD1764_FD_71517 | JGI IMG/M metagenome (GOLD analysis project Ga0075364, IMG submission 71517) | Populus endosphere microbial communities from Tennessee, USA - Endosphere MetaG P. deltoides DD176-4 | ecosystem: Host-associated > Plants > Roots > Endosphere | place: USA: Tennessee... | reverse complement strand
ATACCCAGCCGGTGGCCTGCGGTGGCGAACTCCCGGCATTCCTGGCCGGCGTGAAGCAGGAAGCGATTGCCAAGGGCATTCCGGCCAGCGCCGTCGACACCGCCCTTGCCGGCGCGCAGATCGACCAGAAGGTACTGTCGCGTGACCGCGCACAGGGCGTTTTCCGCCAGACCTTCCTTGAATTCTCGCAGCGCACCGTCAGCCAGGCACGTCTCGATATCGGCCGCCAGAAGATGAGCCAGATGAAGGACATCTTTGGCCGCGCCGAAAGCGAATATGGCGTGCCCGCTGGGGTCATCACCGCTTTCTGGGCCATGGAAACCGATTTCGGCGCCGTGCAGGGTGATTTCAACACCCGCAACGCCCTCGTAACCCTCGCGCATGATTGCCGCCGCCCGCAGCTGTTTCGTCCGCAGCTGATCGCCCTTATAGAGATGGTACAGCATGGCGATCTCGACCCGGCCACCAACACAGGTGCATGGGCCGGTGAAATCGGCCAGGTACAGATGTTGCCGAAGGACATCATCGCGCACGGCGTCGATGGCGACAATTCCGGCCATATCGATGTGAAAAAGTCGTCGGCCGACGCAGTTCTCACCGCCGCTGCCTTCATCAAGTCGCTCGGTTACCGCAAGGGCGAGCCGTGGATCCAGGAAGTGCAGGTTCCGGAAAACCTGCCCTGGGAAAAGACCGGTCTCGGCAACGAGATCCCGGCGTCGGAATGGTTCAAGCTCGGCGTCACCCCACGTGACGGCGATACAAAATTCGGCAATCTGCCGGCAGCGCTGATCATGCCACAGGGCCGCAAGGGACCGGTCTTCCTGACCTACCCGAACTTCAACATCTATCTGGAATGGAACCAGTCGTTCATCTACACGACCTCGGCCGCCTATTTCGCCACCCGCCTGTCCGGCGCACCGACCTATGCCAAGGGCAATCCCGACCCGGCGCTCGACGATGCCGCCATGAAGGACCTGCAGACCAAGCTGCAGGCGCGTGGCCACGATGTCGGCAAGATCGACGGCATTCTCGGCTCCGGCACACGCAATGCCATCCAGAAGGAACAGCAGCGTCTGGGTCTGCCCGCCGACGGCTGGCCGACACAGCAGCTGGTTCAGGGCCTCTGATCCATTTGACCAACTGAAATTTCGCGTTCGCGCCGCCATCCGTCAAAAATCGGGTGGCGGCGTTTTTATTGCGGGTCTATCCCTGATGATGACAGGGAGATTCTTCGGACCATGACCGCCTCGACCATGACAAAACCCGGCGCTACCGTCTGGACACTTCTTTTCGTTCTCGGTCTGCTCTGGGGCGGCTCGTTCTTTTTCGCGCGTATCGCGGTGGCGGAAGTGCCGCCCTTCACACTGGTCTTTTTCCGCCTCTTCCTCGCCGCTCTGGCGCTGCATATCTATCTGCGCGGTCGTTTCGGCACCTACACGCTGCTGAGAGAGCATTGGCGATCCTTCGCCGTCCTTGGCCTCATCAACAACGCGATCCCGCACACGCTGATCTTTTTCGGTCAGACGGAAATCGGCGCGGGCCTTGCCGCCATCCTCAACGCCACCACGCCGATCTTCACCGTCCTCATCGCCAATCGTTTCACGCAGGATGAAAAGCTGACGACCGCAAAAATCGTCGGCTGCCTGCTCGGATTGGCCGGCACCGTTGTTCTGATCGGTCCCGGCGTCTTCACCTCCACCGCCGCCCCACTCTGGGCACTGATCCTGCCCATTCTCGCGGCCCTCTCCTATGGTTTCGCCGGGACCTATGGAAAACGTTTCCGCGGCCTGCCCGCCCCCGTTACGGCAACCGGGCAGCTGACAGCCTCTTCGTTGATGATGCTTCCCGTCATGCTCATCGCCGACCAGCCGTGGACACTCGCCTTTCCGTCTATGACGGTCATCGGCGCCATCCTTGCGCTGGCGCTGTTATCGACGGCGCTGGGCTATCTCATCTATTTCCGCATTCTCGCCATTGCCGGCGCCACCTATACATCGCTGGTGACATTGCTGGTGCCGCCAAGCGCCATTCTTCTCGGCGCAATCTTTCTGCATGAGAGGCTGGATATGGCCGAAGCCGCCGGAATGGCTCTGATCGGTCTTGGCCTTCTGGTGCTCAACGGCATGCTCAGAATTCGCCGTTAAACCGGCTCCAGATTCGCTTATGCCCTGTCAAAATGTGGCAAACCATCACGGAACATAACGCTTGTTAACAGCCCGAGCGTTTATTTTAAGCAGTGGTTAAGTGCGTTCATTAATACGATTTATCCATTTAAATCAGCCAATTAAATCGATAGACACGGTACTTTGGCGGGTTTTACGCCACACCGCAGCGTAAATTAAAATTTGCAATTGCGGCAAAACTCGCCACAATTAATCTGTCAACGCAAGGAGGCAGATATGGGACGTACTCATTCTCTCAATGTCCTGGTGGTCGGTGCAGCGTTCGTTTTCGTAGCCTCGATGCTTTTCATCTGAGGCCAGCCGCGCCCTTCAACCGGTCATTACAGCATCCACTGGCCGTTTGATCTTCAATGCACTTCAAATTGAAAAGGCCCATGATCCGAAAGGAACATGGGCCTCTTTTTTGGTGAAAGCTGCGACCGATCAGGCCGCCGCCCCTTCCTTGACCGGCATGCGCTGGCGTCCGAGACGTTCCAGAACGGCATTGGTGAGCGCCGCACGGTTCATGGTGTAGATGTGGAACTCACCAAGCCCGCGACGGATCAGGTCCTGGATCTGTTCGGCGGCAACATCGGCGGCGACTTCGGCACGCCCGATTGCGTCTTCCTCGGTGCCGGCAAAACGGCGGTCGAGGAATTCCGGCACGGTGGAGCCGCAACGGCCGGCAAAACGCTTCAGCATGGTGAGGTTCTGGATCGGCATGATGCCCGGCACGATTGGCAGAGTGATGCCGGCAGCCCGCACCTTGTCCATGTAACGTTCGAACACGTCGTTATCGAAGAAGAACTGCGTCAGGCCGCGATCGGCACCGTTATCGGCCTTACGCTTCAGCATCTCGATATCGGCATAGGTGTCGGCACTCTCCGGGTGCTTTTCCGGATAGGCGGAAACCGAAATTTCGAAACCACCAACCTCCTTCAGAGCCGCCACCAGTTCCGCCGCATTGGCATAACCGTGCGGGTGCGGCTGGTAAGCCGTGCCGATACCGGCAGACGGATCGCCGCGCAGCGCCACGATATGGCGCACACCGGCGTCACGCAGTTCTTCGATCACGGCAAGCGTTTCCTCGCGCGCCGCATCCACGCAGGTCAGGTGCGAGGCAGTCGCCAGCGGCGTATCGGAAAGCAGGCGCTGGATCGTCGCCATGGTCGGCGCTTTGGTGGAGCCGCCGGCGCCGTAAGTCACCGATACGAATTCCGGGTCCCATTCCGTCAGTTCCGAAACGGATTCCCACAACTGGGTGTCCATGTCCGGCGATTTCGGCGGAAAAAATTCAAAAGAAAGCCGGAAGGCGTGACGACCCTTATGTTCGGGGGCTTTCGTCTGCATGGCGTGAAGTCTCCGATATTATGCGATATGTTCTGGCGTCATGGTCGCCGGAACCTTGTCATCTGCGATCAAAAGGCGGCGATCCCGGGCAAGCCATACGGTTGCCGTCAAAGCTGCCTCGTTCTTTCTGTCTGCCGCCAGATCAATGACCTCCTCGACATCGAGGCCGGTCTTGTTCAGCCATTCAGCCACCGACTGGTGTGAAAAGCCGAGGCGGACATGCGCATGTTCATTGCGCAAATATTCCAGTTCATGTGGTGCCAGATCGACGATCAGCAGACGCCCGCCGGGGCGCAGCACGCGCGCCGCCTCGCGGATAGCCAATTCCGGCTGATCAAGAAAATGCAGAACCTGATGGATGATCACTAGATCGAAATCCTGCCCTTCCAGCGGCAGGTTCAAGATATCGCCGTGACGCACCGAAGCCTTGACGATACCAGCCTTGTCGAGATTGGCGCGCGCGACAGACAGCATGTCGCGGCTGGCATCGATGCCGACGGCCTGACGATAGACGTGTTGCAGCACCTGCAACATCAAGCCGGTACCGGTGCCGAGGTCGAGCAGCGCATCGACAGGATTGGGGCCGACAAGTCTCAGAACGGCTTCCTCGACGGCGGCATCGCTCACCAGAAGACGGCGAAGCTCATCCCATTCGGAGGCGTTGCGGCTGAAATAGGCCTGCGCACGATCGGAACGCGCACGTTTGACATCCGCCAGACGTTCACCGTCGCGCAGCAGAACTGGATCGTTACTGTCCGAAACGGCGAGAAGCGTGCGCACCAATGTTGCACCATCGCCTTCGTGGCGCAGGCGAAAATAGGCCCAGGCACCTTCCTGATACCGTTCGATCAGGTCTTCTTCGGCAAGCAGTTTCAGATGACGGGAAATACGCGGTTGCGACTGTCCGAGGATTTCGGTCATATCGCTGACCGTGAGGTCACCGGAGGCCAGAAGCGCCAGCAGGCGAAAACGGGTCTGCTCACCCGCCGCCTTCAGAACATCCACCAATGCATCCAGCCCCAAGGCCATGATCACCACCAACTCACAATCAAGATATAAAGATATCTTTATGTGAAGAGTGAAGTAGTTGCAAGCGGAAAGCTGTGGGTAGCACGGATCTGCGGTAAAAATGAGAAAGGGCCGTCACCGGCCCCTTCCCTGTATTGTGTATGCCGAGAATTTAGCGGGTCAGGCGCTTGTAGGCCTGGCTGCCCGGGTTCAGCGCATCCGGGCCGAGACGGCGGACCTTGTCCTGCTCGTAATCTTCGAAGTTGCCTTCGAACCATTCGACATGACCGTCACCTTCGAACGCAAGAATATGCGTCGCCAGACGGTCGAGGAACATGCGATCGTGGCTGATGATGATGGCGCAACCGGCGAAGGCTTCGAGCGCGCTTTCGAGCGCACCGAGCGTTTCAGTATCAAGGTCGTTGGTCGGTTCGTCGAGGAGGAGAACGTTGCCGCCGGCCTTCAGCATTTTGGCGAGGTGAACGCGGTTACGCTGACCACCCGAAAGATTGCCGACCTTCTGCTGCTGATCGCCGCCCTTGAAGTTGAACGCGCCGCAATAGGCACGGGAGTTCATGTCGAACTTGCCGAGCTTGATGACTTCGGCGCCGCCGGAGATTTCTTCCCAGACGGTCTTGTTGCCGTCGAGAGCATCGCGGCTCTGGTCGACATAACCGAGATGAACGGTCTCACCGATGCGGACCGTACCGGCATCCGGCTGTTCCTGGCCGGTGATCATCTTGAACAGCGTGGTTTTACCCGCACCGTTGGGGCCGATGATGCCGACGATGCCACCCGGTGGCAGCTTGATCGACAGGTCGTTGATGAGGGTACGCCCCTCAAAGCCCTTGTTGATGCCTTCCATCTCGATGACGACATTGCCGAGACGCTCGGATACCGGAATGATGATCTGTGCGTCGCCGGGACGAATGCCCTCGGCTGCGTCCACCAGCTGTTCGTAGGCCTTGATACGGGCCTTCGACTTGGCCTGACGGGCCTTCGGGCTGGATGCGATCCATTCCTGTTCGCGCGACAGCGCCTTCTGGCGGCCGGCTTCTTCGCGGGCTTCCTGCGTCATGCGCTTGGCCTTGGCCTGCAGGTAAGCGGAGTAGTTGCCTTCATACGGGATGCCACGGCCGCGGTCGAGTTCGAGAATCCAGCCGGTGACGTTGTCGAGGAAGTAGCGATCGTGGGTAATCATCATCACGGCGCCCGGATAATCGCGCAGATGCTTTTCGAGCCAGGCGATGGTTTCGGCGTCAAGATGGTTGGTCGGTTCGTCGAGCAGCAGCAGGTCCGGCTGCGAAAGCAGCAGGCGGCAAAGCGCGATACGGCGGCGTTCACCACCCGAAAGCAGCGTAACGTCGGCATCCTTCGGCGGGCAGCGCAGAGCTTCCATCGCCATTTCGACCTGCTGTTCCAGATCCCACAGGTTCTGGCTGTCGATGATGTCCTGAAGTTTCGCGCCTTCGTCGGCGGTCTCGTCGGAATAGTTCATCATCAGTTCGTTGTAACGATCGATGATGGCGGTCTTGTCGGCAACGCCGACCATAACGTTTTCAAACGCGTTCTTGGCCGGGTCGAGATGCGGTTCCTGCTCGAGGTAACCAACGGTCGCACCTTCGGCAAGCCAGGCTTCGCCGGTATATTCCTTGTCCTGACCGGCGATGATGCGCAGCACGGTCGACTTACCTGCGCCGTTCGGGCCGAGAATACCGATCTTGGCATCCGGGTAGAAGGACAGGTTGACGTTTTCGAGGATCTTCTTGGCGCCGTAGGACTTGTTCAGTCCCGACATGTGGTAGATGAACTGACGTGCCATCGGTTATTCTGCTCCGGGAAAAGGGATTTGCCGCTATGTAGGCGAAGAAGCGCCCCGGGGCAACGCGTGGCGCGCCGAAAGCCGAAGGTTTCAATGCCTAATTTGCGTTATTGCAGAGCCGCGTGATCGATCCGGAACAGCTGAAACGGGTTATCTGCGCCGGTAGGCAAGCGGATCAGGCCGGGCCAATCCCTGCCAGTAGACAGGGCGTCGTAGAGAGACGCAGTGCCATAATCGGGCTTCAGAGGAAACCGGCAGATGGCGACGTAATCGAACGGGGCAAGAGCTTCTCGACGAACAGTGGCATCATCGGAGACGAAGGCCTCGAATACACGTTTCATGCCTGGAGACGCACGGTGGAAAGGGATGGCAGCAACAGAAAAGCCGGAAGGAAGCACATCCAGCATCGGCAGGCTGACACCGAGCGGCGCGATCATACGTCCTGGCTCGACGGTGCCGAAAACAGAAAAATCGGCTTTCTCGCACTCATCATACGCCATATAATCGACAGCATCATAAAGCGGCTCTTCAACCGGCGTTACGGCAATAAACCAGGCTGCTATGGCAACATAAAAACCACAGCAGGCGACCGCAACATTACGCCATAAACGAGAAAACGATTGGTGTCGTGGAGCCGTAAAATACATAAGCGCGAGCGGCAGAAACAACGGCGCAAAGGCAAAAGCGAAGCGAATATAGCGATTGAGCAGAAGGGTGAGGACAAGGCTCACCCAGGCAAGTGCCAGCATGATCGCCAAGCCAAACCAATTCGGGCCACGCTCCTCCACAATTGCAGCAGTCGCGAATGTCAGAATTGAAGCCAATACGACAGCCAGCAGGACGATAGCGGTCTGGCCCTGCGCGATAAAATAGAGAGCGCTATGCTCCTGCGCCACACGATTGAACCAGTACGCCTTGGATACCGGATCAATCATCCAGTACGGCCCGGCAAGACATGGCGTAAACACCATACCAAATATGAACAGAAGCGCGATTGCCGAGAGACCCAGCACAAAGCAATAAAGCCAGAACCGGCCTGTCGGCATAAAAGATGACACGGTCCAGAGGATCAGACCAAAACCTGTCAGCAGAAAGATGTAAGGAGCCGAATAGGCATCGCATTGCGTCGAGAACGCCGCAACAGGCCCAAGCATGGCAATCCCCATAGGCAGCGACATTACGAGCATGACCGCAGAGGCGTGTTTCACGACCGTGACAGCATTTTGCGCGCTGAAAATTAACCCACCAACCAATCCGGCAAAGATGAGGACGATAAAAGGCAATCCTTCCAGAGCGATCGTGATGGACACGACGGCACCGAAGCCAATCAGCCGACCACCCCAGCTGTCCCAGCGCGATAGACCATAGATCATCGTGAGCAACACAAGCAGTTGCGCATTATGATGATCTATCCGGCCGGGTACGAACTCCCATATGCCGAAAACCATCAAAAGGGTTGCTGTCGCAACAATCAGATAACCGACCAGCGACGCAGGCAGACGAAACCTTCGATAGATCAGCGACGTCAGCAGGCAGAAGACTGTAAGCATAACGAGAGGCCACACTTCGAAGCTCAGCAGAAGCGCCCGTTCTTTGCCCAGCAACGGTGCGAACAGCATCGTCAGACAAACATAGGGCAGATCGACCAACCGTGACCAAGGCGAGAGGTAAGGCTCCGGGGAGGCAATCATCGGCAGGCTGGAATCCCACCATGCACCTCCGCCAAAAAGCAGATGGCGGATCTGCACCTCACGCAACTGATCGTCGATATCACCTAAAAAAGTGCGGGCATCACCAAGATCAAAAAGACAGCACGCGAGGGCGACACCAAACATCGTCCAGAACAGCGCAGGCAAACCCAGATGCGAGACCGACGCTGCATCCCCCATCTCCACCTCAGATGCACGCTTCATATCTATTCACGCCCCCGCAAATGCTGCCAGCAAAGTAAGATCCGGCCTTTAACATTGCGCTAAGGCGACCCGTCTGCGAAAGAATGAAATGACTATTCATCACCTCATCCGATAAAGTGGCCAGGGAAACATGTTCGAAACAACCGGACGACTGCAGAGCCAGACAGGCTCCAACCTGGCCTATCACCACCAGCCTGCCAGTACCGAAGCCATCGGCATCCTGATCATCTGCCACGGCCTTGCCGAACATTCCCGCCGCTACAAGCCATTTGCCGAAGCCATGGCTGCTGCCGGCTTCCATGTCTATGCCCATGACCATCGAGGCCACGGCGAAACGGTGGCGGATGGCGCACCTCTTGGCCGTTTTGCATGGCGCGATGGCACCAGTGCAGTTGTTCGAGACGCCAAGGCAATGCGGGATCTTGCGGCCACGGCGCATCCCGGCCTACCGGTCGTTCTTTTCGGCCATTCCATGGGCGGCCTGATCGCGCTGAATACCGTAGAGGATTTTCCCGGCAGTTTCGATGCGCTGGCGATCTGGAATTCCAATCTCAATCCAGGCCTTGCCGGGCGTGCAGCGCAACTCGTGCTGAAAACCGAACGAGCGCTGAAAGGTTCGGACGTGCCAAGCACGCTCCTGCCCAAACTCACTTTTGCCGCATGGAACAAGGCGGTTGGCGAAGGCCGAACGGATTTCGACTGGCTGAGCCGCGATCATGCTGCCGTCGATGCTTATGTCGCCGATCCGCTTTGTGGCTTCGATGCCAGCGTTTCCATGTGGCTCGATATCTTTGAGCTGACTTTTCGCGCAACGGCAAACGACCGCCTGCTGAAACTGCCGCAATCCCTGCCCGTCCATCTCGTCGGCGGCGGCTGCGATCCGGCCACGAATAACGCTCAGGCGATCAAGTGGCTGAGCCGACAGATGCAGTCGCTCGGCATGACCAATGTCACCTGCAACATCGACCGCGACATGCGCCATGAAACCTTGAACGAAATCGGTGCTGCGAACGCCATTGCCGAATTTGCTGGCTGGGCAACAGGCGCTCTGCCAAAACCCTCCAGCCGGCCCGCTCCCGATTGGGAATGACCTCATGATTTTAAATCACGTGCCTGCCGAAAGTCTTGCCATTATCAAGGCTTGAGGGAGATGTCTGCCGCTCACGGCGACAGAACGAACGGCATGACGGAGGAATGGGCATGACGGACACGCAGACGAAAAAGCCACCGCTTTCCGGCATCCGCGTGCTGGAACTTGCCCGCGTGCTGGCCGGCCCATGGGCAGGGCAAATGCTGGCAGATATGGGTGCCGATGTCATCAAGGTGGAAAACCCGGAAGGTGGCGATGATACCCGCGCCTGGGGACCTCCGTTTGTCGAAAGCGTTTCCGGCGAGAACCTGTCCGCCGCCTATTATCACTCCACCAATCGCGGCAAACGCTCGATCACCATCGACCTGAAGACCGAGGAAGGTCAGACGACAGTTCGCGAACTCGCCGCCCGCGCCGATGTCCTCATCGAAAACTTCAAACGAGGCGGCCTCGAAAAATACGGGCTCGATTACGAAAGCCTGAAAGCCATCAATCCGAAACTGGTCTATTGCTCGATCACCGGCTTTGGACAGGACGGGCCTTATGCCGATCTTGCCGGTTACGATTATATCGTGCAGGGCATGTCCGGTTTCATGTCGGTGACCGGCGCGCCGGATGGCGAGCCGATGAAGGCCGGTGTCGCCATCGCCGACATTTTTACCGGCATCTACGCCGTCACCGCCATTCAGGCTGCCCTCATCCATGTTATGAAGACCGACGAAGGGCAGTTGGTGGACATGGCGCTACTGGATGTGCAGGCCGGCATTCTCGCCAACCAGAACATGAATTATCTCGTTTCAGGAACCGCCCCTGTCCGGCTTGGCAATGCCCATCCCAATATCAGCCCCTATGAAGTGGTGCTGGCGGCAGATGGCCATATCATCCTTGCCATAGGCAATGACGGCCAGTTCCGACGCCTGACCAAAATCCTCGGTATCGAAGCGATGGCCGACGATCCATTGTTTGCCACCAACAAGGCACGTGTCGCCAACCGCGCCGGCGTACGCGGCCTGGTCACGGCGGAAACCGCCAAGTGGCAAAAAGCCGACCTGCTGGAGGCATGCGGCAAGGCCGCCGTGCCGGCCGGCCCGATCAATTCCATCGCCGAAATGTTTGAAGACCCACAGGTGATTGCGCGCAAACTGCGCATTGATCTCGAAGCCCAGGACGGTACGGTGATCCCCGGCGTGCGCAGCCCGATCGTGCTATCGGAAACGCCGCTCAGCTATCACCGCCCGAGCCCGGCGCTCGGCGAACATACAGACGAAATTCTCGCGGAGCTGAAACAGCCCGCAACAAAGACATCGAAAGGACGGATGTGATGAAGACCGGCGGCCAGCTCATCGTCGAGGCTCTGAAAGCGAACGGCGTCAAACGCGTGTCCTGTGTGCCCGGTGAAAGTTATCTCGCCGTACTCGATGCCCTGCATGATACGGATATCGAAGTCCTCGTCTGCCGTCAGGAAGGCGGCGCGGCGATGATGGCGGATTGCTGGGGACGCCTTACCGGTGAACCGGGCATCTGCATGGTCACTCGCGGCCCCGGCGCCACCAATGCCTCCGCCGGCCTGCATGTCGCCAAGCAGGACAGCATTCCGATGATCCTGTTCGTCGGCCAGATCGGCCGTGACATGAAGGAACGCGAGGCGTTTCAGGAAGTCGAATACCGCCGCGCCTTTACCGAATTCGCCAAATGGGTGGGAGAGATCGACGATGCCCGCCGCATTCCGGAATTCGTCACGCGTGCTTTTGCGGTGGCCACATCCGGCCGCCCCGGCCCGGTTGTTCTGACTCTGCCGGAAGACATGCTGGTGGAAGAGGTCGAGGCGGTTGCCGCCAAGCCCTATACGCCGGTCGAAAGCCATCCCGGCGCATCGCAGATCGCCACTTTCGCCTCGGTTCTTGCTAAGGCCAAACGGCCGATGTTCATTCTCGGCGGCACACGCTGGAGCGAACAGGCGGTCGCGGATTTCCAGGTCTTCGCGGAAAAGTTCAAGGTGCCGGTCGGTTGCTCCTTCCGCCGCCAGATGCTGTTCGATCACACGCATCCCAACTACGCGGGCGATGTCGGCATCGGCATCAATCCGGCGCTGTCGAAAGAGATCAAAGAATCCGATCTTCTCGTTCTCATCGGCGGCCGCCTCTCGGAAATGCCGTCCTCGGGTTACACTCTGGTCGATATCCCCTACCCGGCACAGGCGTTTGTGCATGTCTACCCGGACCCGGAAGAACTTGGCCGTGTCTATCGTCCAGACCTCGCCATCTGCTCTGCCCCCGCGGAATTCGTCGCGGCGTTGAAAGATTTAGCAGCCCCAAAAAAACCTGTCTGGGCCGAGCGAACCGTCGAGATGCACGCGGCCTACGAAAAATGGTCGACACCACCAAAGATCGGCCCCGGCGACGTCCACATGGGTCCGATCATGGACTGGATCGAGGCCAACACGCCGAAGGATGCGATCTTCACCAATGGTGCGGGCAATTACGCCACATGGCTGCACCGCTTTCACCGTTTCCAGCGTTTCAACACACAGGCGGCGCCGACTTCAGGCTCGATGGGTTACGGCCTTCCCGCAGCCGTTGCCGCCAAGCAGTTGTTTCCGCAGCGTGAGGTCGTGTGTTTTGCCGGTGACGGCTGTTTTCTGATGCACGGGCAGGAGTTCATCACCGCCGTGCGTTACGGTCTGCCGATCATCACCGTTCTGGTCAATAACGGCATTTACGGCACGATCCGCATGCATCAGGAACGCGAATATCCCGGCCGTGTCAGCGGCACCGATCTGGTGAACCCGGATTTCGTGGCTTACGCGCAGGCCTTTGGCGGCCATGGCGAACTGGTGGAAAAGACAGAGGAGTTTGGCCCGGCTTACGAGCGCGCGCGTGCCAGCGGCAAGCCGGCGATATTAGAGGTGCGGCTTGATCCCGAAGCGATCACGCCGGCAAAAACGCTGACGCAGATCAGGGATAAGGCCTAAACGAACAGCCGACAGAAAAAACGCCGGGGCATCACGTGATGCCTCGGCCTTTCTCATGAATGGATCAAAAAATCAGATCGCCGCGGTGACGATGAATTCGACCTTGTACTTCGGAGCAGCCAGCTTGGCTTCGCTGGTGGCGCGCGCCGGCGTGTTGGCCGGATCGACCCAGGCTTCCCAGGCAGCGTTCATTTCAGCGAAATCGGAAATGTCCGAGAGATAGATCAGCGTCTGCAGGATCTTGGACTTGTCCGAACCGGCAGCGGCCAGAAGGCGGTCGACTTCGCCCAGCGCGTCTTTGCACTGTTCGGTAACGGTGGCGCCCTCACCAACCTGGCCAGCCAGATAAACGGTGTTGCCGTGGATGACTGCGCCGCTCATGCGGGCGCCGGAATCGATGCGCTTGATGGTCATGGGAATGCTCCTCGGGAAAATGCGAGCGTGGAAAAGCCGGCGTCAAATGATCGCCGGCGGCGAGAATATCTTCAGCCGCGGAAACGCTGGCTCTGTTCGTAGATCGCGGTCGAGCGGGCACCCGAGCGGCAATAACCGAGCATCGGCTTCGGCAGATCTTCCAGCGCATCGACCATGTCGGTAACGCCTTCCGGCGTCAGGCCCATACGGCCGACCGGAATATGGCGGATCTGGATACCAAGTTCGGCGGCACGCGAAGCGACATCGGCAAAACTCGGCTGACCCGGCTCTTCCTCGTCAGGACGATTGCAAACGATCGATTTGAAACCGAGCGCCTTGACCTGATCGACATCCTCGACGGTGATCTGGCCGCTGACCGAATACTCGTCGTTGATCGGGCGGATATCCATGCGTGAGCCTCCGACTATTTCATGTGGGCATCACTTAGCGTGATGCGGCGCGGAGCGTCAATGCGAGCCGCGCCAATGTTTTAGACAAATGCAAAGCGAAGCGCGTAGTCCGTGCTTTCACCCGGCTGAACCATATGAAGCTCGCCGTTTTCCGCCAGTTCCGAGCGCAGGGCCTGACGGTGGGAAACCGGCTCGATGCCGAGCACATGTGCCGGCGCTTTCTGGTTTCGCCACATCTGCAGATAAGGCAGCGTATCCGTCTTGAACTTCACCTTGAGTGTACGGCCATCGAGTGCCGCAATCGGACCGATCGACATCTCGGCCCATTCCTCACCCTCTTGGGCCGCCGGCACGCAGAACACGCTGCCCGGCTCCTCGCCAAAATTCCAGGGGAAGCCACCACCGTCGAACATGCGTCCGCCAAGACGCACGCCATCGTCGAACAGCCATGCACCGAGGTTCATGTGATACATGTGCACACGCGCGAACGGCGTGGAGCCGGTATTGGTCACCCGGTCCTTGAGCGTCACTTCACCCGTTTGCCCGTCGATCCGCCACTGCCGCTCCAGCAGGGCCGTGCCGCCATCCGCCAGCGTGACGGTCACCTTGGCATGGCATTCGGCATCGTCACCCTGCGCATCCCAGAACAGGATCTCGGCCGGATGCGCGGAAAACGAACCGTGAAGCGGAAATTTCTTGCCATCCGTTCTGCCTTCGATCGGCTCTGGGTGGCGAATATGGTCGGGACCGCAGGTAAACAGAAAACCTTCGAGCGAGTGATCGATTCGCGGATCGCCGTCATCGGGAATGGCTCTACCGGGCGCCACATCGACACCATTGACGAAACAGGAGCCGATATCCAGAACCGACGTCGGATCGAGGAACAGTTTGGGTTCCGCGCCAGTGGAAAAAGCCTTCATTCTTGTCTCCTCCCGAGACTATCCATATTGGTAAACGAACAAACACGTGAAATTTAACGACACCTTCACCACGAATTCATTTTTTCCACACTAGAGTCGCAATTAACTAGTCTGGAACAATGAGCTCGAACGTTGGAACGAGACGCCACCCTTACGGGTTGGTGAAGAAGTTTAAGGATCGGTGATATCGTGAAGCGCAGTCTCGTTACAAGCCTCAGCCTCATTGCTCTGACCGTGGGTATTGCCCCGGCGCAGGCGCAAGTCATGTATCGCGACTATCGCCAGGTTCAGCAATACCAGTATGAGCCGCAGTACCGCGACGAGCATCCGACTCTGGTGACGCCGGAAGGCTATATCCTCGATTATACCCCAGAGCCGGGCGAGTTCGTCGTAACCCGCGACCGTAGCGGTCGGCGTGTTTATATGGACCGCAACGGCAATGTCGTTGCCACCGAAATGCAGCAGCAAAGCCGCCGCGACCGCGGTGGTTACGCGCGCAACGAACCTATGCCCGGCGTTTCGCCGGGGTATCGCGATTACCGTGACTATCGGGGCAATGGCCGTGATGGCGGCCAATACGATAACGAAGTCACCGGTTCCGTACCGGACAACGGCTCGATTACCCGACTGCCGCTCGACGCACCGTCAAACGACCCGTCACAATACGATCCGAATTATGCTTCGATCGAGCCGAATCAATCGATGCCTTTGGGCCCTGAGCCGAAACATTCGGGTTCGACGATTACCGTAACCAACAAGCCGCAGGCCGAGATTGCCGCGTTGCAGGTCTTTCTCGACCGCGAAGGCATTTCGCCGGGCGTGATCGACGGCCGCCTCGGCGATAACGTCAACAAGGCTATTGCCGCCTGGCAGGAGATGACGGGCGAAACGCTCGATCCGAACAATGCCGACGACATCATTCAGCGCCTGTCCTATTCGGGCGGTATGCCGATCACCGAATACACGATCACTGCCGCCGATGCGGCCGGACCTTACGTTGCTTCCATCCCGGACGACTACGCCCACAAGGCGCAGCTTCCGGCGCTTTCGTTCACCTCGACCAGCGAAAAACTGGCCGAACAGTTCCACATGGACGAAGGTTACCTCAAGGCGCTGAACCCGAACGCTGATTTCACCATTCCCGGCACGATCATCAAGGTGGTCAATCCCGGCCCGGTCAAAACCGGCAATGTCACCCGCATCATTGCCGACAAGGGCCGCAAACAGGTGTTCGCTTATGGCGAGGATGGCAAACTGATCGCCGCCTATCCGGCCACCATCGGTTCGTCCGACACGCCCTCACCGGTCGGAAATCACACGGTCGCTCGTATCGCCCTCAATCCGGGCTATACCTACAATCCAAAGATCAATTTCCAACAGGGCGAAAACCGCGAAATCCTGCAGATCCCGCCGGGACCGAACGGCCCGGTCGGCACGGTCTGGATTGCGCTCTCCAAGCCCACTTACGGCATTCACGGCACGCCGGAACCGTCGAAAATCGGCAAGACCAACAGCCACGGCTGTATCCGCCTTACCAACTGGGATGCGACAGAGCTGGCCAAGATGGTCAAGCCCGGCACGACGGTCGAATTCGTCGAATAACGGCCCGATAGCCTCTGATCCAAGCCCCCGGAAGCCCGCTTCCGGGGTTTTGTTTTTCAGTGGCCTGATTTGCCTCTTGATATAAATAGGGCTCCTATATATATCAGCATTCATGGAAACGCCGAAAAACCCGCTATCGATCGATTCCCGTATTCGCGAAGGCCTTTCACGGCTGGCAACGGTGCTGCGCGCCGATGAATGGGATCGTGCAAAAGCCCTCGGCCTCAACCCCACACAATTGTCGATCCTCACCCTGCTCGAAGGGCGACCACTCGGACTTGGCGTCAAGGAGATTGCAGCGCAGCTTGGCGTCTCGCAACCATCCGCCACGGATTCCATCAATGCACTGGAAAAGAAGGGTCATGTGGAAAAGCGCCCCGGCTTGGCCGATGCCCGCGCCGTCAGCGTTCAGTTGAGCCAGAGCGGCATTAAAATCCTGCAGCAGACTGCCGGCAGCGACATGGTCGGCAAGGCCATCGGCGCGCTGGGCAATGATCGGCAACAGGACCTTCTTGTCACGCTCGTCGGCATGATCCGCGATCTTCAGGAACGCGACGCCATTCCGGTGCAGCGCATGTGCGTCACCTGTCGCCACTTTGATCCCTTCGCCCATCCTCGGGGCGACCAACCCTATCACTGTCATTTCGTCAACGCCGCCTTCGGACGCCGCGAGCTGCGCATCGATTGCCGCGATCACGATCAAGCCGATCCCACTTTCCGGGCTGCCACCTGGGAAGCGTTTCAAGCGGGATAACCACCACCCTCCAGGCCAAACAGAAAGGACAATAATTCCATGCTGAAAAAACTGATAACCGGGACGCTCGCCGTCGCCGGAACGGCCCTGCTGTGCCATGTGCCCGCCAGCGCCCATTCGGAACATGCCCATTCGGTGAAAGCCGAGCCGAAGCAGGCGGTTCAGGCCTCGTTCGACATCATCGAAACCAAGATCACCACCCATGGCGACAAGGCCGTGTTCAGCACCCGCGTGCGCGGCGAGGCCGGCAAGGACAAGCCGGATGCCACCGGCAAGTTCGAAGGGTCCAGCGTCTACGCCTATGTCTGGCCGACCAGCCTAGATAGCGGCGATATCGGCTTCGAAAAGAAGCAGGGCATCGTCGCTCTGGCCGTCACCTTCCATCCGGATTTCGACGATGCGGCGAACGGGGCTAAAAACCGCCATGTCTGGCATCCGCATTGGGTCGTGCTGGCCAAGGATGCAGCCTGCGGCGCCGGCCTGAAGGTCGTGGACATCCCGGCCGACACCAAGCCGAAAGTACCGAAAACCTGGCCGGGCGTGCCGCTTCTAATCGATAGCCCGACCTATCCGACAACCTTCACCGGCGACACGGTGGATGTCGAAATCCCGCTGAACCTGATCAACGGCATCAAGGGCGCATCTTTCGATGGCGTGACGGCGGGCCTGAAAGTGAACGGCAACCTGCATGCGCCGCTTCTCTGCGTCAGCGATGTCTTTAAGGTCGCGTCGGGTGACCTCAGCCTGCCCGGCAAGGTCGGTTCGGGCAAATAAGCCCTGAAAGTGCTGCCGGGCAACGGCATCGCTTGCGCCGGTTCGCCGACTGCCATCGACGAACCGGCATATTCTCCCCTCCAGGCTTGCGAGAGAGAAAGAACATGGTGAGGATTACCCCTATTGCTGTCCGTCACGCAACAACAACCACCTCGCCCGGTCGCATACAGCCTGATCCCGTCATCTCCCGGCACAGCCAAATGGCCTGCCTGATCCAAGGAGAACATCATGCTTCAGCTTACCCCACAGCTTACCCCACAGCTTGCGCCGGAACTGGCCGTCAGCGAATGGTTCAACACACCAACACCCATCACGCTCGCGGCCTTACGCGGCAAGACCGTCTTCCTGCACAGCTTTCAGCTTCTCTGCCCCGGCTGCGTCACCGATGCGCTTCCGCAGGTCAAACGCATCGAACAGGTGTTCGGCAAAAGCGATCTGCAGATCATCGGCATTCACACCGTCTTCGAACATCACGCGGCGATGACGCCGACCACTTTGCGCGCCTTCCTGCACGAATATCGCATCACCTCGCCCATCGGCGTCGATCTGGCCGATGAGACATCTGACATTCCGGTGACGATGCGGCGGTTCGGCATGCGCGGCACGCCTTCCTCGGTCCTGATCGGCCTTGATGGAACGATCCAGAATCATACATTCGGCGTCGAAGATGATCTGGCGCTTGGCGCGCGCATTGCCATGGCGCTGTCAGGAACGACACCTACCCGGAAAACCGGACAACAGACGGAAACCGACGGCGATTGCGCCGATGGCCGCTGCGAAGTCCCCACCGCATCGACAGCATGAAGGAAAAGCCATGACCAAAAGCGCGCTTGTTATCCGCCATATCCATTTCGAGGATCTCGGTTCCTTCGGCGATGTGCTGACGGAAGCCGGCTACGATATTCGTTACACCAATGTCGGTGATGCCGATTTCTGCAGTGGCGATCCGCTGGCACCCGACCTCCTGATCATCCTCGGTGGGCCGATTGGCGTCTATGAAACCGTCTATCCGTTTCTCGATACCGAACGCGATTTTATCCGCACCCGGCTTGCGAAAAACCTGCCGACATTGGGCATCTGCCTTGGCGCACAGCTGATTGCCGCAGCACTCGGCGAAAAGGTCTTTGCCACCGGCCTGAAGGAGATCGGTTTTTCCGAACTGGCTTTGACGGAAGAAGGCAAGAGCAGCCCGCTCGCGCATCTCGAAGGCGTGGCCGTGCTGCATTGGCATGGCGACACCTATTCTCTGCCAAAGGCAGCCAAAAACCTCGCCTCATCAAGCCTCGTGGAACAGCAGGCATTTGCCATCGGCATCAATATTCTCGGTCTGCAATTCCACCCGGAAGCGGAAAACGATGAGCACTTCGAACGCTGGCTGGTTGGCCACGCCGCCGAACTGTCTGGCGCCGGCATCGATATCCCCGCCCTGCGCCGCGATGCACAGACCTATGGCCCGCGTCTACGTCAGGCAGCACGGTCCATGCTGGGCCAATGGCTGGCCGGACTGGACCTAGGCGGATGACCAACCTCGCGATCCTCAGCCTGCGCACCGGCAGGCTGGCTCCGCTTGGACCGCGGGGCGTGCCAAGCGGCATCGACAAGAGCGAAGTTTCTGCGCCTCTGATGCTTTCGAAAACCGGCTTTGTCGGTGACGAGCAGGGAGACACGGCCAAACATGGCGGCCCGGAAAAGGCGGTGCATCACTATCCGCTCGACCACTATCCGGCCTGGGCCGACACGATGGGTGACCACCCTCGCCTTTCGTCATCCGGCGCGTTCGGCGAGAACATTTCCACCAGCGGTCTGACTGAGACGGATATCGCCATTGGCGATGTCTTCCGGCTCGGCACGGCTGTGGTCGAGGTCAGCCAGGGACGGCAACCCTGCTGGCGGTTGAATGAACGGTTTGGCCGCAAGACCATGGCACGCGAGGTGCAGGAAACCGGCCGCACCGGCTGGTATTTTCGCGTCATCGAAACCGGCACGGTCAGCCCCGGCGACCAACTGACGTTGCTGGAACGCAAGGCATCCGAATGGACCATCGCCCGCATCTGGCGCGCTTTTTACATCGACCGCCTTAACCACGCAGAACTGCGCGGCATCGCTGCGCTGGAGCCACTGGCCGAAAGCTGGCGCAACTACGCCGCACGCCGTCTGAAAAGCGGCAAAGTCGAGGACTGGTCGAAGCGACTGGATGGTCCACGAGAAGATCAACAGGTCATCGGCTGATGCACCAGCAAAACGACAAACGGCCAGCTTCTTATCAAAGCTGACCGTCGTAATCCGATCTATATTTATGCCGTATCGTCACGCCGCCTGACGGCGGAAAGACAGGATGCGCGGCATGCCCGAGCGCACCACTCGCACCGGCATCAATCGCATCACCTCGGTCGCAAACGCCGATGCGTTTTCGCGCGCCTTGTCGACATTGCTGACCTTGGCCGGATCGAGCGTGTGCAACGTGCCGCCCACCTCGAACAGTTCCTTGAAGGCGTTGCGTTCATTGATCGGCGTGTTCAGAACATTGACGCCGCGCGCCGCCAAAAGACCCTTGATCGCGACCAGCGCCTTGGTGGTTACCATCGAGGCAACACGCGTCAGCACCACCGAATGGGCGATATCGAGATTGGCTTTTTCCTTCATCATGGCCAGCAGATCGAGGATCTGCGCCGCGCCCTTAGCATCCATGGCGGAACCCTGGACCGGGATCATCACGTGGTCGGAAAGACCGATGGCCATCGTCACCAGCGCGTCGCGCGCACCGGCAAGATCGATGACAAAGTAGTCGGTTTGCGCGGCCATCTCGCGCAAGTGACATTGCAGCGAAGCGAGGCTCACTTCGGAGATCACCTCGATATTGCGGATCGGGCCGGACATCTGCGCCCACTGGCTGATCCAGCGCTGCGGATCGGCATCGATCAGCGTCACGCGGTGGCCTGAATGGGCAAGCTCGGTGGCAAGCAGAAGTGCTGCCGTCGTTTTGCCGGCACCGCCCTTGGCATTGGCGAATGAAATCACTGGCATGCGAAAATCCTCGAAAAGGTGCGAGCCGCATCGCTCCTGATGGCACCGGGGAAACATGGTGCCGATAGTCACATCCTTTCCAAACATGGTTAATGAGACATTAATTCAGATATCGTTAATATAATGATTGAGTTTTAAGGACGCCGTTGAAATGCGAAAACCCGCAGTCAAGCCACGGGTTTTCTTCAACATTTTTAGAAAAACACGAAACTCGCCCTGCCCGCCGACGCGTTAAAAGCAGTCGCGAAACAGGGCTTTTGTCTTTTCGAACGTCATCGGAACCGGGTTTCCACCCGCACTCGGGTCTTCGATTGCCATGGCCGAAAGCTCGTCGATACGATCGGAAGCGATTCCCATCGCCGTCAGCGTTTCGGGCACGCCGAGTTCCGAGCGCAGCGACAGGACATAGTCGTAAAACCCGTCAAAGCCGCCGGATATGCCGAGATAGGCGGCCGCGCGGGCGATCTTCTCTTCGATCGCCTCGCGGTTGAAGCGCAACACGGCGGGCATCACCACGGCATTGGTCATGCCGTGGTGGGTGTTGTAAACGGCGCCAATCGGGTGCGACAGCGCGTGTATGGCGCCGAGCCCCTTCTGGAAGGCCACCGCTCCCATGGCGGCTGCCGCCATCATGTTGCTGCGCGCCTCGATATCTGTGCCTTCATGATAAGCGCGCGGCAGAAATTCTTTCACCAGCCGCAGGCCTTCCAGCGCAATACCCGCCGACATCGGATGATAGAAGGGCGAAGAATAGGCTTCGAGGCAATGCGCGAACGCATCCATGCCGGTACCGGCCGTGATCACCTTCGGCATGCCGACGGTGAGTTGGGGATCGCAGATGACGACGCCGGGCAGAAATTTCGGGTGAAAAATGATCTTTTTCACATGCGTCTGCGAATTGGTGATCACCGAAGCGCGACCGACTTCCGAACCGGTACCAGCCGTGGTCGGCACGGCGACGATCGGCGCAATGCCTTCGACGGACGCGCGCGTCCACCAGTCGCCAATATCCTCGAAATCCCAGACCGGCCGTGTCTGCCCGACCATGAAGGCAACGCATTTGCCGAGATCCAGACCCGAGCCGCCGCCGAAAGCGACAACGCCATCATGACCGCCATCGCGAAACGCCTTGATGCCGGCTTCGAGATTGATCTCGTTCGGATTGGGATCGACCTCGGCAAACATCGCCCGGCCAAGCCCCGCCTCTTCCAGCACATCGAGTGCCGTCTGGGTGATGACCATGGTGGACAGGCCACGATCGGTGATCAGCAGCGGCCTTTTCATGCCCAGCGTCTTGCACGCCTCAGCCAGTTCCTTGATCCGGCCACGGCCCATCTTGACGGCGGTGGGATAACTCCAGTTCGCAACGATGTTCATGCTGTAACCTTCTTCAGGTGGTATGATTTCGGACGCGTGAGATTGTGGAAACCGAGGACCGACAGCGAACCGCCGCGACCGGTCTGCTTGACGCCGGTCCAGACCAGCGCCGGATCGAGATAATCGGCGCGGTTCATGAACACGGTGCCGGTTTCGATCTCGGCACCGATGCGCGACGCCCGCTCAACGTCCTTGGTCCAGAGCGAAGCCGTCAGCCCGTATTTGCTGTCATTCATCAGCGCCAGCGCCTCGTCATCACTCTTCACCTTCATGATGCCGACCGCCGGCCCAAAAGTTTCCTCGCGCATGAACGGCATGGTATGATCGACATCGACAAGGACCTGCGGCGCGAGATAGGCGCCGCCATCATCGGCCGGGAACAGTTTGGGATCGACCAGAGCCTTCGCCCCCTTGGCGACGGCATCGGCCACTTGCTCGCGCACCACTTTTGCAAACCGTTTGTTGGCCATCGGTCCAAGGGTGGTATCCTGCTCCAGCGGATTACCGAGCTTGTAATTGGAAACCCAGGCGACGGATTTCTCGACAAAGGCATCGTAGAGACTTTCATGCACATAGATGCGCTCGATGCCGCAGCAGCACTGGCCAGAATTGAAAGTCGCGCCGTCCATCAGCGTATCAACCGCCGCATCAAGATCGGCATCTTCCATCACATAACCGGGGTCCTTTCCGCCAAGTTCCAGCCCAAGCCCGGTAAACGTGCCGGCAGCGGCACGCTCAATGGCGCGCCCGCCCTCCACCGAACCGGTAAAGTTGATGAAGTTGAAGGAGCCGGCAGCGATCAGTGCCGCACTGGTTTCGTGATCGAGAGAGACGTTCTGAAAGACATCTTCCGGCACGCCCGCCTCGACAAAGGCCCGCACCATGCGCTCGCCCACAAGCAGCGTCTGGGCCGCATGTTTGATGATGACTGTATTGCCGGCCATCAGCGCCGGAGCGACCGTGTTGATGGCAGTCATGTAAGGGTAATTCCATGGCGCGATGACGAAAACGACACCATGCGGCTCACGCTCGATACGACGCGCAAAGCTGGCGCTGTCTTCCACCTCGATCGGCTTCAAGGCATCGGCAGCGATGGAGGCCACATAGTTGGAGCGTTCGTTAAAACCACGAAACTCGCCGCCATAACGCACCGGTCGCCCCATCATCCAGGCCAGTTCCGGCACTACCTCGTCCACCATCTCGTTAAGACGGGCAACACCTTTCAGCACCAGTTGCACACGGTCTTCCAGCGGCCGTTTCACCCAGCTTTTCTGCGCTTTTCGGGCACGGTCGACAGCGGCCTTTGCCGCATCGAGAGAGAGCACCGGTCGCTCGGCATAAACCGAACCATCGACCGGTGAAATGCATTGGATCATCGTCATTTTCTGAAATTCTCCCAAGTATCAGCAGGCGAGCGTGCGGACATGGCCCGCAGCGCCGTAGTCCAGGATGGCGCGGTCGCGCGTTATGATCGTGAGGTCGTGCTCTCGCGCGGTGGCGATGAGGATGCGGTCAATCGGGTCTTTGTGGATGGGCTGCGGAAGACGACAGGACGCAATAAAAATGTCGGCGGTTACGGCCTGCTCTGAAAATTTCCCATCGCGCCTGAAATCGTCATACCAGAGCTTTGCATCGTCTTTTTCGTATATCCGCCCCCGAGCCACGAGCATGGCCATCTCCCAGGCGGTTGCGGAGGATATATAGATCGGAACACCGCCCAATCTGCACAGGGTTATCGCATCGGTGGCAGGTGCAGCGAAGCGTTCGTTCTGGCTTATCCAGATCACCGCACAGGTATCGAGCAAATAGGGTTTATTCATTGTAGAGCTTCTCGCCCCATTCATAATCCCAGTCCATCGGCGCAGTCAGATCGACACCCGGCATCACCGTTATCGTCCCCTTCATGCAGCCAAAAGCCGGATGCAATTCAACTATATCGCCGTCCTGCGTCTCCATCCAGCGCTTGCCATCCTTGTAGATAATGTCGTCTTCGGTGAACCACTTTGTCTGTGCATCCCGCTCGGAAGCGGAGGCGTGGCTCGCCGCATAGGCCTCCTGCTTTTTCTCCGCGAAACCAAGGCCCGCCGCACCCCGACGATGAACAGCGACAACTTCCAACGGGATGCGCAGGTATTCGGCCACGCCATCCTGCTCTTCGGCGCTCATCTTGCGCTCGCCCTTCAGCATGCGGGACACGGAGCTCGGATCGAGCTTCAGGAACTTGGCCAGCTCACTGCTGGACGAGCCGATTTCCTTCAGCCTTGCAAAAAACCAGTCGCTATCGATCTTGGTCATGGCCTTATCCTTGAAAACCCGCACTCAACCTAGGCGATCATCGATAAAAACTCAACAATCCCGCAAGGCCGATTGCAGTTTCCTCATGCCCGTTCAAACCCGCGCGCCACTTCCCAATCGGTTACCCGCCGGTCGTATTCCTCCTGTTCCCAGCGGGCTGCTCGCGTATAGTGATCGATGACATCGTCTCCAAAAGCATGCCGTAACATTTCGGAACCGGTCATTACCTCGGTTGCCGCCCGCAAGGTCACCGGGATTTCGCGGACATTCTTGACGCCATAGGCATCCCCCACAAAAGCCGGCTCCAGTGCCAGCTTGTTCTCGATACCGTCTATGCCCGCAGCGATCAGCGCCGCCATGGCGAGATATGGGTTGAGATCGGCGCCACCGACACGGCATTCCACTCGCACCGACTTGGTATCCTCGCCACAAAGGCGATAACCGGCAGTACGATTGTCCTTCGACCAGACCGCCTTGGTAGGCGCGAACGTGCCAGCCACGAAGCGCTTGTAGGAGTTGATGTAGGGCGCAAGGAAATAAGTGATCTCGCCAGCATGCGCGAGCAGGCCTGCCATATAATGCCGCATGAGTTCCGACATACCGCATTCGCCATCCTTGTCGACGAACAGCGGCGTCTTGCCGTCCTTGCTCCACAGCGACTGGTGGATATGCGAGGATGAACCGGCAGCGGAATAATGCCACTTGGCAAGGAAGGTAATGGCCTTGCCCTTGAGGAAGGCGATCTCCTTGCAGCCGTTCTTTACGATCACATGCCGGTCTGCCATGGTCAGCGCATCGGTGTAGCGGACGTTGATTTCCTCCTGCCCCGCAGACGCCTCCCCCTTGGAATTTTCCACCGGAATGCCGGCACCTTGCAGGCCGGTGCGGATCGCCCGCATCACGCCCTCTTCCTTGGTGGTCTGAAAGATATGGTAGTCCTCGTTATAGGGACTGGCGAGTTTCAGGCTGCGATAACCGCTCTGCTGCGCCTGCTCGTAGGTCTGGTCGAACAGGAAAAATTCCAGCTCGGTGGCCATGAAGGCTTTCATGCCCATGGCTTCCAGACGCGCCACCTGTTTCTTGAGAATGGCCCGCGGCGAATGCGGAACTTCCTCATGGGTGTGATGATCCAGCACATCGCACAGAACCAGAGCCGTTCCTTCCAGCCACGGAATACGGCGCAACGTCGAAAGGTCGGGCTTCATCGTATAGTCGCCATACCCCTTTTCCCAACTGGTCGCCTTGTAGCCGGAAACGGTCTCCATCTCGATATCGGTGGCAAGCAGATAGTTGCAGCTATGGGTTTCTTTCCAGGCGCTATCGACGAAAAACTCCGCCTGAAAACGCTTGCCCATCAAACGGCCCTGCATATCGACCTGGCAGGCCAGAACCGTGTCTATGGCACCTTCCGCAACGTCGGCCTTCAAGTCTTCGAATGTGTATGCGCTGGTCATGCAGCTCCCCGCTTCTGCCGGTTTTTTTCTCAAAACGACCGGCGGCATTCGCGCCGCCGGCCTCTCCTCGTAGTCGGATCAGGCGCGTGCAGCAGCCGAAGCGGCGACCGCCTTTTCCTTATGCTCCAGCGCAAATTCCTCTTCCGGCGACAGGATCAGCTTGTGGCGGCCGACCAGCGCGAAATAGGCAATGGCAACGGCGAACCACACGGCAACCCACAACACGCCCTTGGAGAAATTCGGGTCCTGCACCTGATAGATCAGCGTCACGCAGGCGATGATTACCGTCAGCACCGCGCCCGGAATGCCGAGCGGCGAGCGGAACGGCCGTTCGATATTCGGCAGGTTCTTGCGCAGCAGAATGAAGGAGATCGCCTGCATGATGTAGGAGAACATCGCCCCGAACACTGCCATGTTGAGCAGCACGGCACCGATGACGCTGCCGCCCTGCTCCGCGCCCAGCGCAAACCAGATCACCAACATCACCGCCAGACCGGTGCCAGCGCCCGTGAGCATGGCGATATGCGGTGTGCGGAATTTTGAATGGGTGATCGAAAGCGCCGTTGGGAAATAGCCGGCACGCGACAGCGAGTAGATCTGCCGTCCCTGCGCATAAAGGATGGTGTGGAAGCTGGCGATCAGGCCCGTCAACGCGACGAGACCGAGAACCACGACACCGCTATCGCCATAAACGGCCTTGAAACCATCCAGCAGCGGCTCAAGCGCCGAACCAAGGTGCAAAGCACCGACACCCGGAAGCGACGGATTGAGCAGCACGATCATGAAAGCGGAGATCATCAGCGTGATGATACCGAGAATGATGCCCTTGGGCATGTCGCGCTTCGGATCGACGGATTCTTCCGCCGCCAGCGGCAGCTGCTCGATGGCAAGGAACAACCACACCGCAAAGGGCAGCGTCGCCAGAACGCCTGAAATGCCGAAGGGGAACCAGTCGCCATTGCCTTCCGGCAGTTCGATCGCGGTGCCGTCAGGCCCGACGCCAATGTTCAGCGCCCAGCGCGAAAAATCCATGTTCGGAATGGCGCTGATCCAGAAGAACACCAGCACGCCGAGCGAAATCAGCGTGATCACCAGCGTCACCTTGAACGACAGTTCCAGCCCGAAAATGTTGAGGCTCAAAAACACCGCGTAGAACAACACCCATAAAAGTGGCGAATAAACCGGGTCCAGCCCCAAAATGGTGTTCACGTAAGCGGTGATGAACGTCACGATAACGGCTGGCGTCAGCACGTATTCGACGTTTTCGCACAAGCCCGTAATGAAACCGCCCCAAGGCCCCATGGCGGTGCGTGCAAAGGAATAGGCAGCGCCCGTATGCGGTAGCGCCGGGCTCATTTCCGCGATGGAAAAGGTCAAGCCGAGATACATGATGGCGATGATGATACCGGCCACCAGCATGCCGCCCCAGCCGCCGGTGGCAAAGCCAAAGTTCCAGCCGGAGAAATGGCCGGAAACGACGGCGCCGACGCCAAGCGCCCAGAGCGACCACACGCCCGCATAACGGGATAGATGCCTTTTTTCGAAATAGGATGCGTCAGCCTTCTTGTAGCTGACCCCTGATGATGAACTTTCCATGCCTTCTCTCCTGATCAAAGAAAAAACAGGCGACCGGCCGGAATGGCCGGGCAACGCCCCAGTTCAATTCGTGTCCGCCGCCCGATATTTCGGTGCCAGGCGAAATGCAGTGCTGTTTCCCTAGAAGTCCGTTTCAGGCGGCGGCGAGACTTTCCCGCAGCAAGCCCGTCAGAAAATCGGCCATGACTTGCTGGCCGATCTCGTCTGCAATCAAATCGTTCCTTATCTCGATCATGACATTCAGAAGCCCCGCCTTTATGGCGTGAACTTCCAGCGTATGGGTAACGCCATCGGCGGCCCCGTAAGGTTCGTTGCGCGCGATCCGGTAAAGGCGCGTATCAGCGCTGACGGCAAGCATACGGTCCGCAAGCCGGCTATCTACGTCGTGAAGGATACCGATCTCGACCTCACGCACCGCGCCGTAATAGACCGGCGTAAAGCTGTGCACCGTCACCAGAACACTCGCCCTGCCCGCAGCGCGGCGCCGGGCAATCTCGTCGCTCACCCGGTTCTGAAACGGGATGTAAAGCGCGTCCGTACGCCGCGTTTTTTCCACGTCCGAAAGGTTTTCGTTTCCGGGAATGCGAAACGCTTCGCTGACATCGCGCATAGCATCAGGAGATTCCGGCGGGCGGTTGCAGTCGTAGATCAGCCGGGAAAACCGCTGGTGGATCAGCGTGGCATCCAGATTTTTGGCGATCAGACGAGCGACATCCAGCGCGCCGGGATCCCAGGCGATATGTGATGTCAGTGCATCGGCGGATAGGCCAAGATCGCCGTAAGCCTCCGGCAGCCGGTTCGAAGCATGCTCGCAAATCAGCAGCACATCGCTGCGACCGTCAGGATTGGTAACCTCAACCGGATCACCATCCGCTTCTGCCAGAACTGCTGACTGCACCAACATGCACGCCCCGCCGGATTGGTTAAAAAACCACAAAGAAAAGAATTCTTCATCTTTTGGCGAAGGTCAATTGTCTTTCTGAAAAAATCTTTTCAACATCGCCATTGACAGAAACGGCCCATCAATTGTTAATTTCGTTAACCGGCAAAGACCGGAGGGGAACATAGCATCCGTGCAGGAAACCTCGCGCACAGTGTCCGACGTCATACGCCGCGGCTACGACGGATTGACGCCGACCGAGAGAAAACTGGCGGATAGCCTGCTGGAGAATTATCCGGTGTCAGGGCTTGGCAGCATAACCGCGACTGCGGAGAACGCCGGCGTTTCGACGGCAACGGTGGCACGTGCCGTGCAGAAACTCGGTTTCAAGGGATATCCTGAATTCCATGCGCGCCTGCGCCAGGAGCTGGAAGCCACGATCTCCAACCCGATCGCCAAACACGATCACTGGCAGGACCGCTGGGCGGCCCGCGCACCCGACACCCATATCCTCAACCGTTTCGCCGAAGCCGTCACCGATAATCTGCGCGATACGCTGGCAGAGATTGATATATCGGCCTTCGATGGCACGACCACGCTGCTGCAGGATCTGGATCGGCATCTCTATTTTGTCGGTGGTCGCATCACCGGTGCACTGGCCGAATATTTTTTCACCCACATGCAGGTCATCCGGCCGCGTACCACGCTGATTTCCAACAATTCAAGTTCGTGGCCGCAGCATGTGCTCAACATGAATGCCGGCGATGTGCTGGTTATCTTCGATATCCGCCGTTACGAGCAGGAGATGGCGACGCTGGCGGAAGCCGCGAAAGCGGCCGGCGTCGTCATCGTCTTGTTCACCGACGTCTGGGCCTCACCCGTCGCCCGCCACGCCCGCCACACGTTCAAGGCCCGCATTGAGGCCCCATCCGCTTGGGATTCTTCGGTTGTTACACTGTTTATTGTGGAAGCTCTGATCGAGGCGGTGCAGAGTGCACGGTGGGAAACGACCCGAGAACGCATGCATTCCTTGGAAAATCTTTTCGAGCGCAGCCGTCTTTTCCGCCGTTTAGGGAAAAACGATCGCGCCAAAGAGGAATAATCCACCGAATTTCGGTGGAAACACAAAGCTTTGCATTGATGCGTGCTCAGCTGTGCATACTGTCACATTCGATACATGAACCAGCTCTACGAGTGTCGCCGACACGTTCTGAAACCCAGGAGGATATCGTGATCACCAGGACCAAACGTCTTCTGTCCGTCACCACCGCCATGGTCGTTGCTTCGACCAGTTTTGCTTTCGCCGAGCCGAGCGCAGAACTGATTGCAGCCGCCAAGAAAGAGGGCCAGCTCACCACCATCGCTCTGCCGCACAGCTGGTGCGGTTATGGCGATGTGATCGCCGGCTTCAAGAAGAAGTACCCGGAAATTCAGGTCAACGAACTGAACCCGGATGCCAGCTCGGGCGACGAAATCGAAGCCATCAAGGCCAACAAGGACAACAAGGGCCCGCAGGCACCTGACGTGATCGACGTCGGCCTGTCCTTCGGCCCGTCCGCCAAGGCTGAAAAGCTGATCCAGCCCTACAAGGTCGCCACATGGGATTCGATCCCGGACGACGCCAAGGACGCCGAAGGCTACTGGTACGGCGACTATTACGGCGTTCTCTCCTTCATCGTGAACACCGACATCGTCAAGAACGTTCCGAAGGACTGGAAGGACCTGACCGGTTCGGACTACGCCAACTCGGTTGCTCTCGCTGGTGACCCGCGTTCGTCCAACCAGGCAGTTCAGGGCGTTTACGCCGCCGGTATCGCTGCTGGCGAAACCGATGCCACCAAGGCTGGTGAAGCCGGTCTGAAGCTGTTTGCCGAAATCAACAAGGCCGGCAACTTCGTGCCTGTCATCGGCAAGTCCGCTTCGCTCGCACAGGGCTCCACCCCGATCGTCATCGCCTGGGACTATAACGGTCTTTCCTGGCGCGACACGCTGAAGGGCAACCCGCCGCTCGAAGTCGTAGTTCCGGAATCTGGCGTTGTAGCTGGCGTCTACGTTCAGGCGATCTCGGCCTACGCGCCGCACCCGAACGCTGCCAAGCTGTGGATGGAACACATCTATTCCGACGAAGGCCAGCTTGCATACCTGAAGGGTTACTGCCACCCGATCCGCTTCAACGATCTTGCCAAGAACAACAAGATCCCGAAGGAACTGCTCGACGCCCTGCCGCCGGCTGCAGCCTATGAAAAGGCTATCTTCCCGACGCTCGACGATCAGGACAAGGGCAAGACCGCCATCACCACCCAGTGGGACAAGGTCGTCGGCGCCAACATTCAGTAATCGTCACTGAAATTGTCATTGGCCTCCCCGCACTTGTGGCGGGGAGGTTTTCTTTCCTCCCGCAGAAACGGCGGCAGAATGTCCTCGGCATCCTCTCCCCTCATCGATCGCCGCACGATCATCGACTGGCTCGGCATAACGCCGTTCCTGATATTCGCGCTGATGTTCCTGATCGTGCCCACGCTCTATCTGGTGAGCGGTGCGTTTTTTAACGCGGAAGGTCAGTTCACCTTCCAGAATATCGCCGACCTCTTCACGCCGACCATCATGTCCGCCTACTGGATATCGATCAAGGTTTCGCTTGCCTCCTCGCTGGGTGGCGCGCTGATCGGCTTTTTCCTGGCCTGGGCTATCGTGCTCGGCGGCCTGCCATCATGGATTCGCTCCGGCCTCCTGACGTTTTCCGGCGTCGCCTCCAACTTTGCCGGCGTGCCGCTTGCTTTTGCCTTCATCGCCACGCTTGGCCGCACAGGTCTTGTAACCGTGCTGCTGCGGGACTGGTTCGGCTTCAATCTCTACTCGACCGGCTTCAACCTCCTGTCGTTTTTCGGCCTGACCATCACCTACATGTTCTTCCAGATCCCGTTGATGGTGCTGATCCTGACGCCGGCTCTGGATGGCTTGAAGAAGGAATGGCGCGAAGCTTCGGAAATCCTCGGCGCCTCCAACTGGCAATACTGGCGCATGATCGGCCTGCCGATCCTGTGGCCGAGCCTTCTCGGCACCTCGCTTTTGTTGTTCGCCAACGCTTTTGGCGCCATCGCCACGGCTTACGCGCTGACCGGCGCCTCGCTCAACATCGTGCCCATCCTGCTCTACGCGCAGATCCGCGGCGACGTTCTGCATAACCCGAACCTCGGTTATGCGCTGGCGCTCGGCATGATCGTCATCACCGGCCTGTCCAACGTCCTCTATATCTGGCTGCGCATGCGCGCCGAACGCTGGCAGAAGTGAGGGCGCGACCATGAAGATGAGCAAATTTTTCGCCTGGCTCGCCATCGCCGTCGGCATCACATATTTTTTCGTACCGCTCGCCGGCACGTTCGAATTCTCGCTGCGCATGCGTCGCGCCGAGTATTCTTTCGATGCCTATGGCTCGGTCTTTTCCGATGTGCAGTTCCAGCAGACTTTTGGCTTTTCCATGCTGATGGCACTGTTCACCATCGTTTTCGGCATGTTGCTGGTGGTTCCGACAGCCTACTGGGTACGCCTGCGCCTGCCGCAGATGCGCCCATTCGTGGAATTCGTCACGCTGATGCCGCTGGTCATTCCGGCGATTGTCATCGTGTTCGGATATTTGCGGCTTTATAATTCCGCATCCTACATTCCGTTCACCGGCTCGCTTCTCGGCACCAACATTCTGCTGGTGATGTCCTATATCACCCTGTCGCTGCCTTACATGTACCGCTCGGTCGATACAGCCATGCGCACGATCGACGTGCGCACGCTGACGGAGGCTGCCGAAATCCTCGGGGCAAAATGGCCGACCATCCTGTTCAAGTGCATCTTTCCGAATGTCATGTCGGGCGTGCTTTCGGGTGCCTTCATCACGTTTGCCATCGTTATCGGCGAATTCACCATGGCCGCCCTGCTCAACCGTCCGGCTTTCGGCCCATACCTGCAGCTCGTCGGCGCCAACAAGGCCTATGAGCCTTCGGCTCTCGCCATCATCGCCTTTGCCATCACATGGCTTTCCATGGGCCTCATCCAGCTCGTGTCGCGCTTCGGCAAGCTGACACAGTCACGTCCTTAAAAGGTTTATCCGATGCCCTTTCTAGCACTCGCAAACATCAAGAAGAGCTTTGGCCAGACCCAGGTCGTGCATGATTTCAACATGTCGATCGAAAAGGGCGAGTTCATCTCCTTCCTCGGCCCATCCGGCTGCGGCAAGACAACCATCCTGCGCATGATCGCCGGTTTCGAGCAACCGAGCGGCGGCACGATCCATATCGCCGGCAAGGACCAGACACGTCTGAAGCCCAACCAGCGCAATATCGGCATGGTGTTTCAGGCCTATGCGCTGTTTCCCAACATGACCGTGTTCGACAACGTCGCTTTCGGCCTCAAGGTCGCCGGCCAGCCGAAGGCCGAGATCGAAAAGCGCGTCAAGGAAATGCTCAAGCTCATTCATCTGGAGCATCTCGCCGACCGTTATCCCTACCAGATGTCCGGCGGCCAGCAGCAGCGCGTGGCGCTGGCCCGTGCGCTGGCACCAAAACCGCAGGTCCTGCTGCTCGACGAGCCGCTGTCTGCCCTCGACGCAAAGATCCGCGTGTCGCTGCGTGAGGAAATCCGCCAGATCCAGCGCCAGCTCGGCATCACCACGGTCTTCGTCACCCACGACCAGGAAGAGGCGCTGTCGATCTCCGACCGCATCGTCGTCATGAATGCCGGCCGCGCCGACCAGATCGGCACGCCGTCGGACATCTACAATCGTCCGGCCACACGCTTCGTCGCTTCCTTCGTCGGTACGCTCAACATCATCGAGGCCAAGGTGGTCGATCCGGCAGCCGGCACGGTTTCCGTCGGCGGCCAGACACTGACCCTGCGTGAGCCGATTGCCGACAGGCAGGGCGGCGCAACGATCTCGCTGGCATTGCGTCCCGAAGCAGGCTCGCTCGGTGAAAGCGCCAAGGGCGACACCGCCGTCACTGGCAAGGTCGTATCCGCCAACTTCCTCGGCTCAGTGGTGCGCACCCGCATCGATGTCGGCGGCAACATCATTTCCTTCGACATGTTCAATTCGCCGGATCTCGTCATGCCCGCCCCGGACGAGGTTGTCACATTGCGTTTTGCCGCCAGTGATCTGCTCGTCATTCGCGACTGATTCCAGCAAGGATCGCGTGGAAAACCACACGCGCCGCAAATTGTGATCACCGATTGCGAAAAAATGTTAAAGGCCGTGAACTCTCCAAAAGCGCGAGTTCACGGCCTGATTTATTTCAGAAACTCACCGACGCCACACGCCCGTTTTCCGGGTGTTTCGTCGTTTAGGTGATATCGCAGCGCACAATTCCCGCCTCGTTATCCCGGCCGATTTCGCAAGCGATATCGGCCAAGCCCATACAATTCCGCGTCCCAACTCCCCTTGCCAAGCGAAAAACTTTTTGAGAGACCGAATAGAGGCACAAGAAAGAAAGGCAGGGTTCATGCGGAACACCGACAGCGTTTCAATCTTCGAAATGTTCTCCGAGATCGCCGTGGCGATCAACGAAAACAGCCACCGTCTGGTGCGCCTGACCGACCGCGAAGGCCGCGGCGACCATGGTGCCGTGACACCGGACATGTTCGACGCGATTGAAGCCGAACTTGCCGGTCTCGAGCCTTCCGAATGGACACCCGGCCGCTATTTCGATCTTGCCGCTGAAACGCTTCTCACCATTCCGGGCGTTGCCCCTCGCCTTTACGCCAGCGCATTTCGCCGCGCCGGCAGCGCCTTGATGCGCAAGCGCTCCATCCTCTCCGAAGATTTCGGTAGTGCCTTTGCGGCCATGGCCACCAGCTTTCGCGATCATGCCGAACGTGAACCGGGCGGCGCAGAGATCGCCACCATCTGGCTGCGCGCGGCAAGAGCCTACGCCATCGAATCTGCCGCTGGCGGAAGGCTCTCGGCCTGTTTGCAGGCTGCCACCGAGGCTGCGGAAGAGCAGCCCGAGGGGGTACCCAAACCCGGCGCTGGAGCACTGTCTTCCATCCTTGTCATCCGCGCCATGCGCGATGCCTTGAGCCAGGAAAATTGAATTCGACCAATATCCCTAACGTCGTCATGGCGGGGCCGTATCGAAGGCATAAACACGTCACCAACATCGAGGCGCCGCAGATGCCCGGGACAAGCCCGAGCACGGTGGCATTGATGGAATGAAGCAGCTTACGCCGCCTCTTCCTTGGCAGCGCCCTGCGGCACGTAGTTCAGCACCGGCCCCAGCCAGCGTTCAACCTCTTCCACCGCCATGCCCTTTCGGGCCGCATAATCCTGCACCTGATCGCGCTCGACCTTGGCGACGCCAAAATAGTAGCTTTCCGGGTGGCCGATATAGAGACCGGAAACCGACGAACCCGGCCACATGGCGTAGCTTTCGGTCAGCTCGACACCCGTTGCAGCAGTCGCATCGAGCATGCGGAACAAGGTTGCCTTTTCCGTGTGGTCCGGCTGAGACGGATAACCGGGAGCTGGGCGGATGCCCGCATATTCCTCGTGGATCAACTCGTCATTGCTATAGGTTTCATCCGGCGCATAACCCCAGAATTCCTTGCGAACACGCTGGTGCATACACTCGGCAAAGGCTTCAGCAAAACGGTCGGCCAGCGCCTTCACGAGGATCGACGAATAATCGTCATTGGCGCGTTCGAAACGTTCGGCAATCGCCACTTCCTCGATACCAGCGGTAACGACAAAGCCACCGACATAATCCTGTTTGCCGCTATCCACCGGCGCGACAAAATCGGACATCGCCACATTCGGACGACCATCACGCTTCGACAGCTGCTGACGCAGGGTGAAGAAGGTTGCAGCCTCCTCTGTCCGGGTTTCGTCGGTGTAAACGCGGATATCGTCGCCCACCGTGTTGGCCGGCCAGAATCCGATAACGGCGCGCGGACGGAACCATTTTTCTTCGATGACCTTTTTCAGCATAGCCTGCGCATCGGTCCACAACTGACGCGCGGCCTCACCCTGCTTCTCGTCTTCGAGAATGGCCGGATAGCGTCCCTTCAGCTCCCATGTCTGGAAGAATGGTGTCCAGTCGATGTACTGGGCCAGTTCCTCGAGATCGTAGGTTTCGAACACCTTTGTGCCAAAGAACTGCGGCTTGACCGGGGTGTAGGTGTCCCAATCGACCTTCTGGGCATTTTCGCGAGCACGGCTCAGCGGCAGGCGTACCTTTTCGGCTTCGGAGCGGGCATGCGCCGCCGCTACCTTGGCATATTCCTCACGAATGTCGGTGACATACTTTTCGCGGCCGTCTTGCGACAACAGGTTCGAAACCACACCGACCGCACGCGATGCATCGGTGACGTAAACAGTCTGGCCCTTGTCATAACCCGGATGGATCTTCACCGCCGTATGGACACGGCTGGTCGTCGCACCACCGATCAGCAGCGGGATATCAAAACCCTGACGCTGCATTTCGGCGGCCACATGCACCATCTCGTCCAGCGACGGAGTGATCAGGCCGGAAAGCCCGATGACATCGACCTTTTCGGCAATCGCAGTCTCAAGAATCTTGGTCGCCGGCACCATCACGCCGAGATCGATGATCTCGTAATTGTTGCAGGCAAGCACGACACCGACGATATTTTTACCGATATCGTGGACATCGCCCTTCACGGTCGCCATCAAGATCTTGCCGGCAGCCTTCTTTTCTTCACCGCCGTTAAGGCGCTTTTCCTCTTCCATGTAAGGCAGAAGCACGGCCACGGCCTGTTTCATCACGCGGGCGGATTTCACCACCTGCGGCAGGAACATTTTGCCGGATCCGAACAGGTCACCGACCACATTCATGCCGGCCATCAGCGGGCCTTCGATGACATGCAGCGGACGTTCGGCCTGCAGACGCGCCTCTTCCGTGTCGGCCTCGATATATTCGGTGATGCCGTTGACCAGCGCATGCGAGATACGCTCTTCCACGGACCGTTCACGCCAGGACAGATCTTGCACCTTGGCTTCACGGCCAGGACCGCCACGGAAACGCTCGGCGACTTCCAGCAGACGCTCGGTGCCATCAGCGCGACGGTTCAGCACCACGTCTTCGCAGGCCTCGCGCAATTCCGGATCGATCTGGTCATAGACCGCCAGTTGGCCGGCATTGACGATGCCCATATCCATGCCCGCCTGAATGGCGTGGTAGAGGAACACGGCATGCATCGCCTCGCGCACCGGTTCATTGCCGCGGAACGAGAAGGACAGGTTGGAAACGCCGCCGGAAATATGCACGAGCGGCATTTTTTCGCGGATCGTGCGGGTCGCCTCGATAAAGTCGACGCCGTAATTGTTGTGTTCCTCGATGCCGGTGGCGACCGCGAACACGTTCGGATCGAAGATGATGTCTTCCGGCGGGAAACCGGCCTGTTCGGTCAGGATTTTGTAAGCGCGCGAGCAGATCTCGACCTTGCGCTCATAGGTGTCCGCCTGCCCCGTTTCATCGAAGGCCATGACGACGACAGCGGCACCATAGGAGCGCACCAGCTTTGCCTGACGGACAAAGTTCTCCTCGCCTTCCTTCAGCGAGATCGAATTGACGATCGATTTGCCCTGCACGCATTTGAGGCCGGCTTCGATGATCTCGAATTTCGAACTGTCGATCATGATCGGCACGCGGGCGATATCCGGCTCAGCGGCGATCAGGTTCAGGAACTCGACCATCGCCTTTTCGGAATCGATCAGGCCTTCGTCCATGTTGATGTCGATGACCTGCGCGCCGTTCTCCACCTGATCGCGAGCGACGGCGAGAGCGGCAGTGTAATCGCCCGCCGTGATCAGCTTGCGGAATTTCGCCGAACCGGTGACGTTGGTGCGCTCACCGACGTTGACGAACGGAATATCCTTGGTGAGCGTGAAGGGCTCGAGACCCGACAGCGACATGAACGGCTTGTGTTCCGGCAGCGGGCGCGGCTTGTGTTTTGCCACAGCCTCAGCAATCGCGCGGATATGGTCCGGCGTCGAACCGCAGCAGCCGCCAACGATGTTGACGAGGCCTTCGCGGGCAAAACCCTCGACCTGTGCCGCCATCATTTCCGGCGTTTCGTCATACTGGCCAAACTCGTTCGGCAGGCCGGCATTCGGATAGGCGCAGATGAACGTGTCGGCAACGCCTGACAGTTCTTGCAGATGCGGACGCATGGCGTCAGCACCAAGCGCACAGTTGAGGCCGATCGTAAACGGGTTGGAATGGCTGACCGAATCCCAGAAAGCGGTCGGTGTCTGGCCGGAAAGCGTGCGGCCGGAAAGATCGGTGATCGTGCCGGAAATCATCACCGGCAGGGTGATTCCCTTGGCCTCGAAACGCTCCTTGCAGGCGAAGATAGCGGCCTTGGCGTTCAGTGTATCGAAAATGGTTTCGATAAGGATGATATCGGCGCCACCATCGATCAGGCCATCGATCTGCTCGCCGTAAGCGATGCGCAGCTCATCGAACGAAACGGCGCGGAAACCGGGATTGTTGACGTCAGGAGAAATCGAGGCGGTGCGGTTGGTCGGGCCGATGGCGCCGGCCACAAAACGGCGCTTGCCATCCTCGCGTTCGGCGCGCTGGCAGGCGCGGCGCACGATTTCCGCGCCTTCCTTGTTGAGGTCGTAGACCGCATTTTCCATCTCGTAATCGGCCTGCGCGATGCGGGTCGAGGAGAAGGTATTGGTTTCGATAATATCCGCGCCCGCCATCGCGTAGCGAAAGTGAATATCCTCGATCGCCTGCGGCTGGGTCAGGATCAGAAGGTCGTTATTGCCCTGCTGGTGACAGGCGCAGCCGATAAAACGGTGACCGCGGAACTGGTCTTCATCGAAGCCAAGCCCCTGGATCTGCGTGCCCATGGCGCCGTCAAGCACGAGGATACGTTCGCTCGCCGCCTTGCGCAGCGATTCGAACACTTCATTGCCGTCGCGGACAGCCCCTTCAGGACCGAAAACATTATCGAACACGGCATACTCCCTTGACGTCATGGATTTCCGACATCCAGATCACATAAAGATATCTTTATGTCAATATATGACGGATGTTATATTGGTCTACTGCTGCCAGATCATGCACTTAGACCGATGACAGACTCTTAGCCGCCCTATATAGGCAATCGGTAAATTGTTATGCACGAAATTGGAGGATTATCATGGCATTGGCAGATCGCGACCTCGGCAATTGGGCGGGCCGACCATACCATCGCGAATGGCTGACCACGCAGGCAAACGGCCTTTTCAGCTTCTTCCAGCACAATTCCATCAATCCCAATGGCGGCTTCTTCGATCTCGACGATCATGGCCAGCCGCTCGATGCCAAGGGCCAGATTCGCAACATCCATATTGCCGCCCGCGCCGTGCATTGCTTTGCCATCGGCACCCTGCTTGGCCGCCCCGGCGCGTATGATGTTGTCGATCACGGCATGGACTATCTCTGGAACCACCACCGCGACGCCGCAAATGGCGGCTACTTCTGGTCGCTGGACGATAACGGTCCCGTCGATGCCAACAAACAGGGTTACGGCCACGCCTTTGTACTGCTCGCCGCCTCTTCAGCGAAACTCGTCGGCCATCCGCTGGCGGACCAGATGCTCGCCGACATCACGCAAGTCATAGAAGAAAAGTTCTGGGACGAGGAAAACGGTGCGATCCGCGAAGAATTCACCGCGGACTGGCAGCCGCTCGATGGCGGCAATTACCGCGGCCAGAACTCCAACATGCATCTTACCGAGGCGTTGATGGCCGCCTTCGAGGCAACCGGCGACGCGGAATATCTGCGCAAGGCCGAACGCATTTCCGATCTGATCATCCGCCGCGCTGCCGGTTCGGTGAACTGGCGCGTTGCCGAACATTTCGATACGTCGTGGAATATCGACAAGGATTATTACCATGAAAACGAAATGTTCCGGCCGGCCGGCACAACGCCCGGTCACTGGCTGGAATGGGCCCGCCTGATCCTTCAACTCTGGGCAATAGGCGGCAAGAAGCATGCATGGATGCCGGAAGCCGCGAAAAACCTGTTCGAACAATCGATCGTGCTCGGCTGGGACGAGGAAAAAGGCGGCTTCTTCTATACGCTCGACTGGGACGACAAGCCGGCCAAGCGCAACAAGCTGTGGTGGCCCGCCTGCGAAGGTGCAGGTGCTGCCCACTTCCTCAACGAGCACCTGCCGTCGGATTTTCATGAGGCAAGCTATCGCAAGATCTGGAACGTCATCGAACGCCGCTTCATCGATCACAAAAACGGCGGCTGGCACGAGGAATTGACCGAGGACCTCATTCCCTCGCACGACCTCTTCCCGGGCAAAGGCGATATCTACCACGCCCTGCAGGCCTGCCTGATCCCGCTTTATCCGGCCACCGGCAGCGTAACACGCGGCATTCTGGAAGCCGGTAAGCGCTGATCAAAACAAAAGAGGCGGTTGCTCCGGGAGCAACCGCCTCTTTTCATAAAATTGTCGATGAGATCAGACGTGAGCAACCCTGCACTCGGATACGCTTCGGGTCGAGCCATAATCACGCTTGAATGAGGCGCCGGAGAAATCCTTGCGGGCAAACTCCACCAGTTCCTTTTCGGTCAGCTGCAGCACGCCGTCTGCAAATGTGCCGGTTGCCGAAATATCGTCGGTTACAGGTTCGGTGGTGGCAGGCTTGCTAAAGAACATGACGCTTCTCCCGTGTGCTGTCTAAAACGCGCCTCCAGCGTTTCGGTTCCTCACTCTCTCCCAGTGAAGGTTAATAAATTAACCATTAAATTTAACGGAACCATGTCAGAAACGACATCTGACGAAAATGTTAGATGGTTTGCTTAACGAGACCTGCAAGACGCCTGATTTCGTCAGCCACCTGGCGCAAAATCTGGGCCGCCAAAGGGTCGGGAAGGGCCACCGATTCACGCCGCAGCATATCCAGATCGGAAACGATTCCCGTCGGCAGAGAGCTTGCACGGCCTCCAAGGTCGAGCAATTCTCGCTGCATCTCGATTGCCGCCGCAGCCCGGGCAACAAGAAGCTTGCGTTCATGAGATTTCATCTCGGCAATCGCACCGGCAGCCGACATCAGCTCCGCAGCCAAGGCGTTGGCGGCGGTAACACGATAATTCTGATTGGCGGTCTGCATCATTTTTCGACGAAATCACATGGCAACAAGGGCACCTGCCCTGCCACGGATATTTACAAGGCTCGGGCAAGGCTGTCCCTGCATTCGCGGATCATCGCCCGGCAATCAGGTCGTCATCCCCAGAAAGCGTTGATGCAGGATCATCCCTGACCGCCGAGAACCGGCCAAAAACTGTCGCGCACGACCAGTTCCGGGATAACCCGGTCATGAAACGGCGCTTCTTCGGGATTGTCGATTCGCCGCTGCAACAATTCAACCGCCCGATCTGCCATCACGATCGGGTCCTGGCGGAACGTGGTCAGTCGGAAACTCAGCCATGCCGCTTCCGGCACATCGTCGAAACCGATCACGGCAACATCCTCGGGCACCCGCAGACCACGCTCCTTATGAAGGTGGTCGATCAAACCAAAAGCGATCAGGTCATTGGTGCAGAACACCGCATCGGGATGATCGTCATCGGCAAACAGTTTTCGCGCAGCCGCCAGACCCGTCATGTAATCCGATTCCTGCCCGCCTTCGGCGACCGAGGTGCGACAGCCCGCCCTCTCCGCTTCGGCCACAAAAGCCGTCTCGCGTTCGCGAATGGCCGGCGTGCCGGAGGAGGATGTGGCAACCGCCAGATATCTGCGGCCCGCCCCGGCAAATGCCTTCGCCGCTTTGGTCGATGCCTCGGCATTGCCGGCACGCACATGATCGGCATCCGTTTCAGAACGGCCGATCATCACCAGCGGCTGACCGTTGCGTTGCGCCTCTTCGAAAAACGCCGCAGGCGGTGAGCCAGACAGCACGATGGTGGCCTCGGCGCGGTGGCCGATCAGCATCTTTTGGGCGGCCAGAAGCTTGGCTTCCGTCTGCCCGGTATTGATGAGGATGGGAATGCTGCCGCGCCGGATCAGCGCCTTGGCCAGCGCCGCCGTCAGATGCGCACGAAAGCCGAGTTCCGGCTTCGTCGCCACAATGCCGACCAGTCGGCTCTGATTGTTGAGCACGCCACGCGCTAGGTCATTGACGTGATAACCAAGTGCCTTTGCCGCCGCCAGCACCTTTTCGCGGGTGGCAGGCGCAACGCTTGCCCCCTTGGTAAAGGTGCGCGATACGGCCGAGCGGGAGACCCCTGCCAGTTCCGCCACCTGCTGGGCGCTGACAAAGCGCATGCGTCCATTGTTCTTGGCGTCTTCGGTCATGGCAACCTCATTGTCCGACGCGCGACAGCACGTCGGCTTTCAAAAAGCGCTCCACCACGGCCATGAAGACCAGCGAGGGCACGAGCAGAAGAAGGGCGGTGATGGAAGCGATCTGGTAATTGCCGCCGGAGGCGGTGGTGTAGAGAAGCAGCGGCAGCATGTTGACGTCGGGCGCGCCGACAAAATAGCTGCCGGTAAATTCATCGAGACTTTCGAGGAAGACGAAGATGGCGCTCGCCATCAGTCCGGGTGCGGCTAGTGGCAAGGTGACGTCACGGAAGGTGCGCATGGCACCGGCACCGATATTGCGCGCCGCCTGTTCCAGCTCCTGATCAATGGCGGAAAAGGCGGCAGTCGCGATCCAGACGGCATAAACAAGACCATGCGAGACATGCACCAGCACCACGCCGGGGATCGTGCCATTGAGGCCGATCTCGTAAAAGATGCGAGCGATATTGACGTAAACCGTCAGGTTGGGAAACGCCTGCGGGATGAGAAAGGCGAGCAGGATAACGCCTCTCAGCGGCAGCTTTAGCCGCGCCAGCGCATAACCGGCGGGAATGGCCAGAGCCAGCGACACGACCACCGTCAGCAGTGCCACGACCAGCGAATTGCCGAGCGATTCCAGCGCTCCGCCACGCGGCGCAAACACCTTCTCCCAGGAACTGAAACCGTATTCGAGCGGAAACGTGTGCGGAAAATACCATTTCTCCGTCACGGTCCAGAGCAGCATGTTGAACAGCGGGCCGAAGATGAAAAAGGCCATCAGCCCGAAAACGATGCCGCGCGGCACCCACCAGAGGGCGGAAAGATTGTTGCGCAGGGCGGTCATGAACGCTCCTTCAGGCTGATGCGCAGGTAGAACCAGGCGACGGAAGAGGCGAGCACCAGCGAAATCAGGCCGAGCGCATTGGCGACACCGTAATCGCCATAGGCATTGACGCGGAAAGCGATGTCGGCGGTCAGCATGGTGGGAGACTGGGCATTGATCATCAACGGCACCGACAGCACCGACATCATGGTGACGAAGGAGAGGATCAGCCCGACGGTCAGTGTCACCGCCACCTGCGGCACGATGATTTCGAACAGAACCCGCAGTTTCGAAGCGCCGAGATTGCGTGCCGCCTCGATCGTATCGCGGTTGAGCGAGGCCATGGCGCCCGCCACCAGCAGCGCCACGAAGGGCGTCTGTTTCCACACGAAGGCAAACACAATGCCGCGCCAGTCGAGAAAGCTCATCGTCTCCATCGGCGTCATCAGGCCGAGGCTGACGGCGGTGTTGTTCATCATGCCGTTCTTGGCAAGAAAGGTACGCATCAGCTGCCCGACGACGATGAAGGGAATGAACATCGGCCAGCGATAAAGGAAGCGCAAAATGGAGACGGCGACCGGGTTGTTGCCGAGCGTCAGGTAGCCGCCGATGGCGATCGAGGCGAGGCCGATCAGCACGGTCGACAGCGACACGATGACGACGGTGAAGATGATGTCCTTCGTATAGAGATCGAAGGTTTTGACAAAGTTGCCCCAGCCGAATGCGCCATCGACCTGAAACGCGCCGACAGCCGACATGATCAGCGGCAGGATGAACAACAGCGCGATCACCGCCAGTGCGGGCAGGACGAGAAGGAGACCGAGGAGACGTCTGGACATGGATTTGCTCGCTGGAGCTTGGTTGCGGGGCCATCGGCCCTCTGAATGCAGAGGCGTGCCCCTCACCCTGCCCTCCTCCCCGTCAAAACGGGGAGGAGGTGCCGGCAGGCGGATGAGGGGCAGTCGCTTATCGCAGCAGTAACGAACGTTACTTCACCGACTTCTCGTAAGCCTCGAGGATCGCCGAGTTGTAAGGAGCGATCGGGAAAGGCTTGCCCTTTTCGGCAAGGTCCGCCGGCGAGATGTCGACGAACAGCTTGTTCCAGGTGGCGTCGTCGAGTTCGGTCTTGACCTTGTCAGCGTCGATGCCCGGGTACCAGTTGAAGCGCTTGACGATGCCTTCGGCCTGAACCTTCGGGCTGGTGGCAAGCGCCACGAACTTTTCGGCCAGATCCTTCTGGGCGGTCTTTTCAGGGATAACGTAGTGCATCGGCTGGCCCGGCATGCCCGGAGCCGGCAGAATCAGCTTCATGGTCGGTGGCAGCTGGCCGCTGGCCTGCCACGAATAGAACATGTCGACCCAGACCGGACCCATGGCGATTTCGCCGCGCGACAGAAGATCGAGCGTGCCGGCATTGCCCGGCGTCAGCGTCGCGTTGGTGGTGAATTCGGCAAGGCTCTTGAAAGCGCCGTCCCATTTCTTGGTGTCGTCGGCATTAAACGGGCCGTTCATCAGCGTGTTGGCGTCGCTGTCACCAAAGGCGTAGATCCAGCCCATGACGAAGGATACGCCCGAAGCGCCGCCCTTGATGCCATTGTAACCGAACTGTTTTGGGTGGGCCTTCACCCAATCGGCCAGTTCCTTGTAGGACTGCGGCGGCTTGGACACGAGGTCCGGGTTGTAGGCAAGCGCCGTCTGGCTGTTGAACATCGGCATGACGTAACCGTCGACATTGGTGCCGAGCGCCATTTTTGCGTTGTCGCGGGTTACCAGCGAACCGGTTTCGATATCGCCGCGATATTTTGCCAGATAGTTTTTGGTGACCATCGGGCCGACGAACTTTTCGTGGACGACGGCAACGTCGACATCCCACTTTTCCGACTTCGCAGCTGCCTGCGCGTCAAAACGCTCGAGGAGCTTCTGCGAGCCGCTGTCGCCGGGGCCGGTGCCGACGGCGCGAACCGTGTTGCCCGGATAGGTCTTTTCAAACAACGGGCCGAGATACTGGTTGATGTAATCAACCATGTTCTGGTCGCCGGCAGTGGCAACCGTCAGTTCGGCAGCCTTTACAGGGAAGGCAGCGAGCGTGACAGCGATGGCAGCGTAGGAAAATCTCTTCATGGGTTCTCTCCAGAGATTGAAGTCGGATCGGATGAAGGTCAGGCTGGAATTTTCACCGCCCCTTGGTCGTGGACCGGGCGGGAAACAGGATCGCCCGAAGGCGTATTGAACAGGAACAGCGTGCTCGCAGGCACGAACACGGCAACCGGCTGGCCGGGCGTGAAGGCGCGCTCGGCATCGGCCATGATCTCGCGACCGCCGACCTTGACCGCATGCCGCCAATGGCCGCCGGGATAGGAAACGGCCAGAACCTCGCCGAAAAAGCGCGCACCGGGTTCCGTTGCGGCCGTATCGATATCCGTCAGCCGCGCCGCTTCCGGCCGGAAGCGCGCTTCGATGGCACCGCTTTCCAGCGACAGGAACCGCCCCACCCTCGCCCGCCGAGCCCGGCTGGAGGACAAAGGTGTCGCCATCGCGAACGCCATCGAGATGAAGCAGGTTTTCCGCACCCATGAAGGCAGCGACGAAGGAAGAAGCCGGGCGATTATAAACCTCTTCGGGCGAACCCTGCTGGGCGATACGGCCGCCATCGAGAATGACGATACGATCGGCCATCACCATCGCCTCTTCGCGATCGTGAGTGACGTGGACGGCCGTGATGCCGAGCCTTTTCTGCAAGGCGCGCAGCTCATGGCGAACGCTCAGGCGGATACGCGCATCGAGATTGGAGAGCGGCTCATCGAGCAGCAGGATTTCCGGATCGATGGCAAGTGCGCGGCCGAGCGCCACACGCTGCCGCTGACCACCGGAAAGGTTGGCGGGTTTACGTCCTTCCAGACCGGCAAGACCAAGCATGGCGGCCATTTCTGAAACGCGCCGCGAAATCTCCTCACGGGCGATACCGCGCAGTTTCAGGCCGTAACCGATATTCTGCGCCACCGTCATATGCGGCCACAGCGCATAGGATTGAAACACCAGCGCCATGCCACGCTTGTCGGGCTGATGGCGGGTGATGTCACGGCCATTGACAGCGACCTGCCCGTCGGACGGCTCTACAAAACCGGCGATGACACGCAGAAGTGTGGTCTTGCCGCAGCCGGAAGACCCCAGCAGCGCCACGAACTCACCCTTGCCGATCGAAAGATCGATGTCCTTCAAAACCCGTGTCTGACCATAACGGCTGGCCACGCCACGCAGTTGAAGAAATCCGTCACCGCTCATAATCACCCTCACTTGCACAGGCGTGCAATCATCTTGAAGGCTTCTTTAGAGGGGGATTTTTACAGGCGGATGACACTCGTTCTGGATAGCGTGTCATTGACTATTAATGATGATCGACAATTCGGCGTGATCAGCGATTTTCCGGCATTCCGGACTGATGCATCAACGCAACACTTTCCCTACATACCCCTTAACAGAACGGGGCAGCGGGAACTCCAGTCGGGCGATCTTCGTTTTCCGCTGACCTAAAAGGAGTTTTCGCATGCGCATTGTATTCGTGATCATGGTCGCATCGGTCTTGGGCATTCTCGGCCTGAAATATGCAGACAACACGCTTGGCAACGATATCGTCGCAACCCCGGAGCAGATGGCCGGAGTAGACAACTAGCGTTTGGGGAAAAACCTCTTCTAAGAAAAAGGCCGCGGCGGTTTTCCGCGCGGCCTTTCTTTTTCGGTTATTGCGTCAAACTAGCCGATCGACATCAGGCTGGCATTGCCGCCCGCCGCTGCCGTGTTGGTGGAGATCGACACCTCTTCCAGCAGCCAGTTGAGGCAATAGGCTTCCGGATCGGCGATGAGCGACTCTGTCGTAGCAGACTGCACCAGAACCAGCGGCCCGGGCATTTCGGCAATCGCCTTGTTCAGCACCTTAAGCCGCTCGGCATCACCTTCCACCAGCGCACCGGCAAACGGCCCCTGCCCGGCCCAGTCCTTCGCCCAGGTCACCCGTGCAGCAACCGAGGCCGGAAGTTTGGCAAGCGCGTCACGCAGACCGCTTTCCTCGTCGATCACAACCGTATTGCCGGTCGCAAGAGCGGCGCCCAGCTGCCAGAACAGGCCACCCCTGGTCTGCGGCAGAAGCAGGATGCGACCGCGCGGATGCAGGCCGTAGAGATTACGCTCACCCACCGGTCCCGGCAGTTCCTGTTCCAGCCCCAGCGCAGATGTGCTTGCCAGCGTGCGCACCACTTCCGCCGCATCGCCCTCGCCGCGCTCATCGAGGAAGCGTGCGAAATCGGCGGTCGCCTCGTCGCGATGCACCGAGCTCAACTGCGGCGGCACCGGCGGCACGCTGACCAGACGGCCGAGATAAAGCGGACCACCGGCTTTGGGACCGGTACCCGAAAGTCCGCGTCCGCCAAACGGCTGCACGCCGACAACGGCGCCGATGACATTCCGGTTGACATAGAGATTGCCGGCCTTCACGCGGCTGGTCACATGCGCGATGGTTTCATCGAGACGCGTGTGCAGACCAAAGGTCAGGCCATAACCGGTACCGTTGATCTGGTCGATCAGCTTGTCGAGATCGGCGCGGCGATACCGGATGACATGCAGGACAGGGCCGAACACTTCCTTGCTGAGATCGGCCAGCGACGGCAGTTCGATGATCGTCGGCGCCACGAATGTGCCGGCGGAAGCCGTTTCGCCAAGTTCGATCTGTTCCACCTTGCGGCCAAGTTTGCGCATGGCTTCGATATGCGCCTCGATATTGCCCTTGGCTTCCGCCGTGATGACCGGGCCGATATCGGCCGACAGCGTGTCGGTGCGGGCAATCGTCAGCTCGTGCAGCGCGCCCTTGAGCATAGTAAGAATACGGTCGGCGACATCTTCCTGCAGGCACAGCACGCGCAGCGCCGAACAACGCTGACCGGCGCTGTCGAAGGCCGAGGCGATGACATCGGCCACCACCTGTTCGGCCAGCGCCGAGGAATCGACAATCATGGCGTTCTGGCCACCGGTTTCGGCAATCAGCGGGATCGGGCGACCGGAGGCGGATACACGGTCGGCGAGCTGCTTCTGGATCAGTCGCGCCACTTCCGTCGAGCCGGTGAACATCACGCCGGCCACTTCAGGCGAACCGACGAGTGCGGCACCGATCCGCCCGTCACCGGGCAGGAATTGCAGCGCCTCCAGCGGAATGCCGGCCTCGCGCAGGATACGCACGCCCTCGGCGGCGATCAGCGGCGTTTCTTCCGCAGGTTTTGCCAGAACCGGGTTGCCGGCGACCAGAGCAGCTGCCACCTGTCCCGTAAAAATCGCCAGCGGGAAATTCCACGGGCTGATGCAGACGATCGGCCCGAGTGGCGTATGCGCCGGTCCCAGCGTGCGGCGGGTCTGCTGCGCGTAATAGCGCAGGAAATCGATCGCCTCGCGCACTTCGGCAATGGCGTTCGGCATGGATTTGCCGGCCTCGCGCATGACGAGACCAAGCAGGCCCGGCATTTCTGCCTGCATCAGATCGGCGGCACGCTCCAGGCATTCGGCACGCTCGACCGGAGAAACGGCAGCCCAGCTTGCGGCAGAAGCAGCCGCGCGGGCAACGGCGTTGCGCGCCTCCTCCTCGGTCGCTTCCGTCACGAAACCGACCGTATCGCGATGATCCCCCGGATTGCGCACCGGTTGCGGCGAACCGGAAGGCTCGGCACCGATCAGCTGCGGCACAGACCGCCATTCCATGGCCGCACCCTGCTTCACCGAAGCAGAAACGGAGGCCAGCACATCCTCGTTGGAAAGGTCAATGCCGGCAGAGTTCTTGCGGGCAGCACCAAAAAGGTCTTCCGGCAGCGCGATGCGGTCATGGCCCGCACCCGGCTCGACCATGGCGTTGACCACATCCACCGGATCGGCAATCAGCTCATCGACAGACACGAGCGGATCGCCGATACGATTGACGAAGGAGGAGTTCGCACCGTTTTCGAGAAGGCGGCGCACCAGATAGGCGAGCAGCGTTTCATGCGTGCCGACAGGTGCATAGATACGCGCCGGACGGCCGAGATTCTTTGCGCCGACAACTTCTTCATACAGCGGTTCGCCCATGCCATGCAGGCACTGGAACTCGTATTTGCCGACCTGAAAATCGGTGCCTGCAAGATGATAAATGGTCGCCAGCGACTGCGCATTGTGGGTGGCGAATTGCGGAAAGACGTAATCCGTCGCCGCCAGCAGCTTTTTGGCGCAGGCGATATAGGAAACGTCCGTGTGCACTTTGCGGGTAAACACCGGAAAACCGTCGAGACCATCAAGTTGCGCCCGCTTGATCTCGGCATCCCAATAGGCGCCTTTCACCAGCCGCACCATGATCCGGTGTTTTGAGCGGCGGGCGAGATCGATGATAAAGTCGAGCACGAAGGGGCAGCGCTTGCCATAGGCCTGCACCACGAAACCGATACCGTCCCAGCCGGCCAGATCCGGGTCGAGGCAAAGCCCTTCCAGCAGATCCAGCGAAAGCTCCAGACGGTCGGCCTCCTCGGCATCGATATTGAGGCCGATATTGTAGGATTTTGCGATCGCCGCCAGCGCCTTCACCTTCGGCAGTAGCTCATCCATCACACGAGCGGCCTGCGCGCGAACATAACGCGGATGCAGCGCCGACAGCTTGATCGAAATGCCCGGACCTTCATAGATGCCGCGCCCGGCAGAGGCTTTGCCTATGGCATGGATGGCGGTTTCGTAATCGCGATAATAACGTTCGGCATCGGCAGCGGTGGTCGCAGCTTCCCCGAGCATGTCGTAGGAATAGGCAAAACCCTTCTCTTCCATCTCCTTCGAGCGCTTCAGCGCCTCGGCGATCGTCTCGCCGGTCACGAACTGCTCGCCCATCATACGCATGGCCATATCGACACCACGGCGGATCACCGGTTCGCCGCAGCGGGCGATCAGACGGGTCAGCGCCGCCGTCAGGCTGCGGTCATTGACGGTGGCGGTCAGCTTACCGGTGACGACAAGGCCCCAGGTGGCGGCATTGACGAACAGCGAGCGCCCGCCGCCCACATGCGATTTCCAGTCGCCATCGGAAATCTTGTCGCGGATCAGCGCGTCACGCGTCGCCGTGTCCGGGATACGCAGCAGCGCTTCCGCCAGACACATCAGCGCCACACCTTCCTGGCTGGACAGCGAATATTCCTGCACGAGCCCCTCGACGCCGGAACCACGATGTTTTGCCCGCAGCGAGGTGATCAGTTTGCGCGCAGTGCTCTTTGCCCTGGCGCTCAGCTCTTCCGAAAGGGTTGCGGCTTCCAGAAGCGGCGCCACGCACTCCGGCTCCGGTCGACGATAAGCGGCGGTAATGGCAGCCCTGAGCTGAGTCTTTTCACCCAAAGGCGGTGCAAAATCCTCGAAAACCGGGCGGAACGGCAGTTCCATCTGATTGTTCGAAACTGCGGTCGGGTCTGCCGGTTGTTCCACTCTGTCTGCCATGGCGATGTCCTCATCTGGGCTGCGGCGTATGTTTCGCTGCTTTGCTTGCTGAATATCATCTTCTGAAATGAGAGCACGGACTTGAATACGGTCAGTTTCTGGTGTTTTTCTCTTTTATTACGCCGCTTGAAAGTCAAAAGACATGGCAAAAGCCACGATTTCTAGTGAACTCGATACCTTCGACCGCAAGATCGTCGATGCTCTGGCCGATGACGGCCGCATGTCGATCACCGATCTTTCCCAAAAGGTCGGCCTGTCCAAGACGCCCTGCCAGATTCGCCTCAAGCGTCTGATCGATGAAGGTTATATCACAGGCTTCCGCGCCACGCTTAATCCGCAGAAATTCGGGCTCGATCATATCGCCTTCACCGAAGTCAAGCTCTCCGACACCCGCGAAAAGGCGCTCGATGAATTCAACACGGCGGTCAAGAAACTGCGCGAGGTGGAGGAATGCCACATGATCGCCGGCTCCTTCGATTATCTTTTGAAAGTCCGCACCGCCGATATCCGTCGTTACCGCATCGTGCTCGGCGAAAAGATCTCGGCCCTGCCCCATGTCGCCAGCACCTCAACCTTCGTGGTCATGCAGTCGGTCAAGGACAAGGGTTTCTGACCGTATAAAAAAGCCGCCAGCGCGAACGATGGCGGCCTTCTTTCAGTTCGTTATTGCCTGCGTCGTCACAGGATCGCGTTGCCGGCCATCAGCGCCAGCACCAGGAAAACCAGGAAGACGACGAGGAAGATATAAAACAGGATCTTCGCGATACCTGCCGCGGCCGCCGAGACACCGGAAAAACCGAGAAAACCTGCGACCAGCGAGATGACGAGAAAGATGAGAGCCCATTTCAGCATGGATTTCGTCCTTAGTGATCAATGCCCTGACAACGATTAAGCCGCCATCGCAGTTCCATCACCTTGCCGCTCGTAGAAAATAAAAAATCCCGAAGCGCTTTTTCTCACGAACAACCAATTTCCCGACATCGTTTTCATCTCCCCACCCCTCATTGCGGCGGTAAAAAATTCGACGCTACCAAAAATGGTTCTCGCCATGCGCGAAACGGCACAGGTCGGTTTCCGTGCCATTATTTCCCTTCCTGACGCAGATTGCCGTCAGAGAAAGGCTTGCGCTGTTTCAACCGTGGATAAAACCGTATGGGCATGGACAAAGCTCTTCACCACTTCGAAACCATAGCCATCCGCAAGACTTGATCGCACACCCCGGAAGAGAACATAATGATTATCTAATATAAAAATCAAAGCCGCCTCTGGGGATGAAACCGATAGAAAACGTCGCTCAAACTATTGCGAAACCTCACTTATCACCACCGGACATATCGCTGGTGGAGCGAGCGTTTCTGGACACCATTTCGGTCCTCGGTCTAACGACACGTGATGCCGAAGCGGTCCGTCTGGCGGCATTGGCGATCCAACTTTTCCAGAGCGGCATGCACGACGAAACTCTTTTACGTCGAGCGATCAGGAGCGCCGGCGAAGAGAAAAAACACGCATAGACTGCATCCCAACAAACTTCGAATAGAACCATCCTCCTCTCGACTTGACCAGCCGTGCGGATAGACGACGTTTACTCATGATTTAGTTAGGCATGACTAATGTATGCAATAACGAAACCGGACCGATCGACCGCAGCGGACAGAAGCCACGCCGGAGAATCGAAATGAGCATGATGCGTACAAATACAATCTCTCACCTGCTTGTTGGCAATCTGTCCGTAGGCAAAATGCGCAACGTGCCGCTGCGTCACAGCCATGTCCCGACAACCCATAAGCAGGCCCAGACCGCGTCGACCAACGAATTTTCATTGAATGAGACCCATCGCCTTGGCGACATGCAGGACGTCTCGATCAGCAGGACCAGCAGCAGACTGGGCTGGGCCAATGCTTTTATGTCGGTTCAGACACAGGGGCCGTTTTCTGCGCGTTTTGCAGGCGTGTCGAGTATTCTCGTTTCCGTCGTCAATTCCGGCACAGCGCGTGCAACCATATCCCTGCGCGGAGAAGATGGTTGTGCCATACAGGAAATCGACGCCGCACCCGGCAGCATCTGCATTATACCGAATGGCCAGGCTTTCGATTGCGACCAGAAAAGCCGCGCCGGCTGGACCCATCTCTATATAAGCCGCGCCCTGCTCGACCAGATCGCCAAGGATCTCTGCCAGCTTTCCTCGGAACGGATCGAGCTTACGCCGCGGTTTGCGATTTTTGACCCGGTTCTAGAGCAGCTGACAAACGCCGTGCGTGATGCGCTCGACGAGCGCCCCGAGCTGTCCGGTCTCTATGTCGATTATCTGCTCGGCGCCATCGCCGCACGGCTGATCAAGAACCACTCCAATTTCGCGGATGACAACAAGCCTTATGCGCAGCAGGAACGGATCAGCGCACGTCTTGTCGAGCGCACCCGGCGCATGATCGAGGCACGCCTGGCCGACCGTCTGAGCACAGCCGATCTTGCCGAAGGCACCGGCCTCGGTGCCGACCAGTTCGGACGCCTGTTCAAGCAGGCTTCGGGCGTCAGCCTCTATCAGTTCGTCATTCGCTGCCGCATCGATCGCGCCTGCCGTCTTCTTACCGATACAAAAATGCCGATCGTTGAAATCGCGCTCGATTGCGGCTTTGCCGATCAGGTTCACCTGACACGCGCTTTTGCCCGCATCGTCGGCACCACGCCCGCCGCCTATCGC
>Ga0075364_10000022_pt1 | contig 53466 bp, 49 predicted proteins | sample EndMetdeltDD1764_FD_71517 | JGI IMG/M metagenome (GOLD analysis project Ga0075364, IMG submission 71517) | Populus endosphere microbial communities from Tennessee, USA - Endosphere MetaG P. deltoides DD176-4 | ecosystem: Host-associated > Plants > Roots > Endosphere | place: USA: Tennessee... | reverse complement strand
GCGCTGGCAGTGGGCTTGTGCAACTCCATCATGTTTCCCCTCATCTTCACGCTTACCCTGGAGCGCTCGACCGCCAGTCAGGAAGCGACCGCCGGCTTCCTGTGCACGGCAATCGTCGGAGGCGCATTCATCCCGCTGCTCGCCGGAGCGATTTCCGATGCAGCCGGCTATCGTCATTCGTTCGTGCTGCCGGCGCTATGCTATGTCGCGCTGTGCGCCTTTGCGCTTCTTGCGGCCCGCGCGGCCATCCGATCGTCGATTGCCGATGAGGCCGCCGCGCCGGCAATGCATTAACGCGCAGGGACGGCGCCGGGCGAGGTTTGATAGTGGGGAGCGGAGCGTTCTGCCACGTTCCATGGTGTTCCGCGAATTTGATGCCTTGCGAAGATTTTTGCACCACTAGTGCAACACCGGGCCTCTGAAGATTGAAAAATTATTTTTATCTATCTTATTTTACTGAATTTTTGGTCGGGACGAGAGGATTCGAACCTCCGACCCCCACACCCCCAGCCGCCTAAAATGCAGCTGATACCAGCCTTCTAAACAATTACAACCATTGCATAATCACTAGAAAACTGCGATTTTCTGGTGGTGCAGAAGGTTGCTCTGGTGGTGCATTTGTTCTATTTACGTTCCGCTCTGTTTCATGAATTTGCACCACCAGTGCACCACCAGAATTAACTACCCGAACGGATGGATCGATGCGTGTTAAGCTGACCAGGGATTTCGTCAAAACCGTTCCCACACCGCAAAGGCAGACGGATTATCGAGACGCTCGACTCAAGGGTCTTATCCTGCGGGTGATGCCTACCGGGGTGAAATCTTGGTACTGCGAATATGCCCGAGGAAAGCGAGTCTGGCTTGGTCGCGCCGATGCTGTTGGATACTCGGAAGCGCAAGACGCCGCTCAAGCGATCTTATCGGATGCCTATCGCGGAATTGATCCAATCGAAGCACGGAAACCGCCTCGTGAGGTACCCACGCTGGAGACTTTTCTTGATGGCGATCACGCCGCGTGGGCCAGCGCAAATCAACGAGCACATGTAAAAAATCTCGCGCGACTGAAAACAGCGTTCAAGTTTCTGCTCTCGAAAAAGTTGGACGGTATCACCGCGTTAGACGTGGAACGATGGCGTAGTCGCGAGGTCGATCGTGGCTTGAGCCACGAGACCATCAATCGTGACATCTCCTCTATCAAGGCATGTCTCAACCGTGCGGTGGATTGGGAGATGATCGAGCGCAACCCGCTCGCGAAAGTGAAAAAGGCGCGAACGGACGACTGCGTCAAGGTGCGCTACCTCTCCAATGACGAAGAGACACGTCTGAGAAACGCGCTCGATGCCCGGGAAAATCGGCGTCGTGAGGAGCGCGTTTCGGCGAATGCTTGGAGGCAGGCGCGAGGATACGAGCTGCTTGAGGATCTGAGGAATCACCCGTTTACAGATCATGTGAAACCGCTGTTGATCTTATCATTGAACACGGGCGCGCGTAGAGGCGAACTGTTCGATCTGACATGGGAAAATGTCGATTTAGATCGGCGGATAATGACTGTCACAGGCGCGACCGCAAAATCGAAGAGAACACGGCACATTCCATTGAACCGGGAAGCCACTTCGGTTTTCCAGGCCTGGCGCGACCTTTCGCAGCGAAGCGAGGGCTTGGTGTTCTTGAATGACGCGGGACAGCGGTTCGATCGCGTCAACACATCGTGGCGAAAATTGCTAAAGGACGCTGGCATCAAAAATTTTCGCTGGCACGACATGCGGCATCACTTTGCTTCACGTTTGGTGATGGGCGGAGTTGACCTCAACACGGTTCGTGAACTGCTAGGTCACAGCGATTACGCGATGACGCTCCGATATGCTCATCTTGCCCCCGAACATAAGTTAAAAGCGGTCGAGGTCCTCGATCAGCACTCAATCCAATTTGCAGCCTAGCGGCCGGGCCGATCACTCGCCGAGGCAACGCCTATCCAATCGGCTTTCAGGCGATCCAAACCGACGATCGTCCCTTCAGCAATGACATTCGCGCCGATGAGTTGATCCACGGGTTTGTCGGCGTCGATGATCCAAATGGTGTCACCCCTCGCGCTTAAGACGAGTCCACGGCTTCCTCGACTTAGCAGCCCAGACACACGGATCCGTTCGGCGCTCAACGCTAGCCTCCTCAAAAATGCCAGCTGCGTAGCACATTGTGAACGTAGGTCGGTGTCTCGCCGTTGCGCGGGATTCCGCCTGCGCGTTCGACTGCGCGTGGGCCTGCATTGTAGGCCGCGAGCGCCAGATGGACCAATCCGAACTTGTCGATCATTTGCCGAAGATAGCGGGCTGCACCGAAGATATTCGACTGAGGATCATACCGGTTGGTGACGCCCATGTCCCTGGCCGTACCAGGCATCAACTGGCCCAGCCCCACGGCACCGGCCTTGCTGATTGCGAACGGATTATACCGTGACTCCGTCCAGACCAGAGCATCAAGAAGGCCGGGCGGCAGAGCGTAATGCGCCTCGGCGGCGTAGATGTGTGGAAGGTAGCTGGCCCGGCGAAATCCTGATGGAGGGCGGCTAGGAGGTCGCACCTGCTGAAGCAAGGTGCGGGCGGAGTATGCCACGTCGTTTGCTTGACCGATTTCCGCGGTTGCCTCTCGAACAGCCCACACGCCGTGTTCAACCAGCTGGAAACCATCGGATAGTGTCTCGACACGATAGCCACCTTCGGCAGAGTTCGATTTCTGACTTCCGTCTCCCGCTTCTTGGGCGAACGTCGTTGGCGCGACAGCCATGACGAGACATGTGAGACACGTTCCGATGACCTTCTTGGGAATTCGCATTTCGATCGCCTTGATAGTCGAGTCGAAAGGAACATATAGGGAACTAAAGCTGTAGGAAAATGCATTGCGAGAACGCAGAGTGGAGGCTGCGTTGGAGCGACATGCCAACTGGAGTATGTCATGTCTCAAGTCTTGAAAGACTGCAGTCTCGAACGCCGTGCCCGCGAAATCGCCGAACGCTTCAACGGATATTGGTCTCGCGGCAAGGGCATGTGCGTTTGTCCAGCGCACGATGATCGCAGCCCGTCACTCAGCGTCACGTTGGGTCGCACAGCCATTCTTTTCCACTGCTTCGCAGGCTGCTCCAATGAGGAGGTCATTGCGGCGCTCGGGCGCCGCGGCGTGCGGGCACGCGACCTGTTCCACGGCGGAGGCGCGCCACTTCTCGAACCGCAGCCACGGCAAGAAGGCCCCGACCGCAACGCCCGCCGCGTCTGGGCCGGTTCCGGCCCCCTAAACAGCAGCCCAGCGGAACGCTATTTATCCGGCCGGTCGATCCGCGAATATTCACCCGAGCTGAGATTCGACAATCAAACGCCGCTTGGGCCACGCGACCGGGTCCGTTTCCTGCCGGCGATGATCGCCGCGGTGCGTACGGATCTTGGGGTGATCGCGGTCCATCGGACATTCCTCGATTCGAAAGGGAGCGGGCTCGCGCGCTTCCCGCAGCCGCGGCGCGCCCTGGGCAGCCTGGGAACCGGCGCCGTGCGCCTAGCGCCCCCGCGTGATGGCGTGCTGGGGCTGGCCGAAGGCATTGAAACGGCTCTGTCGGCGATGCAGCTTTTCCAGGTCCCATGCTGGGCAACGCTCGGTAACGAACGCTTCGGCCTAGTCACTATTCCGGAGAGCGTGCGCCAACTACATTTGTTCATCGATCACGATGCCGGCGGCGATCTTGCCGAGGCTCGCGCTCACGCAGCTTATCGGCAGGTGCAACGGCAGTTCATAACCAGCCGGCCGAAAGGCTTTGGCTTGGATTGGAATGACGTTCTTCAAGCGCGAATGGCCATTGTGCCCTGAACATTCAAAGGCGTTTTCTGTTCAGAACCAGACCCGGACACCAGCGACAAAGCTAGTAGATGTTGGATCGTCACCATCGTCGCGCGCGTATCGGGCCGTCCGCCCGCTTTTCGCGTCGTATGACACACCCACATAGGGCGCGAACTTGCGCGTGATTTCGTAGCGAAGCCGCAAGCCGAGCTCGGCGCTGGAAAGACCTGCCCCGATCCGGTTCTCCGGCACGTCTTGCGCAGCAAGGTTCAGTTCGACCCTCGGCTGCAGGACCAGACGCTGGGTTAGGCGCTGATCATAATAGCCCTCGACGCGTCCGAGTAAGTCGCCCTTGTCCGAGAGGAAGAGAGCCCCCTCGACCTCGAACCAGTAAGGGGCAAGCCCTTCGAACCCGAGGACGGCATAGGCGCGCGAGGGATTGGGCTTGAAGTCGTAGCGCATACCCGCCTGGAGATTGAAATAGGGCCCGATGGCGCGGCTGTAGAGCGCCTGGATCTCTGCGGCCTCCACACCATCGCGGAAGGCACCTTCTCCTTCGGATTTCAGGGTCAGCCGGTTGATGTCGCCGCCGAACCAGGCCTCGCCGTCCCACCGATAGCCGTCACGACCGTGGCGGGACTGATATTCGGCAAGGTTGAACATGACCTGCGACAGTGTCTGGCCGCCTCCTTCCGCCATCATCGTCTCTCGCGACCGCGCCATTTCAGCCGGAGGAAACTGACGATCGGCGTAATGGTCCATTGGCGGCTTTGGAGTCGCGGCATTACCGGCAGGCAGCGCGGTTCCCGTCGGTTGCATGGCCGGCATCGCGCTCATGTCGTGGCTGGCATGCTCGTTCTGCTCCATGCCGGGCATGTCGTCATGACCCATCGCCTCCGAGGGGCTGGCGGACATGCTTGGCATGGTGGAGTGATCCATGCCCTGCATGTCATGACCCTGATGTGCGGCCGGTGGCTGGACAGGTTTGGGCGGTGCGCGCCTGGCCGGGCGCGCCGAGGCCGTCGATCGACGCGGCGCCGGCTTTCTCGCCTTGGGCTTTGCAGCCTGCGGCTGTGCCGCCGGCATCGACATCCCCGGCATGTTGTGCATCGAATGATCCTGCGCGAACGCAGGTGCGGTGAGGGCCATGGCGGCTGTGGCAGCGAGGAGGGGAGCGAGCCGCATCATGCTGCCTCGCCATTGGGTCGCACGCTGACGATCCGCATCATGCCGGCATGCATGTGGTAGAGCAGATGGCAGTGAAAGGCCCAGTCTCCGACGGCGTCCGCGGTGAAGTCCCAGGTCACCTTTCCGCCCGGCTGAACGATCACGGTATGCTTGCGCGGCCCATGATCGCCATGGCCGGTCACCAGCTCGAAGAAATGGCCGTGGATATGGATGGGATGGCCCATCATGCTGTCGTTGATCAGATTCACGCGTACGCGCTCGCCCTCGATGAACGGAATGGGCTCGTGCACGTCGGACATTTTCTCGCCGTCGAAAGACCACATGAAGCGCTCCATGTTGCCCGTCAGATGGATGTCGATGCTGCGAGACGGCGCGCGCACATCGGGATTGCGGTCGAGCGCCATCAAATCTCTGTAAACGAGGACCCTGTGACCGACGTCCTCGAGCCCCTGTCCGGGCTCGGCCGTCCGATCCATCGGCATCGCCGAGATGGTCTGGACGCCGGGGTTGCGCTTGACCTGAGGTGCGTTGGAGAAATCGCGCATATTCATCGCGCCCATGTCCATCGAAGCCATATCATGGGCAGCCATGGCCTCGCCGCCTGCCGCCGCACCATGGCCCATTGCCGCGTGATCCATGCCCCCCTTAGCCATGGAGGAATGGTCCATCGCACTCGTCTGACCACTGTTCATTCCCGTCATACCCGGCGTGATGCTTTGGGTCGCCGCTCCGGCGGCGATGCCCGAAGCAAGGCGCCCCGACGCATTCTTCTCTGCACTCGGATCAATCCCGCGCGAGGGGCTCATACCGCCCGACATGTCCATGCCTTCCATGCCCTGCATCCCGGACATATCCATGCCCATGTCCTTCATCGTCGCGATGGGACGCTTTCGAAGGGGCGGAACCTGCGCGATCATACCGGCCCGAGGGGCTAGGGTCGCACGGGCCATCCCAGAGCGATCGATGCTTTCCCCGACGAGTGTAAATGCCTTGGGTTCGGTGGGCGTGACGATCGCATCATAGGTCTCGGCGACGCCAATTTGGAATTCGTCCACCTCGACCGGCATGACATTCTGACCATCGGCCTGGACGATGGTGAGGCGTAGGCCGGGAATTCGCACGTTGAAGGTTGTCATGGCGGAGGCATTGATGAACCGCAATCGTACCCGCTGGCCCGGTGTGAAAAGCGCGGTCCAGTTGTCGAAAGGCCCATGGCCATTCACGAGATAGGTGTAAGCGGCACCCGTGGCGTCGGAGATATCGGTCGGATCCATCCGCATCGCGCCCCAATCGATGCGATCCTTGAGCCGCTGGTCTTTACCGGCCAGCAGACCCGCGAGTGTCTGTCGCTGAAAATTGAAGTGCCCTGGATCGACCTTCATGCGGCGAAAGATCGACTCTGGCGAAAGCTGGCTATGGTCCGACAGAACGATGACATGTTCGCGGTCGAACTGCACCGGGTCTGCGCCGGCGGGATCGATGACTATCGGGCCGTAATGCCCAAGCTGTTCCTGGAGGCCGGAATGGCTGTGGTACCAATAGGTGCCGTTTTGACGGACGGGAAACTCGTAGAGATAGCTCGATCGCGGCTTGATGCCTGGAAAAGACACACCGGGGACGCCGTCATGTTGCGGCGGCACGAGAAGCCCATGCCAGTGAATGGAGCTGTCTTCGTCCAACTCGTTGATCACATTGAGCCGTACTGTCTGCCCTTCGCGTAGGCGAATGAGGGGGGCCGGCACCGTGCCGTTAACGCCGATCGCTGCCGACTGCCGTCCATCGATCGTCATCGTTTGGCGTGCGATCTTTAGCGCTATGTCGGTGCCCGATACGGTTGGAAGCGGCGCACTAAGCCCTTCGGAAACCGGTTGGGCCCATGTTGGCATCCAAGCCGCCAGCGCGGCCGTCCCGCCTGCAAACCCGACGCCTCGCAAAAAGCCCCGCCGGTCGAGGGTTGAAAGGTCCATTGCGCGCGATCCCTGTCCTGAACTCTCAGGGGTTACGCACGGTCGGCATCAACCCCTCAAAATTTCTGCCAGTTTCGCACGGGCGCGATAGAGCCTGGTTTCCACGGCCTTCTCGCTGATGCCGAGAACGCCTGCACTTTCAGATTGGCTCATGGCTTCGATCGTTCGCAGGACGAGCACCTCTTTGAGGCTGGTAGGCAGCGCGGCGATCGCCGCCATTGTACGCTCAAGTTCGCGTCGGTCGTCGAGCGTGACGTCGGTGGAAATACCGGGATCAGCGACATCGATCGCCTCTTCGATCGGCCGTGCAAAGGTAAGAAGGCGGCGAACAGCGCGTCGACGGGCCCAGTCGCGCGCTTTGTTCAACGCGATCCGCGAGATCCAGAGCCGAAAGGGCCTGTCGTCGTCAAAGCTGCGCAGAGCGGCGAATGCCGCAATGAAGCTTTGCTGGGTCAGGTCTACCGCGGCATCGGCGTCTCCTGTATGACCGCGCAGTTGACGAAAGACGCTGTCTCGGTAGCGCCGCATCAACTCGCTGTACGCAGCCTGTCGCCCACCGAGCGCAAGCGCGGCGAGTTCCCCGTCCGAGCAGGCGGCGAGATTAAGACTCACGGTTCCTTGGCCGTGAGTGCCTTTACGACTGCCGCGTCAAATTTGGCGGCCTGGTCGGGTTTCAAAACCGCTCGCATGGCGAAGACATGCTCGAGCGTTTCCTTTTGCAGCTGACCCATCGCCTGATGCGATCGATCGACTGCCGCGCCAACTGCGGGACCATAGCCATGTTCAGCCTGAATGGCGTCGGCGAGCCGAGCATTATCCGCCCGAAGTTCGAGTTCCAAAGCCTGTCTGCGGAGCGCGAAGCGGCGCTCGATCTCGTCCATGCGGGATTGTTGCGCACTATCGAGGTTGAGCTCGTGGTGAAGCAGCCCATGCAGTTCATTTTCGACCTGCGCCGACGGCGCGAGGAAGGCCCGGCCGAGAAAGGCGCCCGCGATCGCGGCTAAGAATGCGATCACCGCAATCAGCAGGAGACGTCGGCGATCGGTCATTCGCTCATGCCGAGAAGCGTAGAGGGTGCTAGCGCCGGCGGCGCGCCAAAGGGCGCAATCGCCTCCACCCGAGCCTCGTGCGCAGGAAGGGCCGCGCCCACTAGGCCAACGGAGAGGGCGACGCCGGCGGCAATGCCGAAGACGGCACCAGATAAAGGAGCGCCATGCCGGCGTTGGTAGGCAAGTGCGTCGAAAACTGCGCCATCGATTGCCTCCAGGCGCGGGTCGACCGGCAGCACCTGCAACCGTCTCAGTGCTGAATCAATGTCGACCATCTCGCTACTCCATCCCCTGCGCACCTCAATTACGCATGGTAGCGAAAAATCCCTCATCGCCAATCGGACAGGCCCCGGTGAGGGGTGTCCGCCTGCACTGCGTAATGCTCATCGAACGCGAAGGAGATGTTCGATGAAGACCAAGATTCTAACCGCCGCAGCGCTAGCAGCGCTTTCGCTAAGCCTGGCGGCCCCCGCAGTGGCGCATCCCCAGCTCGTGAGTTCGTATCCCGCCCCAAGTGCGACGGTTGGCCCAACCAACCGACTTACCCTGACCTTCACCGAGCGTTTGATGCCGCAATTGTCCGGGATCGACCTTGCCATGACTGGCATGCCTGGAATGGCAAACCATGCTCCAATGAAGATTGCCGGGGTCAGGACAACCGTTGCCAAGGATGGAAAGACGCTTATCGCGGCCTTGCCCCGTCCGCTTGCCGTCGGCACCTATAATGTGGATTGGCACGTAGTCTCCGCCGACACGCACCGTATTGCCGGTAGCATGACCTTCACGGTTCGCTGAATTGGACAACTGGCCGCTCATTGCGATCCGATGGGCTCTCTATGCGGATCTCGGAGCGCTGTTCGGACTGCTCCTCTTCGCGCTCTACGCCTTGACCGCAGACGAGCGCGAGAGGCTCCTGCACCTCCGGGGGTCGAGCATAGCGCTGGCAGTGCTGGGCATTCTGCTGAGCGCCTATGGCTTCCTGCTGTCCACTGCAAGCATGCTTGCGGTCGGCGTTAGCGAAGTTGATCGCGCCACCGCTGTGATGCTCATCACCGAAACATCTGTTGGCTGGGCTTTGCTGGCGCGGCTCGCGGCTCTTGCGGTCTTGGGCATCGCCGCCCTGACTCTCTCGATGCGTCGAACGGCCGGGCTCGCTTTCCTGACATCTCTTGCTGCTTTAGCCGTCGCTAGCCTTGCCTGGTCCGGGCACGGCGCCGCCACAGAGGGCCGGACAGGGATCATCCATCTGGCAAGCGACATTGTTCATTTGCTCGCTGCTGGTGCCTGGATTGGCGCCTTGGCCGTGTTCATCCTTATCGTGTCGCACCACGAGTGGACCCCCGACACGCATAAAGTGGCGCATAGGACGCTGGCAAGTTTCGCAACCGCCGGGACGGTTATCGTTGGCCTGATCGTACTGACGGGACTGACGAACAGTTATGTTCTTATCAGTCCACAATACGCGCTGAGGCTTGCAGAGGGCGACTATGGTCGGCTCCTTCTGATCAAGCTCGCTCTGTTCGGCGGCATGCTGCTGCTGGCAGCCCACAATCGCTTCCGGCTGACTCCAGCGCTCAACGGAGCGGTTGGCGGCGATGGCGCTGCATCAGCCGTGGCGCGTCTCAAGCGAAGCCTCTGGATCGAAGCCTGCGCCGGCGCCGTGATCCTTGGGCTGGTGGCATGGCTTGGAACGCTGGCGCCGCCAACTTCCGGAGGTTCATAGAATTGGGTCTTGACCCTGACACGATGTCAGACCCCACATAACGATGCGTCGATAAGGAGAAGGCAATGTCTCACCCAGAAACAACGACGCACGCGGGGCACACGTGTTGCGGAAATCACGTCGCAACGCTCGCCGAACCAACACAGGTCAAGGATCCGGTCTGCGGGATGACTGTGGATCCGGAGACGACTCCGCATCAGGTAATCCATGTCGGACATGAGTTTCACTTCTGCAGTGCGGGTTGCCGTGCCAAATTCGTGACCGAGCCTGATCGCTACCTCAACAAGGCGGAAGCGCGGACGGAGGAGATTGCTTCAGGCGCGATGTGGACGTGCCCAATGCACCCCGAGGTCAGGCAGGACCATCCGGGGCCCTGTCCGATCTGTGGCATGGCGCTCGAACCGGAGGTGGTCAGCGCGGAGGGCGGCCCAAGCGCGGAATTGGTCGACATGACGCGGCGCTTTTGGATCGGCCTCGCCCTCACAATCCCGGTGTTCCTGCTTGAGATGGGCAGTCATCTGTTCCCGGCGATCCATCATCTCCTATCCGCTGAGTTTTCAACTTGGCTGCAGTTCGCGCTTGCGACGCCAGTGGTTCTCTGGGCTGGCTGGCCGTTTTTCGAGCGCGGCTGGTCGTCACTTCGAAGCCGCAATCTCAATATGTTCACGCTGATCGCGATGGGGACCGGCGTGGCCTGGACTTACAGCGCAGTGGCGACGGTCGCCCCGGCAATTTTTCCGGACGCCTTCCGCGCGGCCGACGGAACCGTAGCGGTCTATTTCGAGGCCGCGGCAATGATCACTATCCTGGTATTACTTGGGCAGGTGCTGGAGCTGCGAGCGCGGGAGCGAACGTCGGGGGCTATCAAGGCGCTGCTTGACCTTGTTCCGAAAACGGCGCGGCGCATCAATGCCGATGGTGGCGACGAGGAGGTCTCACTCGATTTGATCGGCGTGGGTGACCATCTCCGCGTACGCCCTGGCGAGAAGGTACCTGTGGACGCGGTCGTGTTCGAAGGACGCTCGGCCCTCGACGAATCCATGGTCACGGGCGAATCCATGCCTGTGACGAAATCCGCCGGGGACCACGTGATCGGCGGCACGATCAATCAAAGCGGCTCCTTGGTTGTTGAAGCGGAAAAGGTGGGCCGCGACACCATGCTTGCACGCATTGTCCAGATGGTGGCCGATGCGCAGCGCTCTCGCGCGCCCATCCAGAAACTCGTTGACCATGTAGCGGGCTGGTTCGTGCCCGTTGTCCTGCTCGTTGCCATCACCGCCTTCGCGGTTTGGGCCATCTGGGGACCCGACCCGCGCATGGCCCACGGGTTGATCGCTGGGGTTTCGGTACTGATCATCGCCTGTCCCTGCGCGCTCGGTCTAGCGACCCCGATGTCGATTATGGTGGGTGTTGGCCGTGGAGCGGGATTGGGGGTGCTGATCAAGAACGCCGAGGCACTCGAGCGCCTCGAAAAAGTCGATACGCTCGTTGTAGACAAGACCGGCACGCTGACCGAAGGCAAGCCACGGGTAACCCAGGTTGTTGCTGCCGGCAGTTTCGATGCTGATGAATTACTTCGCCTTGCATCTGGGGTTGAGCGCGCATCCGAGCACCCACTCGCCCTGGCTATTGTCGCCGCCGCCCAAGCCAATGGCATGTCGATTCCGCAGGTCAGCGACTTCGATTCTTCAACTGGCCGTGGTGCGATTGGCTCAGTCGATGGAAAGCGCATCGTGATCGGAAACGCTCTCTTCCTCGAAGAGAAAGGCATTGCTGCCACTTCCATGGCGGAGCAGGCCGATGCGCAACGCGAGGACGGCGCTACCGGCATATTCATCGGCGTTGACGGGAAGGTTGCCGGTGTCTTCGCGATCGCCGATCCGATTAAGGGGACGACGCCAGAGGCTTTGTCGGCGCTCCGCAGCGAGGGCATCTCGGTGGTAATGCTGACTGGTGACAACCGAACCACGGCCGAAGCTGTGGCGCGAAGGCTCGGCATCGAAAATGTCGAAGCCGAAGTGTTGCCCGATCAAAAGGCAGCGCTCGTTGAGCGTTTGAAGGGTGAAGGGCGCATCGTCGCCATGGCCGGGGACGGTGTTAACGATGCGCCAGCGCTAGCCGCTGCCGATGTAGGCATAGCGATGGGTTCGGGAACCGACGTCGCGATTGAGAGCGCCAGTATCACACTTCTCAAAGGCGACTTGATGGGCATTGTACGCGCACGCCGACTTAGCGAGGCCACAATGGCGAATATCCGCCAGAATCTTTTCTTTGCCTTTGTCTATAATGCAGCGGGCGTGCCGATCGCGGCGGGCCTGCTCTATCCCCTCTCTGGCATTCTACTGTCGCCGATCATTGCTGCTGCAGCCATGGCGCTGTCTTCGGTAAGCGTCGTCGCCAATGCGCTCAGATTGAGCAGGGTGAAGTTATGAATATCGGTGCAGTATCGGAGGCCAGCGGAGTCTCCCAGCGTATGATCCGCCACTATGAGAAGATTGGGCTCATCCCCTCACCAGCACGGCGGGATAGCGGGTACCGTGATTACGGGGCGGACGATGTCCATCGCCTCTCGTTTATCGCGCACGCCCGCGATCTAGGGTTTCCGATCGAAGAGATCGGTGAACTATTGTCGTTGTGGTCGGATCAGAGCAGGGCAAGCGCGGACGTGAAGGCGCTCGCTCTAGCGCGAGCCGAAGAACTCGGGCGCAAGGCTCGCGCTCTCGACGCCATGCGCACCTCCCTCCTGGACCTAGCATCGCGGTGTCGGGGAGACAGCCGGCCGGAATGCCCGATTCTCGAGGGACTGCAGCACGATTGACTGTCGACCTCTGAGCTAGCGGCTGCCGAATGACGACCGGTTCAGCGCTCGAAAGCCGGACAGCTCGAAAGAGGAGAGGGGGCCTGGGCCCGACGAGTCCCGAAGAACGGCTTTGGGTCTCGTCAGGAGGTCCCAATGCTCGTCCAGTCCCTAGCGCTCGCGCTTGAAGTCCCAGCCAAGCCCATCGTCATCGGCGTTGCGCGTTCGCTCGCGTCGTTCATCAGCAACGGTGAGACAATCACCACTGCATTGCTCAGGCAGACGCTGACCGAGCATTTCGGCGGCACCGATGCTGCGGGCCGCTGGTCGGTGCGTGATGCGCATGCGGCGCTTGAACTCGCCCAGGTCATGCATCTGAAGGGGTGCAACGACTTCCGCCTCGACATCGCCTCTGCATCTGCCGATGCCGCGTTTTCACGTCTGGCCGTTCTCGTGCCCACCCAGACGGTTCGGAGCGACGAACAAATCGAACTCCAGCAATTCGCGACGCCGCCGCGCCTGGCTTGGCTGGCAGCGAGGGCCTGCGCTTTGATCCCCGGTGAGTTGGTGCTCGAGCCTTCGGCCGGCACCGGCATGCTGGCGGTCTGGGCCCCGAAAGCGGCCGCGCGGCTCGCGCTTAATGAAATCTCGCCGCTGCGGCGCGAATGCCTCGAAGCGCTGTTTCCGTCTGTGTCCGTGACTGGCTTCGACGCCGAGCTCATCGACGAACTGCTCGATCCCGCAGTGGCGCCGAGCGTCGTGCTGATGAACCCGCCCTATTCACATAGCGTCGAGCGCGGCCATGATGGCCGGACCGGCGACAGGCATCTGCGGTCGGCCTGGAGCCGCCTCGCACGCGGTGGCCGGTTGGTCGCGATCATGCCGAAGTGGTTCGACATCGGCCGCTTCACCGCGAGCCTCACCGGCCCGGTATCGCTCCGCCTGAACGCCGCCATCGAGCGCGGCTTCACGAAACAAGGCACGTCGATCACGACCCGGCTGCTCGTCGTCGACAAGTCCGCACAGCCTAGCGATCCGATCGTCGTGCGCGGTGCGGAGTTCGCCGACCTCGTATCGATTATCGATGCTCTGCCGCCCCGCGGACAGGCGGATGCCTCGCTCGCTCGGACGGTCTTGCCCAGGCGCGAGCCGTTCCAGCTTGTCTCGGCGAGCAAACGCCCGGTGCCGCTGGTTCTCAGGAAGCCTGCGCCGCCCACGGCGATTTCACCGGTCGCATACGACACGCTGGAGACCCCGGCGCCGATCGCTGAGCAGGCCGGGCACTATCTTCCCTATCGCCCGAGCCGGATTGCAATTGCCGATGCGGCCGAACATCCAACGCCGCTCGTCGAGTCGGTGGCGATGGGTTCGATCTTCGCGCCGATCCCGTTGGGCACACCCCAGTTGCCCGACGGCCTGATCGCGCGCGGGGAGCTTTCGGCGGCGCAGGCCGAAACCCTGATCTATGTCGCGAGCGCCCACGCCCGCGACCTACCGGGCCGTTTCGAACCGGAGGACAAGGGCTGCGCACTCAAGGCTTCGGCAGAAGGGGCGAGCTATCGACAGGGCTACTTTCTGGGTGATGGCACCGGCGCCGGCAAAGGCCGGCAAGTCGCAAGTGTCATTCTCGACCGCTGGGTGCGGGGCGAGCGGCGGCACATCTGGATCTCGAAAAACGAGGCCCTGCTCGAAGATGCGCGACGCGACTGGACCGCGCTTGGCGGGCTGCCGATCGACATCCAGCCGCTTTCTTCCTGGAAGCTCGGCAATCCGATCGGGATGCGCGATGGCATTCTCTTCGCGACCTATCCCACGCTCCGCTCGGGGCGGGTCGATGCGACCCGGCTCGACCAGATCCTCTCCTGGGCAGGCGATGACTTCGACGGCGTGATCGTCTTCGACGAGGCGCACGCCATGGCGAACGCCGCCGGTGGCGAGGGTTCGCGCGGCAAGGTCAAGGGATCGGAGCAGGGCGTCGCCGGGGTCAGGCTGCAGAACCTGTTGCCGCGTGCCCGGGTACTTTACGCCTCGGCGACCGGCGCGTCGGACGTCAACAACCTCGCCTATGCCACCCGCCTCGGTCTCTGGGGCCCGGAAACAGCCTTCGCCAACCGAGAGGCGTTCGTTGCCGACATCCGCGACGGCGGCATCGCCGCAATGGAACTGGTCGCCCGCGACTTAAAATCGCTGGGGCTCTATACCGCCCGAGCGCTCTCGTTCGCCGGCGTCGAATACGACATCCTCGAGCATCGCCTCACGCCCGAGCAGATCGCGGTCTACGACGCCTATGCGGATGCCTGGTCGATCATCCACACCAACCTTCACGATGCGCTCGAAGCTACCCGGATTGTCGATGCGGAAAGCGGCGGCACCCTGAACTCCGGCGCCAAATCCGCAGCGCTCTCGATCTTCGAAGGAGCCAAGCAGCGGTTCTTTGCGCAGCTGCTCCTCTCGATGAAGCTGCCGAGCCTGCTGCCGGCGATCGACGATGCGCTCGTCCAGGACAACGCCGTCGTCATCCAACTCGTCTCGACCGCAGAAGCAATGCTCGACCGCCGCCTCGCAGACCTGTCCGCCGAGGAGCGCGAAGCTCTCGAAATCGACCTCAGCCCCCGCGAATATGTCATCGACTACCTCTCGAAGAGCTTCCCGGTCAGGCTCATGGCGGTCTTCACCGACGAGAACGGCAACGCGCGATCGGAGCCCATGGTCGATGCGTCCGGTGCGCCTGTCCTGTGCCGCTCGGCGCTCGCCGCGCGCGACCGGATGATCGAGCAGCTCTGCGCGCTCCCGCCGATCGCCACAGCCCTCGATGCCATCATCGAGCGGTTCGGTGTCGACCGCGTGGCTGAAGTGACCGGCCGGACCCGGCGCCTGGTCATCGGCAGCGATGGACGCCAGAAGCTCCAGTCGCGCAGCCCGCGCGCCAATGTCGCCGAGACGCAGGCCTTCATGGATGGGACCAAGCGCATCCTGGTGTTCTCCGATGCCGGCGGCACCGGCCGCAGCTATCACGCGGACCTCGCCGCCAGGAACCAGGCCCGCCGCGTGCATTTCCTGCTGGAGCCGGGGTGGCGCGCGGATGCCGCGATCCAGGGCCTCGGCCGGACCAACCGCACCAACCAGGCATCGGCACCGCTGTTTCGGCCGGTGACCACCAACGTCCGCGGTGAACGCCGGTTTATCTCGACGATCGCCCGTCGCCTCGACAGCCTGGGGGCCCTCACGCGCGGTCAGCGCCAGACCGGCGGCCAGAACCTGTTCGATCCGGCCGACAATCTCGAAAGCACCTACGCCAAGGAAGCCCTCCAGCGCTGGTTCGGGCTCTTGTACCTTGGCAAGCTCGATGCGGTCACGATGTCCCGCTTCCAGCATCTCACCGGGCTCAGGATCGAGGCCGAGGACGGATCGATGGTCGACGAGCTTCCGACAATCCAGCGCTGGCTCAACCGCATCCTGGCTTTGCCCATCGCGTTGCAGAACGGCATTTTCGACGAGTATCTCGGCCTGGTCGAAGCCCGCGTCGATGCGGCTCGCAAAGCGGGCACGCTCGATCTGGGCCTGGAGACGATCGCGGTCGAGAATTTCGAGGTGCTGTCCGACACCCTGCTGCGCACCGATCCGCAGTCCGGCGCGACGACGCACCTGCTCGAGCTGGAGATTGCCCGTGCGCTGAGGCCGCTCAGCCTGGTTCGGCTCGAGGAGCGGTACGGTGATGAATTGCGCCACTTCCGCCCCGTCCGAAACGATCGTTCCGGGCGGATCGGCTTGCTCGTCCCTGCGCGCAGCATTCTCGATGACGACGGCACCCGGATTGCGCGGTTTGAACTCGTCCGCCCGCTCAAGACTGGCCACATCACCGCCGATCTGCTGGAGGAAAGCCACTGGCAGCCCCTCGATTGGCAGGAGTTTCGCTCCGCCTGGACCCAGGAAGTCGAGGAGGCGGCATCGAGCCTAAAGCGCGAGCGCCTGCACCTGGCGACCGGGCTGCTCCTGCCGGTCTGGGACAAGCTGCCGTCGGACTGGGTCCGCGTCAGCAGGATCTCGGCCAAGGACGGCGGGTCGCTGCTCGGCCGGGAGGTTCCGGTCCACGCCGTCCCGGAGCTGTGTCGTACGCTCGGTCTCGAACACCAGAACAGCCTGTCGTCGGACGAGATCGCGCGGGCCGTCCTCACCGGCGGCAGGCCGATGGAGGTCGGTAGCAGGGAGAGCCTCACGCTGAAGCGGAGCCTTGTTGGCGGCGCCCAGCGGCTCGAATTGACCGGTTGGAGCGCGGCGCGGCTCGATTGGTACAAGGCGCAAGGCTGCTTCACCGAGATCATCCGATACCAGACGCGGCTGTTCCTGCCGCTGGGCGGAGCGGCCAGTATCCTATCCCGCCTCCGCGACTGAATCACGCACGACATGCGAGCCCACGACTCTCGACCAGAGGGGAGGGGGCTTGTCCCTGATTGAGCCAATGGTGCCGGTGGTCGGTGTCTGGGGCTCGAACTCAGGAGTATGTGCCATGATCAGATCAATTCCGCTGAACAAGCTCGTCAAGTCCCCCGAGAATGTCCGTCACTACGGCAACACGGCTGCCGATGCCGAACTCAAGGCCGGCATTGCTGCCTTCGGCCTCCTGCAGAACCTCGTCGTTCGCGCCGGTCCTCGCGGCAAGTTCGAGGTCGAGGCCGGCGAGCGCCGTCGCCGCGCCATGCTCGCCCTGGTCGACGAGAAGGTGTTGGCGAAGGACCATCAAGTGAACTGTCTCGTACTCAACGACAGCTCTCATTCCGCGGCGAGCGTCAGCCTGTCCGAGAACTTTCATCGTGACGCCATGAACCCCGCCGACGAGGCGCAGGCTTTCGCTTCGCTTATCGCCGATGGCGCTTCGGTCGAGGAAGTGGCTCGCCGCTTCGGTCTCACCGTTCGCTGGGTCGAGGGCCGGCTTCGTCTCGCCACGCTTGCGCCGGTGGTCTTCGAGGCTCTCGCTTCGGGCGCGATCACGCTCGATCTTGCCAAGGCCTTCGGCGCCACGTCGGATCAGGAAATCCAGGCGCGAGTCTACGAGCAGGTCTCCTCGGCCTACTACGCGCCGACGGCCGACAGCATCCGCCGCATGGTCCTGAACGGGACCGTCAAGGGCAGCGACGCCCGGGCCCGGCTTGTGGGTCGCGGCGCTTACCTCGCCGCCGGCGGTCGCATCGAGCGCGAGCTGTTCGACGACGACGACAGCGAGTCCTGGGCTGATGTCGCGCTGCTCGAAACGCTCGCCACCGCGAAGATGGACGAGCAGGCGAAGGTGATCGCTGCCGAGCAAGGCCTGGCCTGGGTCAAGCCGACGCTCGACACCTATGCCAGCCACGGCCTGATCGAAGGGCTGGTCCGTCTTCCCGCGGAGCCGGCGCCGCTGACCGAGGCCGAACTCGCGCGGCTCGATGTGCTCGACGCGTCCTACGACGAGCATGCCGCGATCCTCGAAGACGAAGACAGCGCTGAAGAAGCTGTCGCCGCGGCCGAAGCGACGATCGAGGCGATCGAGCGCGAGTGCCAGGACATCCGCAATCGCCCGCCGGTGCTCGCGCCCGACGTTAAGGCCGAGGCGGGAATGATCCTGGTCCTTTCCCGCGACGGCACGCCGGTGCTCCAGCCGGTTTTCTACGGCGAGCGGCAGGTCGATGAGGCCGGCGATGGAGACGAACTCGAGGTCGTTGCCGCGGACTCGAGCGGGAAGCGGCGCGCTGCCCTATCGAAGCGTCTCGTCGACGAGCTCGCCATGCAGCGGCGCGACGTCCTGGCACTCCATGTCGCGTCCGATCCCGGGCTGGCGCTTGACCTCATGGTCTTCACGCTCGCCGACAGGGACTGGAGCGGGCGGTCGGCGACGACCCTGCGCGGCGGTGCGCCCGGAGGTCCTATCATCGGGTTCGAGGCCAAGGATGCCCCGGCGACCGCAGCGCTGGCGGAGCTTTGCGCTGGCCTCGACGAGACCTGGCGGGCGGGCGAGGATGTGTCGGCGCGGTTCGACCTCTTCCGTGCTCTCGATGATGAGGCGCGCGCGTCGTGGCTCGGGTTCGTCATGGCGCGCACGCTCGAGGCCAGCCTCAACCTTGCCGGCGAGCGTCACATCGGCTTCCACGATCATCTCGGCGCGATCATCGGCATCGACATGGCGCAGTGGTGGCGGCCGACCGCGGCGAACTATTTCGACCGCGTCTCCAAGCAGGTGATCCTCGATGCGCTGGCCGATGTCGGCGGCACCGAGCTTTCGTCTCGCTTCGCCTCGGTAAAAAAGGGCGATCTGGCAGCAAGCGCCGAGCGGGTCTTCGACGGCACGTACATCACCGAGGTCGAGGTTCGCGAACGCGGGCTCGCCTGGGTGCCCAGCGTGATGCGCTTCGCGATGGATGAATCCGAGCTGGCGGACGAACCCGATGCCACCACCGACGTAGCTGCCGGCGTCGACGATGAAGATGCCGAAATCCCTGTCGCCAACGACGAGGAGGATACCCCCCGCGAGCTGGCTGCCTGACCTCCTCCTGACAGGCAGACCGCTCGTACTCCTGAAGCGGCTCCTCGGCTCACGCCGAGGGGCCGCTTCTTTTTTGGAAAGAGAGCGGAGGAGGCTTCGGGACTGGCGGCTTCGACCGGCGATCCTGCCGGCGGGCCGGATCAGGAGAAGAACCGATGTCCTATCGCAAAACGCCCGGTGGCGCTTTGTCGCCCGCCGCTCGCATCACCCAGGAAATCGTCTCGCGGCTCGAGAGCGGCACCAAGCCGTGGATAAAGCCGTGGCGCGGTGTTCCGACGTCGCGGCCGCTCCGCGCCTGCGGCATCCCCTATCGCGGCATGAACGTGTTCTGGCTCTGGATGGTATCCGACATGTGCGGATTCCAGTCGCCGTTCTGGATGACCTACAACCAGGCGAAGGGCTTGGGCGCCCAGGTGCGCAAGGGCGAGAAGTCGACGATCGCGATCTTCTACAAAAGCTATACCAAGGAGGTCGAAGCCCCGGATACCGGCGAGAAATCGGACGAGGCCCGGCGCGTGCTGAAGTCCTATCCGGTGTTCAATGCCGATCAGGTCGACGGGCTGCCCGAACGCTTCCACCCGGCGCCGGCACTTGATCTCGTCGAGCCTGAAGGCCGCGAGCGGGAGCTCGATGCCTTCTTCGCCGCGATCCCGGCTCAGCTTCGGCACCACGGCGATGAGGCTTATTACGAGCCCGTGATCGACCGCGTCACTATGCCGCCTTCGCATCTGTTTTCCGGCTTCGATCACTACTACGCGACGCTTGGCCATGAGCTGTCGCACTGGTCGGGCCATGCCAGCCGCCTCGGCCGCGATCTCAAGAACCGGTTCGGCACCGCCGCCTACGCGGCTGAGGAACTGGTCGCAGAACTGTCGAGTGCCATGCTCGGTGCGGAACTCGGTCTTCCCGTCGCGCACCTCGACAGCCACGCCAGCTACATCGAGCATTGGCTGAAGCTGCTCAAGGCCGACGACCGTGCGATCCTGACCGCCGCTGCCAAGGCCGAAGAGGCATGCTCGCTGCTGCTGAAGCTCGGGGGGCGTGCGATCTCCGACCAGGACGACGAGACGCGCGGCGACGCCGCGCTCGCGGCTTAAGGAGGCGGCCATGGGACGTGTCGTCAGCTATCCCAGCGGAGCCGTCGTCGCCTTCACGGTCATGGAGGTCGAAGGGGTCGACGACTGGGACTTTGAATTCGAGTGGCTCCGCGACAACCTGCGCGAACGTGCCGCTCGGGCATTTCCGTCGCTCGATGCGCACGACGGTTGGCCTGGCCGCGAGGATCGGATCCTGATGCGCAACCTGTTCGCCGACTTCGGCGTCTCGGTCTACGGCGGGCTGGTCGCAGTCTGGATCGCCGAGCGGGACGACGGGGCCTATTGGGATGCCGAATGGCGAACGGCTCGATCCTCGCGCGCGCAACACTGGCTGGAGCAAATCGCCAAGCGCTTCGACCGTGTCTTCGGCGACTATGATTGCATCGGCCGGTTTTCGAACGGGGAGACCATCTACCGGAAACGCGGTGATTGATGGGCCGCTCGATCGGTAGATCGGCGCTGGTCCATCCTCCTTCAGAGGTCTGACGACGTCATGGCCCGTGCCATGCGAAAGAGGCCCTGGACCGGCCGGGAGATTTCGCAACCCGCTTCGGCAGGCCGTGTTGGCCCGTCCCTTCGGGCCTGGGCCTGCCCGCACCACCCTGCCGAAGCAGGTTCCCCCTAGCGGGTGCGAACCCTCCCTGGGGCCGGCCCTGACGGGCTCTCGCTGGCGCGGCCATGAGGCGGGCGTCAGCCTCATACCGTCAGGAGGACACCATGCACTCGTCATTCGCCGATCAACTCGCCGGCCTCGATCTCTCGGGTTTCGCGATCGGACCCGCCCCCGTCACCGCGACCGATTTTCCAACCACCGACGCCGTAGTTCAGACTCTCGAAGCGGTCTGGTCGGACCTCTTCGCCATGATCTCGGGCACGGCGCTCGAAGCCGACGCCGAAGACCTTGGCTGGGCTTTCGTCAACATCTTCCACCGCTCGGCCGACCGCAAGTCGACCGCCCTGGACCGTGCGACCGACGAGGTCCGCGCGCTGGTCGCGACCGCCGACGGATCCGAGATCCACACCCACGAACTCGAAACTCAGGTCGAGCGTGCCCAGTGCGCAGAAAGCGCGATGCTGGCGCTCGAAGAAATGCGCGAGATCGCCGCTGGCCTCTATCTCAACGAGTTCGGATCGTCCTGGAAGCCGGTGTCCAGCTCTCGCTTCAATCACGGCGCGATGCTCACCTCCGCGCTGGTCGAGGGCCGCGACTTCATGCGCGCCCGGGCAGAGTCCAAGCGCCGCGCGGCGATGCCGGACGGCAAGCCCGTCGTGTTCGCCGGCGGACGTACCCGTCATCCGACCGAAGAAGATGCGCTCACCTTTGCCAACAATGTCTGGGCGACGCTCGACAAAGTCCGCGACCGCGTTCCCGACATGGTGCTGATCCATGGCGGCGATACCAAGGGCGTCGATCGCCTGGCATCTAGTTGGGCCGAACGCCGGGGCATCCCGCAAGTCACGTTCTCGCTCGATATGCGGCTGGGGGCTCGTGCCGGGTTCAAGCGCAACGAGCGGATGCTCGCGCTCGGACCGAGATACGTCGTGGCCTTTCCGGGCAATGGCGTCCTTGAACGCCTGGTCATTGACGCAAAGGTTCGCCGGATCACGGTTGTCGATCGTCGCGGGCCTCTCGGCACCAGCCCCAAGGCGGAACCAGCTCACCCCGCATGACGGCCGATTGTCCTTCTCGCCAGCGCCGATGTGCGGTGCTGGCTCAGAGGTGGCAACAGCCTGACGCGAACCCGCGTCTGCCCGGTTCGTCTAGGCGTTCACCGGCGCGACATCCCGAAGAAGTCTCTCCAGACATGCGAGGGCATGTGCGCGGTCCGGCAGCGCGTTCGCGATGGACTGGGGGTAACGAAAGCCTTGCATAGCATGGGGAAATGAGAGCGATTCCACGACGGCTTCCGTGTCGGTGTCGATGGGTTCATCGCTTATAGATTGAGCCGCGTCGCGGCAGCGCGCGATGTCGTGTCCGATCAGCATGAGCCGTTCCTCGTCCCAGCCGCAACGGATAAGGACCGCCTTGAACGCAAGCTCGAACCCATGAGCTACGAGCGCGAAGTAGGGCCGGTTGGCGGCGTCTTGTTGGTAGGCGAGCACACCGCGGGCCGCCTCGGCGTATGCGCTCGCGAGGGCCATATGTTGCGCGGCCCTGTCCAGGCTTCTTCGGTCATCCACTGTATGCATTCAGCGGCGCCCTCGTGAAAGTTTTCTATCCGGCATCGTCGTCGCAGAAGTCAGCTCAGGCAATCGCAAGCTCCTCCACAATGGAGCAAGATCTGAGGCCGCCGCCACACGCAGCAGTTGCTTCTTGTTGTCCCGATCTGGTCGAGTTCGATGAAGGTGCCGGGTACATCCTGGCGGTGACGGGGCGTTCTATCCGGTAGTCTGCCCAGGTCTGGGCGATCGTTCGATGTCGAGAAATTGTCGTCCCTCGGGTGCTGGAATGAGCCGCTCGGCATTGGCCATGTCCGTGTAAACGAGGCCAGGGTCAGATTCCCATCAAGGCGTCCGGGACCAGTCCGGCTCTGGGCAAACCTGTCCTGAAGCACCCCCGTCGAGACGCGCAACCCTGATCAGGTCCGGCCGAGTTGCCGGGCTGCGCCCGGCTGCCCGCACCACCCGAACCAGATCCGGGTTCCCCTTCGGTGCGCTTCTCCGTGGCCGCTTCTTCGTCTGGTTTGCAGCCGGGATGGACCCGGAATGCTCGATCAGGAGAAGACCCATGACCAATCTCGTTATCCTCGTTGGCCGCATCGCTCGCGACCCCGAAACCCGCACCACCCAGGGCGGAACCAGCATTACGTCGATCTCGGTGGTGACCGATCGGCCTGCCCGCAAGGACGGCAAGACCTACAAGGACGAGAACGGCTACACGGTCAAAGACAGCGAATTCCACCGCGTCACCTGCTTCAACGGGCTCGGCCAGAACGTCGCCAAGTACTGCACCAAGGGCCAGCTCGTGACGATCGAGGGCCGCATCCACTACACGCAGTGGGAGGACCAGAGCGGCACCAAGCGCTACGGCTGCGAGATCATCGCCGACAAGGTCGATTTCCTCACCAAGGGCGGCCGCTCCGGCAGCAACGAGGGGGCGCCCGACATCGACGAGGACTGACGGTCCCGCTCCACGACAAGGCCCCGGTGGCTCACGCCATCGGGGCCCTTTTTGTGCTCGCCGGCGTTGGCGGCGGCGCGGGGCATCGAGCCCGCACGCCGCCGCGGTCGGCCGACTACTTCGGCGCCAGGCGCTTCAGGGCTTCGTCGATCCCGAGCTTCATCGACGCTTGGACGACCTGCTTGAGCTGCGCCGGTTCGATCGTCTCGGCGCCGCATTCGACGAGCAGTTTGCCGAGTTCGGTCGCAGCTTCATCGCGAAGCCGGACCTCCTGCGCGTCGAGTTCGAGACGCTGTTCGCGCAGCTTTTTGAGTGCATCCCTGGCACTCGGTTTGGACCTGGCCATCAGTGTTCCTTTCGGTGGCCGTTGGTCCCCTCCAACGCCGAATGTGGCATTCGGCAGCGCTGTAGGAAATGGGTTTTTCCGCGGACCTCGTTCGTCCCAGAGAGGTTGGAGAGGTCTCTCTCGCAGAAGTCCGATGGTGATGTAGGCTTTGGGGCCGCGTCAAGGACGACGGGGCCCCACCATTTTTCCGGGCAAGCCCGAAAAAATCGTGACCCCCATCGCCGCTTCGCGGCCGCGCGTACCGCGCGGTCCCTGACCCGGCCCGTCGCCCACATCCTCACAGCTCCTGATGCGACGCATCGAACATCAGGAGGATTTGTCATGTACGTTTCGATGAACATTGCCGACACGGGGTTCCAGGCCGAGCAGGCAGCTTTCGTTGCTGCGCTGGATCAGGCCCATGCCCGGTCCTTTCACAGCTACTTCACGCAGTATGTCCTGACCGATGAAGAGCGGGGCTACATCACGGTCGACGAGGGCGATTACGGCGCTTTGCCGGCCCCTATGCTGGACCGGGTCATCGACACCGTGCCGAGCAAGCTGAGCGACGAATTCTGAGCCGTATCGAAAGGAGGAGGCCCGCACAGGGCTTCCTCCTTTTCTTGTGCTCGCAGCCCATTTCGCGACCGTCGGTCAACGATCAGGCCGTCTGCGCCTCACGGTCCATGGCTTCGAGCCGTTCGGGCATGTCGAGCATCTTGATCGCCGCCGCCGAGATCGCTTCGGCAATTGTGGGATAGGTTTCGGCGGAGTTGATAACGACCCAGCCGTCATAACTGACCGTCGCCTGATACCCGTTGCCGCTCGGCGTTGCGGACAATGTCACGCTGGCCATCTTCGCTCTCCATCGCAGTGGAAATCGGCCGCGATCATACACCCGATATCGTATCAGGCCCAGCTTAGATCCGGTCCGATCCCGCCCGCGTGGGATGGCGCGGCCATCCTTCCGGACGATGCACCTGGTCTCGATAGTCAGGTCGGAACTGCTTGCTGGTCCTACTCTGTAAGCTTGGAACAATGGGCACACCGTACGCGGCGAGCCGCTGGATCAGGCGGGTAAAAAGAGTTTATATTACAATAGGGTGGTGAAATTCTGTGAAAATGGCAGCTTCTCCGTCAATTCGACTGGCGATCTGGGACGGGAGCCGGCACCGCGTCCCTGTGGCCGCCTTGCGAAGGTTTCGGCCTTGAATGGTGTTCTTGACATGTTCTCTCGGGCAACTTAGATAGAGTTCGCCTTCCGCAGCGCGTTCCGGGCTCCTTTTCGAGGAGTCCGTGTATGTCACGGCCAATTTGTCTCCAGATTTACGTTTCCCATGAGCTGGGCGCGCGCATCCGTGCGGTCGCGCAAGCCCGAGAACTCGATGTCAGCGCCTGGGCGAGATCGCTTCTCGCCGCCGCGTGCGACGACATTGATCCCTCCCTGAAAGCAGCCCCCGACAGCGACCGAACAGCGAGGCAGGATGTCTTCGTGATGGTCGGCGTGGATGCCTTGCTGGCGGGGCATTCCGATCCCCGTCTGCGCGAGCGCGCGCACCAGGCCTACGCCCGCAAGTGCAAGGAATTGGGCATCTCTCCGACTGCGGTCGAAGGGGGGGCGTCATGAAGCGGAATCTGGTCAATTTCACCCGCGGTAGCCAACTGCTGGGTCACTTCAGCTTCATGTTCGCCGCAGGCCTCAAGGGGCCGCTGATTATCGCCTTCATCGTCATATCGTGGATGACTTGGTGGACGCTCTCCACGGACCTGTCAGACCACGAAGTCTATCTCGTCTGGATGCGGATATATGCCGCAATCTACGGCTTCATGGAGTTCGATCCCGCCAAGCAGGTCGCGCTGAAAACCGCATACGGCGCGACCGTCCAGTTCCCCATTCGCCTTATCGAAACATTCCCGCCCGTGGTGCGGGCGTGGGAGCACATGACTTCCCTGGCGGTCGCCGCGCTGACACGTGCGGGCTTACTGCTCGTGCCGAGCTTTGCCCTGTTCTACTGGTTCGCCGCCCGCTTCGGCAGCCGTTCCAAAGAGCGCAAACACGAGCGCGGTGCGATGTTGGTCTCACTGCCTGAACTGATCGGCGAACTGCGCGATCATAACCGCCGAGAGCGCGAGCGCGAACTCACCGAGGCGCTCGGATGGAAATGGCGTCTCAGCGGTCGCCAGGAGCTTGCGAGCGTCTTTCCCTACGTGCCGGCGCAGCTTGCCGCGGTGACCTATCCCTGGCGCCTCGAACAGAGCCACGCCATGCTGATCGGCACCACCGGCATGGGCAAGACAGTCGCCATGTCGGACATGATCGCCGAGGCGCGTTCGCGCGGTCAGCGGTGCGTCATCTTCGATCTCACCGGCGCCTTCATCGAACATTTCTACGACAGCGGACGGGACGTCATTCTCAATCCGCTCGATGCGCGGTGTCCGCGCTGGAACCTGTTCGACGAGTGCCGGACCGAGGGCGAGTTCTGGGCTGCCGCCGAAGCGCTAGTACCGCACGACGGAGGCGGCGAGGCGCAGTTCTGGGTAATCGCCGCGCGTGCGCTCTTCGTCGAGTTTTGTCTGAAGCTCGTCGCTGACGGCACGGCTACGAACGAGGCGCTGGCGCAGAAGCTGATGACCGCGGACCTTACCCAGGTTCATGCGATGATGCGGGGTACGATCGCGGATCCGCTGACCGCGCCCGAGGCGGCGAGGATGGCGGAATCGATCCGGGCCGTATTCAACGTCAACGCCAAGGCCCTCAAGCTGCTGCCATCGTCGGGGTCGAGCTTCTCGCTGCGATCTTGGATCGAGGAGGATGACGGCACGGGGTCGGCCGTTTTCATATCGGCGCGATACGTCGACATGAGCGTCTGCGCACAGCTGCTCACCGTGTGGCTCGACACGGCGATGAACACGCTGATGACGACCCCGCGCACGCGCGATCTGCGTTTCTGGTTTTTCGTCGACGAACTGGGCGCGCTTCATCGGCTGCCGGCGCTCGAGAAGGGACTGCAGACAGCGCGCAACTTCGGCGGCGCGATCGTTACCGGCATCCATGCCTATGCGAAGCTCAAGGAGGTCTACGGCGAGAACATGGCGATGACACTGTCATCGCTTGCCAGGACCAAACTGATCCTCGGCACTGCCGATCGCGAGACCGCAACCTGGTGCTCGGACTTCATCGGGCACCGACAAGTCCGGGACATGGAAGAGGGCTATACCTATGGCTACAACAACGCCCGCGACGCGGTGAGCCTGACGCCCAGAAAGCACATCGAGCCACTGCTTCTCCCCGACCAATTGATGAACCTCGCGCGGCTATCGGGCTACATCAAATTCCCCGACGGCTTCCCGGCAGCCCCGATCAAGCTGATCCCGATCACGCGCCCGAAGCGAGCCGAGACCTTCATCGGCAGGGCCAAGGATCGCGCTTCACCGTCGCGGTCGCAAAGTGTGCCGCCAGCCCAGTCTCAAGCTACGGAGACCAAGTCGGGGCCGGCGGAACATCCCTCGGCGAACGACGATGGAGCGGGCAAGCCGGTGGTGCCGAAGCAGGGCACGCTGGCCCTGGAGCCCAAGCCGGCCGGCGACCCGCGGCGAGATACTGATAATCCGGCTCGCAAACCGCAAGCGCTGCAACGGGAGGATCGTCCGGGCCGCGAAGAGATGAGATCCAAAGGCGGGCGAAGGGGCGGGCCGCACCCCCTGAGCGAAGAGGAGCGCGTGCCGGCCACGCTGCCCAAGGATGCCGCACTTCGCACCGGAAAGGCGGTGAATGATCCGCCCGAGCGGAGCGAGGAGGGGCCGCATCGCAGCGATGCCCCAATGCCCAAGGGGCCGCCCGATCGAGCCGCGAAGGAGCCATCCGAGGGTCGCCAGCCTCCCGGCGACGCTCGCAGGCTGATGCTCGAAGACGGTGTCCCGGAGAACGATGCGCCGTCACAGAACGATCTCGACCTCGACGACAACTTCGGGATCTGACCATGGTTGGCGGCGACCTCGCCTTGGCCGGACAGCGACCATGCTCTCGGTAGCCAATGTCCGCACGGCCGGCGGCGCCGCCAACTATTTTGCCGCCGACAATTATTACACGCGCGCCGACGCCGATCGGTCCGGTGAATGGCTTGGCAAAGGTGCGGAGCGGCTCGGTCTCAGGGGGCAGGTCGAGCCCAAGCAGTTCGAAGCGGTGCTCAAGGGACTGCTCCCCGACGGAAGCCGCGTCGGGAGCGACAATCGTCCGCACCGGGCCGGCACCGACCTGACATTCTCGATGCCCAAGAGTTGGTCGGTCCTGGCTCTGGTCGGCGGCGACAAGCGTATCCTCGACGCTTATGGCTCGGCGGTGAAAGAAACCTTGGCCTGGGCGGAGAAGAACCTAGCCCAGACCCGAATGGAGGTAAGAGGCAAGGAGCGCGCGGTCGCCACGGGCAACCTCGTGATCGGGCTTTTCCAGCACGACACCAACCGCAACCAGGAGCCCAACGCGCACTTCCACGCCGTCGTCGCCAATGTGACGCAGGGACCCGATGGCAAGTGGCGAGCGCTAAGAAACGACAAGCTCTGGGAGCACAATACCCTGCTGAACGCGATGACGATGGCGCGCTTCCGCCTGTCGGTCGAGAAACTGGGCTATGAGGTCGCCGACTTCGGCAAGCACGGCAATTTCGAGGCGGTCGGCGTTCCCCGCGAGGTTCGCGATGCGTTCAGTTCCCGGCGCGCCGAAATCCTCGAGCGGCTCGCGACCATGACAGGAACCGGCCTTGCCGCGCGCAACGTCGCCAACCTGATGACGCGAGCCGATAAAGGCAAGATCGAGGACCGCGATGCCTTGGTGACGGGGTGGGTCGAAGTTGCGGCGGGCCTTGGCTTCGACGCGCGCGACGTCATCGCGCGGGCAAATGCCAGATCAGCCAACGATATCGGCAACGTCGCGGGCATCGGCGGCGCGGTAAGGGAATTGGTGCAACGCGGCCGGGCTCTTGCGGTCGTATTCGCCGAGCGGCTCGGGCTTAGTGAGGGCGATCTGCTGCTGCCAGGTAAACTGTCGCAGCGCACACCCGAACAGGTGGCCGCTGCCCATGCGGCCGCCTCCGCCATCCGTCACCTGGGCGAACGAGAAGCCGCTTTTTCGCGCACCGATATTTATCGCGCGGCCCTCGGCTTTGCGCTGCCGACCTCGATGGCCGCGATCGAGCACCGGGTCGAACAGCTTGTCCGTCAGGGGCTGCTCGTCAAAGGCAAGGGAGCCGATCGCGATCTGGTGACGACCCGCGACGCGATCCAGCTCGAACAGCGCATCGTCGCTAGCGTGGAAGAGGGGCGCGGAAAGGTGTCGCCAATCGTCCCGGCGGACGTTGCCGGAGAACGGCTCCAGGCGCTCTCCGAGCTCAAATATGGCATGACGCTCAACGATGGGCAGGAGGGTGCTGGGCGCCTCCTGCTGGGTTCTCACAACCGAATTGTCGCGATCCAGGGCGTCGCGGGCGCGGGCAAGAGCACGGTGCTCAGACCGGTCGCCGATATCGCTCGGGAGGAAGGCAGGGCCGTGCTGGGCCTCGCGGTTCAGAACACGCTGGTCCAGATGCTCGAGCGCGACACCGGCATTCCATCGATGACGGTTTCCCGCTTCCTGCGCCAGCACGGCTCGCTCCTGACTGGCGGCGATCCGGGCAAGCTGGCCGAAACAAGAGCCATGATGCGCGGCACGATCGTGCTTCTCGATGAGGCTTCGATGGTCGGAAATGCCGACAAGGAGAAGTTGGTCCGGCTCGCCAATCTTCTCGAACTCGGACGCTTTGCCAGCATCGGCGATCGCAAGCAGCTGGGCGCCGTGGATGCCGGCAAGCCTTTCGACGTCATGCAACAGGCCGGCGTCGAAACGGCCGTGATGAACCGGAATGTTCGCGCCCGCGACGAGACCCTGCGGCTCGCGCAGGCAGCGGCTCAGGGCGGCCACATCGAGGAGGCGCTGCGGCATCTGGGGCCGCATGTGGTCGAGGCCCGGGACAGTGCCGCCGTCGATGCCGCTGCCGCCTGGCTCGCATTGTCACCCGCAGAAAGGGACCGGACCTCAATCTATGCGTCGGGCCGCGCGCTTCGCGGCGAGGTCAACGCGGCGGTGCAGATCGGCCTGCGGGCGAACGGCGAATTGCCCGGACGGTCGCTCGCCATCGACACGCTGGCGCGGATCAACACGACGCGCGAGGAGCTGCGCTATGCGCGGACTTACGTGCCGGGCATGGTGGTCGAGGTCGATCGTCGTCAGCGCGGGCAGGGGCTCGCGCCTGGCCGCTATGACGTGGTTGCCGCAGACCCATCGCGCGAGCGCGTCACGCTGGAAAATGTGCGTGGGCGCCGCTTCGAATTTCAGCCGGGCCGCCTGCGTCCCCAGGGCGAGGTCGATCCCCTGCGCCTGTTCGAGGCAAAGCCACTCGAACTCCATGCCGGCGACCGTGTGCGCTGGACCGAAACCGATCACAAGCGCGGTCTGCTCAACGCGGATCAGGCAAAGATCGCGGCGATCGATGATCGTCACGTCATTCTCAAGACCTCGCTAGGCGTCGAGCATCGGCTGTCGCACGACGATCCCATGCTGAAGCGTCTTGATCTCGCCTACGCCCTCAACGCCCACATGGCGCAAGGCCTCACATCGGACCGCGGTATCGCCGTGATGGACAGCCGCGAGCGCAATCTCTCGAACCAGCAGACCTTTCTCGTAACCATCACTCGGCTGCGTGATGGCGTCACCCTCTATGTCGACAACAGCGCGAGGCTGGAGGCGGCCATCGAACGCAACCCGGGCATGAAGCGCTCTGCGCTCGAAACGACCGACCTTCTTCGCTCGGCAGCGGCGAGCGGGCTGGCGCAGGGCCGGGAAGCGAGCCAGACCCGCGAACCACCCGAGCTCGATCGCTCGCTGACCAAACCCTTCGAGATCGGTATCTGACGTCGCGGGCGCGTTGGCTAGTGACGTTTCGGCGATGCCGCGTCCTGCCCCGTCAATTCATGGAGCCGTTTCGCGATCTCCTGCCAGGTTGCGACGCCTTGCGCGTCACCATCAAGGACAAGCGCGCCGATCTGCTCCGCGACATAAAGCGGACTGTTCTCACCCTGGGTCTGGAGGACCTGATTGGCGCAGGCCCACAGTTCCCATTCGGTGAGCATCAGCGCAGCAGGGACACGACGCTGGCGGCGAAGCCGTAGAACGTGAAAGCGCCAATCAGGAGGTATTCGATTCCAGGCAGTGCCCGCCTCGCAGGTCTCGCCTCGCCGCGGCGCCAGATCCGGTCGCAAAAGATTTCATCGAATGCGATTCGGCTGCCCGCGACCTCGACCTCGCATCCGATCAGTCGTCTGGCGCCGCGCGGATAGCCGATCAGCGTCAGGCCCGTACCGCTGCGCACACCATAGCCGCCGGGTCCGCATTCCAGCGTTCCGGCAACATGATGTGGTGCGCCTATCGGCATCGGTGGCCTTTCCAGTAGCGCTTCCATGTCAGGACCGTCCCAGTCTTTACCATCGCGCAGGACAAGTCGAGGCCCGAGGGAAAACTGCACCAGGCCGCTGTGCGGCTGCCGCCAGCGGAACCTTCCGAACGGCAGGTCAAACGTGGGCCGGCGACGGCGATGTGCCCGGTTCTATTCCTTCCTCGCGCGCCGCCCAGAAGAACGACCAAGGCGTCGCGCGCCTCAATGGCCGAGGCATCCGGACAAGGCTGGTTGGATCGGCAAGTGCCGTCCATTTCTCGCGCAGCAATTCCGGAAAGGCGCAGGTGCGGACCTTCGGCGCACCATACCGGGCCATCGCCGTCCCAGACATGGGTTGGCGTGCAGCTAAAAGTCTGGCCTGCGGCGACGACCGCCGCAGCGATGGCAAGGATCGTCACGAGCGCTTACTGAACCTGGCGGATGATGCAGCGCATACGGCCGACCACGGTGATGTTCCGACGATCCAGACCTGACCAGCTGGGATAGGCAGGGTTATCGCTCGTCACGGAAATCCGGCGCCCTTTTGGTTCGATCGTGATCCGCTTGACGTTGAGCGCGCCGTCCATACGCAGCACGTAGATGCCGTCGCGAAGTCTGGATTGGGCGTCGCCCAGATCGACCAGGATTTCGTCGCTATCGTGAAGGGTGGGTTCCATGGAATCACCGACCACGCCGATGATCGAAAGGCTCGAGGGCTTGCTCGCGGTCAACTGCCGCAGCCAGCCTTCGCTGAAGCCGAATTGACCGCATTGCGCTTCGCGCTCCGCCAGGGCTCCATGCCCCGCCGATGCTTCGACATTCATCACCGGCACCTGGATCAGTTGCACGACAGGCGGACCGGTCAGCGCAGGCCCACCAAGGACGTTTTCGCTCACGCCGAAAAACCGGGCGAGGATACGGCGATCCCCTTCATCGAGATATCGGGGACTGCCTTTGCGGATGTATTGCTGAATGTAGGAGACGTTGCGGCCAAGGAGGCGCGAAATCTCCGAATAATTGCACTTCCGCTGCAGAATGAGCTCGTCGAGCGTCTCGCGCGCCTTGTCCATCGGGGCAGGGGTCATCTCGGCTTCCTAGACAAAATCCTAGACTCTAGGAAATCTTCCTAGTAGGAACATATAAGGAACACAAGTCTAAATCGAGATTGAAGGCAATGGAATTGCTGGATCGAATCGAAGCCTATCTGTCGAAGGCGCACATCTCGGCAAGCCGCTTCGGGCGCCGCGCTGCAGGCGATCCTCGCCTGGTGATCGACCTTCGCGCGGGCCGGCGTCTGCGCCGAAAGACCGAGTGCCGCCTGGAGGCCTATCTCAATTCTTGCGAGCGGGAATTGAGCGGGCAGACCCGAACTCTTTGAGACCGTCAGGTGGTCGGCGAGAAAGCTTCGAGTATCCTGCATTCTGCGACCGTCCCACCGGCACAGGTCGAGATCGCGGCTGCCAGTTGGCGCCTGAGGGCGGTGAGGTCTTCAAGCTTTCGGTCCACCTCGGCCAAGTGAAAGGTCGCGATGGCGTCGATCTCGCCGCAATCACGATCCTTGTCGGCAGCCAGGTCGAGCAGCGCCCGGATCTCCTCAAGGGTGAAGCCGAGATCTCGTGTTCTTCGGATAAAGCCGAGCCGAGCGATGTCGTCCGAACCATAGGAGCGGTAGTTGCCCTCGGTCCGTGCAGGCGGCTCGATAAGGCCGGCGCGTTCGTAATAGCGAATCGTTTCGATCTTCACGCCCGTTGCGGCGGAAAGCCGCCCTATGGTCACGCTCTGCACAAGAAGCCTCTTGAGTCTGTAGTTGCTACAGGGTGCATATAGGCCTCCTCGTCGAGTCGTTCGAGGTGGAAATGGCCTGCAATAGCTGTGCGTCCGACAAGCCGGACACGAACAATGATCCCGCTTGGCGGCGAGCGCTCTGGATAGCGCTCGGTATCAACGGCGCGATGTTCGTGGCCGAGATGGTGGCCGGCGTCGCTGGTGGATCGAAGGCCCTGCAAGCCGACGCTCTCGATTTTCTCGGTGATGCCGCAAATTATGCGATCAGCCTCGGTGTCGCAGGGATGGTCCTGGTTTGGCGCGCCCGTGCCGCATTTCTGAAAGGCGCGACGCTGGCGGTGCTCGGCCTCTATATTCTCGGCTCGACGGTATGGGCGGTCTGGAATGGCCGCACGCCCGAGGCGGAGATCATGGGCATCGTCGGTGTCGTCGCGCTCATCGCCAATGCCAGCGTCGCGTTGATGCTCTACCGCTACCGTAGTGGCGACGCGAACATGCGCTCGGTATGGATTTGCTCGCGCAACGACGCGATCGGAAACATTGCCGTCGTCCTGGCCGCGGCAGGCGTGTTTGGAACAGGCACCGCCTGGCCCGATCTCATCGTCGCAGCCATCATGGCCGGCCTTGGACTGTCCGGCGGCATTCAGATCATGCGGCAGGCCCGCGGAGAACTCGCAAGCGTCGAGTGCGATTCGAACGCGGCGAGGACAGCCTGATGCGTCGCACGCTGACTTGGTCGCAAGAAGGTGCTATCCGGCGCACAATGCGTCCGCTCGTGAACATTTTTATCGGCATTATCATGCTGCTGTCCCTTGCAGTCGGCGGCGTCGCCCATGCTGCCGAGGAGGTGTGCCTGCCGAGCGTCGAGGCGAGCGCGATCGGCCATCTGGATGGCGACGGCGACCAGGCGCCCCACGGCGGCAAGGAATACGCGCACCACCACGGCGGATGCCACGGCCACCACAATGTCGCGGCCGTCGAAGACAATACCCTCATGGCCAAGGTTGCGGTCCGCGAAGACATCTTGGCATTCGACACTGCCATCGGAGCCGCGGCTCCTCCGGGTGCGAACCTGAGACCACCCATCGCCTGATCGAGCAAGCAATCGGCGCTGTGTTCCGCAGTGCCTCGATGCGTCTCATTCAGGATTTTTCCAATGCACAGGATCATTGCGGCCGTCTTGGCCGCCACGGCATGCGCCGCCGCTGCGCATGCGCAGGAGGCGTCTGCACCACCGTCTTCGGCGAGCAGAGTGCTCACGCTCGACGATGCGGTAGCGGCGGCCGGCGGCAGTGCTCCCGCGGTCGAGGCCGCCGAGGCCGGCATCCACGCGGCACAAGCCGGGCGCCGGGTCGCAGGTCTGCGGCCAAACCCCACGATTGACACCCAGGTCGAAAACGTCGCGGGCACCGGACCTTACCGCGGGTTCGACCAGGCCGAGACCACCGTCAGCCTAGCGTTGCCGATCGAGCTTGGTGGCAAGCGCTCCGCTCGGATCGCGGTTGCCGACGCCCAGACGCAGCGCGCTGTTCTGGGTGCTGCGATCACCCAAGCCGACGTCCGGCTCCAGGTGACGCAGCTCTATGTCGAGACGGTTGCCGCGAAGTGGCGGGCGCTGACGGCAAAGGACCAGTTCTTCATCGCCGAGCAGGCATTCCAGGCGGCGCAGGTGCGTGTTCGCGCAGGACGCGCGTCTCCGATCGAAGAGCAGCGCGCCGACGTGGCGCGCCTCAATGCAGAGGCCGGTCTGGCGCGCATGCAGCGACTTGCCGAAGCCGCCCAGACCAATCTTGAACGGCGGATCGGCATGTCCACGACGGGCATTCTCGATATGACCGCACTCGATATGGTGCCGCCGGTATCCTATGGCCCGGTGAACGTGCCTTCAGCGCGGGGCACGCTGGCCATGGCCGCCGCCGACGCCGATCTGTTCTACGCCGATGCCGGTGTTAGACTGGCCAAGTCCCAGCGGGTGCCGGACCTGACGGTGGGACCAGGTCTTCGCCGGCTCGAGGCCACGAACGATACGGCCGCCGTATTCACCGTCTCGATCCCGATCCCGGTGTTCAATTCGGGCCGATCGGCTGTCGATCAGGCGAGTGCCGAGCGCAACCGGGCTGAGGCTCAGCGCCGCGTGACCGCGCTCGACGTCGAGCAGGCGATCACCGACGCGCGGGCCGAAGCCGACAATGCCGCGACCACGGCACGGAACGCCAACGGACCGGCGCTGGCCGCAGCACAGGAAGCCGCCCGCATCGCGCGCATTGGCTACCGCGAGGGCAAGTTCGGTCAGCTCGACCTGCTTGATGCCGAACGCACGCTTGCCGAGACCCGCGTCGCCGCGATCGACGCGCTCGCCGCCTACCAGAACGCCAAGGCCAAGCTGGAGCGCCTGACGACCTCAGCGCCTGCTCCGATGGCCGAACAGGGGAATTGATCATGTCGAAGACTATTAGATCGGCGGCTCTGTTGCTGCCGCTGTTGCTGCTCGCCGCCTGCGGCGGAGAAGCGACCAAGACCGAAGGCGCGACGGAAGAAAAGGCCAGCGAGGCTCATGCCGACGAAGGCAAGATCACGCTCTCCGATGCCCAGATCGCCACGGCCGGCATTCGCGTTGCGCCTGTCATCGCCGGCGGCGCCGGCTCGATCGAGCTTCCGGCCACGATCGAGGGCGACCCGCAGGGCGTGCAGGTCGTCTCCGCCGCGATCGGCGGGCGTGTGGTCGCACTCAATCGCAACCTTGGCCAGTCGGTCGGCCGAGGCGAAACGCTTGCCGTCATCGAGAGCCGCGAGGCCGCCCAGCTCAAGGGCGAGGTCGAAGCCAGTCAAGCCCGGCTCGCGCTGGCACGGTCCAACCTCGCGCGGGAAGAACGGCTGTTCAAGGAGCGCGTCTCGCCTGAGCAGGATTTGATTGCGGCCCGAACGGCCGCCACCGAAGCGCGGATCGCCTATGATCAAGCCCGCGGTCAGGTCTCGGCCGCGGGTGGCGGTGGCGGCGGCCTCAACCGCATCGGCATCACCGCGCCGATCTCGGGCCAAGTGATCGCCCGTTCGGTCGTGCTCGGACAGACCGTCGCGTCCGACGCCGAACTCTACCGCGTCGCCAACCTTTCGAGCGTGTCGATTTCGCTGAACCTGCAGCCGGTAGATGCCGGCCGCGTGCGACCAGGCAACACCATCGTGATCAGCGCGCCTGGCCGGCAGGCCAATGCGCGGGTCAGCTTCGTCTCTCCCGCGCTCGACGCGCAGACAAAGCTCGTCCCGGTGATCGCGACTCTCGACAACCGCGCCGCCCAATGGCGGGTCGGCGAAGCCGTGACGGCTTCGGTCCAACTCGCTGGCGAAAGCGGTGGCGCCACGATCACGGTGCCCGCAGCGGCGATCCAGACGGTCGAAGGCAAATCGGTCGTATTCGTGCGAACCAAGACCGGGTTCCAGGCCGTCCAGGTCGCTCTCGGCGACAACGCCGGCAGTAGCGTGGTCGTTCGCTCCGGCCTGAAGGGCGGCGAGCAGATCGCCACCACCAACAGCTTCACCCTGAAGGCCGAAGTCGGCAAGGGCGAAGCGGCGCACGAGGACTGACCCATGATCGCTCGCATCGTCTCCTGGGCGGTCGAGAAGCGCTGGCTTGTCCTGCTCCTCACCGTCATCGCCGCCGTCATCGGCGCCGTCTCCCTGTCCCGGCTGCCGATCGACGCAGTGCCGGACATCACCAACAACCAGATCCAGATCAACGTCCGCGCGCCCGCTCTCTCGCCCGAACTGGTGGAGAAGCAGGTGTCGTTCCCGATCGAAACGGCGCTCGCCGGCATCCCCGGTCTCGAATACACCCGTTCGCTCAGCCGCAACGGGTTCAGCCAGGTCACTGCGGTCTTCACCGACAGTACCGACATCTATTTCGCGCGTCAGCAGGTCGGCGAACGACTGACCAGCGCGTCCGAGACCCTGCCGCCCGGCATAAATCCCGAGATGGGTCCGATCGCCACGGGGCTCGGCGAGGTCTATATGTGGACCATCCGGCTCGCGCATCGGAAGGATGACGTCCACAAGCCGGGCGAGCCCGGCATCCAGCCCGACGGCAGCTACCTGACGCCGGAAGGCGAACGGCTGACCACCGAAGCGGACAAGGCGACCTACCTGCGCACGACGCAGGAATGGATCGTCGCGCCGCTGCTCAAGACGGTGAACGGCGTCGCCGGCATCGACTCGATCGGCGGTTACGCCAAGCAATACCTCGTCATGCCCGACGTGCAGAAGCTGGCGGCGCTGAACCTCAGCCTGACCGACCTAGGGACGGCGCTGGAGAAGAACAACACCAGCGTCGGCGGCGGCACCGTCACGCGCAACGGCGAGGGATTGGCGATCCGCTCGGATGCGCTGATCAAGAACGCGCGCGAACTTGCGCGAACCGTGATCGTGACCCGGGAAGGCGTGCCGATCACGCTCGATCAGGTGGCGACGGTCGCGACGGGCCAGGCCGTGCGCATGGGCTCCGCTTCCGAGAACGGAACAGAAGTCGTCGTCGGGACCGCGGTCATGCGGATCGGTGAGAACAGCCGGAACGTCGCCACCGCCGTCGCGGACCGACTAGAGGAGATCAACGCCTCGTTGCCACCCGATGTCGTGGTGCAGCCGGTTCTCGACCGCACCGCCCTCGTCAATTCGACGATCAAGACGGTGGGCAAGAACCTGTCAGAGGGCGCTCTTCTCGTCATCGTGGTGCTGTTTCTTCTCCTTGGGAACTTCCGTGCCGCGCTGATCGCCGCCCTGGTGATCCCGATCACCATGATGCTCACCGGCTTCGGCATGCTGCGCGCCGGCGTGTCGGCGAACCTGATGAGCCTTGGGGCGCTAGACTTCGGCCTGATCGTCGATGGCGCGGTCATCATCGTCGAGAACGCACTTAGGCGGCTTGCCGATCATCAACACCACGAGGGCCGCCAGCTCACTGTCCAGGAACGGCTGGCCACGGTGGCCGCGTCGGCGCGGGAAATGATCCGACCCTCGGTCTATGGGCAGGCCATCATCATCCTCGTCTATGTGCCCTTGCTCACGCTGACCGGCGTGGAAGGCAAGACCTTCGTGCCGATGGCGCTGACGGTGATCATCGCTCTCCTGTTCGCCTTCGTCCTGTCGCTGACCTTCGTTCCCGCTGCCATCGCCATCTGGCTGTCGCAGCGGGTCGAGGAGAAGGACGGCAAGATCATCACCTGGCTCAAGGCCCGATACGAGCCCGGTCTCGACAAGGCGATGAAGAGGCCATCGCTGACGATCGGCGCCGGCATCGCCAGCTTCGCGGTCGCGATCGCCGCCTTCCTGTCGCTGGGTCAAGTGTTCCTTCCGCAGCTCGACGAGGGGGATCTGCTGATCCAGGCCTTCCGCGTCCCTTCGACCTCGGTCGAGCAGAGCCAGGCCATGCAACGGCCGATCGAACAACTCCTCTCCAAACAGCCCGAAGTGGCCTTCGTGTTCTCCAAGACCGGCACGGCCGAACTCGCATCGGACCCGATGCCGCCCAACGCCACCGACAACTTCGTCATCCTGAAACCGCGGGACCAGTGGCCCGATCCTGGGCTGACGAAGGAAGAACTGGTCGAGAGGATCGAGGGCAGGCTGAACCAGATTCCCGGCAACGCCTATGAGATCACGCAGCCGATCCAGATGCGCTTCAACGAGCTCATCGCCGGCGTTCGCGGCGACCTGGCGGTCAAGGTCTTCGGCGACGACTTCGATGCCATGAACCGCACGGCCCAGCAGATCGCCGGGATCTTGCGCAAGACCGAAGGTGCGACGGACATCCGCGTTGAGCAGACCGAAGGCCTCTCGATGCTCGACATTCGCGTTAATCGGGACGCGATGGCGCGCGTCGGCGTCACCGCGCAAGACGTGCAGGACACAATCACCGCGACGATCGGCGGGCGCGAGTCCGGCATGATCTTCGAAGGCGATAGGCGGTTCCCCGTGGTGATCAGGCTTGCCGATGCGCAGCGGGCCGACCTGCAGGCGCTGGGACAGATTCCTGTGCCGGTGGCCGGCGGCGCTTCGGTTCCGCTCGCCAGCGTAGCCGACATCAACGTGGTCGATGGTCCTAACCAGATCAGTCGCGAAAACGGCAAGCGTCGTGTGGTGGTGCAGGCCAACGTGCGCGGGCGCGATGTGGCGAGCGTTGTCGGCGAAGCCAAGGCCGCAATCGCGAGCAAGGTCCGCTTGCCCGCGGGCAGCTACCTCGAGTGGGGCGGGCAGTTCGAGAACCTCGCATCGGCGCGGGACAGGCTTCAACTGGTTATACCGGCCTGCTTCCTGCTGATTCTGCTGCTGCTCTACGGCGCGCTCGGCAATGCGCGCGATGCTGCAATCGTGTTCACCGGCGTTCCGATGGCCCTCGTGGGCGGGGTTTTGCTCCTGTTCGTTCGCGGCATGGATTTTTCCATCTCGGCGGCGGTCGGGTTCATCGCCCTGTCGGGTATCGCGGTCCTGAACGGTCTCGTCATGGTATCCTCGATCCAGGACTTGATGCGATCGGGAATGGAGCGCGCCGAGGCGGCAAGGGTCGGTGCCATGCAGCGCTTGCGGCCCGTCGTGATGACCGCCCTGGTCGCGAGCCTCGGGTTCGTGCCGATGGCCTTTGCCAGCGGCGCCGGCGCCGAAGTGCAGAAGCCCTTGGCAACGGTGGTCATTGGCGGTCTGCTCACCGCGACGATCCTGACGCTGTTCGTTCTGCCCACGCTCTATGCGCGGTTCGGGGGTGCCGGTGAACCTGACGCTGCGGGCGAGCGTTCACCAACTGAAGGAGCCGTCTGATGGCCCACGATCATGGCGAGGCCGGGCACGCGCACGACCATACCGCCGGCGCGAACGCCAAGATGCTGGGGTGGGCGCTCGCGCTCACCTCGACTTACCTCATCGCCGAGGTGATCGGCGGCATCGTGTTCAACAGCCTCGCGCTGCTCTCCGATGCGGCGCACATGCTCACCGACGTCGCTGCGCTGGTGATCGCGCTGCTGGCGATCAGGATGGGCAAGAAGGCGCCGGACGAGAAGCGGACCTTCGGCTATCGCCGCTTCGAGATACTGGCTGCGGCGTTCAACGCCGTGCTGCTGTTCTTCATTGCAATCTATGTCTTCGTCGAGGCCATCAAGCGGTTCAGCCAGCCCGAGGAAGTCCAGTCCTGGGGCATGATGATTGTCGCGGCGATCGGCCTCGGCGTGAACCTGATCTCGATGAAGCTGCTCACCGCCGGAAAGGACAAGAGCTTCAACGTCAAAGGCGCCTACCTCGAAGTCTGGGCAGACATGGTTGGTTCAATCGGCGTTATTGCGGGCGCCCTGACTATCCGGTTCACGGGATGGACCTGGGTCGATCCGGTCGTGGCCGTTGGGATCGGACTATGGGTGCTACCGCGAACGTGGATTCTCTTGCGGGATACGACGAATGTGCTGCTCGAAGGCGTGCCGGGTGGTATGCGGCTGCCCGATATTCGCGGCGCCATTGCCGCAGTGCCTGGTGTGGCCGGACTGCACGACCTTCACATCTGGTCGATGAGCAACGACGACGTCAGCACCACCGTCCACGTCACACTACAAGACGGGGCGGATGCCGATGCCGTCAGGACGGCGGTGTCGGGTGTTCTCGATGAGCAGTTTGGAATCGAGCATGTCACGGTTCAAACTGAAGGCGCCGATGCGCCATGCGAAGGAGATCACCTTCACCCGTGAGCCTCAAGACATCACTCGAATAGGCATTTGGCTTGAGGTGCGGGGATGGCGGCACCGCTTGGACGATAGGGTGCCGCCAAACCTCAACGAGCTCCGTTGTGCGACTAGCGCTTGGCGATCGCCGTCACTTCACCGGCATTGCCCGATATCGTGACATCGAACGCCACCTTGTCGCCGACCGCAACGCTTTCGAGCAGTGCTGGTTTGGCGTCGAAGGCCATTGTCATCGCCGGCCATTTGACCTCGGGAATTGCCGCGTGATCGAGCGTGATCTTGCCGGCCGCCTTGTCGATCGCAGTGACCGTGCCTGTGCTCTTTGCCATTGTCGCGGCCGCGGGCATGTCCATCTTGCCCATGTCGCCTACGGCAGCACTGCTCGAAGCCGGTGTTTCCATCCCCGCTTGGTCGGCAGCAGGCGTCTCGGCCTTCTTGCCGCAGGCGGAGAGTAGAATAGCAGCGGCCATCGCGGCGGTGAAGTATAAGGGTTTCATCGGTCTTCTCCTTCGGGTTGAACTGGTGGGGAAACGGCCCGCCGTCGCATCAGCAGGTAGGCGGCGGGAATGACGAACATCGAAAACAGCGGCGCGGTGAGCATTCCACCGACCATCGGCGCGGCGATCCGGCTCATCACTTCCGAGCCGGTGCCCGTGCCGAGCAGGATCGGCAGCAGGCCCGCGATGATCACCGCGACGGTCATCGCCTTGGGCCGCACCCGGAGCAGCGCGCCCTCGCGCACCGCCGCCTCGACGTCAGCCGCGCCGGGCGCCTCTCCGCGATCGGCCAGCGCGTGCTTGAGGTAGATCAGCATCACGACGCCGAACTCGGCGGCGACACCGGCCAGCGCGATGAACCCGACCCCGGTCGCGACCGATTGGTTATAGCCCATCAGCCAGAGCAGCCAGACGCCGCCGGTCAGGGCAAACGGCAGCGTCGCCATGATCAGCACGGCCTCGTCGAGCCGGCGGAAGGTCAGGTAGAGCAGCAGGAAGATGATCGCGAGCGTCGCCGGCACGACGATCGTGAGGCGCTGCGTCGCGCGCTCGAGGAACTCGAACTGGCCAGTGTAAGTGACGTTGATTCCTGGCGGCAGCTTGACGTTCGCCGTGACCGCCTCTTGCAGGTCGTGGACAATCGCTGTCAGCGGCCGGTCGCGGCCGTCGATGTAGACCCAGGTCGCGGGCCGGCCGTTTTCGCTGCGGAGCATCGGCGGCCCCTGGACGACGCTGACTTCAGCGACGGTCCCGAGCGTGATCTGCTGCCGCGACGGCGTCAGCACCGGCAGGTTGACGATGTCGCCGACGCTGTCGCGCAGTTCGCGGGGATAGCGCACGCTGATCGGATAGCGGGCTAGGCCCTCGACGGTTTGGCCGACGCTCTCGCCACCGATCGCGCCCGACACCACCGCCTGGACGTCATCGACGTTCATGCCATAGCGCGCTGCCGCCGCGCGGTTGATCGCGACATCGATATACCGCCCGCCGGTCAGCCGCTCAGCGAGCGCCGAGCCGACCCCGGGAACGGTCTTGGCCACGGCTTCGATCGCCTGCGCGGTGCGATCGATCTCGGCGAGATTCGATCCCGATACCTTGATCCCGATCGGACTCTTGATCCCGGTCGCGAGCATGTCGATGCGATTGCGGATCGGCGGAATCCAGAAGTTGGCAAGGCCGGGGACTTTCACTCGCGCGTCGAGCTCGTCGACCAGCTTCGCCTCGGTCATGCCGGGCCGCCACTGGTCCTTGGGCTTGAACCGGATCGTGGTCTCGAACATTTCCAGCGGCGCCGGATCGGTCGCGGTCTCGGCACGTCCGGCCTTGCCGAACACGCTTTCGACCTCGGGCACGGTCTTGATCAGCCGGTCGGTCTGCTGGAGCAGCTGCGCGGCCTTGGCGGTCGAGATGCCCGGCAGCGCCGATGGCATATAGAGCAGATCGCCTTCGTTCATCGATGGCATGAACTCACCGCCGGTCTGACTGATCGGGACGATGCTGGAGGCGAATACCAGCCCCGCAATCACCAGCGTCGCCTTTGGCCGCAGGAGTACCGAGTCGAGAGCCGGCCGATAGGCGCGGGCCAGCCAGCGGTTGACCGGGTTGGCTTCCTCGCCCGGAATCCGGCCGCGGATCAGCCAGCCCATCAGCACGGGCACGAGCGTGATCGACAGGATCGCCGCCGCCGCCATCGCATAGGTCTTGGTGAAGGCCAGCGGGGCGAACAATCGGCCTTCCTGGCCCTGCAGCGAGAAGATCGGGATGAACGAAAAGGTGATGATGAGCAGGCTGAGAAACAGCGCTGGCCCGACCTCGGCGGCGGCGTCGGTGATCACCCGCCAGCGCTCAGCACCTTTCAGATCCTGGTCGGGATGATCGTGCGCCCACCGTTCGAGATGCTTGTGCGCGTTCTCGATCATCACGACCGCTGCATCGACCATCGCGCCGATGGCGATGGCGATACCGCCCAGCGACATGATGTTGGCGTTTACGCCCTGTAGGCGCATCACCACGAAAGCGGCGAGGATGCCCAGCGGCAGCGTCAGGATCGCGACTAGCGCCGAACGGACGTGCCAGAGGAACAGCGCACAGACGAGCGCGACGACAAGGAACTCCTCGAACAACTTCCCGGTGAGATTGTCGACCGCCCGGTCGATCAGTCCCGATCGATCGTAGGTGGTGACGACTTCGACACCTGGCGGCAGGCCCGCGCGCAGCTCGGCGAGCTTGGCCTTGACCCCATCGATCACCTCGCGCGCGTTCTTGCCCTGACGCATGACGATCACGCCGCCGGCTACCTCGCCCTCGCCGTTCAGCTCAGCAATGCCGCGCCGCATCTCAGGGCCGACTTGGACGGAGGCGACATCGCCGAGCAGCACCGGCACACCCCCAGTGGTGGTGCGGATCGGCACGGCACGGAAATCGTCGAGCGAGGCGAGATAGCCGCTCGCGCGCACGACATATTCGGCCTCGGCCATCTCGACCACCGAGCCGCCGGCCTCCTGATTGGCGCGTTTCAATGCATCGACCAGCTCGCTCTGGGTCACGCCGTAGGACGCGAGCTTCTGAGGATCGACGAGCACCTGGTACTGCTTGACCATCCCGCCGACGCTGGCGACCTCGGCGACCCCAGGCACCGATTTCAGCTCGTAGCGCAGGAACCAGTCCTGCAAGGAGCGCAGCTGCGCCAGGTCGTGCCGCCCGGTCCGATCGACCAACGCGTACTCGTAGATCCAGCCGACGCCGGTCGCGTCGGGGCCGAGCGAGGCGGTGGCGCCAGGCGGAAGCCGCCCCTGAACCTGGCTCAGATATTCGAGGACGCGGCTGCGCGCCCAGTAGAGATCCGTGCCGTCGTCGAACAGCACATAAACGAAGCTGTCGCCGACGAACGAATAGCCGCGCACCACTCTCGCGCCGGGCACCGACAGCATCGTCGTCGCCAGCGGATAGGTTACCTGGTTCTCGACGATCTGCGGTGCCTGGCCCGGATAGGACGTGCGGATGATGACCTGCACGTCGGAGAGATCGGGCAGGGCATCGACCGGAGTGGTTCGGACCGCGCCGATGCCGACGACCACCAGCACCAGGGCGGCCAGCAGCACAAAGCCGCGCGCTACGACCGAGCCGCGGATGATCCGCTCGATCATGGCGTCTCTCCAATCGGGCGCGCGGCGATCCCGGTCAGGCTCGCTTCGGAATCGAGCAGGAACTGGCCCGAGGCGACGACCTTCTCGCCGGCGGCGAGCCCGGCGAGGATCTCGGTCTGTCCGCCAGCATCGCGGCCAACACGGACCTCGGCCGGCTGGTAGCGGCCGTCCTTCGCGGCCAGCATCACCAGGGTGCGCGTGCCGGTCCGGATCACGGCTTCGCTCGGCACCAGAAGCGCGAGCCGCGCGTCGCCGCCAAGCGCGACCTGCGCGAACATTCCCGGCCGCAGCCGGCCGCCGCGATTGGCCAGCTCGATGCGCACGGTGAGCGTCCGGCTGTCCGCCTGCGCCGTCGGCAGCACCGCGATGACGCGGCCGGCGAAGGTCTCGTCGGGAAACCCGGTTAGCGTCGCCGTCGCGCCCTGGCCGATGCGAACTTCGCCCGCTTGCGCCTCGGGCACAGCGGCGTTGAGCCAGACCGTGCCGAGCCCGCTAACCTGGGCGAGGGTCTGTCCGGCGACGAGGGTCACTCCCTGCCGCGCATCGAGCGACTGGATCGTGCCCGCAATCGGGGTGGTGACAGTGACGATCCCGTTCGGCCGGCCGGTTCGTTCGACCTGCCCGATCAGCCCGTCGGACATGCCCAGCAGCCGCAGGCGCTGGCGTGCGGCCGCGGTCAATTCTGGATTGCCGAGCTTGCGGACGCTGAGGAATTCGGTCTGCGCGCCGCCCCATTCGGGAAGCAGCAGATCGGCGATCGGCGCCCCGGCGCGGACCACGTCGCCCGGCGCCCGGGCGTAGACGCGCTGGACGAAGCCGCCCGAACGCGCCTGGACGATCGCGACGTCGCGCTGGTTGAACTCGATTGTGCCGGTGACATTCAGCGTGGCGGCGAGGTTGCCCGTCTGCGCGGCCACGACCCTGACGCCGAGGTTCTGCCGCGCCGCCGGATCGATGGTCACGCCGGCCGGGCCGCTCGCGCCACCTTCGTCGGCATATTTGGGGACGAGCTGCATATCCATGAACGGCGACTTGCCCGGCTTGTCGAACTTCCGGTCCGGGTACATCGGGTCGTAGTAGTAGAGGACCTGCCGGCCATCTTTGCTCATGGCGGCGGCGGGTGCGGGTGCATCGCCGTGATGACCGAGCCAATAGCCCGTACCGCCGGCAACCAGCGCCACCGCAAACAATGACCCACCCCAGCGGACCATCTGATTTCTGTCGAGCGTCATGGCCGCTCCTCCCCATAGGTGATGGTGATGCGAACCGCGTCGCGCGCGACTTCGGTCTCGCGGTTGAGCGTCTCGACCTCGGCCTCTGCAAGGGCGAGGGTCGAGAGCAGGGCGGTGCCGAGATCGAGCTTGCCCGCCGCATAGCTGTCGCGGTCGAGCTCGGCCCGGCGCAACGCCAGCGGCACCAGCGTCTCACGCGCGTTGCGCCAGCGCTCGTGGTGCATGGTGTGATCGACAAGGTCGGCATCGAGCGCCGCCGCCAGCTCGCGCTGGCCCGCTTCGCGGTCAAGCCGCGCGGCTTCGGCCATGCTTGCGCTCGCCGCGATTTTCGGGTTCTGCCGGCGCCCGGCGAACAGCGGCAGGTCGATCGACACGCCGACCGATGCGAGATCGCCGAACCGCGGATCGCGCCGGCCGTAGGAAGCGCTGACCCGCCAGTCCGGCCGCTTGTTGGCCCGCGCCAGCCGCACGTCGGCATCGGCCGCGACCACCGACGCATCGAGCGCGCGCAGCGCCGGCAGGCCATCGATCCCTGCCTTGAGACGATCACCGTCGATGTCGAGCATCGGGGGATCGCCTGTGACGTCCGGGGCAGGATCGCCCGTGTAGCGCGCCAGACGAGCCCGTGCTTGCGCAATGACCGCCGTCATCTCGGCGCGACGATCGGCAACCGCAGCGCGGAGCTGCGAGGGCTCCAGCGCCTGGCTCGGCCGGGCGCTGCCTGACGCGAGCCGCGCCGCCACCGTGGCCTGGAGATCGTCGAGGCTCTCGGTCAGATGGTCGAGCTGCTTCAGTCGCCGCTCGCCAAAGTAAAGATCGACCCAGGCGAGCGCGGTCTCCAGCCGAACCCGGCGGCCCTCGATCAGGCCGCTCGCCTCGGTGATGCTTAAATCCGCGCTGGCGCGGGCCGCGCGGGCATGGCGCTTGGCGAGGTTCGGGAACTGCTGGCTCAGGCCAATCGTCGTCATCGTGAAATCGTCGCGCGTGAAGCTGCCCGCGTTCGGCCCGGTCACCGGAAAATCCCGGATGCCGAAGTCGAGCGTTGGATCGGGCAGTCGGTCAGCCGCTATCGCCGACGACCGTGCCGCCTCGATCGATGCGGCTCGCGCCTTGAGGCTAGGCGCACTGGCAGCAGCGCGTGCGAGCGCTGCTTCATAGGTTAGTGGCTCTGCCTGTACCTTCGCCGGCAGCGCCACACTCGCGGACAGCATCGTCGCTGCCACTAGGGCAGCCCGGATCGTCTTCATTGTCGATGTCCTTGGATGAACTCACGGTCGGCGCACGCGATGCCGGACGGCGGCCGCCCAAAGGACAGCTAAACCGGTCAGCCTCGCGTGCGCGAAGGTTCAGCCGAGGAGAGTGGGTGGTTCCGGATCGGGCGCGACGTCGCGCCCGCTCAACCTGGCCGATGCAGGCCAGACATGGGCAACTGTCGAGCGAGCGTGGGCCGTGCTTGCCGGCGCGGGCTCTTTCATCGCCAGCATGGCAGCGCATGAGATGGCCGCCATGCAGCCAGGCGCCTTGCCCTTTTCGTTATGCTGGGCCGGCTTGCTGGGCCGGGCCATGTCGCAATCGGGCATGTCCGCCATCGCTGCCGGTTGGTCCTGCGTCATCAGGATGCACGGCGCAGCGACCGCGATCCCGTTCCCGGCAAGACCGAGCAGGAGGCCGAGGCACAGCAGACGGCGCAGCAGCTTCAACACCGAAACCTGATGCGGCGGGGCGGGCCAGCTGTCAATTCAGTATGAGATTTCATTTCGAGATAGTTCGAAATCAAGTTGACAAGTGGATCGGTTGATATCATTTCGGCATTTATCGAAATGAGGAGCGACAATGGATTCGCCTGCGGCAGTCGAAGCGCTTGGCGCACTTGCGCAAGAACATCGCCTGGCGGTGTTCCGCATGCTGGTGCAGGCCGGGATGGATGGCCTTCCCGCAGGTTCCATCGCAGAAGCTTTGGGTATCCCCAACAGCTCGCTGTCATTTCATCTCACGCAGCTCAGCAAGGCGGGGCTGGTGACGCAGGAGCGCCAGCACCGCTCGATCATCTACCGTGCCGACTATAGCGCGATGAACGCGCTCGTCGGTTTCCTCATGGAGAACTGCTGCGGCGGCAACGCAACGTGCGAGCCTGCCTTCGCCTGTACACCTGACGACAGAGGGAGTGCGCGATGAGCGAACGAGTTTTCAATGTGCTGTTTCTTTGCACGGGGAATTCCGCCCGATCGATCCTTGCGGAATCGGTTCTGGCAAAAGAGGGTGGAGGGCGGTTTCGAGCGTTTTCCGCCGGCAGTGCGCCGAAGGGCAATCCTCATCCGATGGCGCTCGAGGTCCTGAAGGCTTACGGTTTCCCGCATGAGGGCTTTCGCTCCAAAAGCTGGACCGAGTTCAACGCTCCCGATGCGCCGCAACTCGATTTCATCATCACGGTCTGCGACAACGCGGCAGGTGAGAGCTGTCCCGTCTGGCCGGGCAAGCCGATCTCGGCGCATTGGGGGATCGAAGACCCCGCTGCGATAGAGGGCGATGGCCAGCGTGAAGCCTTTGTGGAAGCAGTCCGCTATCTTCGCCGTCGGATCGAACTCTTTCTGGCGCTGCCGGTCGCCTCGCTCGATGCAATGACGATCGGCGCGAAGCTGGCGCAGATCGGCCGAGAGGAAGGCGCGTCTGGAATGTCGCGCGCGTGAGCATTCCGATCGGCCGCTGGTTCGTCGCCGAGGGTATCGGTTCCTTCTACCTGTTCTGCACCGTAGTAGGATCCGGGATCATGGCCGAAAACCTGGCGGGAGGTAATGTCGCCGTGGCCTTGCTCGGCAATACGCTGGCCACGGGCGCGGTGCTCTATGTCCTTATCACAATGCTGGGCGCAATATCGGGCGCGCACTTCAACCCCGCGGTCACGCTGGTGTTCCGGCTCCGTGGCGAAATAGCGACTGGCCAGGCCGTGGGGCACGTCGTTGCCCAGTTGTTAGGTGGCATCCTCGGCGTATGGGCGGCACACTTGATGTTCGGCCTGCCGATCCTCGAATTCTCAACCAAGATTCGAACCGGACCGGGGCAATGGACCGGTGAGTTCGTCGCCACGTTCGGCCTGGTGCTGACCATTCTCGGCACGCTGCGCCACCGGCCGCAAGCCGTGCCGACATCCGTCGCACTCTACATCGTGGCGGCTTACTGGTTCACATCGTCAACGAGCTTCGCCAACCCGGCAATAACGATCGCGCGGTCACTTTCGGACAGCTTTGCCGGGATCAGTCCGGCAAACATCGCGGGGTTCATTCTGGCGCAGTTCGCCGGCGCGCTCGCGGCCCACTTCACCGCCACGGCGCTGTTCAGCGCTCCCGATCCAACTACCGGAACCCAAAGATGACCACCGACATCATTATCTACCACAACCCTGATTGCGGCACTTCGCGCAATACACTGGCCATGATCCGCAATTCCGGCATCGAGCCCCACGTCGTCGAATATCTGAAAACGCCTCCGAGCCGGCCGCTCCTTGTCTCGCTGATAGACCGGATGGGCATCGCCCCGCGCGAATTGCTGCGCGAAAAGAACACGCCCTTCGCCGAGCTGGCCCTGGACGATCTGGGACTGACTGATGAGCAGTTAGTCGATGCGATGATGGAGCATCCCATCTTGATCAATCGCCCGATCGTGGTCTCGCCGCTTGGCGTGAAACTGTGCCGGCCATCGGAGGAAGTCCTGAATCTGTTGCCCGCTGCGCAAATGGGCGCATTCGCCAAGGAAGACGGTGAGGTCGTAATCGACGCCGCAGGCAATCGGATCGGCTAGATGACAGCGGCCATATATTCCCGCCTGCGCACGCTTGGCGAATCTGACCACCTGCCAGCTCTGAAACTGGATTATGTGCATCGCCGGCCTGCCGCTGGGCTTGGCGACATGAGCCGGCCACCGCGTATCCTGCTGCTGTACGGCTCGCTCCGCGAACGATCGTTTTCGCGGCTCGTGGTCGAGGAAGCGGCCCGCCTTCTCCAGTTCTTCGGCGCGGAGACCAGGATCTTCGATCCTTCGGACCTGCCGCTGCCAGACCAGATCGGTGATGACGACCATCCTGCGGTGGCCGAGCTGCGTGAGCACTCGCTGTGGTCGGAAGGCCAGGTCTGGTGCAGCCCCGAACGGCATGGCCAGATCACGAGCATCATCAAGGCGCAGATCGATCACTTGCCGCTGCAGATGAAGGGCCTTCGTCCGACGCAGGGACGGACGCTGGCGGTGATGCAGGTCTCGGCGGGATCGCAGTCGTTCAACAGCGTCAACACCCTCCGCATCCTCGGTCGCTGGATGCGCATGGTCACGATCCCCAACCAGTCCAGCGTGGCGATGGCCTACAAGGAGTTCGACGCGGGAGGGCGGATGCGCTCGTCCAGCTACTACGACCGGATTGTCGATGTGATGGAGGAACTCGTCCGCTTCACGATGCTGCTCAGGCCGCATACGGATCAGTTGACCGACCGCTATTCGGAGCGTGTCGAGACCGGCAGTCCTGTAGATCGCACAGGCGAGATCATCTCGTCGGTTCGCTGATTGATCTCGGCGATACCGTTCGCGTTACAGGCCAGTCGCGAGCGTAGATCCGTCAGAGGGTGAGTTCACCCTGCCGACGCGGCTTCCTTCCGCCGATGCGTTCGACATGAAAAGTGTGGGCCGGCGGCGAGCAGAGCAGTTCGGCAGCGGGCACCAGACCGTCCAGCCAGTCGTAGACCTGCCGGCGATGGATGATCGCGCCGTGGCGCTGCTGATAATCGACGATGTCTGAATTCGCATAGACCGTGACGATCCGGAAATAGACCTCGGTGCCGTCGCCTGGCTCCCAGACTCCCGCCAGATAAAACCAGTTGCCGCTGTCGAGCGTGGCGCGAAAACGCTTCTCGCCAACCTTCATATCGAACGCGGTGGCGGGGATCAGGCAACGATTGCTCGGAAAGTCCTTTCCATAGCCGCGCACGAACCGATAATCGACCCCGTCGGTAAATCGCAGGTTCGAGCCCCATGTCGCCTCGATCAATTCGGGCGGATCAGGATCATCGGGATCTCGCCGGATGATAGGGCGCTTCGAACCGACCGAGCCGTCGGTGTCGAAAGGTGTGGGACTCGTGCTCATTCAAGGAACATAGTAGGAACGGCGGCGCACGGCAAGTGCGCGCGCAGGAGGCGTCATGTGCAACGACTACCGGCTTGAGCTCGATATCGCCTCGATCATGGAGGATTTCGCCGAGCTGAAGATCAAGATCAAAATGCCTGAAGGTACGCCCAATGTGGCGGCTCGTGAGGATATCAAGATCACCGACGTCGCGCCGATCGTGAAGAGCGTGGAGGGTGAGCCGGGCACGGGCGAACTCGTCAATCGCCGGTGGAGCTGGCCGGGCCAGAAGGGGCCGGTCTACAATTTTCGGACCGAGGGATTCCCGGGGAAGGGGCCGCCGAACCTCAGCGTGCGGCGATGCCTGATCCTTGCCGACGGGTTCTACGAGTTTACCGATCCAGAAAATCCGAAACAGAAACGCCTCGACAAGTGGCTTTTCACGATGAAGGACCATCGGTGGTTCTGTATCGCCGGGATCTGGCAGCATCATCCCGAGGTCGGCGAAGCCTTCACCATGCTCACCATGGAGCCGGGCGATGACATCCGGCCGTTCCATTCGCGTCAGATCATACCCCTGGCGCGCGATCAATGGGCTCTGTGGCTCGATCCCGACATTCCCGCCAGTGAGGTTCTGCGGCATTTGCCGTCAGGCACGCTCCTTCCCGAGCGGGTCTTTCCGCCAAGTCAGGAGGAACCGGCGCAGACCAGCCTGTCGCTGTGACCGGTCGCAACCCGCCTTGACGAAATCGCAAGACGGATGGAACATAAAGAGAACGAACGAGTCGATGTTGAACCATGCAGTCCCAGCCTGTCCGCAGCGCGCCGCCCAGCGCCGATCAACTTGCGTCGCTGCGCAAGGCGCTGGCGGCCGAGCATAGCCCGCGGGGGCCAGCACTGGCGTTCGGGGTTGCCGAACTCGACGGCAGACTGGTCGATCGCGGTCTTGACCGCCATGGCCTTCACGAAATCGCGGCCGCCTCGGCCGCGCTCGGCGATGATGCCGCCGCGACCCTGTTTGCCGCAGGCATCGCCGCCCGGCTCGCGGCGCTCGGCGAGGCGCAGGTGCTCTGGGCGCTCACGCGATTCGATCTTTATGCGCCTGGCCTGGAGCAGGCGGGTCTCGCCCCCGACCGGATGGTCTACGCGCAGGGCGGCAAAGATATAGACGTCCTCGCCATGGCCGAGGACGGCTTGCGCGATGGATCGCTCGCCTGCGTGATCGCAGAAGTCAGAAGCGCCGACCGGACCGCCACGCGCCGCTTGCAGCTCGCCGCCTCGGATGGCCGAACACCGATGCTGCTCTACCGCCGCCACCGTTCGAAAGGCAGCTGTCCGCTGTCGATACCGTCTTCGGCCATGACCCGCTGGCGTATCGGTTGCCGCCCTTCGGAGCGCCTGGAGATGCCCGGCGTCGGGCGCGGCCGCTGGCTCGTCGAACTCGCGCGGCAGCGCGGCGGCAATCCGTTTTCACTCGAGCTGGAGGCCTGCGATGAGACGGGTAGCCTCGCTCTTCCTGCCTCAATTGCCGATCGAGCGATTGCGGCGGGCAGAGCGGCCAGCCACGCAGCCTGAACGCGGCGTCGCTCTGCCTAGCGGACCGGTGGTCCCAGCGATCGACGACGACCCCGGTGCCTGCTCGGTTCCCAAAGGCGGCGGCTGGCGTCCTGGGGCACGATGGGCGCGGGGCGGTGCGCTCGCGGGCCGGCCCTCTCAGGCACAGCTCGATGCTTTGCCCGCGCACCAGCGGCCGACCATGCGCGAGATGGGGCGGCGCAGCGAAGCGGCCGAGCATCCGTTTCGCGCGATGCCACCCGACGATGGGCCGCCGCCTGCGCCGGCCCGCCGGGCCGTCGTCGTCCCGTCCGCGGGGAGGCCGACGGTGCTGGTCGAGCGGCAGGGGCAGCGCGACGTGCTTTTCGCCGCCTGTCCGCTCGCGCGCGAACTCGGTCTGCGAAACGGCATGGCAGCGGCCCATGCCCGGGCGCTCGTCACCGATCTCGATGTGCGCGATGCCGACCCGCAGGCCGACGACCGCTTGCTCGAGCGTCTCGCGCTGCACGGCGTCCGCCACTGGACCCCGATCGCCTGTGCCTCGGGTGCCGACGGCCTGTGGCTCGATCTCACCGGCGCCGCGCATCTGTTCGGCGGCGAAAGCTGGTTTTGCCGGCGCCTGCTGCGATTTCTGCAGCGGATCGGCTTTACCGCGACGATCGCGGTCGCAGGCACGCCCGGCGCCGCCCACGCGCTCGCGCGGTACTCGGGCCAGCCCATCACGCTTCTCGCCAACGGCGAGGAGGCGGCGGCTTTGGCCGATCTGCCGCTTGCCGCGCTGCGCCTGACGAGCACGGCGCTCGGCACCGCGGCACGCTTCGGTCTCGAACGGATCGGCGATCTCTATCCGATGCCGCGCGGTCCGCTCGCCAGGCGTCTTGGCCTCGACAGCGTAAAGCGCCTCGATCAGGCCCGCGGCATCGTGGCGGAGCCGATCGAACCGATCGTGCCCTTTGAGACGCCGCGCGCCGAACGCCGACTGCTGGAGCCGATCGCGACCGTGGAGGCGATCGAGCAGGTTATGGGCGATCTCGTCGATGACCTGGTCGAGCAGTTGCTGGCGCGAGGGCTCGGGGTCCGTGCCCTGGTTCTGAGCTGCCTGCGCGTCGACGCCGACCTGCAGCGGGTCGCGCTCGGCACCGCGAAAGCCACGCGCGATGCCGGGCATCTCAAGCGCATGCTGCGGGTGCGGATCGAACGGATCGAGCCGGGCCTAGGCATCGAGGCCTTCACGCTTGCAGCACCGCGCGTCGAGGCGCTGGAAGCCGAGGCCTTTCGCGCGGCGCTCGGCGCCGAAGCGAGAGGTGGCAACATCGCGCAACTGGTCGATCAGCTGGACGGGCGGGCCGGGGAGGGGGCCACGTTCAGGATAGGAT